>JACCDU010262473.1_pt1 | contig 28912 bp, 27 predicted proteins | sample 7446081 | NCBI WGS metagenome assembly JACCDU01 (sample SAMN15323447, study PRJNA562643) | freshwater metagenome | isolation source: river surface water | place: USA:Blue River Watershed | collected 2017-08-17
GCTATCGAGCGAGGCACCCGACTGAAACTTGAGTACCGCTCTATGCAAACCCCCGAGCCGCACGCTCGAACCGTGGAGCCACATAGCCTGATCCAGGCTGGCCGGCGTTGGCACATGCGCGGCTACTGTCTAGAAACCAGTGACTTCCGGGACTTTGTGCTGGGGCGCGTCGCAAAGATTACCGTGTTGGATCAGAGATCCGAAAACACGGTCATAGAGGACTCGAAGTGGAACGCAGTTGTGAAAGTGCGCATCCAAGCCCACCCCAAGTTGACCCCCGGCCAGCAGGACCTGGTCCGCAGTGAGTACTTCGACGGGACGGCGGCGCGAGTGCACAGCTGCCGTGGCGCCATGTTGCCCTACCTGGTGCAGGAGTTGCGATTGGCCCTAGACACAACCAAGGATGTGCCGCCTAAATACCAGCTGGCGGTGGAGAACGTTGAGGAGGTGCGCAAATGGCTGTTCCCAGCGTAACGCCAGCTTCCATGGCGCTGTTCCAGCGCATCCCGGAACGGCTGTTCGGACCGCTTGCCTCGCCAAACCGCCACGGCTACTGGGCGCTGCTGTGCCACATGCACCGCCGACGCTTCGGTCCAGACGCGCCGCTGCCGCCCAGCCATGGATTCCTACAACGCGAGATCACTCAGGAGATCGAGGACCACCTCAAATACGCAGATGAATGGCAACCTGAGTCCGGCGACCAGCCCGACACGCCCCTGAACATCCGGGCCATCGGCATCTTCAATCGCTTGGTCGAGGCAGGCTGGTTCCGTTTAGAAAAGTACGGCATTGAGAAGACCGTCAACATGGCTCCGGCCGTGGGCCAGCTGCTCACCCAACTGATCAATTTCGCAGAGACGGGCCCGGTATTTGTTTCCGGCAAGATCCGTGCGATCGACGCTGCTGTGGCCCAGGTGCACAAGGGTGAAGCCAGTGGTGACCTGCTGCGCGAGGCGGCGGAACAGTGCCGCAACCTGTTGGTCTACATCCGCAACACGGGCACCAATGTGCGCGACCTGATGGTGGCCATAGGCGCGCAACCCACCACTGCCCAGTACGTTCGATCCTTTTTTACTTCATACATCCAAGAGGTCTTTATTGGGGACTATCAGGAGCTGCGCACGAGGGAGCACCCCTTGTCCAAGCGCCAACAGATCCTGGACGCAGTCACAGACATCGACACTCAGCCAGAGCAACGTAGCCGCCTGTTGGACTGGTATGTGAACCGCCTCTCCGGCGGGGACGACAGGAAAGGCCAAGCCGCATTCCAGCGCGACCTGCAGCGCCTCTACGAGCTCGACCGGATCGAAGAATATCTGGAGCGCTTGGACGAAGAGATCCGCGTTGCCAATCGGCGGGCGCTGGCCTTCCTGGAATACAAGCTGCGCGCTATCCGCCCCATCGATAACCTGCTCCGGCAAACCATGGACTGCTTGATTGCCAACCCCGACATCGATGTCGCCCCTGTGTTCCCGCCGGATGCTTTGATGGGAGGAGCACGCCTGGCCCAACCACGCAAGGAGGTGCCACGGCTGCCACCGACACCTTTGCGCCAAGTGATCATCTCCGACCGCACGCGAGCGATCAGCAACCTAGTACGCCGCGCCCAAGAGCGCCGCTCCATCACCCCAATGAAGCTGCGCGCCTATGCCGAGAAAGTGCTGCAGGACACGGCCGCCGCTGACAGCGACGCCCTGCCTTGCGGATCCATTGAGGACTTGCGCGCCTTCCAGGTCCTGACCAGCGTGGCCATGGCCACCAACTCCCGGATTCCCAGGCTAGAGATGGAAGGCCGGGCGTCCGCCCCAGGCATGGAACTGCGCTACACCAGCGACGAAGCCGCCGAGCACCCGTATTTGAGCGGCAAGCCATTCACACTAAGCTGGCGCAAACGCCAGACTAAAGACAGGGAGTCCAAATGAGTAACCCACGAGATTGGGAGGATCTGGCCAGCAGGCTGGATGGTGTCTATACCGTCGAAGACTTTGAAACTGCAGCCTATCGGCTGGTTGCCGAACAGGTGATTTACCACTCTGACCGCAACAGCCGGGTGACCTATGCCATCCTGGATCTCTATGAACGCGAGTTCGCCAAGGTGCTGGCCCCGCTGGGTGTTTCCCTGTCGATTAACCGACAGCTGCGTTATGTCACAGCTTTGCCGCGGCAAGCCAAAGCCAGTACGGCGACCGTGGCCCAGACGCTGTTTGCCCTGGTACTGCGCGGCCTGTACGACGAAGGCGTGCGCGCCGGTGGACTTACCGAAGACGGCGAAGTGCTGTGCGACTACATTGAATTGCAGGAGAAGTTTCACCTCATGACCGGGCGCGATTTGCCCACCCGTGGAGAGCTCGACACGCTGTTGCGCTCAGCCAAGCGCTGGGGCATAGCACGGCGCCTGGAAGACGATGACAGTGGGCACCTGACACCCCTGCAAGAACAGTCTGCTGGTGGCGTTGCTATCCGTCCGGCCATCGTCGACGTGTTAGGCGAGACGGCCTTGCTACGGCTAGCGCAGTGGGGTGCGGCCCGCGATGAAGCGAAAGGGGACGGTGCCGCCGGCGAGCCTGTGGCGTTCGAAGACAACCAGGGGATGAGCGATGAAACGGCTTGAGAGTGTCAAACTGGTGCAGTTTCTACTGTACGAGCAGCAGGAATTCCGACTAGAAGAAATCACCGGTCTGTTCGGCCGCAACGGCAGCGGCAAGAGCTCAGCCCTCGATGCCGTGCAGATCGCCATGATGGGCGCCAACAAGAATCTGATGCACTTCAACGCTCAGGCCGACAACAAATCCCATCAGCAAAGTCGTACCCTGCGCTCTTACTGCCTAGGTCAGTATGGCGACACCATTGAACAGTGCGCGCGGCCGCAGGCCACCACTTACATCACGCTGGTCTGGCGAGATACCGAGACCAATGAGCCGGTTTCCATGGGCGTGTGCATCGAGGCATCGCTGAGCAACGAAGCGGAAAAGGTGCTGGGGCGCTACGTTATCCGCGGTGTGGAGCTGAGCATGTCTGAGCACCTGCAGACAGTGGACGGCGCCACCATGCCGCTGCCCTGGAGCAGTTTCCGCCACCGATTGCTAGAGCAATCCAAGATCACTGGTGAGGAACCGCTGTTCGACGATGGCGCCAGCTACGTCAAGCAAGTGCTGTTCATGCTACGCGGCAAAGCGGGTCCAGCGTCCTACGACGCGTTCGCGCGAGCCTTCCGCTTCGCGCTGCGCATGAGCTTTTCCAAGTCGGTGGACCAGATCGTGCGCAATGACGTGCTGGAAGACAGGCCCACCAACATCGCCCGATTCAAGCAGCTGGTGGAGACCTTCAAACGGATCAACCTCTTGGTCGAAGGGGTCGAACTCAAAATCAAGCAAGGCCAGGAGGTCAGCAAGAACTTTGATGCGGCACTGGCCGAGGCTCGCAAATCTGCCACTTGGACCGGACTGCAGGCTTCCGCGGCGTACGAGCTCAGCAATGCGGCCCATGAGAAGCTGACAGGCGAAAAGTTTGCTCAGGAAGGTGTGTTCGAAGAATGCACCAAGGACAGCACAAAAACGGACCAGGCGCTGGAAACCTGGACACTCGAAGAAGAAAAGCTGACGGGCCTTCAGCGTGCCCATGCAGACCATGCTAATAACGCGAGCGCACAGCAGGACCTGACGCAGGCGCAAGTCAAAGCGGCCCGTCGGGAAGAAGAGCTGAAGCGGGAGTTGCGCAACTTCCGGCAGCTGCTCCAAAACGCCAGTTCCAACGACTTGTTGGCCCAGTGGCAGCCCGCCCTTGCGCAGGCCGCTCAGCAGCTTGGTGCGTTCTCATGGGAACAGAACCGGATCGACCAGGATGCACTACGGCAAATCATCCAGGATCTTGGTAAAACGTTGAAGACTGCTGGTGCGCACCTAGATGAGGAGCACGACGTCGTTAAGGAGCAGCTCCGGATCGCCTCAGAACGGCTCTCAACGATAAAGCTGGGCATGGAGCGCGCCAATACCAATCGCGCGCAGGTCAGTGAACCCACAGCTCGACTCATGCATGAGTTCGCGGACCACGGATTGCACCCCACCCCAGTTTGTGACCTAGTGAAGGTGACCGATCCCAAGTGGCAGCCAGCAATCGAAGCCTACTTGGCCAAGAATGTGGAAGCCATTCTGCTACGGGACTCGGAGGAGGAGGAAAAAGCCTTTGACATCTACCAGGCATTGCAGGGTAAACGGAGCATCTACGGCGTCAAGATCGTGCGCTCTGACAAAGCGCGACCTAGGCAGGATCAACCGGCGGCTGACACAGTGGCTAGCCTGATACAGGGCAGCAATCAAGTGGCAGTTGCCTACCTGCGTGGCAAGCTGGGCAACCTCAAGCGCGCCAATACTGCCCAAGAGGCGCTGCGGGGTGAACGCACACTGACCCTGGACGGCATGCTGGTGGGGCCCGGAGACTTTGAGCGACTGCGTCTGGTGCCGGAGACGAACCTGCAGATCGGCGCCGGCGCCAAGGGCCAGGTCGACGGACTAAGGAACGAATCCCGTGAATTGAACCGAAAGGTAGCCGACCTTAATGAGCGCCAGGGCGACATTGATCGGATCCGCCAAGCGGTACAGAGCTTGGCGTCCCCAGAGACCCTGCGCCTTCTCCTTGGCTTCGCGGCCCAGCTGAGCGAGGCTCTTACCGAAAGAGAGCTCGCCCAACAACGTATTGCTGGCAGCACCAGTGCCGAGTACCAGTCTCTGTGCGCCAACCTACAGGAACTACGAGAACGCAAGCCACAGTTGGAGAAAGATGCCCGCGATGCCCGAGACGCCGTTGTGCGGGCCCAGATGGAACTGGATAGATTGATCAAGGAATGCTCGGCTAAGTTGCTGGAACTCCAAGGCAAGCGGACGGTTCACGAAACCTGCCGTGGACATGCCGACTATGATCCGGAATACGCTTCGGATCGCTGGGACGCGCTGTTGGAGCAATTCGGCGACGACTACCAGGCGATGGCAAACCATTGCGAAACCCAGTCCAAACGCTGCAACACCGCCATGACGCGTCACCTGGGCCCGGCCCAGACGCTGCTGGGGACCTTCCTGACTGAGCACCGCGAAGCTGTCAGCGATGAGGTGATGTCTGACTGGCGAAAAGCCAAGGCCTGGATGGAGCAGCAAGTCACCAGGCTGCAAAACACGGAGCTGCCCCAGTACAAGGCCCAGGCTCAGGAGGCCTACCTTGCGTCGCAGAACACCTTCCGCCAGGACGTGGCACTGGCGCTGCATGCAAACCTCAAATACCAGACCACCACCTTCAAGCGCTTGAACGATGCGCTCAAGGCCTCTCCCGCCTTCACCAACGGGGAACGGTACCAGTTCCAGGCCAAGGTCCGTCCTGACCTGATGCCACTGAAGAAGTTCATCGAGAACATCGCCGACTTCGGTACCGAGGGCGGTCTGTTTGGCGAGCCAGGGGAAATCCCTGCCCAATTCGCGGAGCTGCTGCGCGAGAAGACCGCCACGGGCAATGCCGCGGTCAAGAGTCCACTGGATGACTACCGGGAGTTCTTTGAGTTCGACATCGAGATTGAGACTGACGACCCGGTCACCGGCGTCACCAAGACCATTGGGCACCTGAGCAAACGCATTGGCCCAGGCTCCGGTGGCGAGCACCGCGCGCCGCTGTACGTGATCGCCGGGGCGGCGCTGTCCTCGGCGTACCGCATGGATGAAAACAACCAAGACGGGCTACGGCTCATCCTGCTAGACGAGGCCTTTGACAAGATGGACACGCCCAACATCGTGGCCACCATGCGTTACCTCGAAAAACTCGGTCTGCAAGTGTTGCTGGCCAGCCCAGGCGAGAACCTACCCACGCTGACCGCTTTCCTGCATCGCTATTTCGAGATCATGAAAGACGAAACTCGCCACGTGATCCATGTGGAAGAGCGCCGGGTCAGCGAAGCCATGCGCGAGCAGTTCCGAGAAGACATGTGGGAGTACCACCCCGAGTTGCTGGAGGCGGAACTGTTGGCCGTGCGCCAGGAGCCCATCTCCCGACCTGCTGCGGCCACACCATGAGCGCGGGCGCCATCGCCAGGGACTTGCTGTCCAAGCTGCTGGACGCCGGCAACAAACACGCCGCGGGCGCCCGCGCCCGCCCGCCCGCACTGACGGCCACGCACCTGAAGCCCTACAGCGAACTGCGGAGCTGGCAACACAAACAGGAATGCGATGAGACCTTTCTGGCCGCGCGCGACGCTGGTGCCATCACTTTGCAGCGAGACAAGCTGAATCCGAAGGATGGGCTGATTGAACGCATTGACCTGGTGGACGTGCAGGCGCTTGCCCAGTTTCTGGGGCTCAGCACCTATGCGGATCAGCTGGCCCAGACTGTTGCCCAACTGGAGCCATTGAAATCTGACTTCCCCGTTATCGAGGAGGTGATTGGTCGCTGGACCTGCATGACCAAGGTGCGCGGGCTGGGCCCGCAGGACGCGGGCGCCTGGATCGATGCAGCCAAGACCATCCAGGCCTGTGCAGCGCGCAGCCCGGACGCGATTGCCGCACCGGTGCGCGAATTCAGCGCGCGACTGTTTCTGAACAGCAAGCGGATCGAGGCGCTCACACCCCAGCTCGACATCCTTCTGAGTGGCAGTATTGAGGGCAGCCCAAGGGCCGGGACCCAAGTTTGGCAGGAACTGGGCTTGTTTCGGGAGGAACATCCCGTGCTGTTGGCCGGTCACGTGCACATCGCGCGGGGTCGCTCCACCGGGTTGATTGACGCGCCCTACATCGGCCTTCCAGCGGCGACCATTCGGGGAGTGGCGAGCACGGTTATTGAAGTCATCACCATTGAGAACAAGACCACGTTTCACAGCGAGGCTAAACGCCGGCAGGACGACGGGGCGCTTCTGATCTACACGGCGGGAATGCCATCACCAGCCTGGAAGGCAATGTACGGGCGGCTACTGGAATCCCTGCCGCCAACTACTCCTGTCTTTCACTGGGGTGACGTTGACGAGGGCGGCTTTCGAATCGCTTCAACGATCGCTGCTGTAGCCGGGGGGGCAGGTTTTTCCCTGCAGCCATACAGGATGTCGCCAGAGGACGTGCCATTGGAAATGCGGGTGAAAGCTTCAGCGCGGACTTTGGAGCGGATTCACCACTTCGCTTGTGCGGCAGGATGGCCCGAATTGGGGCAAGCAATGCGTCAAGCCGAGTTCATTGCTGAACAAGAGGCTCTGGAGCGGGAGTGAGATAAGTCGCAACGAGAAGAGTCAAGCTCAAGCACGAGTGCAGACACTTTCCTCTTTTGCGCAATCGCACCATGAGTTCACTTGGGTAGCTTCTCCACCCGGCAGCGAGCCTCCTCAAGCTCCATGCCCAGCGGCCCCACACTCCCCTGAAACCGTCTGGACTGAATATCAGCGATGCGGCAAAACGTCTTTGCCAGTCCCATGATTTCAGTTTCCCCAGCACCTACCGGGACCACGCTGGTCCCCATCAGCAGCTGTCCGTTCCTGCATTGCGTCCGCACGAACTCCCAGGACGATACGCCATCTCTGCTGCGCTCATAGGTGCGCCCCACATCACAGACCGAGTCATCGGTCGAGCCGCCCTGCCTGCTGACGGCCCAGGCAGGCACTGCGAGCAATCCGGCAGCAAGGGCCAAAGTCGTCGCCCAGTATTCGAGATTCACTGCTGGGCGCTGCCCTGCCTTTAGCAATCGAAAACGGTTCATAAGTTGCTCCCTATTGGATTTCTTGCAGAGCCATTATGCTATCTTTAGAATGTCGACTTATAGAGCGCATTTCGATGTACTTCGGGGGTGCGCAAAACCCCTCCATCACCTGAGATTGCTCTTGGCAAAGCTGTCCGCGAACGTCGGAAGGTGATGGGCTGGTCGCAAGAAGACCTCGGCTTCGAGTCTGGACTGCACCGAACCTATATCGGGGTAATTGAACGTGGAGAAAAAAGCATTTCGGTTGGAAGCTTGGTGCACTTGGCCGAGACCCTCAAAGTCAAGGCCTCAGACCTCCTTCGCGAGGCCGGGCTGTAATCTGTCTTGCCTGCGGTGGCTGCTCTGCCGCTTTTGCCGGAGTGCACAGCTAGCCTGTTGACACCCCGAACACGTTTGGGCATCTTCGGCTTTGCTCCCTCAACTCCGTGTAACTTCGATGCAACAACCCCTTCTTTCATCCAGCCATTGGGCCACGGCATTGAATGCGGCGCTTGACAAGTCAGTACCGGAAACTGCGCTCGCCTTGTCTGGCGCGCTGTCACGTTGCATTGAAGAGGCTGGCGGCACCGAAGCCCTCGCCACAGCAACCGGACTGGATCAGGTAGCCATTCAAGCAGCCGTCTCCCCCTCGGGTCTCTCAGACCTGTTGGCATTGCGGGAGCTGCTGCAGGAGATGGCTTTCCAGCTGGTGTTTGAGCCTCTGGCCTCGGCTACATAGCCTTAGCTGATACTGGCCGATGGCAATGGCGGCAGACAGTCCTGGGCCAATCACAAAAACGCAGGAAGGGGCATTGCAGCTGTCCGCTCCGTGGCCATTGCCATCATGGTTGCCAGACGAAACGTTTTTCTCACTGGCCAGCCGTTATCACGCACTCGTAGGCCACCGCCTTCCGGAACACACCTCTTTGGCGCTCTTCGGCAGACGGCGCTGGGGCTACCAGCACGACTTCCCAAGCCCTCTGGATGCCTTTGTTGAACGCACAGCGGGTCAGCTGGGCTCCGCCCAGGAACTCGTCCAGACACGCACGGTTCTGCCGTTCTTTCTGGCGGCACGAAGCAAGGCGGTTTCGCAAAATGCTCATCTGGCACTGGCCCAAGGGCAGGCTGGATCACTCAAATTCCGACTGGGATTGCTGACCAGCCGGTTTCGGGCCCATCACCCACTCAAAGCCTGTCCTGCCTGCAGCCAGGAGGACGCTGCAACCCACGGGTGGACATACTGGCACCGCACCCACCAGTTCCCTGGTGTGTGGATGTGTTCCTGCCACGCCTTGCCACTCCAAGTTTCAGCCCTCAAATCAACCGGTGTGAGCCGATTTGGCTGGATGCTTCCACAGATTGCCGACCTGAACCCGACTGCCGTCGCCAGTGCTGATGATTCCAGCAGGGAAGCCCTGCAGAGGTTTTCTGGACTGGCAGCGCAATGGGGTGTCTTGCCGAATGGCAGTCTGGAGAGTTCCACACTTGCCCGCACATACCGAATGCGAATGGAAGTCCTGGGCTTGGGTGGCCATCGGGTCAAGCTGGCCTCAGCTTACTGTGAGGCCATCGCTGCGTTGCGCATTGCCCCGGACCTTTGTGCTTTGCCGGGTCAGGCCTGCGAGGCGATGCACAGCATCAACCGCTGGGTATTCGCGCCGCAAGAAGCCACCCATCCTCTTCGGCACCTGTCTTTCATCTACTGGCTGTTTCGCTCTTGGGATGACTTCACGGAGGCCTATGCCCATGTGGCTGCAGCCGGCGTGCCCACACCCACGGTTGCAAGCGACAGTCCGCCATTAGTGCAGTGTGATGCGCGCAAAGTGCGTCTGATTGAAGACATCGCAGGCGGCCGAAGTGTTTCCAGCTTGGCGCGGGAACTGGGCATCGCTGTACAAACCGCCCAGGCTTGGGCCGCCAATGCAGGCATGAGCACGCCCAAGCGCGCCAAACAGCTCAAAGGCGTGAGCTACACCACCTTGTTGCAAGACCTGCGCTGCGGTGACGACAAGGCCACCTTGGCCAAAAAATTTGGGATTTCGGTGGAAACGGTCACGCGCGTGTTGCGCACAGAGGTTGGCCTGAGCACTGCCTGGCACCAAGCTCGCTGGCATGCGGCCCAACAGGATGCGCGAGCCCGATGGACGCAGGCACTGGAGCAGTTTCACTACTTGGGGCTCAATCTGGCACGGGAGCAGGAAGCTGCGGCATACGCTTGGCTTTACCGCAACGACCGCGCCTGGCTGCAGGAGATCAACCGAAGCGTCGAACGACCTGTGCCGAACCATGGCCCAAGGCTGGACTGGGACAAACGCGACCTTGAATTGGCCGAAGCCGTGCATCAAGCAGCGGCTGAGTTGTGGGCACAAAAGCCAGCAGCGGTGGCGCCCGCACGCCTACGGGTTGGGGAACTCTGCCAACGCCTGCCGGAGCTCAAAGCCAAGCTCAGCGCATTGAATCGCCTTCCCTTGACCCTCAAGGCCATTCAGGACGTCACCAACAGCCCGCGTCGTTTTCTTGCAGAGACGTCAGAACGACTGATTTGAATATGCTTTTATGCATAATATATGCATGAAGGCCACCCCAGCAACAGAAGCTCTGCTTGCAGCCCAAGAGGCGCGCAAGCGGGGACTGACTCAGACTGACATTGCAAACGCCGTTGGCGCCAGCCAGTCCCAGGTGAGTCGATTGTTGGCCGGGCACTGCCAACGGCGCTCCAAGCTGCTCACTAGGGTATGCGAATATGTGTTTTACACGCATAAATCTACTGGCGTGATTCCGCAGCAGTCGCCTGTGCTGATGGAAGCACTGGCCGCCGTATGGGATGGAACGCCCCAGCACGCCCAGGCGCTGGCATTGGTCATCCTCAGCCTGGGTGGCCTTAGTAGCCAAACCCCATCAACCAAGAGCGCGACAGGGGCTACGACATGATCCATTGGCCTGAGCTGCTGCCCGAAGAAATGCTGGCGGGATATGTCGGACGAGTCGGACGGATGAACGGGATCAGCCAGCAACGGCTTTGGCGTCACCTGCATGAACACGAGACCCTGGCCAGCAAGCCTGGCCACCTCAGAACCTGGGTACATGCTTTGGCCACGGCATACCCCTTAGATGCAGACGCGCTGGCGGGCAGCCACACCCTCATACCGCTGCTGACGGTGCTGCGCCCCCAAGGCTCCAGCATGAAAATGGCCGACCCGAAATATGCTGCAGCTTTGCACCAATGTGAAACTGCTCTGCCTGACCGGGGTCCACGGCTGTGCCAAGCTTGCGTGGAAGAAGACCTCGGGTTTTGGGGGTTCTCGTACTGGCGTCGGAACCATCAAGTTTGCGGCATCGACTGCTGCCCCAAACACGGCGTGCCACTGCATCAGGTTGACAACCCTGACGCGCTGGCCATGTTCCCCGAAGAATGCCAAGGCGACGCTCGCCAGTTGGTGCCTACGGTAGCGGAACCGTGGCACAGCCGTCTTACCGAGATGGTGACAGAGTTGATGGACCTCAAAAGTGCGATTCCGAGCAATCAAGCGCTTTACAGACTGCTGAAGCGGTGCGAGCTGTTTCAGGCACGGCATCACCCCAACTGCAAGCGTGCGCCTCTGGCTCAGGCAGTACACCGGATACTGCATGGATCGGGGCTGGAGCAAGTGTTTCCGACATTGCTGCAGTCACGCCGAGAGCTTTACTTGACTTCCCACGGCTCACATACGACCCACTGGACACGCTCAGGGACCGGCTACGCCTATGCACTGGCTTTGACCGCGTTGTATGCCACCCCAGATGAAGCACTGCGGGATGCGTTAACGCCTTTGAGCCCTAAGGAGGCAGAAGATTTCCTGCGGCACCTGCCCGAGCGCTCAAAGCAGGATCTTTTTCGCCTGAATTGAAGTTGAGGTGCAAAAGAGCTTTACACGGTCTCGCTCTTTATCGCCGCCAAATGACCGCTTACAGCGAAGACTGTGCTTGGCAACCAAAAATGGATTCAAAGTTTTGGCAGCAAAGCAACTATTGTCAATCTGAACACTATCGCCTCAAGCTGTGTTTTGCCGCACCCCAGTTAGGGGCGTACTCGATGCCGACGACCGCAAGGTCGGCGGCAATGTCAGCCTGAAGGTGGCGAGTGTTTGGTGCGAAGTACTCCTTGGTGTTCGACGACGCAAAGACCATGGGCGCAGTCATCCCAGCGGCCCGCAACTGACTTGCCGCTTCAATGTAGGCCTCGACGATCACACAGTCTTTCATCGATTCCTTACCGCGTCGCGCAGGCGCGCGCGGCTCGTTGACACGTCTGAATGCCCGACTGGCCACGCCGTCGTTGTGCGGCACCATCTGAGCAACCTGCACCCACCGGTCCAGCACAGGCCTGGCCCGGCTGATTTGCCCATCCAGATGACGGATTTGCAAAGGTCCTTGTGCTCCATAAGCCCCAGCGACATCGTGGATGCGCTGAGCCTGGACGAGAAATTTCTCCAAGGCGGCTTGAGCCTCTTGTTCAACGTTCGCGACGTTACCTGCAATCTCAAGGCTTACCTGCTCGGCCATGAGTACCGTCAAGCCGGAGCCCACTTCGGCCATCGCGAGCAGGGCTAACCCTGCACGGACATCAGCAGGCGTGACGGTCTCGCGGGTAATGTCCCGGACAACATCGAGCACCGTGCACGTATCCACGCACAGCACCGGCGCCCCCAGCTCAACCAAGCGGGAGATTAAATGGGGGCACATACTCATGAGCGGGGGTGGTCGTATTGCTCGAGGAGCCCAAGGGCGAATTCATAGTCAATCGCCAATTCGTGTGCCTTGTCTTCGGACCAGCGTTCAACTTCGACCAGCCAACGAACGAGCTGATCGGTGTCCAAACGCTTCGATGCGTGGTGTGTCGCGATCAGGAAGGCATACCACCGATCTCGGTCCATGGGATGCGCGGCCCCTGTGGACTTGTTCGCTAGGCGCGAAAAGCGCTGTAGCGCAGCAGCAGGATCTGCGTCGAGCCAGTCATCCAGGGACTGATGAGACGAGGACAGTTCAATCTCGAAGCCACCGGTACGGGATGCAGGCTCTGCGACCCTGGCGACGAAGTCGCGCAGTATGGCGTTGTACTTGGTGATCCCCAATTCGCCTACATTTCGGGGCACGATGTTGGAAACCTTGTAGCCACTTCCCTCCTGCCAGAGCACCATACCAGACTCGTCGACATCATCAAATGCGTCCCGCACGAGAACGATCGCATCCTCGCCGTCGATCGCGTGGTCCCGCATATCATCCTCCCGCTCTAGGTCGTGATGCCAGGGCTCCTGGACCTGCATCAGGATGCTCGCTCGAAGCGAACTCGCCGTGGTGTGCCCTTTGAGATGCAGATTTTGGAAAACTTCGATATTCTTGCTCGTCATTTCGATAGGGACGTGGTGGGTTATGGGGAAATAGAAAATATTAGCGTTGAGAAGTCAGTCAAGCATCGGAAGACAACTGCGCAGCGAAGGCTGTCCTTCAGTTGCCGCAGTCGACCTACTGCTGATGGTCACTACCATCATTAACCAATCGAACGCGGTCGTTCAGGACAGACCGGTTAGGCGGGCTGCACTGTCAGCTCCAGATGGCAACTAACTCAGCAATCTTGACTGCGACCACTGCCATCGTATCTTCTGCTGTGTCAAGGCCACTTCGCGAAGCCAGCATGGGGCTGATATCGCGCAGCGCTGTATAAGTCGTACCGTGCACTATGGGCACAAGCCGGTTGCCTTGCAGGAGAGTCGAAAGCTCTTTGTCTGCGACGCCCTCTTTAGGGAGGCGAGCAAGCAACGCAGGTGTCACCAAGACGAGTCCGATTTTCGAGGCCGCTAAGCCCTTGTCGATTGCACGCATCATCGGTACGCCAAGGCCAAGATCCTTTTCGCTGAACCAGACCTTGACACCAGCCGCCTCAAGCAAATCGTGCAGTTGTTTGGCGGATCCTTGCCGATCATCCCAAGCATGGCAGAGGAAGCAATCCCGAAGGTCTGGTTTCGCCGCAGCTTCTCTTTCAACTGCCTCGCGCACCGACGTAAGGGACACCACCTGAGCAGGCGTATACGAGACGGACGAACCCGCACGCGACCAGCGTGGTCTTGAACTGCCCCCTCCACTGGAGTTACCTGCGCTTCTGTAGCTGTTGCTGCCCAGCGAATAGGACGAGCTGTAGCCGCTGCCATAGCTACTGTAACCACCGTACCGACCGTATCGGCCACGGCAAGCGGGACAGGCCGCTGCGGCGCTCGCTGAGCGATGGCCTTCGACTGGAGCTGTACACCTAGCCATGATTACCCCCTTGGCGGAAACGTGTCATTGCCATGACTGTCCTTGTATTGAATCCGGCCGTTCTGACCATGAACCACCAGTTCGGACTTTTGGTTTTGCGAGATCTCTCGGGCACGATCCACCGCATCTTGCTTGCGGTCGAACACCTGGGTGTCGCGCTGAGCGCCAGCACCCCGGACGGCCCAGCCATCTTCGCGGGGAACGACATGCTGATTTCGTTTATTCATATCGAGGCTCCTTGCCGCAGCGAAATTGCTGCTAAATGAGTGTGCGGTGATCAAATCCGGCGCGGACAACTGTCTGACTGCTGTCCGCATGGAAAATAACAACCGCACACATAAAAGCCAAGGGAGGAGCCGTGCCACCAAAACTGTCTTCAGAACGTCATGCCAGTGTCGAGGAGCTATCCCGTGCGCTGACCATGCTGACTGCCGCCGAGCGGCGGCGCTTGTTCGCAAGAGCCCGTCTGCTTGTCTGGGGTACCGAGTACACAGATCCCCAGGAATTGCTCAATGAGGCGGTCAAGCGCGCCCTCGTCGCCGCAAGCGGGGACAAGAAGGAAGGTGAACGCGGTCGTCCGTGGCCCATTGATCGAGTGCAGTTCCCGGCCTTTTTGTCCGGCTGTATGGATAGCATCGCTGATGGATCACGTGAGTCGCAGGGCCAAACACAAACCGACCGATTGGAGGCTTTGGCGGGTGAGATCGGGGACGTGGACGCCGTGTTGCACCGGGCGGGCCGCTGGAACACAGATGTCGTGGAGCAGGCCATTGAGGCGGAGAACACGTTCGACCGGCAGCAACGGGCTGAGGCCGACGCTCGCATCATTGAGACTCACTTCAAGGACGATCAAGAAGTGCTTGCTGTCATTGAGGGGGAGAAGGAGGAGATGCCGGTGGCAGAGGTGCTCGCCTTATTCGATCTCGATCAAAAAACCTACGACACGGCACGACGGAGGTTGAGGAGACAGGTGGACAAATTGATGCCAGGAAGGAGACAGTGATGAAAAACGAATCTCAGAAGACGCTCGATGCAGTTCGAGCTCTGGCACTTAAAGACCTAGACGCCGCGTCTGACGAAGACATTCGGTCCGATTTCGCCGCTGAAGGCATTGACCCCAATCAGTTAGCGGCCAGTATCGCGCTGAGTCTTGATGACGTACTGGCAGCCAGCCTTCGCCAACATGCCGCTGCCACCAAAGTGGCCATGCGGGAGCGAGCTGCCCCCAAAAAGTCGCTACGGCCTACGCTGGACCGGATTAAGGAATGCATCGCTCAAGCTTTTGCGGCCGAACCACAACTGGCTACCGCATTCCGAGAAGGAAGCCGCCACAGCGATGCCGACCTGGAAACACTCTATGACGATCTTGTGCTGATGGGCAAGATCCCCGACGCCGATGATGGCCGTTGACTTCGATAGGCTAAGCCGCCCGGAGCGCCTACTCTGGGGGCATGGCGTCAGGAAGCCCGAACACATTGATTTGGAGGCCATCGCCAGCGCCAGGGGTGCTCACGTCGTATACAGAAAGCTTGACGGTTGCGCGGCCCGCTTGGTGGCAGCCGGTGATCGTGCGGTTATCAGTGTCGCCGTGGACGACAACTTGGGACGAAGGCGCTTCTCATTGGGTCACGAATTAGCTCATTGGATCCAGGACGCACAACGGACATCATTCAAGTGCACCAGCACCGATATCGGGCCACAGAATGCAGAAGCCAAGAGCATTGAAGCAGACGCCAATGGTTTTGCCAGCCAACTGATTCTTCCCGACTACTTGGTCTGGCCATGGGTGGCGGATCGCAAACCCAGTCTCGATCTTGCGAATGCGATGGGCGGTGATTTTCAAGCCAGTCTCACTGCGTCCGCCCTGAAGTTGCTCCAGCGTGCCAAGGGGCCGATCGCCATCACCTGCCACGATCAGCGAAGATTGAAGTGGTCTAGACGCAGCCGGGATTTTTCAACCGATTTCTACATCCTCAATGAATTGCACCAGGACACCATAGCGTTTGAAATGGCTTTTGGGGCAACCAAAGGGTTGAGTCGCCCAAAACGTGAAAGTGCCTCGCGCTGGATCAGCGGTCCAAGCGCATATCGAAGGGAGGTCTGGTCACAGTCGATCAAGCTTCCCGAAGGTTCCGTGCTAACCATGCTTAGCGTTGTGTAGGCGGCCAGGAGCTGTCGATGGAGACCGACAGAAGCAGCCGCTAAACATGTACTCCAATGCTGTTAGGTACTATTCACGAAAATGGCTGCAAACAACAGCCTCAGTCGAGGAAGGGACGATGAGCCTGAGATTTTTATTCGTCGGACTTGTGCTTTTGCTTGTGCTGGCCAGCGGCTTCGCGAAAGAGGGCGCCGCCGCCGCACCGGCCAAGCCTCCCACGCAGCCAGTGCCACTCGAAAGTCAGGCCCGCCAGGAGGAGAGTAATGCACGCATCCAACTGATGAAAGCACTTGATGCCGAGCTGCAAGCTCGTGCAGCAGAGCGGAATGCACCTCCTGCCGCTCCCCTTGATACAGCCGCTGCTGCGGCGCCCCCGGGCTCCATGCAATACAAGGGTCTGCAGGGCGACTATTTGGGGGGCGTTTTCGGGACCATCATCACAGCTATCACGTCGCTGCTGGTGTTGGGCACATGGTGGACGACACGTAAGAACGACAACAAGACAAAGATCTATCAAGTCTTCACTGAGATGCTGCGAACGCACGAGGAGATTGTCTCGTCGATAAGGATTGGTGACGCCGTCGGACGTGAAGCTATCGCATTGCTCCTAAGCGAGTTCAGCTTCATCTATAAGGCGACTCAGAGCCACGTGCCAGGATACGATGTTTGGAATATGCATGACCGCGTGGATATCGCATACACGTACATGTATTATGGCCCGCAACTGCAGACTCAGCGGATCCTTTCGGGCTACGACCCCGTGTTGCTGAAGCTGATTGGTGACGCGGTTTCGGCAAAGCAGCAACGGAATGCTCGCTCGATAGGTGCGCGTCATCGACAACGCCTATTCAAGGGCCATCAGAATCGCATCTCGCATTACTTTCGCAACCTCTTCGCCGCATACAAGTTCATCGACTCATCTGACCTTTCCGAGCCAGAGAAGAAGAACTTGGGAAAGGTCCTTCGCGCGAAACTGTCGAACTACGAGCAGGCACTCTTGCTCCTCAACGTCATGTCGGATTTGGGTAAGCCGTGGAAAACATCTGGCCTGGTGGACTTCTACGAGCCAATCAAGAACGTGCCGCGAAACTTCTTTTCATTCGACGAGCTGAACTTTGACCTGAAGATTGAGTTTCCGGACATCGATTTTGAGTGGGCACCCAGGGCCACCCTAGGTGACAAGGCAAGGTGGTCTGCGAAGATTGTCTCCAGCTACAAGGCATACTTCGATAGGACGTGAGGGCGGTTGGCTGCATGGCGCATGCACGCCGCAAGTTCCACGAACTCTAGGCCGGCCATGGCAGCCTGGTAGGCGATCAGGACGGCACACGCATTTGCCGATCCGGTGATCTCGCTCGTGTGGACCGTTCGGGGTCGGTGGGCGATCCTGACCGGAATGCAGTGCTAGGTCTGCTATTCGTCGGACCTGCCACTCGGTGGATTCGCGTGGACCGGCCGCAACCAGCCTTCATCAGTCGTTGATTCAGCCGAATCGGGCATGTAGCTCAGTTACGCTTACTCCCCCAAACGCCCAGGCAACAGATCCTCATACGCCCCCATCCGCCTGGGATCCTGGCTCCGCAGCGCATCAATGGCTTGAAAGGTCATTTTCATCGGGCCTTGAGCTGCATACTCCAGGTCTTCCGGCTCAATATGCCCCCCAGATCGCAAGATGGCCCGGTACTGTGCGTGATGCCAAAGCCCCACCGTGTTGCGTAGGAGCCCTCCACTGAGCCGATGCAACTGTTGCCTCAGCGTGGCGGTGGCAGCAATTCTTTGCGGCAACCATTGGTAATCCATCAGTCTGGGCAGAAAGACCTTGCTGTAGAACGGATCGTCAGGCGTTTGAGCATGCCCAAAAGTGATCAATCCCCCCGTTGAAAGGCGTGAGGCCGTGCTCATGCGCGACTCCATGGCGGCGAGGCCATCGGGTGTTCCAGCAAAGACCACGGGGATCTTGCTGGTGTTGGTGAGGTTCAGGATGAATTTAAGAGCCATGTCTTCCACAACCCGCAGCTGTGGTCTGGCCAGTCCACGGCGCGCAGCCTCCTGACGCAACTCCTTGCTCGACAGCCTAAAAAGGTTCTGCACCTCATCGATCACCAGAACGCCCAGAAAGTGGCAGCGCATCTTGGCCACCCACTCTGCTGCGGCGTGGCTGCCCACCCGCTGGCGTCCCGACAAGACGAGCTCCAGGTAATGGGTACCCAGGGCCAAATCGGTGGCACGAAACAAGGCCTCGGCCAAGTCCTTGAGCCGGCCAGACTCGGGCACATCCACTTTAAGCCAGACCAACTGGCGCACCGGTCCCACCATGCCAGGAAACTTGTCATGGTTGGCCACTTGCGGCTTGAGCATCAAAGCCCGCTCCAGCGCCTCTGACTTGCCCACGCCAGACAAGCCCACCACGGCGGCAGCGAGCTGAACAGCCGCGTGGGTTCCCCCGAGGACCGGCAAGCCCGACAACAGCCGCCGCGTGGCCACATCGGCGGGATGACGGTGGACATAGCCTTGCCGAATCAGGAAGTCCAGTGTCTGGGCCACCTGAATCCCAGGCTCGCTGGGTACATGCAAGCGCCGCAGGTTTCCCAATTCATGCACCAGGACATGGGGTGGCAGCTCGAACGGACCATGGGGCACAGGCGGCAAGCAGATTAGTCGGCTGACAATCTCCCTTGGGGATAGGATCGGCCCGCAGACCTCGATCAGCGGATTGCCGGCATACAGGTCGATGGTGGAATCGGTTTGGCCAGTCTGCGATCCACGATGCAGCAATGTGGATTCGATTTGTTCATGCATGCGGCGCTCGATTCATCTCGGCAAACACAGCGTCCATGAGTGCCGTATACCCTTCACTGGCCTGATCCTCAGTCTCCACCTCTTGTGGTGCAGGCGCAGGCAAGGCATTGGCCCCGGTCATGCGCTCCAGCAGGCGGGCATCCCGGACCTGTGGAATGGCGTTTGGCGGGATCGCCTCATGGGCTTCCCGTGTGCGCTCCAACGCCTGCTTGCGCAGATGTTCCTGCTGGGCCGCCAGACGAGTGGCCGCCTGCAGCTTGCGGTACGCGCGGTCGTCCTGCTTCATGCGCTCGACCATCAACGCATCGCGCCAGTCGTACAAGGAAGCTTCTGGAATCGCCCGGGCGTTGCTCTTGAGGCGAAACTCCTCCAGACCACCGTCCGGATTGGCCCACCAGAACCGTGACGTCGAGCCCGGGAAGAAGTGCACCCCTTGCTCACGGGCCCCGAAGTTGCGGGCCTGAGCCGTCCATTGCTGCCGCAACGCCACCTCGGCCTCGTACTCGCTGGACTCCCAGAAAACACCGTCCCGCCGAACCACCGCCTGGCCTTGCGCCAGAAGACTGGTGAACAGCAATTGTGGTGAGACGGCCTGCCCAAAGGCCAGGCCCGCATCGTGCCCAAAGCGCCACAGGCCTGCCGGGGTGGGGTCTACACCTGCCGCGATCATTTCGGCCGTCATGCGGTGTGACCGGTCAGCATAGAGGTTGTAATGAGCAAACAAGCCATGCAGGTACTGCACGTACTCGCGCAGGTTCAGTGCAGACTCTTTGGCATCACGACGCAGTTCCAATTCTTTGCGCCGTGCGTCAATCGCGCCCGGCAGGAACAGGTACTGCTCGTCTTTCATGATGCGGTGCAGGACTTCCACCGTTCCCTTCCAGTCCGGACGGCGTGGAGGTGCGAATTCCAGGTTCAGCCGCAATGCCAGGCCCGTTTCCTTGGCTGCAGCCGACAGGTATTCACCCCGGTCGCAGCGCAGACGGTAGGGCTGTTGCGGCCTGGGCCACAGGGTCTGGATAGGGTCATACCCCCAGAGATCGCCCAGCAAGGCGGGATCACACAAGGTGGAGAACAAGGCGAGCTTGGCGTCGCGCCAAGCTGGGCCCTCCAGGCAGGCATAAAAACCCACCACCGCCGTGGACCAGACATCCACGACCACATAGACGATGGGCCGTCCCACGATCCAGGCAGGGCAAATTCGACTGCGTAAATGGATGTCCCCAATGGTCGAGTCAATCGCGTAGGTGTGGCCGGGGCCAGGCACGCCGTCATAGGCCCGGCCTCGGATGCCGCGCAGGTTGCGGTTGAAATGCCCTTGGGTGGTGTTGCGCAACACGCGCTCCAGATCCTTGACCGAACTCTCGATCACATAGCGCACCTGTCGCTGGTTGGGGAAGCTGCCAGCTGGGGGCAGTATGGGCACACGAATGTCCCCTTCCTGCTGGTACTGGGTCACGTAGGCAGCCTCCACGATTTGGCGGTACAAGGTGCCCAAAGACAGACCCGGCCGCATCAGACGGCGGTAGTGGTGCAGGATTTTGGGGTGGTCTGCTTCTTCAAGACCTCGCTGAGGCTGTGGATCGGGTGCGCCAAGCACCTGCTTGAGCGTGGGGCGTCCAGACTTGCGACGAGCGTCCGAGACAGGTCGGCGCACGCCTGGCGCTCCGCAGGCCGCGTAGCGTGGAATCAGGGCTGCCTGGGTGAAGCCAAACTGCACCAACACCGCCCACAGCTGATACCCCAGCGGCCTTGAACACGGGCCCTGCTGACAAACCTCCCGAACCAAGGCCCCCAGGCGGCCACTTGGCCCCACCAAGGCCTGTACCCGCAGAGGGTCGAGCATGGGTTGTGCCGTTCGTACCCGCCACTCCCACTGCTCTCGCTCGCTGGTCGTCAGCTCTTCTGGTGCCCGCAATTGCCGGGCTGGCAACGCAATGTCCACAGCGCTCATTTGGTTGAGCTGCTCCCAGTTGCGCAAAGTCTGCACGGCAACCAGGTGCAGGGAGCCCAATGCGGGGCTTTTGGTTGCTGCCACTGCCTTGCCGTCGGCATCCGGCTTTTGCAGGGACATTCCACCTGCATAGGCCAGCCAAATGCTGCGGCCGTCCTCTGACTGGGCCACCACCCTGTAAAACCCTTCAAGGCTGTCCGTGGCCAGGCGCAGCACCTCATTAAAAATCAGTTGTGCCATGCCGTCCTCCTGGAAGCCACGGGGTTCTGGAGCCGGAACCCTTCTTCACTCAACAGGCGCAGCGGAGCAGAAGGCCGCACAGGAGATGACAAATCCAGGGGTAGCAGGCCATAGCCAACCGATTTCCACAGCAGCAGCTGAGCACGGTCACTGCTCACCTTGATCCGCTCTCCGATCAGGCCTATCGCCTGCCCAAAGGTCTTGCCCACGAGATCGGCATGCCATGGGATCAACTGACCAAGCTGGACCAGCAATTCCTCGTCGTCTGCTGCCAGCATCCAGGGCAGACAACTTTTGAGTGTTCTGAATACCTCCAGCGAGCACAGCTCTGGCGTGATGAGAAGCCAAGTGAAGCCTTGCCGAATCCAATACTCACGTTCGATGGTGAGCAGTTCCCTGGTCCGCTCCCTCTCTGTTTCCGCGCCTTCCTTGACGCTGATAGCCAACAGTTGTTTGCGCCCATTGGGCATGGCCAGTGTCACCACAAAATCTGTCGTCATCACCCAAGGGACGACCCGGCCCTTGGAGCGCATAACAGGGTGCGCAATGTTGAGATCCTGCGCGATCTCCAAGGTGCCAGCAGACCATCCCGCCTGCTTGAACAGGCAATAGGGCGACACGTCAGAGGGATGGGGCTTTAGCGCCAACGGGTATTGCTCTCGCAGGTCGACCACATTGCTGAGCATGGTGCACAGGCCAAAGACCACCCATTCGTTGTCCGACAGCAGGTGGTGCAGGCGCTCAAACCGCCAATTCACCAGATGCGAGCGCCCTCGGCTGGCTGGATCGGCCGGGCGGACCTGATGCCACGGGATGTAATCCTTGCCTGTGCCTGTCCCGCGCTTTTCCTTGCGCCAACGATCTAACAGTTCAGGTGTGAAGCGTCTGCCTTTCACGTACATAACTCCTCCTTTTGCGACGCGCAGGGACGAGTTCAGCCCGTGCCCGCATTGCCGCGTTCACAAAATCAAAAAAAGGGGGAGTTGACGCGCCGACTGGACGCGGGTAGATTTCGGTTTCACGCTAGAAATCTGGGCTCCCCCAGTACACAACGCCTCCTGTTTGCAGACAGGGGGCGTTTTTGTTTGGGATGGGTCTTGTTGTGGCTTGCTCTGGGTGTAACTGCCTCCTGTTGGCTGCTTCAGTTACTGCGCAGTAGCAGCTATGTGCGAACGGCGGACCGCCGTCTTTCGGGGCAGATCATCAGGCTCGACTTCTTGCCCAGGCCTTGCCTGGGCCGCCTGCGTCAGCAGTTCGGCCACCTCATCCGTCATGGCAAAAAGGCCACGCCGGCCCTTGATCTCCACCGGACGAAACGGAAGTTGCCCGCGTGCTTTGGCCGCCTGGAGTGCGGCCACGCTGGGGTAATACAGCACCTTGCAAATGGCCTTGGCATCCATCAAAGGGCCATAGGTGCTCCAAAGGGTTTCCTGGATATTCGTTTGCATGTTGACGCCAGTAGGTGCTGGTCGTTTATTTGCCTCTAAATGTGTGCATTTGTGTGCCATCGTAGGCACTTGAGGGCAAATCTGCAAACCTGTTGGAAGACAAAGAAAACCGAGACTGTTAGTGCCGAAGAACTGAGTGGGCCTCAGGTGCTAACGCTCAAAAAGACAACACCCAAGCGGCTCTAGGCGTTTTGGGCAGCTTTGTCATCACAACAACCGACGCTATTGCTTTCAGCATGAAAGCACACCGCCCGATTAACCACAAAACATAGTCAAGTATTGACGGAGCAGGCAGTCAAGCCATCGGGCACCAGAAAAACCACGACCTTGCCGCTTTGCGAATCAGCGCCACTGATTCTTTACGACCTGCGATCAAGAAGCAGGAACTTGGAGCGCCTTGTGATCACGAACTAACGCAAGGGCCTGCTGCATGTTGGAGCCCTCTCGCAGCACCACCACAGCAAAGAAACCGAGCAGAACCGTGTACATCAGCATGACCAGTGCGCCCCCCCACTTCCCACCCTGCATCAGTTGCGGCATCCCGTACATCAGCAACCAGAGAGCCGACATCGCAAAGACCACATAAACCAGAAAAACTCCTGTCGCTAACGTCCTTCTGATCCAGGTTTTTCGGATGACGACCGTGGACTCAAAGTGGCTACCATCAGGTGCCAACATCACATAACCGCTTCCACGCAGGTATCGCTCCATAGCCTGCAGCGGACTGTCCTGACAAAGCAACAGTCGGATCGCTTTAGCGTTGAGGCGGGAGTGCCCCAATGCCGAGGCCATCCCTGCCTCTAAAAGCAAAGGATGCAACTTCTCTACCCCCTCTTGCAGCAGCGCCTTAAAAGCCAAGTAGCGCCGCTCTAATGTGCGGCCTCGTCGATCAAGGAGGTGTTTTTTGAAGTAGCCGATGACAGTAACAATGACAACCCCCAGAGCCTTTAACCACTCCAAGGCGTTATCAATCGTTATTGACTGCAGTAGTTCCGGCATTAGCCAAATTTCCTTTTCGACAGCATTGACACTCTTTCCAGCGCTACAACGCAACCTTGTATTGGGCTCTTTGAAGCAGCGGCAGTAGGTGCACGGGCTGCCCCTTCTCAACCAGAACCTCCGTCCTGAATCACATACCGGCACCCAGCGAGAAGCGCTACCGACCTTTAAGTCAGGTCATCAACGCTGTCTACGACTTTATTGCACTGTCTAGGACTCTTTTGCCATGTCTACGACTTTATTGTCAAAGAACACAATGAACCACCCCTAGACGATTTACTCCACCGTGACGGACTTGGCCAGGTTGCGCGGCTTGTCCACGTCCGTCCCGCGCGCGCAAGCGGTGTGGTAGCTCAACAGCTGCAGCGGCACCACGTGCAGGATGGGTGACAGTACGCCATAGTGTTCGGGCATGCGGATCACGTTGACGCCTTCGCTGCTCTCGATGCGGGTGTCGCCGTCGGCCAGCACATACAGCACGCCGCCACGCGCGCGCACTTCCTGCATATTGCTCTTGAGCTTTTCGAGCAGCTGGTCGTTGGGCGCCACGGTCACCACCGGCATGGCGCTGGTGACCAGGGCCAGCGGGCCGTGCTTGAGTTCGCCGGCGGCATAGGCCTCGGCGTGGATGTAGGTGATCTCTTTGAGCTTGAGCGCGCCTTCGAGCGCGATCGGGTAGTGCGTGCCGCGGCCCAGGAAAAGTGCGTTTTCCTTGCTGGCGAACTCCTCGGCCCAGCTGATGATCTGCGGCTCCAGCGCCAGCACGGCCTGCAGTTCAGCGGGCAGGTGGCGCATGGCCTTGATGTGCGCGGCTTCTTCTTCGTCCCTCAGGCGGCTGTTGACCTGCGCCAGCGCCAGCGTCAACAAAAACAGGCCCGCCAGCTGCGTGGTGAAGGCCTTGGTGGAGGCCACGCCGATCTCGGCCCCGGCACGCGTCACATAAGCGTGCTTGCACTCGCGCACCATGGCGCTGGTGGCCACGTTGCAGATCGTCAGCGTCTGCGTCATGCCCAGGCCCTGCGCATGGCGCAGTGCGGCCAAGGTGTCGGCGGTTTCGCCGCTTTGGGTGATGGTGACGATCAGGGTCTTGGGGTCGGGCACCGATTCGCGGTAGCGGTATTCGCTGGCGATCTCGACCTGGCAGGGCACTTTGGCGATGGCCTCGATCCAATACTTGGCCACGCAGCCGCTGTAATAGCTGGTGCCACAGGCCAGGATCAGCACTTTATCAATGGCCTTGAACGTGCTGTAAGCGCCGTCGCCAAACAACTCGGGCGTGATGCCTTCCACGCCTTCGAGCGTGTCGGCGATGGCGCGCGGCTGCTCGAAGATTTCCTTTTGCATGTAGTGGCGGTACGGGCCCAGGTCGGCCGCGCCACTGTGCGCATGCACCGTCTTGACCGGGCGTTGCACCGGTTTGTGCTGGCGGTCCACCACCCAGTATTTGCCCAGCTGGATGTCGACCACATCGCCCTCTTCCAGATAAACGATCTGGTCGGTCACGCCGGCCAGAGCCATGGCGTCGCTGGCCAGGAAGGTTTCGCCCTCGCCTACGCCAAGGATCAACGGTGAGCCGGCACGCGCACCAATCACGCGCTGGGGCTCGTCCTTGTGGAACACGGCAATCGCATAGGCGCCGTGCAATTGCTGCACCGCCGCCTTGACCGCATCAAACAGGTCGCCGTTGTAGAGGCTGTCCACCAAGTGGGCGATGACCTCGGTGTCGGTCTGGCTGGCAAACACATAGCCCTTGGCCTGCAAGGCGGCGCGCAGTTCTTCGTGGTTTTCGATGATGCCGTTGTGCACCAAGGCCACCTTGCCCGGCTTGGCATCTGCCGCGCCCGTGCCATGGCTGAAGTGCGGATGCGCGTTGTGCACGGCCGGCGCGCCGTGAGTGGCCCAGCGCGTGTGGGCGATGCCGGTGCCGCCTTCGATGCGGTCGGCCTGCACCTGTTCCATGAGCTCGGCCACGCGGGCAGTGCTGCGCGCACGCTGCAGGCCCCCGCTGTGCCCGCTCAGGCTGGCCGCATGCACCGCCACGCCACAGGAGTCATACCCCCGGTACTCCAGCCGCTGCAGGCCCTGCACCAGCACGGGAACGATGTTGCGATGAGAGACGGCGCCGACGATGCCACACATGGTGAATGTCCTTGAAATCAGAAAAGAGTCTGGATGGTATGCCCATCAAAAAGAAATTTTTGATCTTTATTTGATACATAAAAGCCATTTGTTTCACAAAAACAAGCGTGCGATTGAATATTTCAATAAACTTGCGTTTATGGAATTTTCAGAACTCGATGCAGTTGACCTGCAACTGCTGGACGCTTTGCAGCACGACGCCAGCCTGAGCAACGTCGCCCTGGCCGAACGGGTGCATGTCTCCCCCCCCACCTGCCTGCGCCGGGTCAAGCGGCTGGTCGAAGGCGGCTGGATCGAGCGGCAAATGGCCGTGCTGAGCAGCGACAAACTGGGCACAGCCCTCGGCCATGGCTTGCAGGCTTTGGTGGAGGTGACCCTGGACCGGCAAGGCAGCGAACACCTGGACGCCTTTGAGGCCCGAGCCGTGGCCGATGACGCCGTGCAGCAGTGCTGGCGTGTCTCGCCAGGGCCTGACTTTGTGCTGGTGGTGCAGGCGCGCGACATGCCCGCCTACCTGGCGGTGACGCAGCGCCTGCTGACGCAGGACGCGAATGTGCGCAATGTGAAGGCTTTTTTTGCCACCAAGCGCGCCAAGTTCGGCACGCAACTGGCGCTGCCGCGCTGAGCGGCAGGGCTGATCAGCCCTTGGGCTTTTTCTGCGGGCGCTGCCAGTTGGCAATGCTGATCTGCTTGCCTCGGGCCACGCTCAGGGCGCCCGGCTCGGTGCTCTTGGTGATGGTGGAGCCCCCGCCCACCGTGCCGCCAGCCCCGATGGTCACCGGTGCCACCAGCACGCAGTTGCTGCCGATGTGCACATCGGCTTCGATCACCGTGCGGTGCTTGTTGGCACCGTCGTAGTTGGCGGTGATGCTGCCAGCACCGTAGTTCACACGCTCGCCCACCGTGGCATCGCCCAGGTAGGCCAAATGGTTGGCTTTGGCCCCTTTGGCCATCGTGGAGTTCTTGACCTCGACGAAGTTGCCGATGTGCACCTCAGCCCCCAGCTGCGCCCCCGGGCGCAAGCGCGCGAACGGGCCGATCAGCGCGCCCTCGCCCACGGTCACGCCCTGTTTCTCGCCGTCGATGTGGGTGAAGGGGTGGATTACCGCACCCGCGGCAATGGTGCAGTTGGCCAGCACGCAGTTGGCGCCGATCTTCACGCCTTGCCCCAGTTGCACGCGGCCTTCAAAAATGCAGTTGACGTCGATCTGCACGTCCTGCCCGCAGACCAATTCGCCACGCACATCAAAGCGTGCCGGGTCCATGATGCGCACGCCATCCTGCATGAGCGCCTGCGCACGGCGGTGCTGGTAGGCCCGCTCCAGCTCGGCCAGTTGCGCCGGGCTGTTGACGCCGGCCACCTGGGCGGCATCGTCGATCTTGCAGGCCACCACGCCCACGCCCTCGGCTTCGGCGAACTTGACCACATCGGTCAGGTAGTACTCCTGCTGGGCATTGTGGTTGTCCAGCCGGGCCAGCCAGGCCTTCAGGCGTTTCGCGGGCACGGCCATGATGCCGCTGTAGACCTCACGGATGGCGCGCTGCGCCTCGTTCGCATCTTTGTGCTCCACGATGGCATGCACCTGGCCGCTGGGGTTGCGCACAATGCGGCCGTAGCCCGTAGGGTCGTCGAATTCGATGGTGAGCAACGCCAGCTTGTCGCCACCACAGGCCTGCACCAGCGCCCGCAGTGTGTCGGCCTGGGTCAGGGGCACATCGCCCGACAGCACGACCACCACGCCGTCGTCGGGCAGCAGCGGCACGGCTTGCTGCACGGCATGGCCGGTGCCCAGCTGCGGCATCTGGCGCGCGAACTGGAGACCGCTGTCCGCATAGGCCGCCGTCAGCGCGGCCTCGACCTGCTCGGCGCCGTGGCCGGTGATGACGATGGTGTGCCGCGCCTGCAGTTGGTGCGCGGTGTCGACCACATGGCGCACCAGGGCCTTGCCCGCCAGGGTGTGCAGCACCTTGGGTAAACTGCTTTTCATGCGGGTGCCCTTACCGGCCGCCATGATCACCACATCCAGCTTCGTCGTCATACCGTGTTCCTTCTGCTTTCAAGGATTATCCGACAGCGCTGGCTGGCCCTGAGCCTGGTCAGTGCGCTGGCGCTCACGGCTTGCAGCGCCATCAAGATCGGTTACGAACAGACCCCCACCCTGGTCTATTGGTGGATGGACGGGCATCTGGACTTGGAGGGTGACCAACCGAGCCAGATGCGCGAGGCGCTTGAGCGCCTGCAACGCTGGCATCGGCAAAACGAACTGCCGCCCACCGCCGACCTGCTGGCGCGCCTGGCCACGCTGGCCCAGGCGCCCCTGGATGCCGAACAAGCTTGCCGGCTCACCCGCGAGGCCGAACGCCGCGCAGACCGATTCATGCACGAAGCGGTGCGCACGGCTGCCCCATTGGCCACCCGCATCCACACCCGTCAAATCGGGCACCTGAGCGCGCAGTTCGACCGCAAGAACACCCAATGGGAAGAGAAATGGCTGGAAGGCCCGCCTCACGCCCGCCTGCAACGCCGACTTGACCGACAAGTGGACCGCTATGCCGACTTCTACGGCAGCCTGAGCACCGAACAAGTCGGCTTGCTGCGCCAACAGCTGGCGCGCTCGGCCTGGACGCCGGAATGGGGCCGCCGCGAAAGGCTGCGCCAGCAACGCGAATTGCTGAGCGCGCTGATGCGCATCGAGCAAGAGAAGCTGGGCGCCAAGCCCGCCGAAGCGCTGCTGCTGGGTGTGTGGGAGCGCTGGATGCACCCCACCGCTGAGGCCGATCGTCAGCGCTGGCAGGCTTGGACCGAGCAAGGCTGCAAAGACCTGGCGGAACTGCACAACAGCACCACGCTTGAGCAGCGCCAGCGTGCAGTGCGGCGGCTGCGCGCCTACGAAAAAGACCTGCGAGAGCTGGCCGCGCGCTGAGGGCCGCCCGCCTCAAAACACCTCGGCGCACGCCCTATGCCGTGCGCCAATGGGGTTTCAGTCCTGCAAGGCTTTCCACATGGCCATGTCGCGCTCGGCGGTCCAGATGCGCGGGTGCTTGATGCCGCTGGCTTCGTCAAAAGCACGCGTCACGTCAAACGGCAGGCAGTGCTCGTAGATGAACACGTGGCCGAAGATCGGGTCCATGCTCTTGCGGGTGTGGGCCATGGCGGCCTTGAGGTCCATCTTGGCGGCCACGGCTTCC
>JACCDU011175009.1_pt1 | contig 28893 bp, 20 predicted proteins | sample 7446081 | NCBI WGS metagenome assembly JACCDU01 (sample SAMN15323447, study PRJNA562643) | freshwater metagenome | isolation source: river surface water | place: USA:Blue River Watershed | collected 2017-08-17
AACTTTGTAAGCAATCGTAAATTTGTTGTGCTACTTTTCGTCTATCTATTGGATACATTAAATTAAAATCACAATTTACAATAAGAAAAATAAAGTGTTCCAAAATAATGTTGTCAAAGAATAACAACGTAAAAATTTCTGCATCAAATACGCTTTCGGTTTCTTTCCATCCCATATCGTTATATCTGATGCAAAAAACCCAAGATCTACGTACCATTTCTTCAACCTAACTTCAGGAAGACACATCAGTTGTATCATCTTTATCGAAGGGATTGAACGACAGTATTGTTCTATCATTTCCATCAAAAGTCTACCAACCTTACTGTTTTCCCTCGAACATACCACATCAATCCAAGCCATCTCTTTGTTCGTTTCGTCCATACGACATAGAACAAATCCATGTACCAAGAACTTATCTTCATCTCTCTTCAACGACCTTCTTCTAATATGTGCTTTTTGTCTAAAGTATATCTTGCCATGGGAATATCTGTTCAATGACTTACCAATCCAATCTCGTTCGAGCTTATGCTGACATACTTCGACTCCTTGTGTTTTCAACAAGTTTATGTATAAACGGACATTTTCTGTGTCTGGGAAAAAATCTTGAACGGATGTGTCAGACATGAGTATCGTTGTTCTATATACTAAATTCACTTTTTTATAGGCATCTTTCTTCTTAAAAAAGAATATTCATAATTTTATATCAATTTATACATCTCCCCCATCCGTTTCTATATTGTCATTCCTATCGTTGAACTTTTCTTTACAAAGAACACAAAAATCATTTTTCTCATAACATCTCCTACAAATACTTTCATTACATTTACTACAAGTCATTGTGATAATGCCCCTTTTGCATCCAGGACACAATTTATGAATCAGTTCTATATCTTTTTCCAAAATTTTGAATTCTTTTTTGAGAATATCATAATTTTTCTGATACAATTCAAGTTTTTCAATGATTCGTGAAAGTCGTTTTGTCGTTGTTTTATCAGCCTCTAACATGTCGGTTTCCAACTTGTGAATTTTGATGTTTCTATCCAATAGCATTTGTTCAAGATTATTGTAATTGTCTATTTGCTTTTGAATTTCTATTTGTGCAACATCCAGTTCCCAATGATAATCGTTTGCTTCCTGTTTCGTTTCTAATAAATCTGCTTCCAGTTGTTCTTTTTCAGTATTCAACTCATGCAATTTGTTGGTTAATTCAGAATTTTCCTGTTCCAATCTACTTATTTTTTGAGATAATCTTCCTATCTCATCCATATTTATCTCTTATATGTCAATAAAAAAATGAATATATAAACAAATCACAAATATAAATAACAATATGTATTTTATATTTGATACAGAAACGTCAGGTCTTCCCAAGTTTACTGAAAAAAGGGGTTATTATGATACAAGAGATTTGGAGAAATATGATACATCACGAATTGTTTCCATATCATGGTTGATATTAAATCAAGACTTGAAACAAATTGAAAAGAAAACATTCATGATAAAACCAAAAGATTTTGTGATATCCCAAGAAAGTATAAATATTCATGGTATCACGAACGAACACGCACAGGAAAAAGGCATAGACATAAGGTTCGTCTTAAGTGATATCGCAGATAAATTAAAAAGTGTATCAACAATAGTTGGTCATAATGTTAATTTTGATGTCCATATACTGAAAAGCGAATGTTATCGATATGGATATGATAGTGTCGCAAACCTTATAGATAAAAAACGAAATTATTGCACCATGGAAAAAGGTAAAGAATTGTTGATGTTGAAACGATATCCAAAACTATCTGTATTATATGAAACATTATTCGATGATGAAATGGTGAATGCTCATGATGCTGAATATGATACTTATTATTGCTGTGAATGTTTCAAGGCATTATGCTATATTCCGTCCAGAAAGAAAAGTATAAAAAGAAAATTGATCACTCCCCCAATAAAACAAGATTCATTCAATATGGGTGATAAAAAGATTGAGTTGAGTGAAGAACAAAAGAGTATAGTATATGCTGATGTGAATAAAAATATGTTGGTGGTTGCAGTTGCAGGTTCAGGAAAGACAACGACGATCATACTCAGAATCAAGTATTTGGTAGATTGTGGGATTAATGAATCCCAGATTATGTTGACGACCTTTACAAAAGATGCAGCAAACGATATGGAAAAAAAACTTTTCGAAATATTTGGATATAAACCATCCATCATCGTTGGAACGATAGATAGTATCGCATTTCGTTATTTGAAAAAATATTGCCCCAAAATATTTGAAAATAATTCTGTGAATGTTGGTGAATATTCAGTTCAGTTTTCAAGGTTTTTAAAGACAAAGGAAGCAGAACCTTTCTTACAATCCATCAGTCATCTCTTTATCGATGAGTTTCAAGATATAAACGAGATACAATACAACATATTTCAAGAACTATATAAACATAATACCATCATAAATGCTGTCGGAGATGATGCACAGAATATTTACACTTTCAGAGGTTCAGACGTGAAATACATCTTAAAGTTCAACGATTATTTCAACAACTCAGAAACAAAGTTCTTGACGACAAATTACAGATCCACAAAAGAAATCGTAGCATTTGCAAACGCTACCTTGGAGAAAAATGATATGCAAATACCCAAAACAATGGTATCTTACCAAGATACAACACACATCAATATGAAACCTTCTGTCTATTATTTCGAAAAATCAACAGAACAATTTAAGTTTTTATATCAAAAAATAGTAGAATATCTGGACTCAGGATACAAGTTATGTGATATAGCAGTCTTATGTCCTCAAAATTCATATCTTTATCAAATAGAAGAATTACTGACAAAAAAAGGCATTTCCAATGTATTATTGGATGGAAAAGCAGATATACGAACGAAAATCAAAGCGGATCATGTATGTTTATCATCCATACATAAATCAAAAGGATTGGAATGGGATATCGTTTTTATGATCATGATGAATGATGAAGTGTTTCCGTCAAAGAAAATGAATAATATTATTTATGAAAGTAGACGATTGTTTTATGTAGGGGTTACAAGAGCAAAATCAATATTGAATTTAACATATTCAAACATTTTCAATTGTAGTTATATAAGTCGTTTTGTAAGCGAATTGGATACGTCCTTATATTCATTTCACAACTTTAGACCAAACTGTATTGGGTTTTCTCAAAACAGCATGAATATGAATGCTTTGGCGATAACGAAATTGATAGAGAATTTGGACGGTCATCATTACGTTGAAATGAAAGAATTGGGTCTTTTCCCTGATAAAATCATCGAAAAACAAAAACAAACAAGTCTATATGATGCGTTTAAATACGAAACATTCATTGTAGAGAACGATATCTACAGCGACTTTGGAACCTTTTTACATGTCTTGATATCTAGAATGATAAGTGAAGCATACAACGACTGCGGAGGTCATTACAATGAATCATGTGCTTTGGCAATAAGTTGTGTAAAGCTTGATGGTAGTGAATACAACATATATCAAAAATACAGAAATAATTTCAATCACAATATGAAATATATAGGAGACCTCATCAAAAAAGAAGATGATATCTATACGAAAATGCGAACGATCATATCACTTTTATTGAAAAAACCTATTCACAAAACGAATAATATCAAAAGTATAGAAAGCAATGATATCAGTTTGATTATTTCCATCATCAAGAAGATATATATAAAGTCCATCAAGTATCATATATCCATGGATAAGATACCGATATTTATAGAGAAATTTTTGCCAGATGATTTTGAAATATTGATGTCGAAATGTTTAAAGGATTTAACGGACAAATCAAAAAGATGGAAAGATATACTCTTATCTATATGGGAAGTATCTAAATGCGAAGCCATTGTGAAAGAGAAACGTAGAAGATTATTGTATAAAAAGATTATACCAGAGGATATAGAAAGTTATCATTCGTTATATGAAAATCTTGATAATCTGTTGATACGATGGTTCAAAACCGAATTACAAAACAAAAACCCTATTTGTAATGAGATTTTACAAAATGAAAAAGGAATAACTGGCGAAATAGATGTGAGATTCGATGATTATCTGTTTGATTTCAAATGTAGTAATGATGAAAGTATAAAAGCGGAATATATCGTTCAACTGTTAGCATATGTAGGCTTATATGAAACTACAAAAGATATCAAAATAAATTATATAGGAATAATAAATCCATTAAAAGGATTTATCATGGTATGGGATATAAGAGATTATGATAAAGGTGATGGATTGATAGAGTATCTCATGAAAGTGCATCAAGATCGTAATCAAAGCGACTTGCCAGTCAATAAGTAATTCAATTTTGCATACTGTTTCGCGATTAATTCATCTCTTTTTTTTATGTTTTCTTGTCTCAATCGTTCTTGTTTTTTCATTTCTAATTGCTTTTTAGCAGCGAGTTGTAAATCCTTGTCAGACATTTGATATGATATATTATATCTATCCGCTTCTATATCGTCGATTGTTTTATAATCTTTTCGTTGTGCAACATGACGTGAATCCACCAATCTATTTGTCGTGTGTGCAATTTTATAGTCCATAAAATTAAGTGTTTTGTTTGAAAGATTGTCATTGCTAAAGTCATCTATATTGGATACCCCCAGTTCTGCAAAAGACATTTTTTTAGTGGTGAGTAAAGGTTCTGGTTCTTGATACTTGATAACATGTTTGTTCATAGGTTTGTTCAGTTTCTCAAAATTGTTATTGAAATTGTTTTGATTAAATTTGCCTAACGTGTTTTTGATTTCAAAATCTTCACGTGTGCCAGAACTTTTTTCCATCCAATGTCCATATCCATCGTCATTGATATCTTCTAATCGTGTGGTTTCAAATATTCTGTTAAACTTTTGTGAATTGAAATTCGCTCCACTTCCTAAAGCAGGTTCTATGTGTTCTTGAGATGTAGATGGAGAGTTTGTGTATTGAGATTTCAGTTCATCAAAAGGTTTATCATGTTGTCGTCGATGGAATTCTTTCACCAGATATTTATAGGCATTTGTGATTAATTTAAAAAGATAATCATTACCGCCATTTTTATCGGGATGTAATCGTAAAGCAATTCTTTTATAATTTGTTTTCAGTTGTTCTAAAGTAAAATTTTTAGGTACTTCTAGTAATTTATAAGCATCCAAATTATTATTCATGATTATAAAAATAATTATAATATAAAAAGAGTTTATTTGTATTATAAAAAAATCACAAGGATTTTTAATATGAAGGAGAATCTATATGAAATTCTCGGTGTGGATAAAACTGCAAGTCAAGAAGAAATAAAAAAAGCCTATAAAAAACTAGCTATCCAATATCATCCTGATAAACATGTAGGTTCCACGGATAAAAAAGAAAAAGAAGATATCTTTAAAAAATTAAGCGAAGCTTATACGATACTGAGTGACCAAGAAAAGAGAAAACATTATGATATGTTTGGTACATATGAAGACACAGGAGGAGGAGGTGGATTTGATATGCATGATATCAATAATATATTTTCTAGTATGTTTGGTGGTAATCAACAAGAGTTTGTATTTATGGGTGGTGGAGGAGGAGGCAAAATGCCTTCTGTAAATCCATTTGATATGTTTTTTGGTGGTCAAGGTCATCCAACCAACTCAGAACCTGAACAAGATATCATTGAGATTAAATGTAAAATCGAAGAAATATATCATGGAGTAAATAAAAAGATACAATACGATGTATTAGATAAATGTGATTCTTGCGATGGGACAGGAGCAAAAGACCCTAAGAACGATATCATCAAATGTATAACTTGTTCAGGATCTGGTATCATTCAACAACAAATATCGCCATTTATCGTTACACAAAGAACATGTGAAAGTTGTGGTGGGCAAGGAGAAATGATAAAAGCACATCGTGAATGTAATAGTTGCAAGGGGAAAAAAGTAAAGTATTACAATAAATCTTTTGATTTGAAAATTCCTCCTGGACTTCCCAATAAATACACCTATAAATTAGAAGGTAAAGGAACGTATATTCAATCTTCCAGAAAAAATACTGATATAGTATTGGTCTTTGTTCATGATATAGACCAATTCTACTCTATAGATTATAAAAATAATGATGTAAGTGTAAATGTAGCAATCACTTTGGAAGAATTACTTTGTGGATTCAAGAAACCAATACGTCTATATAATGACAATGTTGTCATTAAAAGTGAATATTACTTTAATCCTGATAAGGTTCTTACTGTTAAAGGTAAAGGATTACCTTTATTCAAACAAAAAAGGAATGGTGATTTGCATATCCAATTCAAGGTCAAATTCAAGGATGATGAGAAATTGTCAAAGTATCATAATATATTTTTAACGATGTACAAAAAGACAGAAAAACATGAGACGGATGAATATAAAAATATCCCTGTCATTTCGGTTCAATAAATAAAATGGTTCCGTTGTTTTGCATTTTTCCAATAATCGTAGGTTGTTTGATGTTATAACTATAAACAACACCTCTATTATCTAACAAGTATTTGTGATCGTGATATGTGATAACTTCAGTTTCTATATATTCGTCCTCATTTTCTGTTATTTTCTTTTTTCTTCCTCTTTTTTTGGGTCCAGTGGGTGTGATGACGCTCGTATGCATGGAAATATATTTGGACTTGAGTTCTTGAATAGGTATCTGATATTCGTCTGAAATACATTCTAATACACTCAAAATTTCTCTATCCATCATTTCACGAATATCATCTGCAATTTTAGATATTGTTTTCATTTTCCTTTTATATCTTTGGTGAAGAAGTCTAAAGATAATACAGCGTATATCTTTATGTGCTTTTTAGATCTTTTACAAGTTTCAACGTATCGATTGCACCGATACGATATTTTAACTCTTTTTCTCGTCGAATATTGCACAACATGATATATTTTGTTTTATGGTTAGGGTCTGTTTCGAATATTTCTTTCAAGGTTGGCACCAAGTCCGTATAATAAGGACAACCTTGCTTTCTGTAGTTTTTAAATTTATTATACTCTTCGAACGCTAATGCTTCTATATTTATAGGACATTCATTTGTTTTTTTATCAATGATGTCATTCACGCCTTGTTTCCTTTGTTGTAAAAATTCGATGAGTTCAGCATTTGCTTGATTGATGAAAAAACCTTCTTGAATAACTCTCAATAAATAATCCTGTTTGAAAAGATAGGAATGACCATCGATAACAACCTCTCTTAAAGCGGAACCAAAATAATCTGACATAAAAGTACCGATATCAGTTTTGACATTCGTGATGAGTTCGATGAATTTCTTATTGCCAGGTTTGATGACACCATCGAAAATGTATTTTATCTGTCCAATATCACCCATGGTAACGGTTTGATTAAGATTGAAACTGTAATTCAATTGTAAATCTTTGCCATAGATAGGTTCAAGTTCATTTTTATCGTATTGTGACTTGTAGATATCATCATTTTCATTTTTAGTTAATTGTGGTACTGTTGAAAATTTGGATTTGGTTTCTTTTATAAAGTTGTGCAACTGCGATGCAACTTGAACAAGATATTTTGATAGGGAACAGTAATTCAATAAAATCATAGACATATTTGTATTTTGTCCTTTTGGTTCATTTATCAAAGAATAACAAATATAATCACAGATGTCTTTGATTTCTTCGGGAGTTTTTGTTACATTTCCTAGAGTATGAATAAAGTTAAAGATATCCAACAAATGATTATTATAGGATTGGAAAATAGTTGGTAAATCTGTGATTTTAAGAATATTATTATCCAGAGTCATTCCGAATAATTTTTTCAAATCGTTGTTGAAAATTTGTATCAATCGTTCTTTGACTGCAAAATATGTGATGAATTTTGTACTTATCGCTTCAAACATACTCATCTCCAATTTGATTGTCACATTATCTTCCGTTTCATTTATCAATAATATATTGATAAAAGAAGTGCATTCGAGCATTTTTTGTCGTTCATGCTCTACAAAATAATCTTGACCATCTTCAGGATCTTTTGGACCTTCGAGTTTCAAATCTTTTAATACAAACTGTGAAAGGTTAAAGTTTGGAAATTTTTTGGATAAAACAGATTGCAAATATGGTAATGGAGGTGTTTGTTTTGGAGACGTGTTTTTCTTGGCAAAAATATCTATTTTCTTTCTTCGTGTTTCTTCATTCATCTTTGTTTCTTTAACAAGTTGTTTCAATGATAAATATAACTGGTATTCTATCTTTTGATTCATTGTATTCAAATTCTCCAAAACTTCATCATCCAATGTTTTTATTATTGAATTTACATTGTTATTTGCATTTAGAAACACTGGTTTGAATGTAAAGCAATTGTCCATTGCCCTTTGTTTTGCGAATGATTCCCTTGCAGAATCCGTTCGTTGATTGAGAATAAACAAAGGTTTATCCGTAGAAGGTGTTGTCATTCCATTACAACGGTTGTTGCTAGCATAAAATATATTGGTTAGAAAATCCTTTCTGATAGCTTGTAAAGTTTTCACCAAAGAACCTTCGTCTGCTTGATTGATTTGAACATACACTTTACCCAAAGATTCCAATACACGTCTTACAACCAGATGGACTTGGACTTGAATAAGTTGTGAGACGATGTCAATGTCCGAGAATTTGATAAGATTTGAATTTACAGTGAGAATATTGTTGGGGTCTTTGTTTGAAGGCCATTTGAGTGTAGGATACATTTTTATCAATAAATCATAAGGATCTTCATTACCTGCCATATCAACAAATCCTAATCTGCCAAGGTTTTTTCCATCTGAGTTACGTTTTATGTCAAACCAACCTAGCAAAAATCCACGAGAACTCTGCGGATTATTGGGTGTTGCTTTGATGAAAGAGTCTACTAATGCTCTCACCTGTTGTCCTGATTCTGGTAGAATACGAACATCAACAAGTTTTTTATAAAATGTTTCGAAATCTGTAAACTGTATTTGTGGTATAGATTCTGTTTTGAACTGTTTATCGACCAAGTATCCATACACTTGTTTGTAACCACCAAAAGTTGCAGAAAGTCCTGATGACTGAAATCTTTCTTGGATAATCCTCATGATTCCTTGATTGTCGCCTTGTTCGGGATTAAATAAAGTATATGTTTTTCCACTTCCGCTCATACCATAAGTGAAAAGGACAACATTTACAGGATTGATGCCATTACTTGCGTCAAACATCGCAATAAAATTATTTACATTTATCAATCCACTGTCGATAATATCTTTATTCTTCATTCCAGTCCGTATAATATTATAGAAAGGTCCAAACTTATCGGTGAAATCACCACGAAATTCAATCGTTCTAGATGCGTAGTTTTTGATGATTCCATTTTCTTGATCAACACCTGCAGTTGTTTGAGAAGTGGGAACACCTTGGATAATATCTTTGGTTCTTAAATATACACGAACGGCACCAGATAAATCTTCGAATATATCAACCATAGAATAATACAAATCATTTGTTTGTTTTTCCAAGTTTCTTATTCGTAGTATTTCTTTTTTATCAATTTTATCATTATCCAATGGTTTTATAAGTGATTGTAGTCGTCCTATAATCCAATCAACAAATTCTGAAGATGTTTCACCTGGTTCGTTTTTCAAAGTAGACAATGATAAATCATTTATCGTAGATTTCTTAGACACAAGTGTAGAAAATTGTGCAGCGCCGATTTTAGTTTTGACGCTATTCAAGTTTTCTGCAGCATCTTTTATACTGTGTAATTGTTCGAAAAATCTTTTATAACGCAATAACTCTTCTATAGTTGGTTTTTGATTTAAATTATTCAATATCGTTTTTAATTTTTCGACATCCAAATTCGATGGATTCGTTTTCTGCGAATTGATGAATTGTTTCATATCTTCATCCAAATGTTCTCTAAAATAATTGATATACTGTAATAACATTTCTGCAACATCATTATTGTCTTTGGATTTGGAGACATCATCAAATGTTCCTGATATGATTTGTAGTCTTAATTGGGACAATGTTTCCAAATATTTACGAAAAGCAACAATATCATCAACGGTATAAGTTCCTAATAGTAAAACTTTTTCTAAAAGATGTTGAATAAAATACACTAATGTTCTGAAGAATGCATTGTATATTTTGATAGAATTTTTGTGTTTTTGGTGATCAAAAGCATCCAACTTATCTTTTATTACGCTCTCTTTTTCAAGAGATATAATTTTTTTCATATGTGTTATTGCTTTCAACATTAAAAGTATATTTGCTTCACCATCCGCTCCACCTTCTTGATATGGATTGATAGGTTCTGACCTGCTATTTTTATAGATATTCGTTGAAATATTCCAATCATTAACATTATCATCATTGCTTGGTTCTGTGATATCGAAAGATGTTGGTGCTAATACTTTTTGGAATTCGATGGATTCCATTGTACCTTGATGAGATTGAACATCAGTGTCTGGAAAACTTGAGAGGATAAACTCTTTAATTTTATCTAAGATATCATTTAATATTTGGTTTTGTGTGATAATGATATTGAGATTATTCGTGGAATATTGTTCCATTTATAATAAAAAAATAAATTTATTAAGCAGGGAAAGCATCTGCTACCTTTTTATAAAGATTCAAAGCATCATTCATAAAAGAAGATTGTGTTTGAGCAGCTAACATTTGTTGTTTCACTTGTTCTAATTGTTGTGTCATTTGTTGCACTTGTGAGGATTTGGTTTGTTCCAAGTTTGATAATTTGGATTGTAATTGTTCGATAGTTGCAGTAGCAGCGGACAAATCATTTTGACTCTTTTGATACAAAGCAATTTTTTGGGTAATATATTGAATCAATTGTTCGTGTAGATTGAGATGTAACTGTTTATATTGTTCAACAACTTGTGGTTCAACAGGAGAATTTTTAGAATCATCTAAAAACTTTTTAAGATTATCTATTGAACTCAAAATGGATGATTTCAGTGAAGTCAAATCTGTATTCGTTGCCATGTTATTTGTAATATGATTATAAAATAAATATTTTTATAATATTTATATAAAAGTTAATAGATATATAAAAAAATCTCAAAAATATAATAAAAGAAAAGTGACGATATGACACAAGTAATGATAGAAACACCGGTGAATATTTATAAGCCACCTTATCGCAATTATAATAACGTAATATGTTGTAATTGTGGAGGCGTTGGTCATCTTTACAGACATTGTAATCACCCAGTCACAAGTTTTGGTTGTATTGTTTATAGATTAAAATATGATACAGATAACAACAGCATATATCCAGAATATTTGATGGTTCAAAGAAAAGATTCATTGAGTTTTGTGGAATTCATGAGAGGTAAATATGATTTACAAAATATTTGTTATTTATTACAACTATTTTCAAATATGACAGAGGACGAACGACATAGGTTGGAGACAATGGATTTTGATATGCTATGGTCCGCACTATGGTCTTCAACAGGTAGTAAGAATTTCATAAAAGAATATAATATTTCAAAGGAGAGGTTTAATAAATTACGAAATGGATATTATATCAAGACTGCAACAAGTGATTTGGTTTTTATAGATATCTCTTATTTGATAGAAAATACAGAACCATTGATTGATGAGACAGAGTGGGGCTTTCCAAAAGGGAGAAGAAACTTTTCAGAAGATGATAGACGTTGTGCTTTACGAGAATTTAAAGAGGAAACTGGTATCAGTAATAACAACATCCGTTTCATACGTGAAGTCAAACCATTAGAAGAGGTATTCAGTGGTTCGAATAAAGTGCGTTATAAACATGTATATTACATTGCAAAATATCACTCTTATAATTGCAAAGATGATAATGAAGAATTTTATGATCCAAATAATAAGCATCAAGCCCGAGAAATAAAGTCGGTGCGTTGGTTTAATTATAAAGAAGCTCAGAACAAAATTCGCGAATACAATGTCGAACGCAAAGAATTGTTAAAAAGAGTGAATAGTATTGTGATGAAGATGATAGATTCGTAGAGATTATCTTTTATTTTTTTATCATATTGTAGTAATAGTGCAATATGTCTTTCAAGAATATGACAGAAGAAGAACTTTATCAATATGGAAAAGAATTATATATACAAAACAAGTTTGAAGACCTTTCAAAATTGAAACAATGGGTAGTAGAACATAAGAAACCAACACAGACGACAGATAATTCTTATATACCATATCCGTCATTGGATGACCCATTATTTCATTCTAAAATTGCGAACAAAACAGAGTTTGCGAGAAATAAACATAAGGTGCTAAAAGGAGATTTTACAGTATTAGCAAATGAAAAATGTAATCATGCAAATGTTTTTCGTTTGAGCGAAAACCAAAAATTCTTGAAAGGATTTATGTCTCCTTTAACACCGTATAAAGGTTTACTGATATATCACGGAACAGGTGTAGGTAAAACATGTACTGCGATAGGTATCGCAGAACAATTTAATGATATTTTCAAAAAGAAAGCTATTGTTATTTTACCTTCTACTTTACATGATAACTTTTATAGAGAAGTTTTCGATATAAACAAATTGAGAATTGTGAATGGTGCATATGACTTGAATAATATATATCAATGCACAGGACATAAGTATGTAAAAAATATTTCAGAAAGATTTATCATAAAAAAAGAAGCACTTGAATCTGCAGTGAAAAAGTTGATTTCCAAACAATATAAACTCTATGGTTATATTCAATTCGCAAATTATTACAATTCTTTGAAACAAAGCATTAGACATCCTGATTTAAAAAAAAAGAAAAATAAAAATGTTTCACAAAATTCAAAACCTTCGCAATTAACCGAAGATGAAACGAAAGATTTTGATGAGTTATTGAAAGAAGTCTATAGTGATTCAGTCATTATTATTGATGAAGCACATAATTTGCGAATGCATGGAAACAATGAAAAAGATAGAAAAGAAACATCTTTGGCATTGATGCATATACTTCGAGTTGCTCACAACATTCGTTTGATTCTTTTGACTGCAACACCTATGTTTAATAGTGCAGTAGAGATAGTTTTCTTACTCAATTTGTTATTGATAAATGATAAAAGACCAACACTAAAAGAAAGTATCATTTTTGAAAATGAGAAATTAACAACCAAAGGAAGTGAAATTCTAACCGAAGTTTCAAAAGGATATGTTTCATATATGAAAGGTGAGAATCCATATTCATTTCCTTTTAGGTTGTTACCATCCATAAACAAAGATGCAAATCTCTTTTGCGACAAAGATAAACCAAAAAAAGATATCTATGGAAAAGTAATCACAAAGTCAAACAATTTGGAAAAACTGGGTTTGATAAAGAGCAAAATAGGTGAATATCAACGTGAAATTTATGACTTGATGTTGAAAGATTATGACCATGATATCAAAGATGAACTCGTAGAAGAAGACGATAAACCCAAAAAAAATATGTCCATGGCGGATCAAATATCCATCATTGTGTATCCTAGTCCAATAAAAACCAAGATCACAGATACTTATGGTGAAAAAGGTTTTCACAACTGTTTTGATGTGGTAAATAATAATTCTGTTCCTTTTAGTGTATCCTATAAGTCTTTATTTGCAAATGACGAGTTTCTATCTTACGACAATGTGGAAAAGTATTCTCCAAAAATAAAAACAATATTAGATTATATCTTAAACAGCAAAGGAATAGTGTTTGTATATTCATCCTACCTGTATAGTGGTATTATACCCCTAGCAATTGCTTTGGAACATGTTGGACTAAAAAGATATGGTGGCAACAACATTTTGAAAAAATCCAAAGCCACGATATCTAGAACCAAGAATAAAGAATGGAAGTATATTATTCTGTCTGCAAAAGACAATTTATCGAATAACAACATCAAGGAAATAGAGAAAACAAAAACGAAAGAGAATAAAAACGGTGATATCATCAAAGTGATTATTGGTTCAAATGTCGCAACGGAAGGTATTGACTTTAAAAACATAAGAGAAATTCATATATTGAATCCTTGGTATCATCTTAATAAACTCGAACAGGTTTTTGGAAGAGGCATACGCAATTGTTCTCATATAGATTTACCATTGAGTGAGCGAAATGTGACGATATATCAACATGTAACAATAGTGCCAAAATCTGTTTCGGAATCGGTAGATGTAAGAATATACAGACGTGCGGATGAAAAACAAATAGAAATAAACAAGGTTCAAAACATATTGCGAGACAACGCAATAGATTGTATGTTGAACAAAAGTGCAATCATTCATACTATCAATGACAAGATATCTATAACGACTTCTCAAAACAAAACCATCAAAGATTATGAAATATCATCAACGATAGAACCATATTCATGTAGAAACGAAGAACGACAATCCAAAAAGGATAATAGCACTTTTTCAACATACTTTTTAAAAGACGATGTTGATATCTATAAAGCATATATCACATTTTTGTTCGATGAGAAAAACAAACCATTTTATACGTTTACGGAAATTGAAGAACGCCTGATAAACTTTATCCAAATAGAGAATGACGTTTTATCATTAGCATTAGAGTTGCTCATAACAGAAGGACGACTGATATACAAATCTAATAAATATTACTTACCAACGGATGACTTGACGACATCCTTGAAAAAACATAAACTAAATTTACTATATTTACCAAAAACAGAAAACACAGTTGTTGAAACAAAACATGTTGAGAATGACATTATGAAACAAATAGTCATCGATATACAAGAGAGATTAACCTTTTTGGAAGGTTATGGTTTGAATATAGAAACAAAAAAAGTAAGAGATTCTGTCATAGACTTTTATATAGATAGATTAGATACAGAAAATATAAAAAATATCGTGTTATCCAATATCAACAAACCAAACGATGAATTGATTGAGAGTTTGAAAAGAGGTTTTATGTTGTATGAAACTCAAAATCATATAAGGTTTTTAGTACTGCCTTCTGAACAATACTATAGTATATCCACCAAAACAAACAAAATCGTGAAATGCACGGATTTAAATTTGCCAACGATTAAAGAGTTAGAACAGAGTATCCAAGAAGAATTACGAAACAAATACAATATGAACGAGATAAAGGGATATGTAAGTGAATCTTCTACTGGTAGAGTATTCAAAATGATAATTGATACTGAGAAAGGTAAGACAACAGGTACAGTATGTAGCAGAACATCCAAAATCACGGTGAAAGATTTAAGAGAAAAAATAACGACTTTAAATGATAAATTTGCAAAGTGTCTGGAACCTAAAAAGGTTCAATGCGATTTGTATGAGTTATTGTTGAGAATTTATGGAAACAAATATTTTTTACGTCCATACGAATATGATTTGATCACAAGGTCTTCCGTCGTCGCAAAGAAGAAAAGCAAAAAAAATTGAAAATTGCTTAAAAAGAATATATAACTTATATTAAATACATAAAACCATGGAGACTACGGATAATATTTTTGTTAAATCTATTTTGACAGATACTGTTAAAATAGATGCAAAGTATGTTTCAAAAAATTATAAAGATGTTGTGAAAGAAATGATAAAAAAACGTAATGAAGGTGTTTGTACGAAGCATGGTTATATCAAACCAAATTCATTGGAAATTTTGAAATATTCGGTAGGCAAGTTAAGAATGATAAGTTTGAATGGAGATATATTATGCACTGCACAATTCAAAGCAGATATTTGTAATCCAGTGATTGGGAGTGTAGTAAAAGGGAAAGTAACGAATATAAACAAATTTGGTGTATTAGTAGAGACGACAACGAAAATATTAGATGAGGATGGTAATCCAAAAATAATACCTGTGATGGAAATCATCATAACGAAACAAGGCGCTATAAAATCGGATATCGATATATCAAAGGTAGCAATCAATGATCAAGTAAATGTCAAAATATTAGGCAAAAAGTTTGAATTAAATGATAAGAAGATATCTGCAATAGGGTGTATTGTGTCTAATACAACCCTACCTACAGAAGATAATCCAACAGGTGGTGGTGACACCGAGATAAATGTTGAAAGTGAAATAGATGATCAAGATGTGGAAGATGATATCCTAGATGAAGAGGATGAAGAAGCAGATGTAGAAGCAGAAGCAGAAGCAGAAGCCGACGTTCTTTCTGTTATCGATGAGGATGATGAGAGTGGATTTGACTTGGATGGTGGAGACGATTTTGAAGATGATGTTCCAGATGAAGAAGACTTTGATGTTGAAGATGGAGATATATCAGATAGTTATAGCATTTAAGAAAATGATAAATTTATTATACCAAATGACATCACATCATTCAAGAAGAAAACGAATTTTATTGGATAAGATAAATCATTTAGGTTCTACAGAACATTTAGAAATACTAAAAATATTGGAGGAATATTCAATATCTTGTACAAGTAATAACAATGGTGTATTTTTTAATTTAACTTCTATCACGAATGATTGTTTAAAAAAAATAGAAGATTTCGTTTTGTATTGCTCTGAAAATAAGCAAGAGTTGGATGAATACGATAAAAAACTTCAAGAATGCAAGTATAGAAATAATATTGATAATATCGTAAAGACTTATGATATTGATAGCGGAATAAAAGAACCATCAAATATCAAAAATGACTGGAAAGAGTTTATAGAGAAAAGTGATATATCCACAAATATAAAAGATTTCATCGATAAACTAGAATCCATTGCGGATAAAACACATAACAAAAGAGTGAACAGTAAATTCACGTTAGCCAAAAAGAAGTATGGAAAAAAATTGAATTCTGAAACTGAAATCAAAGATGTGTTGGTTGAAGAAATGTTTGATGAAATATATTTAAAAAATTGAGTGAAATAACAATCATATTTGGGAGAACAACCATGGAGTTTTTATTGAAACATTTAGGAGAAAATAAAGTAACGCAGAGTATTTCGACCAATGATTTTCAACAAAGTATAACCTATGATTATAAAAAGAACGATATTCATTTATTTGAGGATTTGTTGAAGAGAAAAAACAAATCTTTTTCATCTGGTAGTTTATCATGCGAGTCATCAAATTCTTTATCAAACATCATAAATTCTGATGACACGTATATCATAAGTAAGGAAAGGGATATATTTAGCATCTTATATTATATTGGTAATCACGCGGTTATGGTATATACAAAAGATGTTTTTGTCAGCAATCTAAAAGAATTCAAAATGAAAATGTGTCAAGATATGAAAGAGTGCGTCATAAAAAAATTATCCAAGTTGGAAAGAAGCAGAATACTTTCTTTATTACAAGAGGACGGAATAGTAGGTGATTTAGATGAATATTTGTTGGTATTTTTTGCTCATTATTTGAGATGTAATTTGATTGGTGTTGATATATCTAATGCTTCTATCAATATACTGAAAGGAACAATAAGTAATGAAGACTTCTTTGATACATATATCATCATAAAAACGGACAGAGAACTGAGACTATTCAAACAAACGATGAGGTATGATAAAGCCAAAGAGTTTCTTGCAGAAAACCATTATTATAACGAGAGTTTCATTCATTCATTATCTGCAACAGAACTAAAATCATTTGCCAAGTGCTTGAATATAGATTTGAATAATGTTATAGAAGGTAAAAAGACAAAAAAATTAAAAGAAGAATTAAAACAAGATATATTGAAAACCATATAAAAATTGAAACAATTATATTTTTTAATTATAAATCAATCATGGAAATAAATAAGGTTTCTGTTGATAAGATATCGAGTTTGTTATCTGAACTCAAAAATGATAGAGATAATTTGGAGTTTGAGGATATCATTCGTCAAGGTAAGATCAACAGACATCAATTCACCTCTTTATTACAGTACATGAAAACAATTTATAAAAATTGTATTATACATGAAGATGTTTTGAGTATCTTATTCAAATATCAAAACAAACAATACCGCTATGATATCAAGGGTTCAAATGATATCAATATTTATTGCAAGACGAACAACATAAAAACAGTTTTGAAAAAAGAACTCATCAACAAATCATGGAAGACTGCACCTTGTTTGATAGAAGATTATGGTATGAAGTTGAATTTAAAATACGAGATAGATATTACTGATGAAGATAAAGTTCATTCAATAGAAAATGTATTATATTCTTTGAATAAGTTGTATAGGTTTAAGAAAAGATATAGTTTCATGACAGAAGATGAGTTGTTTCGTTATGATTTGACTGTTGTAAAATCTTCTGAAAGAGAAAGTTTAGATTTGTTCAGTTCTAAAATTTTCAACGCAGAAGAACGTTTCGAAGTTGAAATGGAGTTCATTGGGGATGGGAATGTAAATGATCAAGTATTCATGAAATCTTTATTCGGTAATCATGGACTGGTATTATCTGCTTTGGATGGAGATGATTATTTGATAACAGAAACGAAAAAGACGATGGTGAAAACAAACTATATGAAACTATGTTTTCCAGAATTCAATAACGAACGGAGAGGATTTATGAATAGACACTTCATAGGTCCCATGCCGATTACATTAGAGATGCGACATTTGATACCTGATACCAATACTGATAATATGGATAATATATTAAAAGGGTATACTGTGACAGACAAAGCAGATGGTGAACGACATTTGATGTATATAGATACAGATGGTCATGTATATCTTATAAATAACAGAATGAATATCAGATATACAGGTTTGGTAAATCTAAACTATAAAAACAGTGTATTAGATGGAGAATATATCACAAGAGATATCTTTGGAAATCCAATAAAACTATTTGCAATCTTTGATATATATTATGAGAATGGAAAACAAATAGCACATTTGCCCTTGGTATCAAAACAAAACGAAGGTTCAAGTCGTTTGAAAGAGATGAACAAGGTTGCTGAGAAAGGAAATTTTCATGGTATCAAAGGTTTTGATGTTGTCGTGAAAGAGTTTCTATATAGTGATAACATCTTCAATGACGCACATTATATATTAAATAAGTTTGAATTGAATGTGGAGAAATATAAAACAGATGGATTAATTTTCACACCCTGTGAATTGAAAGTAGGAGCAATCCAACAAGATGGTGCTGTTCAATTAGGAGGTACATGGATGAAAGTCTTAAAATGGAAACCACCACATGAGAATACGATAGATTTTTTGGTAAAAGTCGATAAGAATGCGCAAGGCGAACCATTGATTTTATCGACCGATATATCACTCGCGAAATCTTTGACTCTACATGTCGGTTTCAAACGTCAATATACAGAAAAGATAACTCCTCAAAAGTTTCTACTAAAACAGATTACGAAATCAGATTTAGATGCATATATACAAGTTCCTTTCAGACCACCAGAAGAAATTTATTCTAATGTTTCGAAAACATTGGTAGAATTGGATATGAAAAATAGTATGGTGTGCAAAGATAATAGCAAAATTGATGATAATACAGTTGTTGAATTTTCATATAATATAGACGATAAAATGTGGAAACCATTAAGAGTAAGAAAGGACAAAACATCTGGGAATGATTATTTGACTGCTGTGAGTATATGGAGAAGTATAAATAATCCAGTGACAAAAGACATGATAACTGGAAAAGATAAACGGTTACCAGAAAAGAAAGGATTAGATATTGATAATGATTTATACTACAATCGTCAATATTCAAGAGAAAACAGTGCAACAAAACCAATGTTGGATTTTCATAATCATTGGGTTAAAAATATATCATTGGTAGGTAGATTTGCTGGGAAAGTTGATAATGTATTTGATATAGCATGTGGAAAAGGTAATGACTTTTATAAATATTTCAAAAATGGATTCAAAACGGTTATTGGGGTAGATAAATCAGAAGATAACATAATGAATGCAGATGATGGTGCATATTCACGTGTCTTGGGTGAAATGAGTAAATTGAATAGTTGTATTCCAAAAAATGCCAAAATTGTATATCTACCGATGGATTTCTCTAAAATCATAGACAATAAATATATCGAAAATATAAAAGACGATGAATTGAGTGCTATCATCAAAGTACTGTATGGAATAGAAACTGCAAATGGGTTGGAAGATTATCACAACTTGTTTGGTAACAAATTTAATCTTGTGGCGTGTCAATTTGCAGTACATTATTTCATGGAAAACGAACAAACATTGAATGCATTATTAACGAATGTATCGAATGTATTGAAAGATGGGGGTTATTTCATCGGAACAGCATTGGATGGAAAATTAGTAAACAACGCATTTAAACTCGCAGAGAAAGACAAATTAGAGGGCAGAAAGGGAGGTCGTTCTATTTGGTCAATCGAGAAAAGATATCAACTATTTGATGACAAGAATTCAAACAAGAACTTTGGTTTGAAGGTCGATGTTTATATGGAAACAATCAATCAAATCATATCAGAATATCTGGTTGATTTCGACAATTTGGAAAAACATTTAGAAAAATATGGTATAAGGAGGTTGAATCAAACTGAATGTAAAGAGTTGGGGATAAAGGATAGCACAGGAACATTTGGGGAGATATACAAGGAAATGGAAAAACATAAAGGGGATAATAAATATGTTAATAGTGCATTATCAATGAGCGAAGATGAAAAACGTTATAGTTTTATGAATAGATGGTTTATATTTCGTAAAACAACATAAAGATATATGATAATAAAAAACCAATGGTAAAAAAACTTGTCTATCATTTGAATGGTTCATACGATTCATCACAAACCAAACATAGCATCCATGAGATTCTCAAGTTGAATAATATTATCCATGGTATGTTAATTGAAAGTAAAAACAATATATCTTATTATCATAAAAACAAGAAATGGGACAAATTCAAAAAATTGGCAAATGATTATGAGTTAATATTCACGTCATCCAATGGATTTTTTAGTCTATCATCTCACAATCCGATAAGTCGTTCATATTTCAAGTTATGGGAAATATTACATGATTTTTCAGAAGAGATGGATATGAAAACGGAAAAAGGTAAAAAATGTGCATTTTTAGCCGATGCACCTGGAGGATTTGTAGAGGCTTTTATCAATTACAGAAACAACAACAAAGATAGACATTATGTGATATCACTGAAAGCAGTGAATAAAATAATTCCCCATTGGAAACTATCTTCATCGTATTGTAATAAAAACAATATAGTAATATCTTATGGGAAAAAAGATAATGGAGATTTATATGATTTGGAAAACTTGAATAGTTTCTGTGAAGAAGTAGGTGGAAATAATTCATGTGATTTCATTACTGCTGATGGAGGTTTTGACTTTAGTAGTGATTTCAATAATCAAGAAGACATGTCTTTGAAGTTGATATTATGTGAAATATACACTGCACTTAAAATACAAAAAGAAGGTGGTTGTTTTGTTTTAAAAATATACGATATCCACAATTTGAAAACCATTAAAACATTGTATATCTTGAAATTATTTTATAACGATATATATTTTGTGAAACCATTATCATCAAGACCTGCGAATAGTGAAAAATATATGATATGTATGAATTTCAAAGTGAATGCGCAATATAACAGTATGCTTACAAAATTAGCAGACGTGATACAGACACACAACTTTGATATGGTATTGGATGATTACCCAAAAACATTTATCGAAGTGCCTTTATCTTTTGTCAAAGATATAGTTGAGTACAGTTATGTATATATTGCGTCTCAAATATTATATATTACAAAGACCATTTCGTTAATAGATAATGAATCTAATACAGATATCATGACTATACTCAAAGAACAATTGAGAAAGGGTATTAAATGGTGTTATAAATACAATATCAAATTAAACCGTGAATCACTTTTGAAATATAAATCAAATTATTTTAAGATTTCTCATCAATAGTTGGTTTTACAAAATCATTGTAAAGTTTTTGGCCTACATTTACACTTGCAATATGTTGTGTCATTTTATTTTGTTCTATGTTTTTCAGCATGGAAATCATGTATGTCAACCGTTTTGTATTTTCTGGATTTTTTGGTTTGCAACACATCTCAAAGAGAATAGGATATGATTCATAAAAATCTTTATATCTGGTAGCAAAATAACTTTGTTTATCGTCCACCGACATTTTTGAAGATAGAATTTCTTCAGTGATCGTTTCGATTTCTTCAGGTTTCAATATCATTATTAAATTATAACATATATAAATATTTTTCAATTACATCGCACGATAAGATTATGACATATCAATCTCGTTTTTGATTTATTTCTTAGGTTTTGATTGCTGATATAAAGCTATTGTTTGTTTTTAAGGTAAAGTCATGGATATAAAATGTATGGAAGGTTTGGAATTTCTTGCCATCACAGAAGATGATTCCATAGATCTTGTGCTTACGGATCCACCCTATATCATTTCAAGAGAATCGGGTATGAACTCTTTATATAACGTTGTGGAAAACATTGAACAAGGAAATATCGAAGGTATGAAAACAGAAGAAGATTGGAAAACTTATAAAGAAAAACATGGTATATATGATGACGAGAAAAAGGACAACTTCATGAAATATGGAAGCATATATGGAAAAAAATACAGTGTCAGAACAGATTACGGAGACTGGGATAGAGAATTTACCGTTGAGAAACTTGAATTGTTTATAAACGAATACTATAAAAAGTTGAGAAAAGGTGGGACTCTTATCATTTTTTTTGACCTTTGGAAAATAACCCTATTAAAAGAGATGCTTGAAAGATGCAAGTTTCGACAAATAAGATTTATCGAGTGGATAAAAACAAATCCTCAACCACTTAATAGCAAGGTAAATTACCTAACAAATTGTAGAGAAATAGCGTTAGTTTGTGTGAAAGAAGGAAAACCTACTTTTAATAGTAAGTATGACAATGGAATTTATATGTTTCCACTTCAAGGTGGAAAGGATAGATTCCACCCAACCCAAAAAAGTTTACCTTTGTTCGAAGATATTATACTGAAGCATTCCAACGAGGGTGATATTGTAATGGATACTTTTTTAGGTAGCGGAACAACAGCAATTGCTTGTAAGAATACAGGAAGGAGGTTCAGAGGATGTGAAGTGTCTGCAGAATTTTATAAGAAAATATTAGATAGGCTCTAAGATCTTATCTGTTTTTGCCTGTTTCTTTTCAAGCATCTTGACATATATGACAAATGTTTTGTTTGTGATGGATTCAATTACATCGCACAATAAGATTATCTATAATGACAGAGTTGGAAGGACAGTCTACTTCTAAAACATATCCTAAATCAAGTTTTTTATGGATAGCATATAAAGAGGCATTACTGGTAATAAATGGTTTATTATTTAAATGTAATTGTCCGAAACATAATGGTCGTCCAATAGTCATTGCACTCCAATATAGGGTTTCATGTGTCCAAATGTTTTTAGTCGTTTCAAGAGAACCACTACTACAAGATAGTCCATGATATACACCTTGTGCAAACTCATTATTATTACAATAATACTTGAAGGGAAGGTGTTTCGTATCTCCATATCCAAAACTCTTGAAAATATTTAAAAATATATCAGTTGGTTTAAAAGATATTTCACTTACAAAATCATGTATTTTGATATGAGGTTTATTTTGAAAAATTTGCTCACCAATAGTGCATATCAAAGATTTAATATCATGAGCATTATTTTCACATATAAAACATACTTGTTTGTCTTTGATAAATCCTGACTTTAAATATATTCCATATAAAAAACCATTATCAAAACTTAAATCATCTTTATCTTTATCATCAAAAGTCCAAAAAACTTTTTTGGGTAACAACGATAATTCCGAATCTTGAAATTCGTTTGCTTGTTTCCATTCATAGTCATTTATCATGTTGTTCCACGTTAAAATTCTCTGCGTTCCAAAACATATCAAACTATTATACCATGCTTTTGTTTTGATAGAAGTCAACACATCATTTTGAGTAGATTTTCTCGAGCGAATTCCTGTAATTTTGATTGGTTTACCATACATATTGATGACTTCATCTCCAATTTTGATATTTTTGATATTTGTAAAACGACCATTTGCTTTAAGTACTCTGGAATTTGAAAGCATACTATCATAATAATTTATATCTTTATATAAATAGAATGAAACAGAAATTAGAATTTGGTAATTATGACTTTGAAAAAGTAGGTTATCAACCTGTTCCAAAACCGTCATTGAATGGCGGATTGTATATGGGAGAAACATTTTATAAAGATGCACCATGGGCAAATATTCACATCGACCCAGATTCAACGGTATATATCAACGAAAACTTGAAAAGAGGCAACGAACCACCATATCTTGCAGTATGGCAATATCCACCTACAAGGAAAGGAAACTCATATAGTGAATGGAAAGGATTAAAAAAATACGAAGGAACAAGGACAAATTATGGTCCATACAATATATACTGTCCTCCATCATGTCCTCCAAGACCAGATAACTGTATTTGTGACGAACTCTGTCCAAATGCACAAACAGAATTATGTAACAAAAACAATTGTGTGGATAAGAAAATAACAAATGGTTTTAGTAAATATTATTATATAGTTTAAGAAAACAAGAAGAAAAAAAATGAAAATATAAATATGTAAAAACTGTTGATAATACTTGGCACAATATATACAATGCGGTTGGGACAACAACAGAAAGACCATGAGTCTATCCAGACAGAATATAAAGAGTTTTGTCTCAAATTAAATATCTTTGACTTTTATGAAATGGATGAAGTTTATCATATTGTCACAACTGGAAAACTAAATTCGGATTTTAATCTGATTATTGAACAAAATTTGAAAAGTTATTTTTTCAATTACATTCCAAAATATGCATCTGCTTTTAGCAATTGCAAATCGAATAACGAATGTTCTCTCTATATAGGAGTAAATGATTTTGGTGAAGTAACTGGGATTCCTTATGTAGGAGAATTGGATATAGCGGAATTACAAATTCATATTAACCAATCTTTCAACCACATTCGTGGCGAATTCAAAGAAGACTATATCAATGCGATTTCCTTGGACATCATAAAACTTGATACTACAAATGCTCAAACATTCCTTTATGATGTTTCTGCAGAAATCATCGATAAGATGAAACAAGAAAAATCAAAATATGATACAGCATATATAAATTATATTCATAAGCGCGAAAAATGGATGTGTCATTTTAATAAATATTGTTGTAGTATTCATCAACTCATCGCAGGAAAAAGACACGAAATAATCAACTATATCAAACGAATAGCCCCGCACAGACAAAATATTATTCAACGTCTAAATGATCGCACACCTATTCCAATAGAAAACATCGAAGCATGTAAAGATAATGAAGACGAACCGCTTTATTGGATATTCAAATTCAAGGATGAAGTTTTAGAGAGGATTTTGAGTCAAAAACCACGACCACCGATTCTACCTAAAATATGTAACGCACCTTATATCCTTATAACACAATTGAGTGATATGCGTTGTAAATTTCTGAAAGAAAATAAGGATTTGAACTATTACTTGATCAATATCAAGTTTTCTGCAAAAATGGAGAATAAAAAACATTTAGAATATTATCATCCATATAAAAGAGTTTGGTTGAATCGTAAAAGAGTCATGCATCCTATATTTGGGGCTTGTTGTATTGCAATTTAATCATTGACTTTTCTTATAAGATAAAACAGCACGCATATCATCTTTGTCCATTTTTAATAGCATACTCGGATCATCTTTTTGGATGTACTTTTTAGAGATACTAAAGTTCTTACCATCTTTTTCAAGATAAAATCCATACGGTCCGTAATGCAGTTTGGTTTTTTTGTCGATTTCACACGGAAGTTTTATCAAAAACTTGATATCTTTTTCATTGATATCTGTCAGGTCTTTTCTCACGATATTCAAGTAAGAACGTAGATTGATATACTTGATTTTATCCGGATTCAAGTTGTATTGAATCACTGGTCCATACTTTGTTATCCTCAATGTGTAAGCTACTTTATCAATCACAACATCTTTTGAGATATTCTCCAACTTGGTTTTTTGCTTCGAAGTTATATCGTTGAATTTTTGTAAATGCTTTTGAAAACATGTCCAAAACTGATTCATACATTGTTGATAGGTTTCTTTTCCTTGTGCAATTTTATCCAATTCATCTTCCATTTTAGAAGTAAACGATTTATTGATAATATATTCAAAGTTGGACTCTAGAAATGTGTTAATACTTTGTCCTATTTCTGTCGGTATAATGCGACTGTTTTCTTTACCTATGATAACTGCATCCTTTTGTTCTTTCATTTTTTTCGTGGATGGATTAAATACATAATTCAAAATAGGTTTCTCGATGCCCACGATATCTTGTTTTTGAATATAGGTTTTCTCATATAATTTGGATAATATCGATGTATATGTAGCAGGTCTTCCAATGCCTTCTGTGTCTAATACTTTGATGATAGAACCTTCATTATACCTTGATGGTGGAGATTTCCACGTGTTATTTCCAAATGCTTCTAGACATTTTACCATTTTTAGTGTTTTGAAAGTATTTATTTTTGTCTGAAAATCTACTGTATCATTTTGAATTGAATCATACATTCTCAGAAATCCATCGAATACAAGTTGTTTAAATTTGCCGATAAAATGTAAACCTTGTTTTGTGAGAGAAGGTTGTGTCAGCGTAACTAGAAGTTCTTGATAGATTGCTGGTGTCATCCTTGAAGCAATGGTTCTTTTTCTAATCAAATCATACAGTTTGATATGATCTTTTGAAACCGTTGTCGATAATGAAATGGTCTCCTTACAAATATCTGTAGGTCTGATACATTCGTGTGCTTCTTGCGAATGGTTTTTTATTTTTCCTCCTTTATGTTTGGGAGAATCATCATAGTAATCCGTGCCAAATTTGTCCAAAATATGATATTTTATTTTATCGATAGCATCTTGTGATAATTCGGTAGAATCAGTTCTCATATAGGTGATCAAACCATTTTCATATAGGTCTTGTGCTACTTTCATGGTTTTTGCAATACTAAATCCACATTTACTATATGCTTCTTGTTGCAATGTAGATGTTATAAAAGGTAAAGGTGGTTTTTCAATCACCCTTTTCATAGAGGTATCTGCAATAGAAACATCTGATTGAATGATGGATAACGTTTGATGGAGTTTAAGTTGATGATCCGTTTTCCAGATGGTGTTTTCTTTTATCGAATATAATTTTGCATCTTGAATATCATGGGAGAAATTTCCTGAAATAGTCCAATATTGTGTTGTCTGAAAATTGTTTGCTTCATTATCTTTATCCACGATGATTTTCAAAACCGCAGATTGAACACGACCTGCGGATAATATACTACCATTTGTTTTGAAAAGTTTCCATAAAATAGGGGACAGTTTGAAACCCACTAATCTGTCCAAAGCTCTCCTTGCTTGTTGTGCATGTACCAGATTCATATCTATTTCTCCAGCATTGAGAACTGCTTTCTTTAATGCGTTTTTTGTGATTTCCGTAAAAACAATCCGTTTATACTTTTTGATACGATAATGGTTTTTAATATGATAAGCGATACTTGCTCCTTCCCTATCAGCATCCGAAGCAAGCAATACAAAGTTGCTGTTTTTTATTTTTTTACCCAATTCACTTAATAACTTTTGCTTGTCTTCTATTGGCATGAATTCTAATTTGAAATCATGTTCTACATCAATGCTGAGTTCTTTTTTTTTCAAATCTATGATATGTCCAAAAGACGCGACGACATTGAATTTTCCATATTGTTTCACCAATTCAGGAATACTGTTCAAGTATTTTGCAATGATTTTTGCTTTGGTTGCACTTTCAACAATGACAAGTGTTTCAGTCATACTTGAAGTATTTTGAGAGAATTATTATACTCATATTTTTATATAATGTTTTTATATATATGTCTTTTAAGCATCCTGCAACTATCTTGGGCAATCATCACTACGAAAAACTAAAGCATTTACAACAAACGAAAGATGATATATTGAATAAAGGGTTGGATGATTTGAGAAAGTCCACTCCGTTGGATTACAAAACATCATTGATTGCAAATCTTAATATAGGACCATATGGGCAAGGTGGCGGACATAAGGAGTTTATTGGAGATTGTATGCAAATGCTTCAACAAACATTGATGTATGTTATCACAATGAATGAAAATTACGCAAGAAAAGCAATCGATATTATAAGAATATGGTGCGATGGGTGTCAGAGTTTCAAGGGATTGAATGCTCCATTAGAATGTGGATGGGGCGGAACTTTAATCACAAGAGCAGTTGAAATACTAAAGTATAAATATCCAAACTGGAATAAGAGTTTTGTTGAACAAAAATTTCAAGGATTTCTGGATAGAATAATCGTTCCAAACCTACAAGCAAGATATAGAGAGATATTCAAATATAATAATAACTGGACAGCAACCATAATAGAATGTTTTATGCAAATTGCTTTGTTTCGAGATGACAAGAATACTTTTGACTGGTGTATCAGTGAATATAAAAAATTATTAAATAGTTGTGTATTTCCAAGTGGAAAACATACAGAAACCACACGAGATTTGATTCATGCACAGTTTTTGCTTGGAGGATTGGTACAAATACCTGAAATGTGTTGGCATCAAGGCGTAGATTTATACAAGGAAAACAACGAAATCTTGTGCAAATGCATGGAATACCATGCTTTCATCTTAAATAAAGGCATTCCAAAAGATGTCAAAAAAGAAGAATTGAAAGATATATGGTTCATGTCTTGTGTTTGGGATATGAGTTATCACCATTACAACAAAATAAAGAAAAGAAACATGCCAGAGTGTCAAAAGTTATTAACTAAAAGACGACCAGAGAAATTGGTATTCAATTGGGGTCCATCTTTTCTATGGTATAACTTGGAGACATCACCACCACTGCCACAAAAACCATCACCACTGCCACAAAAACCATCACCACTGC
>JACCDU010205120.1_pt1 | contig 28869 bp, 26 predicted proteins | sample 7446081 | NCBI WGS metagenome assembly JACCDU01 (sample SAMN15323447, study PRJNA562643) | freshwater metagenome | isolation source: river surface water | place: USA:Blue River Watershed | collected 2017-08-17
TACCTTTTGAGCTGATGAGCACGGTGCTTGACAAGGGAATTCGAGAACTCACGATCATCAGCAACAACGCAGGCACGCATGAGACCGGTATTGCCGGACTCATCAAAGCTGGACGCGTACGCAAAATTGTTTGTTCACACCCACGGCCAGCCAACTCGGATGTATTTGCCAACGCATACAGAGCGGGCCAGGTCGAACTTGAATGCATGCCACAAGGCACGCTCGCCGAGCGCTTGCGTGCGGCTGGCGCGGGACTAGGACCTTTTTTCACCCCCACCGGCTTCGGCACTTTGATTGCCGAGGGCAAAGAGCAGCGCGTGATCGATGGCAAAGGCTACATTCTTGAACAGCCTCTGTCAGCGGATTTCGCGCTGGTGCGCGCACATTTAGGTGATCGCTGGGGCAATCTGACATACCGCTGGGCCGCTCGCAACTTTGGCCCTGTGATGTGCATGGCTGCCAAGCATACGATCGCCCAGGTTAATCGTATCGTCGAGCTCGGTGAACTTGCGCCTGAACATGTCATGACACCCGGAATTTTCGTTCAATCAGTTGTCGCAATCGGAGGCGAGAGATGAGCACAACGCCAGCCAGCAGTTTCAAACCACTCACTCGCGCAGAAATTTCCTACCTTGTAGCCCATGATTTTCCTGATGGATCCGTGGTGAACCTGGGTATCGGCATGCCTACGCAAGTTTCTGACTATCTGCCTAAAGATCGCGAAATTTTGCTGCACAGTGAAAACGGAATTTTGGGGATGGGCGGCGCAGCGGTTGGAGATGAGATCGACCTCGATCTGATCAACGCCAGCCGTACGCCCGTCACCCTGCTCAAGGGCGCCTCGATCACCGAACACACCATTTCTTTCGCCATGATGCGGGGCGGCCATCTGGACTATTCAGTTCTGGGTGGTTTTCAAGTCGCATCCAACGGCGATCTGGCAAACTGGATTACCTCGGGTCCCGATGCGATTGCGGCAATCGGTGGCGCCATGGATCTTGCGATTGGCGCGCGAAACGTCATCGTCATGATGGAGCATGTCGCCAAGGATCAGACCCCAAAGTTGATGCAAAAGTGCACATACCCGCTCACCGGCGCCGGGGTGGTTGACCAGATCTACACAGACTTGGCCATCATTGATGTGACCTCCCAAGGCTTCGAGGTGCGCGCGATGATTGAGGGCTTGTCGATGGAAATATTGCAACAAAAAACTGGCGCTCCGCTTAGGGCTTCAGCAAAACTCTCCGTCATTCGCCGCAATGCGCAGGGAAATCCCGTCTACGGGTAGTCATGAATAGCGGCAACGCCTGTTTGCGTCACAATAAACAAACCAAGGGCGGGAACACGCCCACACCAAAACGGGAACTCAACCGGGTCTCGTGATTCGAGGAGAACAATGATGAACAAAAAAATATCGATTGGCCTAAGGCTCGCGCTAGGCGCTGCCGCACTCGTTGCACACAGTTTGGCCTGGTCGCAAAGTACCACCAGCCAACCATTGACCTTGATCATTCCCTACCCTCCTGGTGGAAGCGCTGACATGCTGGCGCGTCCCATGCTGCCAGAACTGCAAAAGAAACTTGGTCGCACGATCGTGCTCGACTACAAAGCTGGAGCTGGCGGCACGATCGCCACACAAGCACTGGCCCGCGCGAAACCAGATGGCAATACGATTCTGATGGTGCTGACCGCACACGCGATCAATGACGCGCTCTACCCATCCCTGCCCTACGACACTCGCAAAGACTTCGCACCTGTCTCACTGGTCGCGACCTTACCTTTACTCGTGGCCGCTCCGCTTGCGACACCTGCGAACACCATTCCCGAGCTCATCGCTTACGCCAAGAAAAATCCAGACAAACTTTCATATGCTTCAGCAGGCAACGGAAACACGAGCCATCTGGCTGTGGAGTTATTCAAATCACAGACTGGCACCCAGATGACACACATCCCCTACAAAGGTAGTGGTCCAGCCGTGATTGCGATGCTTGGCAATGAAGTGAATTTCATGTTTGACAGCATTTCAACGTCCTATCAGCAAGTTAAAACCGGCAAGCTCAAAGCAATCGCGGTGACGGGCGCCAAGCGCGCCTCCATCTTGCCAGATGTGCCGACTGTCGCCGAAACACTGCCCGGCTTTGAAGTCAATGTCTGGTATGGCATTTTGGCACCCGCCGGCACACCTGCGGCAATTGTGGACAACCTGAGCAAGGCCTTTGCAGAGGTGGCTGCCGATCCAAAAATCAAAGCTCAACTCAATTCGAATGGCTACGAAATGGTGGGCTCCACACCCGCCGCTTTTGGTCAACTCATTGAAGCAGAACTCGTCAAGTGGAACAAAGCCGTCAAAGAATCTGGCGCAAAAATCAACTAATTTTCGAATGGACTGAATATGAAAAATCAATCATTTAAAACAACAATCATTCAAGCATTACGCATCGTCTGCGGCCTGACTCTCACTTTCGGTGCGACCACTTCTGCTTTGGCTCAGACAAACTGGCCAGACCGTCCGATCAAATTGATTGTGGGTTATTCCCCAGGCGGCCCAGTCGATACCACTGGACGTATCTTTGCGCGCTTTTTAGGCGACGAACTCAAACAAACTGTCGTTGTTGAAAACAAGGCTGGCGCAAGCGGAATGATTGGTGCAGACTCAACAGCCAAAGCAACGCCGGACGGCTACACATTGAATTTTGTCGCAAGTCCCAGCCTGACGATTTCTCCAATTGTCCAGCGCAGCAAGTTATTCAATCCGCGCACGGACTTCACGCTGATCAGTCCAATCGTCAATTACGCGAACGTGCTACTGATCGGTCCGCAGATTCCTGCCAAAACCGTTGGAGAACTGGTGGACTATGCGCGCAAAAATCCTGAGAAAGTAAGCTTTGGTTCTGCAGGTTTTGGTGGCTCGAATCATTTATCGGCAGAATTACTTAAGCAATCCACAAAAACACAAATGCTGCATGTGCCTTACAAAGGCAACGCACCCGCGATGGTGGATGTGATCGGTGGAAAAGTGACGTTCATGTTCGATATCACCAGCACCGGCAAAGCCTTTATCGATAGCGGCAAGGCACGCGGCCTAGCTGTCACTTCGAAAGAGCGCAACCCAAGCTTGCCGAATATTCCAACGATGATCGAAGCGGGTATTGCTGATTATGAAGTGCTGGGTTGGTTTGCTGTCATTGGTCCTAAAAACATGCCCCAGCCTGTCGTGGCCAAACTCACCGCTGCAGTCGAGGCTGTGAAGAAAAATCCCGAATTCATTAAAGCGATCGAAGCGGGTGGTTATTCACTCGACAAAGAGGATGCCAAGGCTCTGAGCACACGCATCGACAAAGAATACAAGATGTGGGAAGACGTGATTACGAAGGGCAACATCTACCCAAATCAGTAAATCATTCAGTTAATTTTTAAATCAGATCATTATTCATTGGAGTGTTTCATGAGTGGAATGTTGGAAGGTAAAGTCGCTGTTGTCACGGGCGCAGGCGGTGGAATCGGACGTGGCATCGCCTTGGCAATGGCTGCAGCCGGAGCGAAAGTCGTCGTCAACGACATCGGAGCCAGTCTGGCTGGTGAAGGTTCAGGCGCAGGTCCCGCCCAGCAAGTCGCGGATGAAATCATCAAGGCAGGCGGCCAGGCCGTACCCAATACCGACAGCGTCGCCACTCGCGCAAGTGCCAATAACATCATTGAAACTGCTGTACAGACTTTTGGACGGATCGATATCGTCGTCAACAATGCCGGCAATTTGCGCGACCGCGTGTTTCACAAGATGAGCGAGGAAGAATGGAGCCAGGTGATTGATGTGCACCTCAATGGCACATTTTTTGTCAGCCGCGCCGCAGCCAACTATTACCGCGAGCAAGAGTCCGGTGCCTTTGTGCACATGACCTCGACCTCCGGCCTGATCGGCAACTTTGGCCAGGCCAATTACTCTGCTGCCAAACTTGGTATCGCGGCCTTGTCCAAGTCCATCGCGCTGGACATGAATCGCTACAATGTCCGCTCAAACTGTATCGCCCCTTTTGCCTGGAGCCGTATGACCAGCTCAATCCCCGCCAATACCGACGAGGAAAAAGCGCGCGTGACCAAACTCCAAAAAATGGAAGCGAACAAAATCGCGCCAATGGCCGTTTATCTCGCCAGCGAGCAAGCCAAGGATGTGACCGGCCAGATTTTCGGCGTCCGCGCCAACGAAATCATGCTGTTTAGCCAGCCTCGTCCGATTCGCTCAGTGCACATGAGCACAGGCTGGACACCTGAGGCAATCGCCGAAATCGCCGCGCCCGCCATGCGTCACCACTTCATGGCGCTTGAGCGCTCACCTGACGCCATCGACTGGGATCCAATCTGATCATGGACTATCAGCTAATTAAAAACTGGGTCTTCCCCGAAGTTGATCGGACCTACACCGAGAACGACAGCATCTTGTACGCACTCGGTATTGGATTCGGCCAGGAGCCCACCAATCCCGATCACTTGAAATACGTCTACGAACAAAATTTGCAGGCGTTTCCGACGATGGCGGTCGTGTTGGGCTATCCCGGTTTCTGGATGAAAGACCCTAAAGCCGGCATCAACTGGGTCAAGCTCGTCCATGGCGAGCAGCGCCTGACCATTCACAAACCTTTGCCGGCCGCTGGTCGCGTCATTGGTCGCACGCGCATCACGCATGTGATCGACAAAGGCGCTGACAAAGGTGCGCTGGTTTTATCCGAGCGTACTTTGCACGACGATGCCGGCAATCATCTCGTCACAATCGGCTCAACGACGTTTTGTCGCGGTGATGGCGGCCTCAGTCAATCTGATGAAAGCCCACCGGCACTCGAAGCTACACCTGATCGCGCACCGGACATGACCTGCGCCTTGCCAACTCTGCCTCAGGCCGCTTTGATTTACCGGCTGTGTGCCGATAACAATCCACTGCACGCCGATCCTGCTGTCGCTGAACGCGCAGGCTACCCGCGCCCGATCCTGCATGGTTTGTGCACCTATGGTGTGGCGGCTCGCGCAATCGTTCAGACCGCTTGCAGCAATGACGCAACCCGCCTGACCGCGCTGCACACACGCTTTTCTTCACCCGTGTTTCCAGGCGAAACACTCGTCTGTGAAATGTGGCGCGATGGCAAAGAAGCCGTTCGTTTTCGGGCCAAGGTCGCTGAACGTGATGTCGTCGTTTTAAGCCATGGATACGCAGGAATCAAAGCATGACCACAGCAGTCAATCAGGACTCCCCTCCCCGTCGCGCACCCTTGGCCGGCATACGCGTTCTGGATTTATCCAGAGTGCTCGCCGGTCCGTGGTGTACGCAAAATCTGGCCGATCTAGGCGCGGATGTCATCAAGGTCGAGCGACCCAAACTCGGTGACGACACGCGAGCATGGGGGCCGCCGTTTCTAAAAGACCAAGACGGCAACGATACGACCGAGGCGGCCTACTATCTCAGCACCAACCGCAACAAACGCTCGATTGAAATCGATCTGGCGAGTCCGGAAGGCATCAAGCTCGTCAAAGAGCTCGCCAAACACTGCGACATACTGGTTGAAAACTTCAAAGTAGGCGGGCTCAAGCAATACGGTCTCGACTACGACAGCATGAAGCAAGAGTTTCCTCGCCTGATCTACTGTTCCATCACCGGTTTTGGTCAGACGGGTCCGTACGCCGAACGCCCGGGCTATGACTTCATGATTCAGGGCATGGGCGGCCTGATGAGTATTACAGGAGAGCGCGATGACTTACCCGGAGGCGGTCCACAGAAAGCAGGTGTGGCCGTCACGGATATCATCACCGGCATGTATGCCTCCGTCGCCATTTTGGCTGCGCTTCAAGAGCGCAATCATAGTGGTTTGGGACAACACCTCGACATCGCTTTGCTCGACTGTCACATCTCGATGCTGGCCAACCAGAACCTGAACTATATGACAACGGGTAAGGCTCCCGGACGCGCGGGCAACGCCCATCAGAACGTCGTGCCTTATCAGGTGTTTAAAACATCCGATGGATTCATGATCGTCGCGGTCGGCAACGATTCACAGTACCGCTCTTTTTGCGGTGCGATCGGCATCCCCGAATACGCGACGGATCCAAAATTCGTGACAAATCGTCAGCGCATCCTGCATCGCGACGAATTGATCCCTGTCCTCGAAAAAATCATGGCGACAGGCAAACGCGACGAATGGATCGCCAAGCTCGAAGCCGTTGGCGTGCCTTGCGGACCGATCCAGACCATCGACCAGGTATTTGACCACCCACAGGTCAAGGCTCGCGAGATCTGGAAAAACATCCCTCACCCGACGGGCGGCACCTCGCCCACCACGGCGAGCCCGATGATTTTTTCAGCGACTCCCGTGCAATACAAGCGGGCCGCTCCGCTACTGGGGCAACACACAGAAGAGATCCTAAAGGAGTTGCTGGGCCGGACGTCCTGATCTTTAAAACGTTCAGTTCATCAATCAGAGTAAATATTGGAAAGCAGTCCTTTCATACATTTCGGAGACAAGACACATGAAGAAGTTACTCGTAGGTTTGACTTTATTGCACGCAGCGCTGGCGACTCCCGCGCTAGCCAAGGACTACCAGATCGGCGCAGCCTTTCCATTGAGCGGTGCGAACGCCGAATACGGTCAGGTATTTAGTTCCGGAGTGGATTTGGCCATCGAGCATATCAATGCTGATAAAAAACTGTCGGGCAAACTGAGCGCCATTTACGAAGATAGCCAGGCCTTACCCGCCCAAGGTGTGATTGCCGCGAACAAGCTGATCAACGTCAGCAAGGTCCCCTACATTTTGTCGGCATTTACAGGCGTATCCAAAGCGATGGCGCCGATTGGTGCAAAAACTAAGACTGTCATGGTCAATGGCGGTGGCGTGGGTCCTGATCTTGCCATGCTGGGCGAGTACTTCTGGAACACGATTCCACTCGCAAACTTTGAAGTCACAGCGATGGTGCCCTATCTGGTCAAAGAAAAAGGCTACAAGCGTATCGCGCTGATTTACGTCGATGATCCCCTTGGTCAAGCGGTCCTGAAAGACCTCACCAAAGAAGTGAAGGCCGCCGGTGGTGATGTCGTGGGCTCCTTTTCTATTCCAACAACCGCTCAACAATTCTCCGGCGTGGCTGCTCGCGTTCGCGACACCAAACCCGATGCCGTGTATATCGCCACCTACGGGAACCAGCAGGTTCAATTGGTCAAGCAGTTGCGCGACAATGGCGTGAGCCAGCCCTTGGCCAGCTACTCTGCGATGTCCTTGCCTTCGATCTTGAAGCTTCCAGAAGCGAAAGGCCTGGTCTACACCAGCCAGCAGGTGACGCTGAATAAAGACGATCCACTGACCAAGCGTGTCGAAGAGGACTACAAAAAGAAATACGGCAAAGAGCCCAACATGTACGTGCTCAACTATTACAACGCCGTATTGACTTTTGCTGAGTTGGCTGCTGCGCTTGAAAAAGCAGGTAAGCCTGTGACAGGCGAGAATCTGCTGGCACAGCGCAAAGCCACCAAAAACTTCCAGTTCGTCGGCGCGACCGTTTCTTTCGCGGATGACGGTACTGTGAAGTCACCGATCCAGATCAACGAGATCGTCGGTGATGGCACCAGCAAACTGATCGCTGCAGGCAAATAATCATCAGAGTCCGCAGTAAACAAACGCGTGGACGTGGTCCACGCGTCTTCTAGTTGCCTAAATAGGACACTGCTTTATGCTGTTTGCCCAATTACTCGCCAATGGTCTGCAAACTGGTGCGCTTTACGCATTGATCGCAGCCGGCTTTTCACTGATTTTTGGTATGACCCGCGTATTTCATGCCGCGCATGGTGCGACATTCACAATCGCGGGTTTTGTTTTTTATGAGTGCTATGCCGTACTCGGGTGGGCATGGCCACTTGCCGCACTCGCCTCAGCCGCCGCGGCAGGCTTGTTCGGTGTTCTGCTGGATCGCTGGGTCTACGCAGTGATTCAACGTCACGAAGGTTCGTTCTTCACGGTCTTTGTCGCCTCTTTTGGTGCTGCGATCATAGTCCAGAACGTCATCTCGATCGTGTTCGGTCGAGGCATGGTGACAGTCAGCACACCCTTGAGCAAAAGTCTGGAGTTGATTCCAGGACTCTTTATCGCTCCGATCGCGGGCGTCGTATTTGTATGCGCCATTGTCTCGTTCGCGTTGTTGCAGTGGCTCCTGACGCGAACCAATCTAGGCATCGCCTTGCGCGCCCTGGGTGAAAATCCAGCGCTGATTGAAGTCTATGGTCTGACGCCCCGCCGCCTGTCTCAATATGTATTTCTGATCGGCTCCATCCTGGTCGTCCCTGCAGCCATTCTGACTGCCGCGACCTCGGGCCTGAACCCCGCGATGGGTCACCACATCATGCTGATCAGTATCGCTGCCACGATCGTCGGTGGTGTCGGCAGCTTGAGAGGCGCAGCTGTAGCGGGCCTGCTGCTTGGCCTGGCTGAAAATCTTTGCCTGGCCTTTATCGACCCTCAGTGGAGTGAGGCAGTCACTTTTGTGATTTTGTTCCTGTTCATCCTGTTCCGTCCCGGTGGCGTGTACGGTCGAGCCACTGTTTCTTGAGGAAGGACAAAAAATGATTGCCTACCTACAAAATATCGCTGTTCTTTTCTGCATCAATGGCATCCTGGCCCTGACGCTGAATTTCATCATGGGCTATGCGGGAATTTTTTCTCTGGCCCATGCGATTTTCTTTGGCGTGGGTGCTTATGCGACAGCCTATATCGCGCTGAACTTCTCGGACTCGCTGCTACTGTGCATGCTAGCTTCGGCTGTCATCTCGGCAGTCCTGTCGATGGCGCTCGCGCTGCCGGCTCTGCGCGTTCGGGGCGAGTACTTTGTCGCGGCCTCGCTTGGCTTGCAAGTCATCGGAGTGACCATTTTTTCTGAATGGAAATCCGTGACTGGCGGACTCGGGGGAATGATCGGCATCCCGCGCCCTAACCTGTTTGGCTATGTCTTCAACAGCGATACGGCTTTTCTTGCTCTCGCTCTCGTCATCCTGTTGCTGGTGCTCGGCATCACGGCACTTCTGGTGAGAGGCAGCTTCGGACGCAGCCTGATGGCGATCCGAGACAGCGAGTCGGCCGCGCAAACATATGGCAAACATGTGAATGCGGTCAAAACACTCTCCGTGGCAGTTTCATCCGGACTCGCCGGCGTTGCGGGATCTCTTTACGCTTTTTACATGAGCTTCATCAACCCAGAGAGTTTCATGCTGGAGATGTCGATTCTGTTAATGGCGATGGTGATCATTGGCGGAACAGGCACGCTGTTTGGACCCATCGTAGGCGCTGCGTTGTTGATGTCTTTACCTGCAGCGCTCACCTATCTGCCTTTCCTGCCGCCCTCTGAGCTTGGAACCATTCAGCAGATTATTTACGGACTCGCCATGGTCCTGCTTATGATGTTCAGACCCGGTGGTCTGGTGGGCGGACGCACAAAGGGGAAATCAGCATGACGACAGTAACCGCATCAGAACGTCACGCCCCGGGAATCGACTCTGCTCAAGAGATCCTGCTTGAAATCCGTGGCCTGAATAAAAATTTTGGCGGTCTCCAGGCCATTTCAGATGTCACGATGGACTTACCCGCAGGTGTGATCACCACACTCGTGGGACCGAATGGCGCTGGAAAGACGACTTTATTCAACCTCATCACCGGCCATCTGGTGCCCTCGAGCGGAACCGTCCATTGGCTCGGAGAACCACTCAAAGGCATCGAACCCTGGCGTATCGCCCGCATGGGAATCGCGCGCACGTTTCAGGATCTGCGTCTGTTTAACCAGATGACCGTCGAAGAAAATATCATGACGGTCATGGAGCGCAGCAGTTGGCTCTGGCAAGGTGGCAGAGTCGCTGCGGAACAACGTGTCACCGAGATCCTTCAGGAAACTCAACTGAGCGACAAACGTCAAGAACGCGCGGTGGATCTTGCTTACGCTGAACGTAAATTCCTGAGTCTGGCGCGCATCATGGCAAGCGAGGCCAAACTCTGGCTGCTGGATGAACCGGCCTCTGGCCTGGATCCTCGCTCGTTCGAACGTTTTGTGACACTACTTCGTGACTATGCGAAACGCGGCATCACAATCTGCATCATTGAGCACAACCTTGACATCGTGATCAAACTCTCTGACCGCGTTGCCTTTCTGGATCAGGGCAAACTTCTGGCGCAAGGAAGCTCGCAGGATATCCTGAAAGATCCTCACCTTGCGGCCATTTATTTTGGAGATCGCTCATGAGCCAGGGCCCTTTTCTCGAAGCAAAAAATCTTCGCGTGGGTTACGGTGGACGTCCCGTGCTCGAGGACTTCAATGTCAGCCTCCAATACAACGAGGTCCTGTGTCTGATCGGACACAATGGCGCAGGCAAATCCACGCTGCTCAAAGCTTTATTCGGACTGGTCCCGCTTGAGCAGGGGGCCATTACACTCGAAGGCAAATCTGTCGAGCGACCTGACCCCAGAGAACTCAGTGCGGCCGGTATTGCCCTTGTCCCCGAGGGTCGTGGCGTATTCCCCGGTTTGACGGTTGCCGAAATCATGAAGCTCGGTTTCTGGGCGAACAATATCCCTGTCGGCGAACAAAGCGCCCGACTTGAATGGGTCATGGGAGTCTTGCCCATGATCAAGCGTTTCTATACTCAACGGGCCGGTACGCTTTCGGGCGGACAGCAACAAATGGTTTCCTTGGGTCGCGCGCTCCTGAGCCAACCACGTTGTTTACTACTTGATGAGCCGTCAATCGGTCTAGCCCCAAAACTGTTCCAAGACTTGGCAGGACCGATTCGCGCCCTCCAGCAAGAGCGCAAGATGTCAATCTTGATCGTTGAGCAAAACGTGCGAGAAGCACTCAAGATTTCTGATCGCGTCATCGTCATGAAATCCGGCCAGCTGATCCGCGAAGGTTCCCCCGAGGACTTTAGTAACAACACTGAATTGATGGAACTGTATTGACATGTCGCATGCGGGTACGCTTTTTTCGATCTACCAAAAACACTTAACGCGTACCCCAGACGCCATCATGCTTGTTCAGGATGGCCAAACTGTGAGTTACTTACAGTTTGACCGACAGGTTCAAGCAACAACCGACTGGTTGATGAAACAAGGCATTCAGCCAGGCGATCATGTCGCGGTTTGGCTGATCAACCGGATCGAATGGCTGGTGCTCCTTTTTGCCCTTGCTAGGATCGGGGCGACGCTTGTCGCGGTCAATACAAAATATCGTGCGCACGAGTTGCAGTACATTTTGACGAACTCTCAGGCCACAACACTGATCCTGCAACTCAATTTCAAGAAGATTGATTTCGCAGCAGTTGTCAAAGATGTCGATCCAGAAGCACTCCGACATCTCCAACGTGTCATCATGCTGGATGCCGACACCTCAACGCCCACGCATTTGCTTGGGCGGCCTGTGGTTGCTTTTAGCGTCACGGATGCCAAGGTGACTGCTGATGTGAATGCTGATGTGACTACCGCGACTCCAATCACGCCCACTAAGCGCAGCCCTGTCGATGGACCCAGCACACTGGCAGACCAAAACATGGCGTTCTTTACGACCTCGGGGACAACGAAGGGACCCAAGCTCGTCATGCACACCCAACGCACGCTCAGCGAGCATGCCGGACATGTTGCCTCAGGCTACGGATTCGGTGAGCCTGGCGATAAGCTGCTTGCGGCACTCCCACTTTGCGGAGTCTTCGGCTTGAACAGCGTGCTGGGCGCTGTGGCGGGCGGTATGCCAGTCGTGCTCATGGATTTCTTTGAGGGACATACCGCAGCGGCGCTGATTCATAGCGAGCACATCACACATGTGTTTGGCAGCGACGAAATGTTGCGTCGTTTGACAGAAAACAGCGATCCGACTCCCTTTCCATCTTTAAAAACCTTTGGCTTTGCCTCCTTTAGTCCGCGCTTCATCGACTTGGCAAAAGCCCTGATTCCGCGAGGCATTCCGATGCGCGGCTTGTACGGATCAAGCGAAGTCATGGCGCTATTTTCCCTGCAAAAGGCAGACATGCCCATTGAGGAGCGCGCACTCGGTGGCGGATACCCCGCAGCAGGCGCTCTTGCCACTGTGCGCGCCCGCGATCCAGACTCGGGAGAGCTTTGTCCGCCAGGCATCTCAGGTGAACTGGAAATTCACTCACCAACCTTATTCAAAGGCTATTTCAACAATCCTCAAGCGACCAAGGATGCTTTTACAGAAGATGGTTTTTTCAAGACAGGCGACCTCGGCTACACCCGAACAGACGGAAGCTTTGTCTATCAGTCCAGAATGGGAGACATCATGCGGCTCGGCGGTTTTCTCGTCGATCCAACCGAGATTGAGCAAGTACTCGCCGAACAACCCGAAATCAAAAGCGCACAAGTCGTCGGTATCGAAATCAAAGGTCAACTCAGACCCGTCGCTTTCGTGATCCCGTCAGACACACACAGTGGTCGCACAAACAACGAAACAATCGACCCAGCCATTATTCTGAACAGGCTCTCCAAACAACTCGCCGCCTTCAAAATTCCCACTCACCTCTGGTTCATCGACGCCTTTCCGGCCACAGCGAGCGCCAACGGCGACAAATTCCAGCGTGTCAAACTCAGAGAGCTAGCAGAAAAAAATCTAGCCTCAAGTACGAGCGCTTAAATTATCAAAACCCGCGCAGGGGCCGATGGCTCACAGTGCGATGTCTGTCGAGCTGAAGCCCTGCAGCGTTGACGGAAAAAGACGACCCCCTGTTTGAGCGAAGCGAGTTTGGGGTCGTCTCCGTCAAAGCAAGGGGTCTGAGGGTAGCCTGCAAAGCAGGCCGAGAAAGCCAGCGCACTGTGAGCGATGGGCCCTTGCGCGCCTTTCACCTATACAAGCAATTACCCAGCCACCACAGGAATCCCGGCAATCTTGGCCGACCACTCCTTCGGTCCAGTGGTATGCACCGAAGTACCCTGAGAATCCACCGCCACCGTCACAGGCATGTCCACGACATCGAACTCATAGATCGCTTCCATACCCAGGTCCTCAAAGCCAATCACCTTGGCGCCACGAATCGCCTTGGACACCAAATACGCAGCACCACCCACCGCCATCAAATAAGCAGACTTGTGCTTGCGAATCGACTCGATCGTTGCAGGACCCCGCTCAGCCTTGCCAATCATGGCAAACAGACCCGTCTTCTCCAACATCATGTCAGTGAACTTATCCATCCGGGTAGACGTCGTGGGGCCGGCAGGACCCACCACCTCGTCACCCACCGGATCCACTGGGCCCACGTAATAAATCATCTTGCCATGGAAGTCGACAGGCAAGGGTTCGCCCTTGGCTAGCATGTCCTGAATCCGCTTATGAGCAGCATCGCGACCCGTGAGCATTTTGCCGTTGAGCAACAGCGTCTGACCTGGTTTCCAGCTGGCGACTTCTTCACGCGTCAGTTTGTTCAGATCCACTTGTTTGGAGGACTTATAGTCAGGCGCCCAGTGCACATCCGGCCAATCCGACAACGACGGACGATGCAAGTGCGCGGGACCCGAACCAGCCAGCACAAAATGTGCGTGACGCGTGGCGGCACAGTTTGGAATCATGGCGACGGGGAACGAGGCCGCATGCGTCGCAAAGGTCTCGATTTTCACGTCAAGCACAGTCGTCAAACCACCCAGACCCTGCGCGCCAATGCCGAGCGCGTTGACCTTTTGGTAGATCTCAATCCGCAGCTCTTCAAGTTTGTTACGTGGACCACGCTCAAGCAACTCGTACATGTCCAGATCTTGCATCAGCGAATGCTTAGCCATCAACACCGCTTTTTCCGCTGTACCGCCCACACCGATTCCGAGCATGCCAGGCGGACACCAGCCTGCACCCATCGTCGGCACTGTTTTCAACACCCAGTCCACGATCGAATCATTGGGATTCAACATCGCAAGCTTGGACTTGTTTTCCGAGCCGCCACCCTTGGCCGCAACCTGTACATCGACTGTATTGCCCTGAACCAGTTCGACATTGACGATACAGGGTGTATTGTCCTTGGTGTTTTTACGCAAGAAAATGGGGTCATCCAACACCGAGGCGCGCAATGGATTGTCTGGATTGAGATAGCCGCGACGCACACCCTCGTCACACAACTCCTGGATACTTTTTTTGGAGTTGAAGCGGACATCCATGCCGATTTTCAGAAAGACGTTGACGATACCCGTGTCCTGACAGATGGGTCGACGCCCCTCGGCGCTCATGCGCGAGTTAGTCAAAATCTGTGCAATCGCATCCTTGGCAGCAGGGCTTTCCTCGCGCTCATAGGCGCGCGCAAGATGCTTGATGTAATCAGCAGGATGGTAATAACTGATGAACTGGATCGCATCGGCAATCGAACTGACGAAATCTTCTTCTTGAATGGTGATGGACATAGAGAACCCTATCTGTGTTTCGATATATGAAAAGATATGTAAAAAATTATTTTCCCTTCCAGACGGGTTTGCGCTTTTCCGCAAACGCCGTCGCGCCCTCGCGGGCATCTTCCGACATGAAAATATGATCCGTCAAAGGTCGCTGCAGTTTGAACATGTCAGCTACTGGAAAATCGAGCCCTTTGACCACCACATCCTTGACAGTCCGAATCGCCAACGGTCCATTTTCGCAGATTCGGGCGGCCAATTTCATCGCCTCGGACAACGCCTGCCCCGGGTCAGTGACCACGTTCACCAGACCAAGCTGATAGGCGCGCTCAACAGACAGCATATCCCCCGTCAACAAAACTTCCATCGCGACATGGTAGGGAATCTGGCGTGGCAATCTCACCAAACCTCCACCACCCGCGACCAATCCACGCTTGACTTCAGGCAAACCAAATTTGGCATTGTTAGCGGCAACAATCAAATCACAGGCCAGCACCATTTCAAAGCCACCTGCCACCGCATACCCCTCAATGGCAGCGATGAGCGGCTTTTTAGGGGGCGCCTCATTCAACCCACCAAAACCCTTCCCCTCCACAGAGGAACGCTTGCGGGTCTTGGCGAAATCCTTCAAATCCATACCGGAGCAGAACGTCCCGCCAGCCCCGGTCAGGATGCCGATCTTGACATCTTCACGGGCGTCCATTTGATCAAAAGCGGCGGAAAGCTGCTGAGCTGTTTCGAAGCTGATCGCGTTGCGCGCCTCGGGACGATTAATCGTAATGATGAGGATTCCTTCAGTGAAATCCACGCTGACCAGGTTTGACATAGGTGTTCCTAAGTAAAAAAGCGAAACCAACAGGCAAAATATTCAATAAATCTGGCTGTATTTCCTAAATCATAGGCGATTCGTGCCCTTTCAGTTGTCAGTGACCCGGTGCCAACGCCACGCCTCCCCGCCCCCAAGCTAAAATGAAGTCTTATTTCGCCCTTAATGCGTTCAAATTTTCATGATCACCTTTCAGCAAATTATCCTGCGACTGCAGGAGTACTGGGATCAACAGGGTTGTGCCCTGCTCCAACCCTACGACATGGAGGTTGGCGCCGGCACCTCTCATACCGCGACCTTCCTGCGCGCGATTGGCCCCGAACCCTGGCGCGCCGCCTATGTTCAGCCCTCACGCCGCCCCAAAGACGGCCGCTATGGGGAAAATCCAAACCGTCTGCAACACTACTATCAGTATCAGGTCGTCCTAAAACCCGCGCCACCCAATATCCTGGACCTCTATATCGGGTCTCTCGAGGCGTTGGGCATTCGCCCGACCGAACATGACATCCGCTTTGTCGAAGACGACTGGGAAAATCCAACGCTTGGTGCCTGGGGCTTGGGCTGGGAGGTCTGGCTCAATGGCATGGAAGTCACGCAGTTCACCTATTTCCAGCAAGTCGGGGGCCTGGACTGCACCCCGACAACAGGCGAGATCACCTATGGTTTGGAACGCCTGGCGATGTATCTTCAGGGTGTGGAAAGCGTGTACGACCTCGTATGGACCGAGGGTCCGAACGGTCGCGTGCTGTATCGCGATGTGTTTCACCAAAACGAGGTCGAGCAATCCACCTACAACTTCGAACACTCCGACGCGGAAACACTCTTTCGCCATTTCACCGACTTTGAAGTGCTGGCTAAACGCCTGATGGAAGTTCCGCTGGCACTGCCTGCTTACGAGGCCACCCTCAAAGCCGCGCACACTTTCAATATGCTGGATGCCCGAGGCGCAATCAGTGTGACTGAACGTGCCGCCTACATTGGACGCATCCGTAACCTTTCGCGCGCGGTCGCTCAAGCTTATTACGATTCCCGCGAAAAATTAGGTTTTCCCATGTTGCACTCAACCAAAGGGGCACAGCCATGATCACGCGCCCTTTGCTTGTCGAACTTTTTACCGAAGAGCTCCCCCCCAAAGCGCTGCCCAAACTCGGACAAGCTTTTGCACAGGGGCTCTGCGCAGCGTTGACCCAACAAGGTCTCATTGCGACCGACAATACAGTCGTCCCCTTTGCGACCCCCCGCAGACTCGCTGTACGTCTGACCCGCGTGCTGGACGAGGCACCAGAGCAGGCGTTTTCCGAAAAGCTGATGCCTGTGAAAGTCGGTCTCGATTCCTCAGGCGCCGCGACACCTGCCTTGCTCAAGAAACTCGCAGCCAAGGGCTTGGAACAGATGGATATCAGCCAGCTTGGACGCGAATCGGACGGCAAGCAGGACTACCTTGTGGCCAGCGGCACAGCGCCCGGCGCCAAACTGGTCGATGTGTTGCAAACCGCCATCGAAACGACGTTGGCCGGATTGCCCATCCCCAAGGTCATGAAATACCAGCTCGCCGACGGTCAGACCTCGGTCAAGTTCGTCCGTCCCGCTCATGCGCTAGTCACGCTGTTTGGTGAGGAAATCATCCCAGCCCAGATTTTGGGATTGACTGCGGGTCGTGTGACACACGGCCATCGCTTCCTGCATCCCGGAGCCCTGACCATCACCAGCGCGGAAAGTTACGAAACCCAACTCGCCCAGACCGGCCATGTCGTCGCGTCCTTTGATGCGCGACGCACACAAATTCAAGCCCTGCTCGACGCTCAGGCGACACGGCTGGGCGCTTCGCTCGGACAGGACCCGGAAGTTCCTGCCCTGCTGGACGAAGTCACCGCGCTCGTCGAAGCGCCCGTCGTCTATGTGGGAACATTCGAGGAACGTTTTTTGGCTGTCCCCCAGGAATGTCTGATTTTGACCATGCGTCTGAATCAAAAATACTTTCCACTCTTTCATCCCACGACAGGAAAACTGACGAATCAGTTTCTGATTGTCAGTAACATGCCCACTGATCAACCTGTGGCGATCATCGAGGGCAATGAGCGCGTGATTCGACCCAGGCTAGCCGATGCCGAGTTCTTTTTTGAAACTGATCGAAAAGTTCCTCTAGCCGCGCGAGTCGATCAACTCAGCGCGATCGTCTATCACAACAAGCTCGGTACCCAGCTTGAACGCACCGCCCGCGTGCAAAAAATCGCCGCCTGGTTGGCGCACACGCTTGGTGCGAATGTCGCAGAGTGCGAACGCGCGGCGTTACTCGCCAAAGCCGATCTCAACACCAACATGGTCGGAGAATTTCCCGAGCTCCAAGGCATCATGGGTGCCTACTATGCCCGGGGTGACAAAGAATCTCCCCAGGTCGTGGAAGCCTTGGCGGGACAATACCGCATCAGAATCGACGCTCCCGTCCAACCTGAAAACCTGACTGCAACGGTGCTGTTCATGGCCGAACGCGCAGAAACTCTTGTCGGCATCTGGGGGATTGGACTGGCGCCCACCGGCGAGCGCGATCCTTTTGGCTTGCGCCGTGCCGCGCTCGGCTTGATCAGCGCCTTTGAACAATTGACTGCTGGCGCCGTCTTGAATATCCAACAAGACGGACCTCTGACCCTGCAAGGTCTTTTGCAAGCGTGCGCAGACACCTTTACTCCGGGAGTACTTCAGGCCGACACTGTCAGCGAAGTGCAGGCCTTTATTCTTGAAAGACTTCGTAACCAGCTCATCACACAGTTCGATCGCAACGCTGTGGAAGCCGTGCTGGCAATCGCTCCTCCCCTTCACCAAGTCCCCGCTCGCGTTGTGGCTGCCGAGGCCTTTGCGCAAAGTCCGGATGCCGCGAGTCTGGCTGCCGCCAACAAACGCATCGGGAATTTGTTGAAAAAAGTTGAAGGCACATTGCCCGCTGTGAATGCAGCGCTCCTCACCGAGCCAGCCGAGCAGGCGCTCGCGCAAAGTATCGCGGCTGTGCAACCCGTGGCACAAAAACAGTTCGACTCAGGTGATTACAAAGCCGCGTTGGCCACGCTCGCACAAACGCGTGCCGCGGTGGATACCTTTTTCAATGACATCATGGTCATGGCTGATGATCAAGCTGTGCGCCTGAATCGCCTCGCGCTGCTGGCACAATTGCACGGGTTGATGAATCAAGTGGCAGACATTTCCAGACTGGCAACATGAAACTCATCATCCTCGATCGCGATGGCGTGATTAACCAGGACAGCCCGGACTACATCAAGAGTCCGGACGAATGGCATGCAATTCCCGGCAGCCTGCAAGCGATCGCACGTTTACATCAGGCGGGCTGGACCGTCGCGATTGCTTCCAATCAATCAGGACTTGCGCGAGGACTCTTCGACATCTCGGCGCTCACGGCCATCCATCTCAAGCTGCGTAAAGAGCTCGCGCAGTTGAGCGGCGCCGTGGACTCGATCTTTGTATGTCCGCATGGACCCGAGGATGGCTGTCTATGCCGCAAACCTCTGCCTGGACTGTTTCATGACATCGCCAGACGCTATGACGTCGACCTCAGGGACGTGCCGACTGTCGGCGACTCTCTGAGAGACATTCAAGCCGGTGCGACAGCGGGTTGTCGTCCATGGCTGGTTCAAACCGGCAATGGTCCTAAAACCCTCAAACAAGGCAATCTACCTGCCAACACTCAGGTCGTTCAAGATCTGGCCGAAGCGGTAGAAAAAATACTCACTCATGCTCAATAAACTTTTTCTCATCACGCGCGCGACGCTCTACACCTTGCTGCTGGTCGTGACGGTGATCCCCTATGCGTTTGCCTGCATGATCTGGTCACCGCTTCCCCTGCACTGGCGCTACAAACTGACGATGGGCTGGCCCAGACTGGCTGTCTGGGGCGCGCGGGTGATCTGCGGTGTGAAGTGGCAAGTCAAAGGCTGGGAAAACCTCCCGAATGGTCCCGCGATTGTGCTATCCAAGCATCAGTCTGCATGGGAAACCTTGTTTCTGCCCGCCTACCTGCCACGTGAAGTCTGCTTCGTCTACAAGCGCGAGCTGCATCGCGTACCATTTTTTGGCTGGGGATTGGCTTTGCTTGCGATGATTCCGATCGACCGCAGCAAAGGACGCGACGCATTTGAACAAGTCGTTAAAGTCGGTCAACAAAGACTGGACGAAGGACGCTGGCCCATCCTGTTTCCAGAGGGCACCCGAATTGCGCCGGGCAAGACTGGCCGTTTCAAAATGGGGGGTGCCTTGCTTGCCACGCGAACGGGCGCGCCTGTCATTCCCATCGCGCTCAACGCGGGCGAGTGCTGGCCACGCAATGCCTTTATCAAAAAACCGGGCTGCATTACTGTTTCACTTGGCCCTGCGATCGACTCCGTCGGACTGACACCCGAAGCGCTTAATGAGCGGGTACAAGAGTGGATCGAAGCAGAAATGCAACGCCTGAACCCTGAACGCTATCGCCATCCATCATGAGCCAACTCGAGCTCTTGCTTTCAGACGCGGACACCCCGAAACCGGGTTGGACGATCGCGCCTGAAACCATGCCGCTCGGCGCCAAATGGCGCATTGTCCGACATGGCGATCAGGCTGTCGGTTTTAGTTTGCTGCGATCGCGCCGACGCAGTATTGGTTTCGTCATTCAGGACGAGGGTTTGCGCGTCACCGCGCCAAACTGGGTGACGCTCGCGCAAATCGATGAAGCGGTCATTGAAAAAATGCCGTGGATTCTGGCCAAGCTCCAGGACTGGCAAGCTCGCAAAGAGCGACTGGCGATGGCGCACACGCGCTGGCAGTCTGGCGGGGAGCTTCCGTACCTGGGTTGCAAAATCATTTTGCGAAGCGGTACGCCGAGCGCGCAGACCGCACAGGGTGCGGCTTATTTTGAAGGCGATCCGGAGGCGCCGGAACCCGGACAGCATCTATGGCTTGCATTGCCCCACGATGCCGATGCGCATCGCATTCGCGATATGACGCAGGCGTGGCTTCAGGCACGTGCCAAACTCTGGTTCGGAAAGCGTATCAATCACTTCCTGGATAAAACAGGCCTGACCATCAGCCGCTGGCGCCTATCCTCTGCAGCAACTCGCTGGGGCTCATGCACTAGCGACGGCAGCATCATGCTGAACTGGCGCCTGATTCATTTTTCACCGATGGTGATCGACTATGTCATCGCTCACGAGCTGGCGCATTTACGCGAAATGAATCACAGTCAGGATTTCTGGTCGGAAGTGCAGCAACTCTATCCGGATTATGAGCAAGCCAAGAAAATGCTACGAAAACACACGCCGGACCATGTCCCCGATCTCTGATGGGTGATCCCGGAGTGTTGTTATCATTGATCCATCAGCTTTGAACCATGACCAGCAAGGAATATCCATGAGAATTTTGCACACTATGTTGCGCGTTGGAAATCTTGAGCGCTCGATTGAGTTTTATACAAAAGTCCTCGGCATGCGTGTCCTGCGCAGCACGGAATATCCGAGCGGCCGCTTCACGAACACCTTTGTTGGATATCAGGACGAAAGTGAAGGTCCGGCGCTGGAGCTCACCTACAACTGGGATACATCCTCTTACGATCTCGGTACAGGCTATGGTCATATCGCGCTGTCCGTTGACAACGCCTACGAGGCCTGCGATCAAGTCCGGGCACGCGGAGGCAAAGTCACACGCGAAGCCGGTCCGATGAAACACGGCACCACCGTGATTGCTTTTGTCGAGGATCCCGATGGTTACAAAATCGAGCTGATTCAAAAAAAGACCGCCGCCTGATCCCATGAAAATCGTGATCGCCCCTGACTCTTTCAAAGAGTCCTTGTCCGCGCCCATGGTTGCCGAGGCCATCGCAGCCGGATTGCGTCAAGCCGCTCCACACGTTCAGTGCGTGAGCATCCCAATGGCTGATGGGGGCGAGGGAACCGTCGAGGCAGTTTTAGCTGCGACAGGCGGAGAGCGTCGCAGTAATCAGGTGCAGGATGCCCTCGGCCGTCCCATCCAGGCGCATTGGGGCTGGCTCCCTGGCAAAGTCGCGATCATCGAAATGGCCTGCGCGGCAGGTCTTGAACACATTGCCATCACAGAACGCGATCCTTTGCGCGCGAGTAGTTTTGGCGTCGGACAACTGATTGCTCATGCGCTTGATCTGGGTGCGGAACAAATCGTGTTGGGTCTCGGTGGATCGGCCACCAATGACGCAGGCGCGGGCATGCTCCAAGCGCTGGGCCTGAGACTCCTGGATCAACATGACAATGAACTGCCACCCGGTGGGGCGGCACTCGCCAAGCTCGCACGGATCGACCGCGCAAAACTTGACCCCCGATTAAAAGGGGTTCAAATCACCATCGCCTCAGATGTGAACAATCCCTTATGCGGACCCACGGGCGCCTCGGCAATTTTTGGTCCTCAAAAAGGCGCAACACCAGAACAAGTCAGCACACTGGACGCAGCCTTGAAACATTTCGCAGACAAGTGCGCAGATGTCCTGAGTCACGACCACCGCAACGCGCCAGGAGCTGGCGCTGCGGGAGGCTTGGGATTTGCGGCACACGCCTGGATGCAGGCACGTTTTCGACCAGGCGTCGAAGTGGTCGCAGAGCTCGGTGGGCTGGCACAGGCGATTCAGGGTGCACAACTCGTCATCACGGGCGAAGGTCGCATGGACGCGCAAACCCTCCATGGAAAAACGCCGATGGGAGTTGCCAAAATCGCACAAGCTGCCGGTGTGCCCGTCGTCGCGATTGTGGGTTCGCTGGGTGCTGGATATCAAGCGCTGTATCCCACCGGTATCATCGCGGCCTTCAGTCTCGTCTCTGGACCCATGAGCTTGGACCAAGCCTGTTCAAATGCCGGGCAACTGCTCCGCGACCGGGCCCAGGATGTCCTCAGATTATGGCTCGCCGCTGAAAAGCATCAGACGCGATAAACGTCAACGTACGCCTGCCTGCCACAAAGCGTCTGTCATTCCAACGAAACCCGCAACTGAAACCTGCTCGGCACGCCACGTAGGCTCGATCCCCAAACTCTCCCAGGGAATCGAAGCCGTCCATTCTCCAAGCACACCACGCAGCATTTTGCGTCGCTGTGAAAATGCGCGCTGCACGACCTGCGCGAATAATGTGTCGCTCTGCGCCCGCAAACGCTCCGGACCCAAAGGAATCATGCGCACAATGGACGAAGTCACACGTGGTGGCGGATCAAAGGCGTCCGGCGATACATCAAACAGTTTTTGAATCCGATAGCGATATTGCAACATCACGGACAAGCGGCTGTAATCGGACTCGCCTGCGCGAGCCACCATTCGATCCACCACTTCTTTTTGCAGCATGAAGTGCTGATCAATCACGCGCTCCGCACAACCAACCAAGGCAAAAAGCAATGGGCTCGAAATGTTGTAAGGAAGATTCCCGACAATACGAAGCTTGTCGCCAAACTGGGCGAAATCAATCTGTAAGGCATCGCCTTCGACAATATTGAGTCGAGCTGCGGGGAAACGTTCACGCAGCCGCTGCGCCAGGTCGCGATCAATTTCGATCACCGACAAGCGTTCGAGACGTTCAAGCAGTGGGGCCGTCAATGCAGACAAGCCCGGGCCGATCTCGACCATGTTGTCCTGCTGCTGCGGGGCGATCGCGCGAACAATGGACTCCACCACAGCAGCGTCGACCAGAAAATTCTGGCCGAACCGCTTGCGAGCCTGATGCACCTGAGGACCGTGGTTTGTCACCACGCCTTAGCGTCCAGACTGACGTTGGCTTTTTTCAAGCCTGTTGTCGATGAAGGACTGACTGCGCACTTGCTGCAACCACGCTTCAAAAGCGACATTCGATCGCTGCAGGAAGATTTGCTGGCGGGCCTGGTTACGAATGAACTGATCCGCCATATCCTGGGTGCGACGTCCATCCACAATGATCAGATGCCAACCAAACTGACTCTGCACAGGCTGACTGACCTCACCCTCTTTGAGTGCATTCATCGCCTTTTCAAAAGGCGGCACGGTTTCACCAGGGTTGAGCCAGCCCAGCACACCACCCTGTGGCGCAGACGAGTCATTAGAAAAACGTTTTGCCATATCGGAGAAAGACTCTCCGCCCTGGACAATTCGCTGTCTGATTTGCTCAAGTCGCTGACGGGCAATTTCATCGGTGACGACTGCGGTCGTCTTGATCAAAATATGTCTGGCTTGTGTTTGCTGAACTGGCATCGGTCCCTGAGGCACGGGTCCGCCCGGGGTGCCTGGTGCAGGTGCTGCCTGAGGTTTAGGTTCGGGAGGTGGTGGTGGAGGCGCACCGCCTGCGCGTCCAATCACCTTCAAGATATGAAAGCCGTTGGGACTTTGAATGATGTTACTCACACGGCCATCGGGCACGCCCGCCACGCCCTTGAGAAACAGGTCAGGCCATCCGCTCAGTGGACGCACCCCCATATCTCCGCCTCGGCTGGCCTCTGGACCATCGGACGAAGCTTTGGCAACGGCCTCAAAACTCTCACCTTTACGCACTCGCGCAAGCAGTCCCTGCGCCTTGGCGCGCAGCGCTTTGACTTCCTCTTCGCTCGAGCCTTCTGGCACACGGACCAGGATCTGGGCTAAACCCATGATGGCAGGCGTTGCAGCCTGCGGTTTTGGCTGAGGCTTGGGTGGTGGAGGCGGAGGTGGCGCGGGACGCACGGAAAGCGGCAGATTGCCTTCTTTACGCGCCTTTTGTTCTCTCAGATAGGCGTCCACATCGGCATCACTCACAAAAATGGTGCTGTCCACGACTTTTTGCCTGAGTTGCTCAACCATGATTTCGCGACGAATCATGGCGGTGTAATCGGACCAGTTGATGCCTGCGCCTTCGATCTGCTTGCGCATGACCGCAACAGTCGTGTTGTTGCGCTTGGCAATAATCTCCATGGCGGAGTTGGTCATCGCATCCGTGATATCAATACGCTGGCGACGGGCCTCTTGTTGCTCGAGTGTCTCGGTGATGAGGCGCTGCAAAATTTGAGCCTCGATCACAGAATCGGGCGGCGCCTGGATGCGCTGGGCGGCAAGTTCGCGTTTTGTAATACGAACGCGTGAATCGAGCTCTCTGCGTGTAATGACATCCTTGTTGACGACGGCGACAATTCCGTCGGCGTCACGCTCAGTAGCTGATCTTTGGGCGGTATTGGCTCGATTTTGATTTTGCGAACCTAGCTGTGCAGTACTCGTCAGCGCAAAAGTCGACAAACCCAGGAACGTCAGCCATGTGAAACAACGCCGAATAATGGTCGTGCTTTTCATTGAGCTTTTCGTAGCGCCTGTCATCATTCATACCTTTCAAATTTATTGACTCGCGGAAGCGGCGGATTAATCGGCTGATAGTCGGGAATACTTCGGCCAATAACAGCCATGGGATTTTGGCCGAGATTGCCTAAACCACCTAACTCGAGCTGAAAAAACACACCTGTATTGGTTTGATCCACACTCACAACGTAGCGCTGCATCACGACACGCCCAGTCCAGCAACAGTCGCCCTTGTACTCAAGTCCCAGCACTGCCTGAGTGACTTTAGGAATATCAAGTGTTTGAGAGGGATTAATGATGCTGGGTGCAAATACCTTGTTGAATGAGTAGTCCACACGACCGATCGAGTACCACTTGTTTGTCAACGGCCATTGAAAAGCCGCGCTAACCTGATTTTGACCTTGGGGCTGGTACAAACTTAAGGCAGGCGGATTGACCTGATAGCGATAAGATAACGCTAGAGTCGCGAGCCTCTGTGGGCGCCAGCGACTAGTGATCTGAGCACGATTGATCTGGCTAGCGTAGGGGTTGTATTGCAGCAGCGAGGATAAGTTGAGAGTATCCGTCAATGCCGCATTTCCACCGAAGAGAAACTGAGACTTGGTGTTGGTGCGTGGAATCTGTCCTGGCAAGGTCACCAACTGATCTTCGAAATAGTATTGTTGAGCGATTCCAAGCTGCAGTCGCTCAAAACCCGAGCTCGCATCGAGCCAGCGGGTCGTCAGAGCAAAGGTCGCCTGGTTTGCGTTGGAAATCCGGTCAAAACCCGCAAAAATATTCTCCTGGAAGGCAGAAGAAAAACTAAAGTCCGCCAGCGTTGTATCGTAAACAGGATACTGAGACTGATCCCTGTAAGGCACGCGCAGATAGTAGGCTCGAGGCTCAAGCGTTTGGAGCGCGGATTTGCCAAAAAAAGTCGTATCGCGCTCAAAAGTCATACCAGAGTCGACTGACATGATCGGCAATGCGCGACCATTGGAAGGCTGTCCGTAACCAAAAGTCTGCTCAAGGCCATACCAGTTCGTCTGGTACTGAGACAGACTCATAGCAACTTTGGGGGTGATATACCAGCCTGGTCGTACGATGGGATAAGCGATCGAGTTATATGAAAGCAAGCGCTGACCGTCTGGGCGCCAGCGTAAACTACCGCCTGGTCCAAAAGCGAATCGATTATCAAGTGGCGCCTGAAACTCTGTCAAAGTATTCAAGCTTTGTACATCAAACCCACCGATATCAAAGCGCGAGGCATTGACAGCATACTCGGGAATCTTGTTGTACTGCGGGATCACAAGCGTGCCAGTAGGTGACAAGGTCTGAAAAGTCGATACCGCTACGCTTGTAGTAACGTACTCACTTCCCCAACCTCCGCCAACCTGACGGGGTAGGGCGCTAATGACAGCCTGATTAATACCCAGGCTGGCAAAATCATTGAAGTAATTGTCATCCGACACGCCGTTGACGTTATAACCACCAAAAAAGCCTCGCCCGAAACGTTGGCTGTGCTGCGCACTGTATAGCCAGCGATCCTCGCCTGTTTGCAGGTCCTTAGCCAGATAAGTACCCGCCATTTGACCGCTGTAACTCGCTCCAAGGTAGCGAAATTCTCCTCCAAGCTGTACGCCTCGCTTGGACATCGCGCGAGTCTGCAGTGTTGCATCGTAATTGGGTGCGATGTTGAAATAGTACGGCTGCGTGTAATCGAAGCCGGTATTGGATGTGTTGCCGAACGTTGGCAACAAGAAACCGGATTTTCGTTCCTTTTTAATCGGAAATGTCAGATATGGCGAAGCCAGAATCGGTACATTTTTAAAATAAAGCACCCCGTTTCGGGCCACGCCCTCGTTAGCAGCGTAATCCAGATCGAGCTTTTCAGTTTCTATGTACCATGAAGGCTGCGGACATGGGCAGCCGCTATAGGTGACATCAGTGATACTCATCTGATCTCGATTGAAAACATCCGCCCAAGAGCCCGCTCCGGCACCACCATCATCCAGCCAAAAATTAGGCTGATCCACGCTGGCCGTGCCATCTTCTGAGTTGTAAATAATGCTAGTACCGGAAAGGATGTTTCCATCTCTAATCAGGCGCGCATTAATCTGAGCGTCCATCACGCCCGTGCGCTTGTTGTAGTCAATAATGTTGGCCTTCAGGACGGCATCTTGCCTTCTGATGCTGGCTTTACCCCGTAATCTGGCATTTCCCTGGCTATCACCCTCGATCTGTGCTCCTTCGAGGAAAGCTGGCATTTCCCTGTCGGGTACTGTACTGCGCTCGAGCAAAGGCGAAACACGTAGACCAGGGCCTACAATCGCGGGTGCAGCAGGCGCAGGGGAAGGTTGCGCATGTACCGCCGCAATCCCCAGCCCCGCAAGCAACCACAGCGAATGATAGATACGCACGTTCTGAAAAGTCACCTTAATACAGACACTTAGCAACAAACCAGGTTTGTTTGCTTTGAAAACAGCTCTAAAAATATGTTCTATCCTGACGCTATTATAGAGAAGCCCCTCATCTTTGCTGTGATCGATCAAACAGTCGGTCAGATTCACTTTTTCACTACATTTTCGCGATGATGTCAACCTCTTCTTCCGACTCCAGAATGACCCGGCTCCTTGAGTGGATTCAGACCTGCCCAAGCTCCTTGGGCCTCGATCCTGCCAGCATTGCACCCGCCTCAAGCGATGCGAGTTTCAGACGCTATTTTCGAATCAACGCTGCGCAGGGCACGCTCGTCGTGATGGATGCGCCACCGCCTCAGGAGGACTGCAAACCTTTTGTCGATGTGGCCCAAAGACTCTCGACTGTCGGGCTGAACGTACCCAGGATCCTCGCCCAGGATCTGACTCAGGGATTTCTACTGTTGTCCGATCTGGGTCCCACCACGTATTACGACTGCATTCAGGCGGGACTTGATGATGCCACGCTGCAAAAAATTTATCGTGAGGCATTGGCCGCACTCGTGCAAATGCAATCTGCCAGCGCTGCGGGACTGCCTGTCTATGACGTCGCTCGCCTCAAAGATGAGCTCGGCCTCTTTGTCGAGTGGTATGTCACGGTCCATTGCAAAGTGACCTTGAGCCCTGAGGCCTTAAAAGGGCTGGATCAAGTATTTGATTTACTGGCCAATCGCAACGCCGCGCAACCTCGCGTGCTCGTGCACCGCGATTTCCACTCCCCGAATCTGATGCGTTGCGAACGCCCGGAACACGGCGCCAACCCCGGCATTTTGGATTTTCAAGATGCCGTCTCCGGCCCGATCACCTACGATCTGGCCTCACTGGTGATGGATGCCCGTACAACCTGGGAAGAACCCCAGCAATTAGACTGGGCCATTCGCTACTGGGAACTAGCCCGAAAACACGGTTTGCCAGTGCCTACCGATTTCGCAGATTTCCACCAGGATTACGAATGGATGGGACTGCAACGCAACCTGCGTATTCTCGGTGTGTTTGCCAGACTCAACCATCGCGACGGCAAGTCAGGCTATTTGGCGCATATTCCTCGCGTCAATCAGTACGTCCGCCAAGTCGCCGGACGCTATCTCGCGTTCAAACCTCTTTTGCGTGTGCTTGACGAACTCGACCAAGTGCAAACCAAGGTGGGATACACATTCTGATGCGTGCGATGATTCTGGCTGCTGGGCGCGGGGAGAGAATGCGCCCACTCACCGACACTCTACCCAAGCCACTGATTCCCGTCGCCGGCAAACCACTGATCCAGTGGCATATCGAAAAACTCGCAGCGGCCGGGATCAAAGAGATCGTGATCAATCACGCTTGGCTGGGTGCGCTGATTGAACAAACGCTTGGCGATGGTCATCAATGGGGCGTTCATATCCGCTACTCAGCCGAAACGGTTGCGCTCGAAACGGCAGGAGGCATTGCCACGGCGCTGCCTCTTTTGGGAACCGATCCTTTTCTGGTGATAAACGGAGACATTTGGTGTGACTGGGATCCTGCTCAAGCGCTGGAGATCGCCTCATCGTTGCAATGCACTGCACAACAAGCGTGGTTGCTGCTGGTGGCAAATCCCGCGCATCATCCTCACGGAGATTTCGGGCTGTTACCGACCGGTTGCGTGACCGATGACACGATGCCCAAATTCACCTTTTCCGGTATTGGTGTGTATCAGCCCTCTCTTTTTGCCCATACTCCAGCAAAACAACCCGCAAAACTCGCTCCATTGTTACGCGATGCGATCTTTCGCACACTCGTGTCAGGAACACTTCATCAAGGAGTGTGGATCGATGTCGGTACCCCCGAGCGGCTCAACACGTTAGAATGCATACTCAAGAGTTGATGTCCGCGATGCGGAGAATGATATGGTGATACGTGTTCAAGCCAAACGCGCGATTTTCAAACCAGCGCCCTACGATACA
>JACCDU010340954.1_pt1 | contig 28867 bp, 32 predicted proteins | sample 7446081 | NCBI WGS metagenome assembly JACCDU01 (sample SAMN15323447, study PRJNA562643) | freshwater metagenome | isolation source: river surface water | place: USA:Blue River Watershed | collected 2017-08-17
CGCCGAGTGGAAGGTCGAAATCCACATCTGGTTCGCCTCGTCCACGCCGATCAGTGCGCCGATGCGTTCCCGCATCTCGGCCGCGGCCTTGTTCGTGAACGTGATCGCGAGGATCTGGCTGGGCCACGCCTCGCGGTTCTTCAGCAACAATGCGATGCGACGAGTCAGCACCGAGGTCTTGCCCGAACCGGCACCGGCCACAATCAGCAAGGCGGGGCCGCGGTGCGTCACAGCACGCAGCTGTGCCGGGTTCAAACCCACCAACAGGGGGTCAGCGGGGTCGATTCCGTGGGGTGCGGGCGAGAAAAGGTTGTCGTCAAAGAGCGTCGTCATGTCGTTGACAAGTTTAGGTTGCTCCTCCGACATGGGGCGACCCGGGGTTAGAGTGTCGACATGGATAAGACCACGGTGAAGCGGAAAACAAACCCGTTGGCCGTGCTGTCGTTCGTGCTGGGGTGCATGCTGTCGCCCATGGCCCTGCCCCTGGGATGGTTCGCCACGGAACAGATCCGCCGCACCCACGAGGGCGGGCGTCGCATGGCCGTCGCCGCAATCGTTTTGGGCTGGGTCAACATGACACTGTGGATGGTCAGTGGGGTTCTGCTGTGGTTGTGGTGGGTCGAGCTGTAACTCACAGCCGTTTCATAGATTCGGCGGCCGCCCCGTGTTTACACTGGTAGTACCGAATTCACCTAAAGGAGAATCATGAGCTCGAATCCCGCATTCTCGCGTTCCGCCGCGTTCCGTCCCGGACAGGTTTCCCGCGACCAGCTGGAGAACCTGTACGGCCGAGGCGCGACCACCGCACCCGCCGCCGACACCCTCGAGACGGCCTATGACATGCCGGCAGCCACCGGCGCCGACACCGGCCGCATGACCTACGAGGACACCATCGTCAAGACCCTCGTCTCGTTCGCTGTTCTAATCGCGGGCGCCGCCGTCGGTTGGGTCGTCCCCGCACTGATGCTGCCCGGCCTGATCATCGCCTTCGTTCTGGCCATGGTCAACATCTTCAAAAAGACCCCTTCGCCCGCACTCGTCTTGGCCTATGCCGCATTCGAGGGCATCGCGTTGGGAGCCATCTCGATGTTCTTCAACGGCATGTACGAGGGCATCGTGACCCAGGCCATCGTCGGCACTCTCGCCGTCGTGGGCATCACCCTGTTCCTCTTCCTGTCCGGCAAGTTCCGCGCCACCCCGCGCATGAACAAAATCGTGACCATGGCAATCATCGGGTACGCCGTGTTCTCGCTCGTCAACATGATCCTCATGATGACCGGTGCGCTGCCCGGCATGACGTGGGGCATGCGTTCGATGGAAATCGCTGGAATCCCCCTGGGCCTCGTGCTCGGTGTCGTCGTCGTGTTCCTCGCCGCGTATTCGCTGGTCATGGACTTTGAGTCGATCAAGGTCGGTGTCGAACGAGGCGCGCCACGGGTGTTCGCATGGCAGGGCGCTTTCGGAATCATGGTCACCGTCGTGTGGCTGTACACCGAAATCCTGCGCATGTTGGCGATCACGCGCGAGTAACGAACGCCAGATTTACACCGAAGGCCCCGAGGACAGCATCCTCGGGGCCTTCGCCGTTGTGGGGTTACTCCCACTCAATAGTTCCCGGCGGCTTCGACGTGACGTCGAGCACAACGCGGTTGATGTCCTTCACCTCGTTGGTGATGCGGTTCGAGATCTTGGCCAACACGTCGTAGGGCACGCGGGTCCAGTCGGCGGTCATGGCGTCCTCGCTGGACACGGGGCGCAGAACGATGGGGTGACCGTAGGTGCGGCCGTCGCCTTGGACACCGACCGAGCGAACGTCGGCCAGCAGAACCACGGGGCATTGCCAGATCGACTTGTCGAGGCCGGCGGCGGTCAGTTCCTCGCGGACGATGACGTCGGCTGCACGCAGAGTGTCGAGGCGGTCCTTGGTGACCTCACCGACGATGCGGATACCGAGGCCGGGTCCGGGGAACGGCTGGCGTCCCACGATGGCTTCGGGCAGCCCCAGTTCGCGACCAATGGCACGAACCTCGTCCTTGAACAGTTCACGCAGAGGCTCGACCAGCGAGAAGTTCAGGTCCTCGGGAAGCCCACCCACGTTGTGGTGCGACTTGATGGTTGCGGTGCCTGAACCGCCGCCGCTCTCGACGACGTCGGGGTACAGGGTGCCCTGCACGAGGTAACGCACGGCGCGGCCGGTGTGTGCGGCCTCCTGCACCAGGTCCACCTCGGCGGCTTCGAAGGCGCGAATGAACTCGCGGCCGATGATCTTGCGCTTCGCCTCGGGCTCGGTCACACCGGCCATGGCCTCGAGGAAACGGTCCGCGACATCGACGGTGACGAGGCGCACGCCGGTGGCGGCGACAAAGTCACGTTCAACCTGCTCGCGTTCGCCGGTGCGCAGCAGGCCGTGATCGACAAACACGCAAATCAGCTGGTCGCCCACGGCCTTGTGCACGAGCGCGGCGGCCACAGCCGAGTCCACGCCACCCGACAGGCCACAGATGACGAGGTCGTCGCCGACCTGTTCGCGAACCTTCGCAACCTGTTCGTCGATGACGTTGCCGCTGGTCCAATCGGGGGCAATCCCCGCACCGTTCCACAGGAAGTTCTCCAGCACGCGCTGGCCGAACTCCGAGTGCAGAACTTCGGGGTGCCACTGCACACCGAACTGACGCGCCTCGGCGTTTTCAAAAGCGGCAACGGGGGTGACGGCGGTCGAGCCGGTCACCGCGAATCCGGGAGGAGCGGTCTCGACGCGGTCGCCGTGGCTCATCCAGGTCTGCTGGGTGGCCGGCTGGTCGCGGAACAGCACGCCCTCGGACACCGTTGTCTCGGTTGCTCCGTATTCACGCAGGCCGGTGTTCGACACCTCGCCGCCCAGGGCCTGTGCCATGACCTGGAAGCCATAGCAAATACCCATCACGGGCACGCCCAGGTCAAAGATTGCGGGGTCAAGGTTCGGCGAACCGGGCTCGTACACACTCGACGGGCCACCCGACAGGATGATCGCCAACGGCTGCTTCTCGGCAACTTCGGCGGCCGACACGGTGTGCGGGACGATTTCGGAATACACGTGAGCTTCGCGCACGCGACGGGCGATCAGCTGGGCGTACTGGGCGCCGAAATCGACGACGAGTACGGGACGGTGGGTCGTCATGCGTTGGACTCCAGAGTGTTGTTGACGATGGTGCGCACGCGGCGCTCGGTGAAGAACGAGAGGAAGGGAATCACACCGCCGGCGGCGAGGACGGGGAACCACAGGGTGTTCCAGCGCATGGCCGACCAGATGCGGAAGCATCCGAACAGGTAGGCGACATAGAACCAGCCGTGGATGATGAGGATCCAGGTCGACACGTTGACGCTGGTGGCGGGGATCATGCCGGTCGGGGTCAACGCGAGGAATCCGAAAGCGCCGCCCGCCTCGATTTCCACGCCACCGAAGTACTTGAGGATCATCTCGAACGTCAGCAACAACAGCATTCCGCCGGTGATGTACGAGGTGATTCGGTAAAACTTTTCCGCGGAACGGACCGTCTGTGCGTCTTTCGCCATGCCCTTAATCCTAGTTGTCGGCCCGAGGCTCGGCCGAGCCGTCGGCGTCGTCGTCGGGGTCGTTCACGCGCTCGACCGCGTCGAGCACGATGCGGTACCAGAAGTACAGCGCGAAGCCGGCGAAGAACACCCATTCCGCGGCATAGAAGATGTTGAGCCAGTTCAGCGAGGAATCGAACTGCGGGGGCACGGTGTCAATGGATTCGAGCGGCATTGGCGCGCCCTCCAGTGCGACGAACCCGCCGAACATGCGGTCGCACTGCCACAGGTTGATCAGGTCGGGGGTGGCGACCACGGTGGTGCGCCCGTTGGTGTAATCCCCCTCGCTGGCCGCCTCGGTGGGCACAATACGACCCTGAATCGTCACAGGCTCGCCCGAACCGGTGGGCTGGAAGCCGTTGCCGACCTCGGGGGTCGCCCACCCCACGGCCACGGGGAGGCAGGCGCCGTCCTCGGTCAGGAAATTTCGGACAACCCACGAACCGGTCTGGTCACGCTGGGCGCGGTCCTCGACGATGACAAACTGGTCCGTCCACTCACCGGGAACGATGACGCGGCGGCCTCCTGCCGTCCGGGACACCGGCGACTGGGGTTCCGCAATTTCCGACAGCAGCACCGGGGTTTCGGAATCGACCACAACCACGGTCGCCTGTTCGACGGCACGCGAAATTTGCCATTGGCTCAACAGCACAAAGACCCCGGCAAGCGCCAAAACGAACACCAGCACGCCCAACCACTGTGGGCGTCGCGCCATCTGCCACCAGGTCACCATCAGCAGGATGAGGGCGACACGACGACGTCGACCCGCTGGAACTCCTTGACATCGCTGTATCCGGTCGTCGCCATCGAACGCTTCAGGGCGCCCATCAGGTTGGACTGGCCGGAGGCCTGACGTGCGGGCCCAAAGAGCACTTCGGACGTGTCGCCGACCTGGCCGACCCATACGCGGTTTCCGCGGGGAAGTTCCTCGTGGTACGCCTCTTGGCCCCAGTGCCAGCCCTGGCCGGGAGCATCGGTGGCGCGAGCCAGAGTGGTTCCCAGCATGACGGCGTCGGCGCCCATGGCGATGGCCTTGATGATGTCGCCGCTGGTTCCCAGACCGCCGTCGGCGATCACGTGGACATAGCGTCCGCCGGACTCATCCATATAGTCACGGCGAGCGCCGGCCACATCGGCAACAGCGGTGGCCATGGGGGCCTGGATGCCCAGTGCGGTGCGGGTCGCACCGGCGGCACCGCCACCAAAACCGACGAGTACGCCGGCGGCACCGGTACGCATGAGGTGCAGTGCGGCCGTGTAGGTCGCCGCGCCACCCACAATCACGGGGACATCGAGTTCATAGATGAATTTCTTGAGGTTCAGAGGCTCGACACCGGCGGACACGTGCTCGGCGCTGACGGTGGTTCCGCGGATCACGAACAGGTCGACGCCGGCCTTGACGACAACATCGCTGAATTCCTGCGTGCGCTGGGGGCTCAGTGCGCCGGCGACGGTGACGCCTGCGTCACGAATTTCGGCGAGGCGACGGGTGATCAGCTCGGGCTTGATCGGCTCGGAATAGATCTTCTGCATTGCGGCGGTCGACTTTTCCGCGGGCAGGTCGCGAATGCTGGCGAGGACCTCGTCGGCGTTGTCGTACCGAGTCCACAGACCCTCGAGGTTCAGCACACCGACGCCACCGAGCTGGCCGATGCGGATCGCGGTCGCGGGCGACACCACGGAGTCCATGGGGGCCGCCATCACGGGGATGTCGAACTTGTGTGCATCAATGGTCCAGCCGAGGCTGACGACGCCCTGGTCGCGGGTGCGACGGCTGGGCACCACAGCGATGTCATCAAAGCTGTACGCGCGGCGCGCGCGCTTGGCGCGACCGATTTCAATTTCCGACATAGTTCGGACCTAACGCTTGTAGTTGGGGGCTTCGACAACCATCTGGATGTCGTGCGGGTGGGATTCTTTCAAGCCGGCGGCAGTGATGCGCACGAACTTGCCGTTGGCACGCAGGTCGGCGATGGTGCGGCTGCCGGTGTAGAACATCGACTGACGAAGGCCACCGAGCAACTGGTAGATGACCGAGCCCAACGGGCCACGGTAGGCGACGCGGCCTTCGATGCCCTCGGGTACCAGCTGTTCGTCGCTGGGAACATCGGCCTGGAAGTAACGGTCACGCGAATACGAGGTCTTCTTGCCGCGGGTCTGCAAAGCACCCAGCGAACCCATGCCGCGGTACATCTTGAACTGCTTGCCGCCCTCGAACACGAGGTCTCCGGGGCTTTCGTCGGTACCGGCCAGCAACGAACCCAGCATGACGGTTTCGGCACCGGCGACGAGAGCCTTGGCGATGTCACCCGAGTACTGCAAGCCACCGTCGGCGATCACGGGGACATCGGCGAGCTTTGCCGCCTTGTATGCCTCGTGAATTGCGGTGACCTGGGGCACGCCCACACCGGCAACAACACGGGTGGTGCAGATCGAGCCGGGACCAACGCCCACCTTGACCGCGTCAACGCCGGCCGAAATCAGAGCCTCGGCGCCCGCCTTGGTGGCCACGTTGCCGCCGATGACGTCGATGTGTTCGAACGAGGGATCGGCCTTCAGTCGACGAACGATGTCGAGCACGCCGCTCGAGTCACCGTTGGCGGTGTCGACGACGAGAATGTCAACGCCGGCGTCGCGCAGTGCACAGGCACGCTCCCACGCGTCCCCAAAGAAACCAATGGCCGCACCGACGCGCAGTCGACCTGCCGAGTCCTTGGTGGCGTGGGGGTATTTCTCGGTCTTCTCAAAGTCCTTGACCGTGATGAGTCCCCGCAGCTTGCCCTCGGCATCGACCAGGGGCAGCTTTTCGATCTTGTGCTCGGCGAACAGTGCGATTGCCTGCTCGGGTGCGATTCCGACGGGTCCGGTGATCAGCGGGCTCGAGGTCATGACGTCACGGACCAGGGTCGACTCGGCGACCTCGGCGGCAACGAAACGCATGTCACGGTTCGTGATGATTCCGACGAGCACACCGTTCTCGTCGATGACGGGCAGACCCGAGACGCGGTATTCGCCGCACAGGCGGTCCACATCGGCGACGGTGGCGTCGGGGGTTGTCGTGACGGGGTTCGAAATCATGCCCGATTCGGAACGCTTGACCTTGTCGACCTGTTCGGCCTGATCGGCGATCGAGAGGTTGCGGTGCAGGATGCCTAGGCCGCCCTGGCGGGCCATGCCGATGGCCATGCGCGCCTCGGTGACCGTGTCCATGGCGCTCGACACAATGGGCGCCCACACCGAAATTCGGCGGGTCAAACGCGACGAGGTGTCGGCCTCACTGGGGATGACATCGGTGTGTGCGGGCAGAAGCATCACGTCGTCGTAGGTCAGACCGGTCAAAACGCAGGGTTCGTCCATGGACATTTTTCTCCTTTTTCCGCAACGATTCTGCGCGTATTCACGAAAACTTGTTACTACTTATCGTACTGGGTTAGCAATATCCGAGTTTTATCGCGATAATTAAACGACCTTTCGCAGAGTGGCGAAATCCGTCGGAAACGAATGGTCATTAATGTCAATGTCGACCTACATCCCTGGACAACCGTCTGGGGAGCAGCGACCAGGAGGATCCGTGGAGAACACGACCGTGAAACGAGGGCGCGCCGCCCGGCTTTTAGCCGCAGTGGCCACCACCGCCCTTTCACTCGGCGTTCTGTTGATGGCAGGGCCGGCTACCGCCGACACCGTCAACGATGAAATGCCATACAAAGTAAGTGGAAACGTCCAGAAGAGCGGCGAACCGCTCGCTGGTGTATCTATCAATGTCTCTGGAAACGGCATCGACGCTGATGTCGTGACCGACGCCGAGGGTAAATGGAAGGTCGGCGTTTCCGAACGCAACACGACCTACACCGTGACCCTGGACGAGGCCACTCTGCCGGATGGCGTCATCGTGAAGGACAACCCTGAAACGGCCGACGTTGTCGAAGCAGCAATCATGGAAGTAGAGATGGGCCCCGGCGGTCGCGTCACTATGAACTACTTCATCGGCAAGGGCGAGCGCATCGTCACACCATATATTGACCAGGTCGTTCAGCGACTGATCAGCGGTGTGAACTTTGGCCTCATGTTGGCTCTCGCTGCTATCGGTATGTCCCTGATCTATGGCACAACCGGTATCTCAAACTTCGCACACGCAGAAATGGTGACCTTCGGTGCCATTGTGACGTTCGTTGCGTCGGGCATGGGCGCGCCCATCTGGTTGGCCATTCTGGCCGCCATTGTGGCGTCCGCACTGTTCGGTTGGGGACTCGACTCGGCCATCTGGGCCCCGTTGCGTCGCCGTAACACCGGTCTCGTGCAGCTCATGATCGTCTCGATCGGTCTGTCGCTCGCCGTGCGCTACACCTACCAGCTGTTCATCGGTGGTAACACCGAACAGCTCCCCGGTGCCGACGCACCCAAGATCCCCCTGTTCGGATCGGTTGCCCTCAGCTGGATCGACATGGCTAGCATGGCCATCTCGGTTGTGCTGATCGGCGCATTCGCTTGGTGGCTGATGTTTACCCGTATGGGTAAGGCAACTCGCGCCATCTCGGACAACCCCGGTCTGGCTGCGGCATCGGGCATCAACGTCGACTCGGTCGTCCGTGTTGTCTGGATCGTGGGTGCAACCCTCGCCGGCTTCTCGGGCATCCTGTGGGCCTACTTCCGTCCGGGCATCCGCTGGGATATGGGTGGACAGATTCTGCTCCTCATGTTCGCAGCAACCACCCTGGGTGGACTGGGAACCGCATGGGGCGCACTGGTCGGTTCGCTGATCGTCGGTGTGCTCGTCGAGGCCTCCAGCCTCGTCATCCCGTCAGACCTGAAGTATGTTGGCGCGCTCGTCGTCCTCATCGTCATTCTGCTCTTCCGCCCTCAGGGCATCCTCGGACGCAAGGAAAGGATCGGTTAACACCATGGATATTCTTGGCATCCTTAACTCGACCGCGGGGTTCGTCCTCGCCCCTGTCACCATCGCTTACGCGCTGGCCGCTCTCGGTCTGGCCGTTCACTTTGGTTTCGCTGGTCTGCTCAACATGGGTATGGCTGGATTCATGGCACTCGGTGCATACGGTTACGCGATGGGCATCCTGTCGTTCGGCCTGCCCTGGTACCTCGCTGCTCTCGTCGGTCTCGGCGCCGCAGTGGTCTTCGCCCTGATCCTGGGTATCCCCACCCTGCGTCTGCGCGGTGACTACCTGGCCATCGTCACGATTGCTGCCGCCGAAATTCTGCGACTGCTGTTCCTGACCAAGACCTTCGACCAGTACACCGGATCGGCCGACGGCCTCTTCGGATACAACGGCGAATTCCAGGACGCAAACCCCATCGCTGACGGCACGTACGGATTCCCTCCGTTTGAAGACACCGCCGCCACCTGGTGGGTCCGCATCGTGGGACTCCTCATCCTCGCTGTCGCCACCTTCGCCGTATGGCGTCTGGTGAACTCGCCCTGGGGCCGCGTGCTAAAGGGCATCCGCGAGGACGAAGACGCTATCCGCTCGTTGGGTAAGAACGTCTTCACCTACAAGATGCAGGCACTGATCATCGGTGGTGTTCTGGGTGCAATGGGTGGACTCGTCCTTGCCATGTCCTCGAACGTCAACCAGGGACAGTACGTCACCTCGCTGACGTTCTTCATCTGGACCGCACTGCTGCTCGGTGGAGCCGCAACCGTGTTCGGACCCCTGGTCGGTTCACTGATCTTCTGGGTGCTGCAGGCATTCCTCGGCCTCCTCTTCCCCGCACTGGCGGAAGCAGGATTGCTGCTGGGTCTGACCTCTATCCAGGCCGCTCAGATCAAGTACATCATCGTCGGTGTTGCGCTCGTTCTGATCGTCGTGTTCCGCCCTCAGGGCATCTTCGGAAACAAGAAGGAGCTGACCTTTGTCCGGTAACGCAAACCCCTCGACCACTCCGGTCAAATCGACTGGTCTGCACATTGGCGAACCCGCACCCGGTGTCGCCAAGAAGGACCCGATCCTCGTCGCTGACGGCATTGTTCGTCAGTTCGGCGGCCTCACCGCCGTCAACGTCGACCACGTCGAAATCCCCCGCAACGCGATCACCGCGCTGATCGGACCCAACGGTGCAGGAAAGACCACGTTCTTCAACCTGCTCACCGGTTTCGACCAGCCCAACGAGGGAACCTGGAGCTTCAACGGCAAGTCGTTGAACGGCGTCCCGTCGTTCAAGGTGGCCCGCATGGGTCTCATCCGCACCTTCCAGCTCACCAAGGCACTGGGCCTGCTGACCGTCATGGACAACATGAAGCTCGGCAACACCGGTCAGCGTGGCGAGAAGCTGCTGTCCAGCCTCATTCCCGCACTGTGGAAGAAGCAGGACTCCGAGATCGAAGTCAAGGCGATGGAGCTACTCAAGCGCTTCAAGCTCGACGCCAAGCACGAAGACTTCGCTGCATCGCTCTCGGGCGGCCAGCGCAAGCTCCTCGAAATGGCTCGTGCGCTGATGACCGACCCCACTCTGGTGATGCTCGACGAGCCCATGGCCGGCGTGAACCCCGCACTGACTCAGTCGCTGCTGGACCACATCCTTGACCTCAAGACGCAGGGCATGACCGTGCTGTTCGTGGAACACGACATGCACATGGTTCGCCACATTGCCGACTGGGTCATCGTTATGGCCGAAGGAAAGGTTGTCGCCGAAGGCGCACCCGACGAGGTCATGAAGAACCCTGCCGTTATCGACGCCTACCTGGGAAGCCACCAGGACGTCGACCTCGGCGCTGTCACCGGTCGCATTAGCCTCCCCGAGTCGAAGTAGGAGTCCACTATGAGCGATAACAAGCCTGTAGTCGAGATCAAGGATCTGTTCGCTGGATACCTCCCCGGCATCAACATCATCAACGGCGCCGACCTCGTCGCCAACAAGGGTGAACTGATCGGAATTATCGGCCCCAACGGTGCCGGTAAGTCCACGCTGCTCAAGTCCATGTTCGGCATGGTCAAGGTTCGCGGCGGCGAGATCAACCTCAACGGTGAAGACATCACCGGCCTGAAGGCAAACCAGCTCGTGTCACGCGGTGTCGGTTTCGTTCCTCAGACCAACAACGTCTTCCAGAGCCTCACCATCGAAGAGAACCTGCAGATGGGCCTGTACCAGCGCCCTAAGCACTACGAAGAGCGCCTCGAGTTCGTCACCAGCATCTTTGCTGAACTCGGCAAGCGTTTGAAGCAGCGTGCGGGTTCGCTGTCGGGTGGTGAGCGCCAGATGGTCGCCATGAGCCGTGCGCTGATGATGGACCCCGCCGTGCTGCTGTTGGACGAGCCCAGTGCTGGTCTGTCGCCCGCACGTCAGGACGAGGCATTCATCCGCGTATCCGAGATCAACAAGGCCGGCGTCACCACGATCATGGTCGAGCAGAACGCACGTCGTTGCCTGCAGATCTGTGACCGCGGTTACGTGCTGGACCAGGGTAAGGACGCATACACCGGCACCGGCCGCGACCTGCTGAACGACCCCAAGGTCATCGGACTGTACCTGGGTACCCTCGGTACATAATCCCGCAACCGTGTGGGGGTCGGCCTTCGGGCCGGCCCCCATTTTTTGTGCCCCGAGGGCGTGCATCGCGGGCCGATGCGCAGGCGCAGGCTCGTTAGGGTGTGCGTGAATGTCACCCACACCCTGGGTTCTCTGCTGAGCTGCGCGGTGGCAATGTCGGTGGTCGGCGACTGGTGGTCGGCGGTCGGGGCCCCGCGCAAGGCTGCCTGAGCGAGGTGCAGCCACAGTTCCGCGGCGACCAGCAGACGGCGCGACGCGACACCCCAGAGGGCCGCTCAGACCCCCACAGGCCTTAGATGCGCGACGCGACACCCCAGAGGGCCGCTCAGGCCCCACCAGACCCGCACCTTGCCCCCGCTTGGCCCCCGCCTGGCCCTGCATGCGAATCGCACGCGTAGGGCACACAAAAGGGCCCCAGCCAAAGCTGGGGCCCTTCCGTACGATCTTTTCGCGGGTTAATTAGCCCTTGAAAGGAACAGCAACGTTGTCGTCACCGTACTGGTAGATCATGATGGTTGCTTCAGTGGGGTCACCGTTCTCGTCGAAGGTGATGGGGCCCGAGACGCCATCGTAGTCGGCGGTGCCGCCGGCGATGATGATGTCAGCGCAGTCAGCGAAGCTGGTGCACTTTTCGCCCTCACCCGAACCACCCGAAACTTCCTGGAGCTTTGCAGCGACGGAAACACCGTCGGTTGCGCCAGCCTCAAGAGCAGCGAGTGCGAGAAGAACAACTGCGTCGTAAGCCTCGGGGCCGTATGCGAATACGTCGGCGAGGTCAGCGTTGCCTTCGGCAACCCAGTTGTCGTTCATGCGAGCGGTGAAGTCCGAGATGGTCGAGATGTCCAGGCCGGGGAGAGTTCCCTTGGCACCGGTCAGCAGGCCAGCCTCGAAGTCTTCCGAGTAGTTGGCGAGGTTACCGTCAACGAAGTACACCTTGTCAGCGGGGAAGCCGCCACCGATGAGCTCGGGAGCAATGGTCTTCACTTCTTCGAAGGTGATGAGGACGATAGCGTCAGGGTTTGCAGCAGTTACTTCTGCAATCTGAGCGTCGAAGTTGGTGTCACCCGTGTTGTAGGTGGGTGCTGCAACAACTTCTCCACCGGCTGCCTCGAACGCAGTCGTAACGAATTCCTGGAGGCCAGTTCCGTACGAGTCGTTGAGGACGATCATGCCGAGGGTCTCGATGCCGTCTTCAGCGATGAGGTTACCGAGAACCTCGCCCTGGAGAACGTCCGAGGGAGCAGTACGGAAGTACAGTCCGTTGTCTGCGTAGGTGGTCAGCGCAGCCGAGGTGTTAGCAGGCGAGAACTGGATTACGCCAGCGCCAGTAACCTGGTCGATGAACTGCAGCGAGGTACCCGACGAAGCTGCACCGATGATGGCCTGAACGCCTGCGTCGAGCAGACGGGGAACTTCGGTTTCGTATGCCTTGTTGTCGGTGTCGCCCGAGTCACCCCAGGTGACATCTACGGTGACGCCCTTGGCGGCTTCGTTGATTTCTGCTACGGCGAGTGCCACACCTGCTTCTTCGGGCGGGCCGAGGAATGCGAGGTTACCGGTCTGCGGCAGTGCAGTACCGATCTTGAGGGTGAGGTCGCCGACGGGTTCGGTCTCGGTGGGGGTTGCAGCACAGCCGCTCAGCACGAGTGCCGAGGTGCCGAGCATTGCCAGACCGCCGAGAAGGGTCGAAACCTTACGGGTGGCCGAAGCCTTCGCGAATGCGCCCATGGTTCTCCTTGATTTCATAATTAGAGAGCACACAGCGGGTTGCTCTGTGCTACCTAAACGCTAGTGTGCGAGCACAACGAATGCCTAGTTCGAACGGTTACAAGCGTGTAACGCTTTGTAACGAGAAATCATGGGGAAACGGGCTTTTCGACGGAATTCGCGGCCAAACTTTGGGCCGACCGCGGAATTCGTTGTTCTGGTCGCGTGGGCACTGATTGCTCTGTCAACGCGGCAGGTGTATTTTTCGACGGGACGCCACCAGGTTGTCCGCCATCAGCGCAATCAGCCCGATCCACACGAGAACAAAACCGGTGAGGCGCTCGGGAGGCATTGGCTCCATCATGATGAAAACGCCGAACGCGAACTGCATCGACGGTGTGATGTACTGCATGAAGCCCATCCACGACAGCGGAATCATCGCCGCACCCCGACTAAACAGGATCAGGGGAACCGCGGTAACCGCACCCGCCATGGCCAGAGCGATTCCGTGCCAGACGCCATCCGTAAACATCGACAGCCCCGAGGTCGTGGACACCCAGTACAGCTCGATGACCGCAATGGGCAACAACCACATCGATTCAAACGTTAACCCCGCGACGGCACCTACTCGGCCGCCCAGCTTCTTTTTCACGAAACCGTAGCTGCCGAAACTGGCGGCCAGGGTCAGCCCGTACCACGGCACTGACCCGTAACCCACGACCAGAACACCCACCGCGACCGTCGCCATCCCGATCGCCACCCACTGCATCGGGCGCAGTTTTTCCCCGAGAGCAAACACGCCGATGAGGATGGTGACGATGGGGTTGATGAAATACCCCAAGGCGCTCTCGACGATGTGGCCATTCAGGGTGGCGAGAAGAAAAACTTGCCAGTTCACATAAATTAAGACGCCGGCGAGCACGGTCAGCCAAACCACGCCGCGGTCGCGCAACAGCGCGAAGGTGGAACGAATCTGGCGCATAAAGACGAGTAACACCAGACAGAAGATGAAGGACAACGAGATTCGCCAGGCGACGATCTCCCACGCGCTGGTGGGCTTCAAGAGAATGAAATACGCGGGCAGGAAACCCCACAAGACATACGAGCCGAGACCGGCAGCGACCCCGCTGGACAGATTCGATGTCTTCACCTGTTCAGACTACCGACAAAGGGTGAAGCCCCCGATTTCTCGAGGGCTTCACGGCAATCTGTGCGAAATTTAGCGTTCGACGATTGCGAGGATGTCACGTGCACCCAGTACGAGGTACTCGGTTCCGTTGTACTTGACTTCGGTTCCGCCGTACTTCGAGTACAGAACGACGTCGCCCACGGCGATGTCGAGGGGAACGCGGTTGCCGTTGTCGTCGATGCGACCGGGGCCCACGGCGACAACAGTGCCCTCTTGGGGCTTTTCCTTCGCGGAGTCAGGCAGGACGATGCCCGAAGCAGTGACCTGCTCGGCTGCGACCTGCTGGATGACAATGCGATCTTCGAGCGGCTTGATAGCGACCGACACGGTTGACCTCTTCTTTCGTAGGACTTTGACGCGAAATGCGCTCTTGTAGTTTACCCACTTGATTAGCACTCTCGCAACGCGAGTGCCAGCCTCGGCACGACAGAATGGAAGCATGAACGAACACGAGGCGGATGCGCTGTTTCGGCCCGAGGCACAGTCGTTGCTGGCCGAAATGTCGCAGAACGATGTCTCGACCGACGTAGTGCGCGAGGTATCGCGGCTGCGCGCCGCGGGGCACGACCCCGAGGTCGTCGCCGCGGTGATGACACAACGCCGGCTGCGCCTCAAGGCCGTCGCAAAATTTGGCGAACACGCGGCCCGGTGCCTGTTCACCGACGCGGGATTGCAACAGGCCACGAGGCTCGCCGTATCGAACACGCACGCCGCACGATTTGCCGCCGCAGGAATTACCCGCGTGGCCGACCTGGGATGCGGGATTGGCGGCGACGCCCTTGCCCTCGCCGAACACGGAATCGCCGTGACCGCGGTTGACCGCGACGACACGACCGCGCGATGCGTGGCCCACAACCTGTCCCCCTATCCGCACGCCTCGGCCGTCTGTGCCGACGTCACCGAAGTCGAACTCGCCGAGTTCGACGGGCTGTGGTTCGACCCCGCGCGCCGCAGCACCGGCAAGCGGCTGCACGATCCGGCCGACTGGTCGCCGTCGCTGACCTGGGTGTTCGACCAGGCCGCACGCACCCCCAGCGGAATCAAATTGGGCCCCGCCATCGAACACGACCTGCTGCCCGAAGACTGCGAGGCGCAGTGGGTGGAATCCGATGGCGAGACGGTCGAGTGTGTGGTGTGGACGGGTGCGCTGGCGAGGCCCGGGGTCTCGCGTTCAGCTCTGGTGATCCGGTCCGAGGCGCACGAGCTGGTCGGCGAGGCCGAGCACACCGCGGTCGAGGTCGGGTCGCTGGGCACATACCTGTACGAACCCAGCGGAGCGGTGATCCGCGCACAACTGCTGGTGAGCCTCGCCGCCCAACTGTCGGCGCACACCATTGCGCACGACATCGCGTACCTGAGTTCCGACACCCACACCGTGAGCCCTTTCGCCGCGGCCTTCGCCGTCCGCGAGGTGCTGCCACTGGACATCAAAAAGGTGGCCGCCCGCATGCGGGAACTGGGAATCGGTGCACTCGAGATCAAGAAACGCGGGGTGGACATCGACCCGGCACAGTTCCGCACGGCCTTGAAATTGAAAGGCTCGCAGTCGGCAACCCTGATCCTGACGCGACTCGGCGAAGGTCGGGCCGCGATCGTGGTGGACCGAATCTAATCACGGGGTGCGCCCACTCCGAAGTGCACTCACCGCACCTTTTCGCGGGGCGCGTGCGGGACCTCGACAGCGTGGGTGCGATTACACGCGAACGTGCGACACCGGCAGAGTCGAGTCCACGGGGAAGTCCAGGTCACTCGGTGCGAATCCGCGCGACATGATGTGCGCACCCAGCGCCGCGATCATGGCGCCATTGTCGGTGCACAACGACAGCGGAGGCACCCGCAGTTCGATGCCATTGTCGGCACAGCGCTGTTCCGCCAATTCGCGCACCCGTGCATTGGCGGCGACGCCACCTCCCAACAGCAACCGCGGAACCCCGTGTTCGGCACAAGCGGCGACCGCCTTGCGTACCAAGACGTCGGCGACGGCCTCGCGGAACGATGCCGCCACGTCGGGCACCGAAATCGTGTCCCCCTTCGCCTCGGCGGTTTCGACGTAACGCGCCACGCTGGTCTTCAGACCCGAGAACGAGAAATCGTAGCGGTGCTTATCCATGTCCTTGGGCAGACTCAGACCCCGGGGGAACGTGATCGCAGCGGGGTTGCCCTGTGCCGCCATCCGGTCGATGTGCGGACCGCCGGGATACGGAAGTTTCAACAGCCGCGCGACCTTGTCGAATGCCTCGCCCGCTGCGTCGTCGATGGTCTCGCCCAGCATGACCACATCGTCGACGAGGTCGCGCACGAGCAGCAACGAGGTGTGGCCGCCGCTGACGAGCAGCGCAACAGTGGGCAGTTCGATATCCGTGCCGTCCTCGCGCAATACATCGGCACCGACGTGGCCGACCAGGTGGTTAACGCCGTACAGGGGCTTGCCCGATGCGACGGCGAGCGCCTTGGCCGCCCCCACTCCGACCATCAACGCACCCGCAAGACCCGGTCCCGCCGTGACCGCGATTCCGTCCAGCTCGTCGATGGTGACCCCAGCGCGGTCCAGCGCCTCGGTGATGGTGCCGTGTAGGGCCTCGAGGTGCGCACGGGCCGCGATCTCGGGCACGACTCCCCCATAGATCGCGTGCTCGTCCATGGAGGACGCGATGACGTTGGCCAACAGTGTGCGGCCACGAACAATTCCGACACCGGTTTCGTCACAGCTTGTTTCGATTCCCAAGACGAGCGGTTCACGCATCGTGCGGCCCCCTCTGCATGATCAGCGCGTCCACGTTTGCGGGCTGGTAATACCCCGGCCGCGTCGCAATGACGGTGAAACCTCGGCGTTGGTACAGCGACTGGGCGACGGGATTGTCGGCCCGCACCTCGAGCATCATGTGGGTTGCACCGCCGGTCGCCGTGCGTTCCAGCAATTCGTCCAATAGCGCGGCGCCGATTCCGTGACCACGGTGGCTGGCGGCCACGGCGAGGGTCTGAATGTCCCCCTGCGTGGCACCCGGCAACAGTTGAGCCCCGCCGTACCCGACGACGATGTCGCCCTCAACGGCAACGAGGTACGTCCCGTACGGGCTCGACAACTCGGCGTCCAGCACCCCGCGCGACCACGCATCGGCGGGAAAAGTTTCGCGCTCGATGGCATAGATCGCATCGCCGTCGGCCGGGCGAGCATCGCGGATGTCGATCATCCCAACACCTTCTTCGGCCCGTTCGAGGGAACGGCATCGGGCGCGCGGAGGTACAGCGCGCGGCAGTCGGTGAAGTCCTCGCCGGAATCGAGCCCGTGCTCGGCGCGTAAGGCCAGCCGGCCGGCCGAGATGCTCGCGGCACGCAGTTCGGGGTAGGTCGACAGATCGACCATGTCGGCCAGTGTCGCCTCGGTCGCGAGGATGGGGCCCGCGATCGCGCGGGATGTCCCCCCGGCGGCGAAACAGGTGACCGCGATTTCGCGGCGACGGGCATCGGTGATGACGGCACAGGGACCGGGCTCGCCCCATGCAACGGATTCGTGGCTGGGGACCCCATGAACGGGGATGCCCCGACCCACGGCAAACGCGATGGCCGCCGCAATTCCCACGCGAAGTCCCGTGAAGGGTCCGGGTCCACGGCCGGCCACAACATCGGTGATGTCCGCGGGCGACAGCCCCGCCTCGGCCAAGCACTCGGCCATTATGCGACCGACGACCTCGGCGTGACGGCGGATTTCGTCGGTGGATTTTTCGGCGAGGATCGTCCCCCCGCGCACAATTGCGACACTCGTTCCGGCCGACGTGTCCACGGCCAACAGCGTGCGCATCATGCCACCCAGCTCAGGTCGGACCAACGGGCGCCATGGCCCGTCACGGTGACCGTACGCTCGTCCTCGGCGGCATCGCTGGACCTGTCAATCACGATGTGCAGCCATTCGTCAACCAGCTTGTCGACCATGCCCTCGCCCCATTCGATGATGGTGACCGAACGGTCAAAATCGAGGTCCAGGTCGTCCAGTTCGGCGGCATCGGCCAGCCGATAGGCATCGACGTGAATCAGCGGAACACCCTGTGCCGAGGGGTGCGTGCGTGCGACCACGAAAGTGGGACTCGTCACGGCGCCTCGGACCTGCAAGGCCTCGCCGACCCCGCGCGTGAACGTGGTTTTGCCGGCACCGAGGTTTCCCGTCAGGCACACGACATCACCGGCGCGCAGCTGTGCGGCGACGACGGACCCAAAATCTTCCATGCGTTCGGGGGACGAAATTACGAGCGAGACCATTCCGCCCTCGCTACTCGACGCCCCACACCCGTCACAATGTCGTATCCGATGGTGTCGGACCACGATGCCCACTCGGCGGCACTGGGCGTGCCCTCGGCGGGGTCGCCCCACAGGGCCACACGATCACCGACACGAACGCTGTCGTCCCCGACAGACACCACGATCTGGTCCATCGCAACTCGACCGACGACGGGGTACCGCACTCCGGAAATCTCGACCCAGCCGTGCCCGCTGGAATGGCGAGGAACTCCGTCGGCGTATCCCAGGGGCACCAGGACAACGGTCGTGTCGGCATCGGCCCGCCAGGTGTGGTCGTACGAGACGCCCTCGCCTGCACGCAGCCGTTTGGTCAGCGCGACCTCGGTTTCGAGCCTCATTGCCGACGTGATCGCGAGTCCCGCATACTCGGGTGCTGGGGCAATGCCGTAGGCCGCGATGCCGAAACGGACCATCGAACCACGCAGCGACGGATGCGACAGCGACGCGGCGCTGGCCGTCATATGCTGCAGTTCGGGCGTGACACCGTGGTCAGCCAGCTGGGTCAGGGCGGTCATGAAGTCCTCGCCCTGCGCCAAATCGGAATCGCGGGATGTGCCGGCGACGTGCGACATGATGCCCTCGAGAGTGATGGTGCGCGAGTGGTGCAGCTGTGCCGCACGAGCAAAGAGAGCGTCACGGTCGGCGGATCCCACTCCGTTGCGGCCCAGTCCCGTGTCGACCTTGAGGTGCACCCGGGCTCCCCCGATGACGGCGAGAGCCTCGAGCTGTTCGATGCGGGACACGCCAATTGTGATGTCGCGGGCCACGGCCTCGCGGAAATTTTCATCGGGGGCATGCAACCACGCCAACAGCGGGGCGGTGATTCCCGCGTCACGCACCTCGTAGGCTTCGGAGAGGTCGGCGACACCCAGCCAGTCGGCGCCACCGGCGAGCGCCGCACGTCCGGCCCGCGCCGCACCGTGGCCGTACCCATCGGCCTTGATAACGACCATCGTGTGAGCGGCCGGCGCCAGCGCGCGCAACGTCTCGACGTTAGAACTGATGGCGGCAGAATCGACCAGCGCCCGACGCAACGGCATCATGCGGCGTTCTCGGCAATCACGGTCGCCATGGCGATCCCGCCGTCGTGTGACAGCGACAGGTGAAAACGCAGACCCTCGCGGTTGACCCGTTCGGCGATGTCCCCCGAGAATACGAATCGAGGCGCCTCGCTCGTTTTGGGAATTTCGATGTCCACCCAGCGCATCGAGTCGCTGCCGATGGCCTTCACGAGTGCCTCTTTTGCGGCAAAACGGGCGGCCATGGACTGCAGGGTGAGTTCGCGTTCGGCCGGGCTGAACAGACGTTCGCGCAGCGCCGGGGTGCGTTCGAGGTTGCCCCCAAAACGCTCAATGTCGACGACGTCGACACCCAGGCCCACGATTGCCACGATTATTCGACCGTTACGGACTTCGCGAGGTTGCGCGGCTGGTCGACGTCGAGGCCCTTGGCCGCCGCGAGTTCCATCGCAAAGATGTGCAGGGGAACGACAGCGAGGATGGGCTCGATCAGGGGGTGAGCCAACGGAATCGGGATGACTTCGTCCGCGTACGGCAGAACTGCGGCATCGCCCTGTTCCGCGATGGCAATCACACGGGCACCGCGGGCGCGAATTTCCTGAATGTTGGACACGACCTTGGCGTGCAAGGACTGCGGGTCGCGGGGGCTGGGAACGATAACAAAGACCACCTGGCCGGGCTCGATCAGGGCGATCGGTCCGTGCTTCAGTTCGCCCGCGGCAAAGCCCTCGGCGTGGATATACGCGAGCTCCTTGAGCTTCAAGGCGCCCTCGAGCGCGACCGGGAATCCAACGTTGCGCCCCAACAGCAGGACGGCACGGGTGTCGGCCATCCACTTGGCGAGGGTTGCAATTCGCTCGCCCTGTTCGATGACGGTCGCGATGCGGCCGGGGGTCTCGTTCAGCTCGTCGATGAAACCCTCGAGGTCGGAATCCGCGACAGTTCCGTTGGCCTGTGCGATGGCCAACCCCAGCAGGTACAGGGCGGTGACCTGCGCGAGGAACGCCTTGGTCGATGCAACGGCGACCTCGGGGCCGGCGTGGGTATAAATCACGCCGTCGGATTCGCGGGGAATCGTGGCGCCCTGCGAGTTGCAGATCGACAGCGTGCGTGTACCGATTTCGCGGGCGTACTTGACGGCCATCAGCGTGTCCATGGTCTCGCCGGACTGGCTGACCGACACCACGAGAGTGCGTTCGGAAACCACGGGTTCGCGGTAACGGAATTCGTGCGACAGGTCGACCTCGACGGGGATACGAGTCCAGCGTTCGATCGCGTACTTGCCCAGCATGCCGGCATAGGCGGCCGTGCCACAACCGATGACGACGATGCGGTCGACGCCGGCGAGCAACGCGGGGTCAACGCCGGGCAATTCGACGCGACCGTTCACGAGTCGGCCACGCAGGGTGTCGGCGACGGCCTGCGGTTCCTCGGAAATTTCCTTAGCCATGAACGAGGACCAACCACCCTTTTCGGCGGCGGCGGCGTCCCACGTGACCTCGAACGGTTCCGCCTCGACGGGGTGGCCATCGAAATCGATGACCGAAACCGAGTCGGGGGTGATGGTCACAATCTGGTCCTGACCGATGGCCAGGGCATGACGGGTGAATTCGATGAACGCGGCGACATCGGACCCGAGGAAGTTCTCGCCCTCGCCCAGACCAATCACCAGAGGCGAATTACGGCGAGCGCCGACAACAACGCCGGGCGAATCTTGGTGAATCACCAACAGCGTGAAGGCGCCGTGCAAGCGAGCGACGACGCGGCGCAGGGCCTCGGTCAGGTCGCCGGTCGCGCGGTATTCGCGGGCGACGAGGTGTGCGGCGACCTCGGAGTCGGTTTCCGATTCAAAGGTTTGACCCTCGGCCACGAGCTCGGCCTTGAGTTCAGCAAAGTTTTCGATGATTCCGTTGTGGATCAACGCGAGCTTGCCGTCGTCGGCGAGGTGCGGGTGGGCGTTCACATCGTTGGGGGCACCGTGGGTCGCCCACCGGGTGTGACCGATACCAGTGTGGCCGTCGGTAATCGGGTTCGACTTCAGTTCGTCGCGCAGGGCCACCAGCTTGCCCGCACGTTTGCGAACGCTGACCGAATCGGCGATAACGGCGATACCCGCAGAGTCGTATCCGCGGTATTCGAGGCGCCCCAGGCCACCCAGCAACACCGATTCCGAGCCGCGAGGGCCGACATATCCAACGATTCCGCACATGGTGTTAATTCTAGGTGACGCGTCCACACGCGGTATCGTTGGCGCGTGGCTGACGACTCGCTCGGACTGACACCGTTCACGGAAATTCCCCGTCACCGGTGGGCGCAACTCGCACCCACGACGCCATCGCCGCTGGAGCCATCGGACATCGAGCATCTGCGCGGCCTCGGCGACACCCTCGACATGGATGAAGTCCAGAGCGTGTACCGGCCACTCAGCCGACTGATCGCACTGTACGCACTGGGTGCCAAGCGCACCCACGCGAGCACCAGCGAATTCTTGGGAACTACCGAGCGCACCACCCCGTTCGTGGTCGGTGTTGCCGGCAGCGTCGCGGTGGGAAAATCCACCATCTCGCGCGTGCTGCGCGAACTGCTGTCCCGATTCGACGAAACACCCAACGTGGCACTGATCACCACCGACGGTTTCCTGTTCCCCAACGAGGAACTCGAACGCCGCGGCATCGCCCACCGCAAAGGGTTCCCGGAAAGCTATGACCGTCGGTCACTGTTGAGGTTCGTCACCAAGGTGAAATCGGGTGCGGCACAGGTGTCGGCACCGGTCTACTCGCACATGGAATACGACATCGTGCCCGGCGAGTTTGTGACCGTTTCGCGCCCCGACATCCTCATCGTCGAGGGGCTCAATGTTCTGCAACCGCCCCGGGGCGAGGCGAGCCTCGCCGTCAGTGACCTGTTCGACTTCACGATCTATGTCGACGCCCGCACCGCGGATATCGAGAAATGGTACGTCGAACGTTTCCTGCAATTGCAGAGCGGAGCGTTCGCGGACCCGAGGTCGCACTTCCACAAGTACGCGTCGTTGACCCACGACGAGGCGGTCGCCGAGGCCACCTCGATTTGGAAACGCGTCAACGAGCCCAACCTGATCGACAACATCGCGCCGACGCGGTCACGCGCGCAACTGATTCTGCGCAAGGGTTCGGATCACACGGTGTCGACCGTGCTGCTGCGCAAGATCTAGGTCGGCCGACGGGAACGCACCAGTGCGTGCGCCGAGAATTCGTGGCTTAGAGCGCCAGGCGCGAACGCACGACATCGACGAGGCGGCCGGCAACAGCCTCGGCTGTGGTCTGGTCAACGGCTTCGACCATCACGCGCACCATCGGTTCGGTACCACTGGGGCGCAGTAGGACGCGGCCCGAGTCGCCGAGTGCGGCCTCCTCGGCCGCAACGGCCTCGGTGATGACCGCGTCCGAGGCCAAACGGGTGTGGTTGACACCGCGGACGTTGATGAGAACCTGCGGCATCGCCGTCATCACGGCGGCCAATTCGGCGGCCGTCTTGCCGCTGCGGGCCATCTCGGCAGCAATCTGGATGCCGGTCAGGATTCCGTCACCGGTGGTGGCGTGCGATGACATGATCACATGACCGGACTGTTCGCCGCCCAGCGAGTATCCGCCGGCAACCATGTCCTCGAGAACGTACCGGTCCCCCACCGCGGTCTGACGCACGGTAATTCCATGGGCCGCCATCGCGCGGTGCAAACCAAGGTTGCTCATTACCGTGGCGACCAGGGTCGAATCCGTCAACAGGCCACGGGCGTTCATGGACACCGCAAGAATCGCCATGATCTGGTCACCATCGATTACGTGGCCATTCGCGTCGACGGCGAGGCAACGGTCCGCGTCACCGTCGTGGGCGATGCCCAGGTCGGCACCGACGGCGACAACAGTGTCCTGCAGTACATCCAGGTGAGTCGAGCCGACGCCCTCGTTGATGTTCATGCCGTCGGGGTCACTGCCGATCACGGTGACACGTGCGCCGGCATCGGCAAAGACACGCGGCGAAATTCCGGCGGCCGCACCGTGCGCACAGTCGATGACAATGTGAAGCCCCGCCAGGGACACGTCGAGCGTCGACAACAGGTGAATGACGTAACGGTCCTCGGCGTCCGAAAAACGACGGATGCGGCCCACATCGGACCCGGTCGGCAGAAGTCGGTCGCCGTCCTTCATGTCCGTTTCGATGCGATCCTCGACCTCGTCGGGCAGTTTCGTGCCACCGAACGAAAAGAATTTGATCCCGTTATCGGGTGCGGGGTTGTGCGAGGCGGACAGCATCACCCCAAAGTCGGCGTGAATATCGCCCACGAGAAAAGCGGCCGCGGGGGTCGGCAGGACTCCAGCATCGAGAACATCGATGCCCGAGCTTGCCAGACCCGCCGAAACGGCCGCTGTCAAAAATTCGCCCGAGATGCGCGGATCGCGAGCGACGATGGCCCGGGGACGACGACCCTCGGCACGAACCTCGTCGGCATGCCGCCCCTGTGTCAACACATGGGCGGCAGCCTGAGCGAGGCGCAGTGCCAAATCTGCCGTGAGTTCGCGATTCGCGAGCCCACGAACGCCATCGGTCCCGAAAAGTCGAGCCATAGCCGTAAGGCTGATTAACGCTTCGAGTACTGAGGAGCCTTGCGGGCCTTCTTGAGACCAGCCTTCTTGCGCTCCTTGATTCGTGCGTCACGAGTCAGGAAGCCAGCCTTCTTGAGCGAAGGACGGTTGTTCTCGACGTCGATCTCGTTGAGTGCACGAGCAATGCCGAGACGCAGTGCGCCGGCCTGACCCGAGGGGCCACCACCCGAGATGCGGGCAACGACGTCGTAGCTGCCGGCGAGGCCGAGCAGGGTGAACGGGTCGTTGATGAGCTGCTGGTGCAGCTTGTTGGGGAAGTAGTCCTCGAGGGTACGGCCGTTGACCGTGATGGTGCCCGAACCGGGGACGAGGCGAACGCGTGCGATCGCTTCCTTACGACGGCCAACTGCCTGACCCGACACGCTCAGTGAGAGGCGGGGAGCAGCAGCGGCTGCGGGTGCTGCCGAAGCTTCGGGAGCTTCGACTGATTCGCTAATCTTTGCCATTGTTCTAATCCTTCGCTATGCGCTTACTGGGCGACCTGGTCGAGCGTGTACACGGTGGGCTGCTGAGCGGCGTGAGGGTGAGCGCCACCCTTGTAGACCTTCAGCTTGCGGAACTGGTCGCGTCCGAGCGAGTTCTTGGGGAGCATGCCACGGATGGCCTTCTCTACGGCGCCAACGGGGTTCTTTTCGAGGAGCTCCGAGTAGGCAACAGCCTTGAGTCCACCCGGGTAACCCGAGTGACGGTAGGCCATCTTCTGCGACAGCTTGGAGCCGGTGAGGGCAACCTTGTCGGCGTTGATGATGATGACGAAGTCACCCATGTCCATGTGCTGGGCGAAGGTGGGCTTGTGCTTTCCGCGGAGGAGAGCAGCAGCGTGGCTGGCCAGACGGCCAAGAACCACATCGGCGGCGTCAATGATGAGCCACTCCCGCTGAACGTCAGCGGGCTTAGGTGAGAATGTACGCGTCACAGTAGTAGCGCTTTCTGGTCGAGGTGTTCGTGAATCCCGCTCCGATCGGTTTTCCGTGAGGAATTCCAGTTGGAGGGCTCAACTAGTGTCTCGTCGAGACACCAAGGGTCAAGAATAGCGCGGAATTACGCGGCGGTCAAACCAGCCGGCGTCGGGCCCTGGTCGATTCGGCCCGTTCCCCCAGCTGGGAATCGTCGGGATACCCCACTTCGACGAAAGTCAGGCCGTGCGGTTTCGCGACAATGAACGCGCTCGTCCGTTTCTGCGCTTCCTGCAAACGCAGTGCATCCGCGGGTTCCAGTGCGCCGCGGCCCACGGCCACACACATTCCCACGAGGTTGCGGACCATCGAATGACAGAACGCGTCGGCCTTGATGGTGGCAACGAGCACGCCTGCTTCGTCGCGGCGCCATGAGAATTCTTGCAACTCCCGAACTCGGGTCGCGGCGATTCGAGGTCGACAGTACGTCGTCCAGTCACGCAAACCCAACAGCGAGTGCGCTGCCTCGTTCATGCGATCCATATCCAGATCGTCCTTCACCCACCAGGTGTGACGTCGATTGCGAGGATCGCGAGGGACCGTGCCATCCGCCACCCGGTACTCGTACCGACGATAAATGGCCGAGAATCGTGCATCGAAACCCTCAGGAGCCTCGGTCACCGCGGTGATAACCACATCCCCCGCACTGAGGAACGACCGCAGGCGGTGAAACAAGCGCGCAGGTGTCATGCCCTCGGGGCAATCAAAGTGGGCGACCTGCCCCGTCGCGTGGACGCCGGCATCCGTTCGGCCCGCGACAACGAGCCGCACATCGGATTCATCGCAACGGAAAATCGTCGCCAAGGCGTTCTCGATTTCACCCTGCACAGTACGACGATCGGGCTGGGTTCCCCAGCCGTCGAAGTCGGTGCCGTCATAGGCAATATCGAGTCGTAATCTCACCATGGAATTCTGCCACACCAACGACGAAGGCCCGGGGCGAACCCCGGGCCTTCGTGTGAAAGGTTAACCCTATTCAGCTGCTTCTGCTGCTGCTGCGGGAGCCTCTGCTGCAACCTCAACCTCAACGGCCTCGACTGCGGCAACTTCCTCGACAACCTCAGGAGCCACGACAGCGGCAGCTGCGGCAGCGGGTGCTGCAGCCTTCTTTGCCTTGGGCTTGGGGTTGACGGGCTCGAGGCACAGCTCGATTACAGCCATGGGTGCGTTGTCACCCTTGCGGTAGCCGGTCTTGATGATGCGGGTGTAGCCACCTTCGCGCAGTGCAACGAGGGGTGCAATCTCGGCGAAGAGCTCGTGAGTTGCGGCCTTGTTGCGCAGGATCGAGAGCGCACGACGACGTGCGTGCAGGTCTCCGCGCTTTCCGAAGGTGACGAGGCGCTCAGCGAGGGGACGAAGGCGCTTGGCCTTGGTCTCGGTCGTCTGAATCGACTTGTGGGTGAAAAGTGCTACTGCGAGGTTCGCAAGCAGCAGACGCTCGTGTGCGGGTCCGCCACCGAGGCGGGGTCCCTTTGCGGGCTTAGGCATTGTTCTGTTCTCCTGTCAGAATCCGAACCAAAGGTTCAGAAAAATTAGTCTTCGTTGGCCTCGTAGAAGTAGGCGTTGTCGACGCCCGGCATCGAGTCCTTGAGGGTCAGGCCGAGCTCAACGAGCTTGTCCTTAACCTCATCGACCGACTTCTGTCCGAAGTTGCGGATGTTCATGAGCTGGTGTTCGTTCAGTGCAACGAGCTCGGCGAGGGTGTTGATGCCCTCACGCTTGAGGCAGTTGAACGAGCGGACGGTGAGGTCCAGTTCTTCGATGCGAGTGCTGAGACCCTCAACCTCGACAACTTCTTCCGGACGGGGTCCGATTTCGATGCCTTCAGCTTCGGTGTTGAGCTCGCGTGCGAGACCAAACAGTTCAACCAGGGTTCCACCAGCCGATGCAACAGCATCGCGAGGCGAGATGGCCGACTTGGTTTCTACGTCTACGACGAGACGGTCGAAGTCGGTGCGCTCACCGGCACGAGTTGCCTCGACGCGGTAGGTGACCTTGGTGACGGGCGAGTAGATCGAGTCGATCGGAATAACGCCTGCAGCCTGGTATTCGTTGCGGTTCTGAGCTGCCGAAACATAGCCACGGCCACGTTCGATAGTGAACTCGATTTCGAGGGTTGCACCCTCGCCGAGGGTCGCAATTGCGAGCTCGGGGTTGTGAACCTCAACGCCAGCGGGGACGGTGATGTCTGCTGCGGTTGCGACACCGGGGCCCTGCTTACGCAGGTAAGCGGTGACGGGCTCGTCGTTTTCGCTCGACACGGTGATGTTCTTGATGTTCAAGATCATTTCGGTGACGTCTTCGGTGACACCCTGGATGATGTCGAACTCGTGAAGCACGCCGCTGATGCGAATGCTGGTGACTGCTGCACCAGGGATCGACGACAGCAGGGTACGACGGAGCGAGTTGCCGAGGGTGTAACCAAAACCAGGCTCGAGGGGCTCGATGATGAACAACGAGCGGTTCGACGAGGTCGATTCTTCGGTCAAAGTGGGGCGCTGTGCAATGAGCACGTGTATTCCTTTCGGTCAGTGTCCGCTATATGACACTTCTCACGGTCTAGTCGGAAGTGCGACTGTTCAGTTTTGGGGGGTGAGGTGGTCTTGCGACCACCTCACAGAAAACGAGGCGAGTTAGACGCGGCGACGCTTCGGGGGACGGCAACCGTTGTGAGCCTGAGGGGTCACATCGGTGATGGTGCCGACCTCGAGGCCTGCGGCCTGCAGCGAACGAATCGCGGTTTCGCGGCCCGATCCCGGTCCCTTGACGAACACGTCAACCTTCTTCATGCCGTGCTCCTGAGCCTGGCGTGCAGCCGACTCGGCGGCGAGCTGTGCGGCGAACGGAGTCGACTTACGCGAACCCTTGAAGCCGACTCCACCGGACGATGCCCAGCTGATAACGGCACCGGTGGGGTCGGTGATTGACACGATGGTGTTGTTGAACGTCGACTTGATGTGAGCCTGACCCACTGCGATGTTCTTCTTGTCCTTACGACGCGGCTTACGAGCGGCGGACTTAGGTGCTGCCATAATTCTTTCCTTTTCCCTCTCGGGCCGCGCTTAGCGGCCGGCCTTCTTCTTGCCGGCGACGGTGCGCTTCGGTCCCTTACGGGTACGAGCGTTGGTCTTGGTGCGCTGACCGCGGACGGGGAGTCCACGACGGTGGCGCAGGCCCTGGTACGAACCGAGTTCGACCTTAAGGCGGATGTCAGCCTGAACTTCGCGGCGGAGGTCACCCTCGACCTTGTAGTTGCCTTCGATGTAGTCACGAAGTGCAACGAGCTGGTCGTCAGTGAGGTCCTTCACGCGAATGCTGCGGTCAATGCCCGTAGCTTCGAGGGTGGCGACGGAACGAGTGCGTCCGATGCCATAGATGTATGTCAAAGCGATTTCCACGCGCTTTTCGCGGGGAATATCGACTCCGGCGAGACGTGCCATGGTGGCTTCTCCTTGGAATTGCAGAGGTCTGTACCGTCATCTGTGCGTGGGCCTCTGTCCCACGGTGTCCCCCTGTTACGGGATCTGATGCGGCGCTGAAAATATTGAGTTATAAGTTGCGGTACTGCTTAGCCCTGGCGCTGCTTGTGGCGAGGGTTTTCGCAGATAACCATGACGTTGCCGTGACGACGAATGACCTTGCACTTGTCGCAGATGGGCTTAACGCTGGGGTTGACCTTCATTTTTTTCTCCTGTATTCGCCGGCCTCGTACCCGAAGGTGTTCGGGTCGTTCCTTACCTTGTGGTTATTTGTATCGGTAGACGATACGTCCACGCGAAAGGTCATAGGGACTGAGCTCTACGATTACGCGGTCCTCGGGGAGGATGCGGATGTAGTGCTGGCGCATTTTGCCCGAGATGTGTGCGAGAACGATGTGTCCGTTAGCAAGTTCAACGCGGAACATCGCGTTGGGAAGTGCCTCGACAACCGATCCCTCGATCTCGATTACGCCGTCTTTGTTAG
>JACCDU010495134.1_pt1 | contig 28851 bp, 32 predicted proteins | sample 7446081 | NCBI WGS metagenome assembly JACCDU01 (sample SAMN15323447, study PRJNA562643) | freshwater metagenome | isolation source: river surface water | place: USA:Blue River Watershed | collected 2017-08-17
GGGATCATCATCATCACGGCCTGGCTGATCGGGTAGCCGGCCATGGTCAGCAGTTCCAGGCAGTTGTCGAAGGTGGCGGTGTCGGACTGGCCGGCAAAGCTGATCGGGTAGAGCTTTTGCAGGTCATTGGCCAGCACCGGCGAAGACATCACGCCTTCGCGGGCCTTCATCCAGTTGTAATTGCCCTTGACGGTATTGATCTCGCCGTTGTGCGCCACATAGCGGTAGGGGTGGGCCAGCGGCCACTCGGGGAAGGTGTTGGTCGAAAAACGCTGGTGCACCAGACCCAGGGCGGAGACGCAGCGCTCGTCCTGCAGGTCCAGGTAATAGGTGCCCACCTGGTCGGCCAGCAGCAGGCCCTTGTACACCGCGGTGCGGCTGGACATGCTGGGGATGTAGTACTCGTTGCTGTGCTTGAGGTTGAGTGCCTGGATGGCGGCGCTGGCCGTCTTGCGGATCACGTACAGCTTGCGCTCCAGAGCGTCCTGCACGATCACATCGGCGCCACGGCCGATGAAGATCTGGCGCATGACCGGCTCTTTGGCTCGCACGCGCGGGGACATGGGCATGTTGCGGTTCACGGGCACATCGCGCCAGCCCAGCACCACCTGGCCTTCGGCCTTGACGGCGCGCTCGAGTTCCTGTTCGCAGGCCATGCGCGACGCGTGCTCCTTGGGCAGGAAAACCATGCCCACACCGTATTCACCGAACGGCGGCAGGGCTACGCCCTGTTTGGCCATCTCTTCGCGGTACAGCGCATCGGGCAACTGAATCAGGATACCGGCACCATCGCCCATCAGCGGGTCGGCACCCACGGCACCCCGGTGGTCCAGGTTTTCCAGGATCTTGAGTGCCTGGGTCACGATGGCATGGCTCTTTTGGCCCTTGATGTGCGCCACAAAGCCGACACCGCAGGCGTCGTGCTCGTTGGCCGGGTCATACAGACCGGTTTGTTGGAAGAGTTCTTTTTCAGCAGCCGTGGTCATGGCGCACTCCTAGGGTTTTTACGCAGGGGGATGAGTTTAATGCACTGCAGCAAGCATGCCAACACAATTAATCGGGGTCAGATCCCAATTAATTAAGCGCGTGATTTCTTGCGAAATTAATTGGGGACAGGTTCATTCCGGTAATGTCTTGAACGGTCGGCCTGCCTTGCCCGGCCGCAGACGCCGTGTCGTGCCTTGCTGGAGTTCACTCACAAAGTCTTCTGACCCGAGCGCCCAACCCGTAAGCGCCCCGCGTGTCAGTTCATCGCGCTGGTTCGTCGCCAAGCCCGTTTTCACCAGCTCGGCATAAGCCGCCTCACGGGCAAAAGGCGTGTTGCCCAGTGCCCAATACAGTGCATGCAGGGTCACCAATTTGTCGCTGACCGTCCCAATACAGTGCCTGTGGCTGGACCAGCGGTAGTCCTGCGGCTGCTCGACCATGCCTGCGCGAACCGGGTTGAGATCGATATAGACCATGCAGGCCAGCAGGTAGCGCTCGCTCTCGATCAGGTTGCTGCGGTAACGCCCTTCCCACAAGGTACCGGTGCGCTGGTGGCGCAGATTGAAGTAACGCACATAGGCGCGCCCCACCGCCTGCATCATCTGCGGCAGGCCATCCAGCGTTTCGGGCGTGACCAGCAAATGAAAGTGGTTGTCCATGATCACCCAGGCATGGATGGCCACCTTGCAGCTGCGCGCATGTTCGTACCAGAGGTCCAGCAGTCGCTGGCGGTCTTGGTCGTCGCGCACAATGGCCTGACGGTCGTTGCCGCGCTGGATGACATGGTGCGGGTAACCGGCAACGGTGAGGCGGGGCAGACGGGCCATGGAACTTCCGGAAAAGAGGCCTTCAGTTTAAATGGGATCTGACCCCAATTGATCCCCATTTTCATTGGGGTATGCTGGCTCGGTGAACAAGACTTCGATCCGCATTGGGGCCGGCGCAGGCTACGCCGGCGACCGCATTCCACCGGCGCTGGAACTGGCCCGGCGCGGACAGCTCGATTACCTCGTGTTCGAGTGCCTGGCCGAACGCACCATCGCGCTGGCCCAGCTGGAGCGCCGCCAGCACCCTGACAAAGGCTTTGACCCACTGCTGGCCGATCGCATGCGCGCCGTGCTGCCTGTTTGTCTAGCGCAAGGCACTCGCATCATCAGCAACATGGGCGCCGCCCACCCCTTGCAGGCCGGCTACGAAGTGCTGCGCGTGGCGCAGGAACTGGGCCTGCAAGGCGTGAAAGTGGCCGTGGTGCAGGGCGACGATGTGCTGGCCCGGCTTTTGACAGACGGACTGGATCTGCCGTTGATCGACAGCGATGCCCCGCTGTCCAGCCTGCAGGACCGGCTCATCTCGGCCAACGCCTATCTGGGCGCCGACGCCCTGCTGCCCGCGCTGCAGACCGACGCGCAAGTCATCCTCTGCGGCCGCGTAGCCGATCCGGCGCTGTTCCTCGCGCCTCTGATGCACCACTTCGGATGGGCCGCCAACGACTGGCCAAAGCTCGGCCAGGGCATCCTGATCGGTCACCTGCTCGAATGTGCCGGTCAGATCACCGGCGGCTACTTTGCCGACCCCGGCTACAAAGACGTGCCGAATCTGGCGCGTCTGGGTTTCCCGTTGGCCGAGGTGCAAGCCGATGGCGCCACCGTCATCACCAAAGTGGCCGACTCGGGCGGCTGCGTCACTGTGGCCACTTGCACAGAGCAACTGCTGTATGAAATCGAAAACCCCGCGCGCTATCTGCAACCTGACGTGGTGGCGGATTTCTCTCAGGTGTGCTTCACGGCCGATGGTCCTGACCGGGTGCGCGCCACAGGCGCCAGCGGCCAGCCGCGCCCGGACACGCTCAAGGTCACTGTCGGCTACCACGACGGCTACATCGGTGAAGGCCAGATGGGTTATGCCGGCCCCGGCTGCGTGGCGCGTGGTCAGCTCGCGCTGGAACTGGTGCGCCAGCGCCTGCATGATGCAGGACTCGGCCAGCTCGAAGCCCGTTACGAACTAATGGGCGTCAACAGCCTGCTGCCGCAAGCCCAGGCCGCCACCGAACCGAATGAAGTGCGCCTGCGCGTGGCCGTCCGCACCCCCACACGCCACGACGCCCAGCTCGTGGCCAACGAAGTCGAAGCGCTCTACACCAACGGCCCGGCCGCGGGTGGCGGCGCCAGCAAATCGGTGCGCGAGGTGATTGCCGCTGCGGCCGTGTTGGTGCCGCGCGACTGGGCGAAGCCCGATGTGACCCTGCTCGGATAAGGAGGCGCAGATGCAACTGCGAGAAATCGCCCACACCCGCACCGGCGACAAAGGCAACCGTTCGACCCTCACCGTGATCGCCCATGACGGGAAAGACTTTGCCCGGCTCGAAGCACAATTGACAGCCGAGCGCGTCCAGGCGCACTACGATGGCATCGTGCAGGGCCGCGTCGAACGCTTTGCCCTGCCCCAGTTGGGCGCGCTGCAGTTCGTGATGTACGAAGCGCTGGCCGGCGGCGTGACACGATCACTGGCGCTGGACGCCCACGGCAAGACACTGAGCAGCCATTTGCTCAAACTGGAAATCAACTGAAGAGGAGACCCGATGAAATTGCGCACGACCACCCTGCTCGCCGGCCTGCTGATCACCGCCTGTGGCGCTTTTGCCCAGAGCTACCCCAGCAAGCCCATCAAAGCCATCGTTCCTTTTGCCGCCGGCAGCGCCACCGACCAGATCGGCCGGGCCTTCGCGCAGAAGATGTCCGAGTCGCTGGGCCAGCCCATCGTCATCGAGAACAAGGCTGGCGTGAACGGCATGCTCGGCGCCGATGCCGTGGCCAAAGCCAAGCCAACCCAGATGACCTTTGCCAGCGCCAGCACTTCGCAACGCGTGTCCACCGAGATGCTGCAAAGCATGGCCGGCATTGAGATGACGCATGTGCCCTACAAGAGCGGCCCCGCCGCCATGACCGACCTGATCGGCGGCCAGGTCAACCTGTTCACGGCCGACTTTGCAGTGATGCTGCCGCAGGTCAAGGCCGGTAAGATCCGCGGCCTGGCCGTCACCTCCCTGCAACGCTCCAAAGCCATTCCGGAGCTGCCCACCGTCAACGAGGCCCTGGGCCTGAAAGACTACGAACTGATCGCCTACTTTGCGATGTTCGCGCCCGCCGGCACGCCGGCCGATGTGATCGCCAAACTCAACAAGGCCCTGAACCAAGCTGCCACCGACAAGGACATCCACGACAAGTTTGCGGCCATCGGCTTTGAAACCGCCCCCGGCACCCCCGAAGCGCTGGCCCAGCGCAACAAGGCCGAAACCGCCAAGTGGGCCAAGGCGATCCGGGACGCAAAGATCGAGGCGGAGTAAACCGTTCAGCGGGCCGGGTAGCGGGCTTCGGCCAATGCCGTCAGTCCGAACTCGGCCAGCAAAGCCTCCAGCCGTTCACGCGCGCTGCGCTTTTTCTGACCGGTGTATTTCGCCAGGATCAGCTCGTTCTTCATGCTGTGCTCCCAGCCCACCAGCTCGGTCACCGTGACCGAATAGCCTTGTGATTCCAGATACAGGCAACCCAGCACGTTGGTGAGCTGGCTGCCCATTTCACGGGTGTGCAGCGGATGGCGCCAGAGCTCGGCCAGCGGCGTGCGCTGCAGGTTCAACGCCTTGCTCTGGTTGAGCGCCCGGGCCAGTTCGGCCTGACAGCAGGGCACCAGCACCATGTATTTCGCCTGTTTCTGCAGACCAAAGGCGATCGCATCGTCGGTCGCGGTGTCGCAGGCATGCAGTGCGGTGACCACGTCAATCTGCTCGGGCAGCTCGGCGCTTTGCGTCGATTCGGCCACGCTCACATTCAAAAAGCGCATGCGCTCAAAACCCAGCCGCTGGGCCAGTTGGCGCGAAGATTCGACCAGTTCGCTGCGGGTCTCGATGCCGTAGATCGCGCCCTTGCCCAAGGCTTTGAAAAACAGGTCGTAAATGATGAAGCCCAGATAGGACTTGCCGGCGCCATGGTCGGCCAGCGTCGGGCCTTGCGGCGTGTCGGGCAGTTCCAGCAGGAGCTTTTCGATGAACTGGAACAGGTGGTACACCTGCTTGAGCTTGCGCCGCGAGTCCTGGTTGAGCTTGCCCTCGCGCGTGAGGATGTGCAGCTGCTTTAGCAGTTCCACCGACTGACCAGGGCGCACTTCGGGCGGCAGGCTGTCGGCGGGCGCATGTTGGGGCGTGCGCTTTTTCATGGCGTGGCATCCACGTCCAGCGCCTTCCAGCCCTCAGGCCCTAGCTTTTCCATGGTGGCCATGTTGGCCTCGTAGATCATCTCGGCTTCCGGAAAAGCCTCCACGGCCCGGTCGATGCTGGCTTCGCGGATGAGGTGCAGGGTCGGGTACGGCGAGCGGTTGGTGTAGTTCGTGATGTCGTCGGGCTCGGCGTCGGCAAACTGAAAGTCCGGGTGAAAGCTCGCCACCTGGAACTCGCCTTCCAGGTCGAGCTCCTGCAGCACGCCATCGGCCTCGTCGAGGAAATCGTTGAAGTCCAGAAAGTCCCGCAGCATGTGCGGCACGATCAGCAACGTGGTCTCACGCTCTTCGGCCGGCAAGGCAGCCAGCGCCTTCAGCTCTTCGATCAGCTCGTCGCGCAGGCCTTCCAGACCCTTGGCCTCGCTCACGGCAAAGTGGATCTGGCCCTTCACATGCGGGGCCTTGGCAAAAGGGCAAAGGTTCAGGCCGATGACGGCGCGCTCGAGCCAGCGCACGGTGTCGGCGATGGCGATTTCCTGGTTGGCTTCAGACATGCCCCGATTGTGCCTTGGGGCTGCCGCAATCAGGCCCCGGATTTGTGCAGCGTGCGCTGGATGAGCCCGGCCAGCAATGCACCACCCACGCAGCAGCCCACGGTGAACAGCGGCGTGAGCTGCCAGCCGCCGGCACGCGCAGCCAATGCGGCAGCGGCTGGCGGGCCGATGAACTGGCCCAAAGCCGAGAGTTGCTGCACCCAGCCCACGGTGGCCGCCACCTGCTGCTCGCCCGGCGCCAGACGCACTGCCAGCGAAAACAGCGTGCCCGGCACCAGCCCGCCCACACCCGAGAACAGCAACACGCCCGCAAAACGCAGCCAGGGCTGGCCATCGGTGAAAGCGGCAAACGCCAAGGTGCTGCCCAGCGCCATCGCGCCAAAGCCCAGCCACAGCGTGGCGCGTGGCAACCATCCGCGTTGCAGCAAGCGGCCCGAGGCCATGTTGCCGCCCATGTTGACCGCCGCCGCCAGCGCTGTGAGCACACCCAGCAAGGCGCCGCCCACGCCGGCGGCCGCATAAATCGACGGCAGAAAACCCACCACCGCCAGCCATTGCCCCGAATACAGACCAAAGCTCAGGGCGACCAGCCAGGGACCTGACGCCCCCAGCGTGCGGCGCAGCCGTTGCAGCGTGCCGGCACCCGCGTTGCCGCTGGCCGGCGGATCGGCCGGGATCGCGCGCGCAATCCAGAACGCCATCGCCAGCGACACCGCTGCAAACAGCCACCACCAGACCGGCCAACCCCAGGCCGGAATGAACAGCGGCCCGACCAGCAGCGCCAGCGCCGTGCCCGTGGGCATGTAGGCGCCCCACACACCCAACATGCCCGCGAGCTGCTGCGATGGCACCAGACGGCGAATCAGCGCAGGTGCGGGCAAAGCCACCAGCAACAGGCCCAGACCTTCAAGGGCGCGACACACCAGCAGCACCGGCACCGAAGTGGCCAGCCCCCCTGCCGCGCTGGCCAGCGCCAGCAGCAGCAGGCCGCGCACCATGCTGCGCCTGAGCCCCATGCCATCGGACAACAGACCCATGAAAACCGCCAGGGTCAGCCCCGCCAGCTGCACCATGGACAACAGAAAACCGGACTGCACCAGACTCAGGCCCAGGTCGGCCTGCAGCGCAGGCAGGGCCGGCGGCAGCTTGCCCACCTGCAACGCCGCCACCCCGCCGGCGGCCACCACCAGCCAGGCTCGCCTCACAGCAGGCGCTTTCCGGTCAGCCGCTCGTGTTCGCGCAGCGCAAAGCGGTCGGTCATGCCGGCGATGTAGTCGGCCACGGCGCGGTGGCGGTCTTCGCGGGCGGCGAATTCGGTGCGCATTTCACCCGGGCTGTCGAGGTAGGCTGCAAAGAGTTCGCGCACCGCCTGCTGTGCCTGCCCCATGCGCCCGGTCACCTGCGGGTGGCGGTACAGGCTGGCAAACAGGAACTTCTTGAGTTGGGCACTTTGCCCATGCATCCCGTCAGAAAAGCGCACCAGCGGTCCGGCCTGACGCGCCTCGTCGGCGGTTTGCACGCCCGCCGACGCAATCGCCGCACGCGTGGTGTCGATCACGTCATAAACCTGGTCGCTGAGCATGCGGCGCGTGCTTTCGTACAGCCAGCGTCGCGGCTTGTCGGCCAGCTGCGGGTGCTCGATCAGCACCTGTTGACGGTAGCGGTCAAACAGCGGCACTTCCTGCATCTGCTCCAGCGAGAGCAGGCCCGAGCGCACACCATCGTCGATGTCGTGCGCGTTGTAGGCGATGGCGTCGGCCAGATTGCACAACTGGGCCTCCAGGCTGGGCTGGGTGCGGTCCAGAAAGCGCCGCGCCACACCGCCAGGCTCTACTGCCTCGATGGCCTCGGCGTTGCTGCGCGAGCAGTGTTTGAGGATGCCTTCGCGGGTTTCAAAGCTCAGGTTCAGGCCGTCGAAAGCGGGGTAACGCTCTTCGAGCTGGTCCACCACGCGCAGGCTTTGCAGGTTGTGCTCAAAGCCGCCATGGCCCTCCATGCAACTATGCAGCGCGTCCTGCCCCGCATGGCCAAACGGCGTGTGGCCCAGGTCGTGCGCCAGCGCAATCGCTTCCACCAGGTCTTCGTTCAGGCCCAGCGCCCGCGCAATCGAGCGGCCCAGCTGCGCCACTTCAAGCGAATGGGTGAGCCGCGTGCGAAACAGGTCGCCTTCGTGGTTCAGGAACACCTGTGTCTTGTAGACCAGACGGCGAAAGGCGGTGGAATGGACGATGCGGTCGCGGTCACGTTGAAAAGCGTTGCGCGTGGGCGCGGGCGGCTCGGCATGACGACGGCCCCGCGTTTGCGCGGGATGGCTGGCCCACGGGGCCAGGCCGGTGGAATTGAGGATGTCAGACACAACAGGCGTCGATCACGGCGCGCACCACGGCGTCGGGCGCACCCTGCACGCTGGCCTGACCGGGCTGGTCGATGACGACGAATTTGATGTCGCCGGCTTCCGCTTTCTTGTCCAGACGCATGTGTTCGATGTAGTCGAGCGCGTTGTCGGCAGGACTCAGCACCGGGCCGCGCACCGGCAAACCGGCCCGCTCAATCAGGGACTTGAGCCGCGCGACAAAGGCGGCATCCACCTTGCCCAGACGCTGTGAGAGCTCAGCCGCCATGACCATGCCGCAGCCCACGGCCTCGCCGTGCAGCCAGACGCCAAAGCCCAGCCCGGCCTCGATGGCGTGGCCAAAGGTGTGGCCAAAGTTGAGGATGGCGCGCAGGCCCGATTCGCGTTCATCCTGCCCGACCACCCAGGCCTTGATCTCGCAGCTGCGCTGGACGGCGTGGGCCAGTGCAGCGGGCTCACGCGCCATCAGCGCGTCCATACTGGCCTCGATCCAGTCCAGGAAGTCCATGTCGGCAATCGGCCCGTACTTGATGACCTCGGCCAGCCCGGCGCTCAGTTCGCGTTCGGGCAGGGTCTTGAGGGTGTCCAGATCGCAGACCACGCGCACCGGCTGGTAGAAGGCGCCGATCATGTTCTTGCCCAGCGGGTGGTTGATGGCGGTCTTGCCGCCCACCGACGAATCCACCTGCGACAGCAGCGTGGTCGGCACCTGCACAAAGGGCACACCGCGCATGTAGCTGGCGGCGGCAAAGCCGGTCATGTCACCGATCACCCCACCGCCCAGCGCAAACAGCACCGTCTTGCGGTCGCAGCCCCTGGACAACAGGGCGTCAAAGATCAGGTTCAGCGTGGGCCAGTCTTTGTGGGCCTCGCCATCGGGCAGCACCACGGTGTGGATCTGTGGGTAATGCGCAGCGAGCGCGGCGCGCAGCTGCGCTTCAAACAGTGGCGCAATCGTGTCGTTGGTGACGATCATTGCGGCCTGCGCCTTGGGCAAGCCGGCAAAGGTCTCGGGCTGCGCCAGCAGGCCGGCGCCAATGTGGATGTCGTAGCTGCGGTCGCCGAGCGAAATGGCGACTTTCTGGAGGGCGGAAGTCATGCCCCTGAGTTTAGGGCCTGCAAAGCCTGGAGCACGGGTGCCGACACCAGTCCCGAGACGTTGCCGCCCAGCTTGGCGATCTCGCGCACCAGGGTGCTGCTGATGTGCTGCACGCTGGCGCTGGTGTGCAAAAACACCGTGTCCACCCCCGAAGCGAGGTGGCGATTCATGCCGGCCATCTGGATTTCGTAGTCGTAATCGGTCACCGAGCGCAGGCCACGCACGATGACGCTGGCACCCTGTGCTTTCACAAAGTCGACGATCAGGCCGTCAAAGGGCAGAACTTTGACGTTTGGGCAGTCGGCGAGCGCAGCCTGTGCCAGCTGCAGGCGCTGGTCCAGATCGAACAGGGTTTTTTTGTGCACGGCCCGTGCCACGGCAATCACCACGGTGTCGAACATGGCGGCCGAGCGGCGCACCACGTCTTCGTGGCCCAGGGTCAGCGGATCAAAGGTGCCCGAATAAACGGCAATGACGGAACGGCTCATGCGCAGGCTCTCGTGGAACAGGTTCCAAAGATTATGCAGTCCGACGCAGCAGGTGGGCATGCACCGCACCGGCCTTGAGGTGACGCACCAGCTGCAGGCCCAAAGGTGTCAGGGCCTCATCGGTCCACGCCACGGGGGCTTCGAGGTAGACCCAGCCATCCACCGGCACCAGCCGCGCCGCGGCCTGCAGGGCCGGTTCAAACCAAGGGCCGTCAAAAGGCGGGTCCAGAAACACCACATCAAACGCCCCGGCCGTCAGGCGCTGCATGGCGGCCATGGCGTCGGTGCGTTGTACCTGCACCATGGTGGCTTTCAGGCGTTCGGCCTGTTGCTGCAGCAGTTTGGCCAATTCGGCTTCCTGCTCCAGCGCAATGACCTGCGCCGCGCCGCGCGACGCGGCTTCGAGGCCCAGTGCGCCCGTGCCGGCAAAAGCGTCCACGCAACGCCAGCCCGTCAGGTCCTGACCCAGCCAGTTGAACAGGGTCTCTCGCACACGGTCGGGCGTGGGCCGCAGGCCCGGCTTGTCGAGCACCTTGATGGGGGTGCGCCGCCACTGGCCGCCAATGATGCGGATTTCGTGGCTGGTCTGACCGCGCGTGGGCGCAGCAGGAGCTTTCTTTTTCGCAGGCAATGAGGACTTGGGACGCATGGCCACGAGTGTACGTGGCCACATGGCGCCAAAAAGAAAAACGCCAGCGGCCTGAACAGGCAGCTGGCGTGTCGCGGGTTTCAGCGCCTCATGTCACCATACCGGCGCCCGATGTGTGACAGATGCTTATTTGGCTGCAGGCGCCTTTTTCTCGACCTTGGCGGTTTCGGCCTTCACTTCGGCTTTTGCGTCTTTCTGGACGTCCTTGGTGGCCTTCTTCTGTGCTTTCTTGTCTTCCTTGGCGACCTTCGCTTCGGTCTTCACCTCGGCTTTGGCCTCGGCCTGGGCCGGTGCTGCGGGAGTGGCTGCCACAGCCGGTGTTGCGGGCTTGGCAGGCGTTGCAGGAACGGCCTGGGCAAACGCGCCAGCAGCAAAGAAACCGGCGATCAGGGTAGCGAGCAGCTTGTTCATGAGGGTATGTCCTTCATTTCGGGTTTTCAGCCCGGCACCTTGCCGGACCTGTAACCACAACGTGCGCCGGCCCGCGCCTGATGACCTCCATACCGGCCCAGATGTAACGCCCTGTGACAGCACCCATGCAGCGTCGAACAGCAGCAAAAGCCGATACGGACATGACCTGCATCAAGAACCCTGCTCATGGGACTTGGCGACGCAGCGCGTCACTTCTAGAGTGGAGCCGTACCCTGACAACAACGAGCACACCAACCATGAGCACCCAAGACACCGACGCCCCGATCTCTCATTTCACACACTGCCATGTGGGCATCCTGGCGCAACTCGCGCGTCTGAACGAGCTGCCTGCCTTGCTGGGACCGGCCGCGTTGGCGCGCAAGACGGCCGAGCAGTCGATCGCCTTCTTTGGCAAGGGCATGTACGTTCACCATCAGGAAGAAGAAAAAGAATTGTTCCCGGCTGTGCGCAGCAGCGCGCATGCCGGCCCTGAGCGGCTGCGCGTGGAGGGGCTGGTCGAGCAGCTCACCGCCGGTCACCGCCAGCTCGAAGCCATCTGGGAAAGCATCGCACCGGGCCTGCACAAAGTGGCCAAGGGTCAGGACGCTCAGCTCGACGAAGCCGCCCTCACGCGCCTGGTGCAGCAATACCGCCAGCATGCCCTGCTGGAAGAAAACGAGTTGCTGCCACTGGCCGAAACCATCCTGGGCCGCAACAGCAACCACATGGCGGCACTGGGTCTGTCACTGCACATGCGGCATGCGCCGCACTTTGCGGCGCACATCTGACAGAGTTGGAGGCTGCGGACGGTTTACTGACCGCCCACCACCACGGTCACCATGCGCTGGGGCTGCAGCACCCGGGCAAAGGCGCGACGAACGTCCGCCACGGTGACCTGGGCCATGCGCTCGGTCCAGCGGTCAAGGTAATCCAGCGGCAACTGGTTCCAGCCAATGCTGGCCACGTTGTCCAGCAGTTTGCGGTTGCTGTCGATACGCAAGGCAAAGCCGCCGATCAGGTTGTCCTTGGCGGCCTGCAGCTCGGCCTCGCTGGGGCCTTGCTCGGCAAACGCCTTGACCACCTCGCGCGCGACCTCGATGGCCTGCGCGGCCTGGTCGGGCCGCGTCTGCAGGCCGACGGTGAAAGCGCCCGCATGCAAGGCCGGTGAGAAGTAGCTGTAGACGCTGTAGCTCAAGCCGCGTTTTTCGCGCACCTGTGTGGTCAGGCGCGATGTGAACCCACCGCCACCCAGGATGTGGTTGCCCAACAGCAAGGCAAAAAAGTCCGGGTCGTTGCGCTTGTGGCCTGGCTGACCGATCAGCACATGGGCCTGGGCCGAATCAAAGGGCACACGGATGTCCTGCACGGATTGCAGGGCGGGCACTTCGGCGACGGCAGTCAAGGCTTCGCAACGCCCCTGTGGCCACAGCGCCAGCAGGCGCGAGACCAGCGCATCGGCCTGCTCGCGGCCAACGTCTCCCACCACACTGACCACCGCGCGGCAAGGCCGCAGAGCCTGCGCGTGCCAGCGCTGCAGGTCGGCCACGCCGATGCGCTGCAGGCTCTCGGGCGTAGTGCGCCAGCCATAGGGGTGGCCACCGTAGACTGCCTCGGCGAAGCGGTGTTGTGCAACGGTACCGGGCCGGGTCAGCGATTCGCGGATGGCCGCCGCCATCTTGTCGCGATCGCGCCGCCAGACCGCTTCGGGGTAAGCCGGGTGCGCCATCTGACGCGCCGCCAACTGCACGGCTTTGTCCAACAGGTCGGCGTCGCTCAGGCTGCGCAGGGAAAAGCTCAGGCGATCACCCGAGGCCGAAGCGCCAAAACTGGCCCCCAGATCGGCCCAGGCCTCGCCCAGCTGGTTTTCGTTGAGCGCCTTCGCATACGGCCCCTGACCGCCCGGCTGGGCACGGATGCCACTGGCCAGCTGCCCCGCAGCGGCAGAGGCCAGCCCAGGCTTGTCGACCGGGTCACGCCGGCTGCCCGCATCCAGGTCGATCTGCACATCGACCATCGGGATGTTGCGACTCTCCACCAGATACACGCGTGCACCGCCAGCTTGCTGCCAGTGCTGGATGGGCAGCACCGCATGCGCCGCCTGCACCAGGCCCAGGGCCATGGCCAGTACGGCGGCGGGAAAACACAGGACATTCACAAAACGCTTCATGGTGTTGACCCCGTTCAGTGGCGCGCGCCGGGAACGGCGCGTCGCGGCTGGGTTTTGACCGACACCGGCTGGGGCCGCAGGATGGCCACGGTGAGCTGATCGTCGCCAAAGTACCTGCGGGCCACCGCCTGCACCTGCGCCGCCGTCACCTGACGCAGTCTGGCGATCACCTGCGCCCCACTGTCGGGCGGCAGACCCAGCGACCAGGCCACCCCCAGCTCGCGGGCTTGGTTGAAGACCGAGTCGAGCTTGTAGACCTCGCTGGCCACCCATTGGGTTTTGACGCGCTGCAGCTCTGCTTGTGTCACGCCTTCGTCGGCCACTTTTTTGACCTGGGCACGCAAAGCGGCTTCAAGGGCCTCGGGGCTGCGCCCTTTGGCCGGAACGCCATCGAGTATGAAAAACTGAGGGCCACGCCCCATCAGGCCGTTGCCCGCACCCACGCTGTCGGCCAGACGCTGCTCGCCCTGCGCGAGGCTGCGCTCCAGACGTGCGCCGCTGTAGCCATCCAGCACGGCAGCAAGCACGGTCAGCGCCAGTGCATCGTCGTGCTCGGGCGTGACAGCCATCGAGGCCAGACGCGGGACCTTGTAAGCCAGTGCGACGTAACTTTGCTCTGCGGGCGCTTTGAGCTCCACCCGGCGAACGCCTTTTTGCGCGGGTTCATCCTGTGGCTTGCGCAGGGGGAGATCGCGCACGGGCAGGCTGCCGTAATGCTTTTCGGCCAGCGCCCTCACCTGCTCGGGGTCCACATCGCCAGCCACCACCACGACGGCATTGGCTGGGGTGTACCAGCGCTTGTAGAAGTCACGCGCGTCCTGCGGCGTCATGGCATCCAGGTCGCTCATCCAGCCGACGATGGGCCTGCGGTAGGGGGAGGCGCTCAGGGCGTTGGCATTGAGCGCTTCGTGCAGCAAAGCACGCGGGTTGTCTTCGGTACGCAGCCGCCGCTCTTCCTTGACAACCTCGATTTCCTTGCGGAACTCCTCATCGGCCCACCGGTTGTTGGCGAAACGGTCGGCTTCGAGCTGCATCACCTCCTCCAGGCGACTGGCCGGGATCTGCTGAAAGTAGCCCGTGTAGTCCTTGGAAGTGAAGGCGTTTTCTCGGCCTCCCAGAGCCGCCACACGGCGAGAAAACTCGCCAGCAGCCAGTTTGTCCGTGCCCTTGAACATCATGTGTTCGAGCACATGGGCCACACCGCTGGTGCCGTCCACCTCGTCCATCGAGCCCACGCGCAGCCAGACCATGTGCACGGCCGTGGGCGCACGCCGGTCGGGCCGCACCCACAGCGGCATGCCATTGGACAGGGTGTAGGTGTAGGTCTGCCGAGCACTGTCTGCAGCGGTCCGGACCGGATCGGCCGTGGGCTGGGCAGATGCGCAGGTCAGCGCCGCCAGCAAGGCCGCGCCGAGGGTCATCCATGGGAGCAAGCGGGTTTTCATAGAATGGATGATCCTTGAAAACCGGACAGGTTTCGGACCTTCGTCCGAAAAACCCGTTTCCGGTTTTGACTTTTCCCTCCCATGTTCAGCTTTTTCCGCAAGAAATCCCCACCGCCTTCGCCCGAGACACCCGCCGCCATCGCGGCGCCAGCGGCGCCCCAAGTGGCGCCAACGGCCCCGGCATCCGAGCCTGCACCGACACGCCGGAGCTGGCTCGACCGTCTCAAATCGGGTCTGCGCAAGACCGGCTCGTCGATTGCCACCGTCTTCACCGGCACCCAGATCGACGACAAGCTCTACGAAGAGCTGGAAACCGCCCTGCTCATGGCCGACACCGGCGTGAGAGCCACCGAACAGCTGCTGACCGACCTGAAACGCCGCGTCAAGGAAGCCAAGGCCACCGACCCCGCTCAGGTCAAGGGATTGCTTGCAGACGCCATTGCCGATCTGCTCGCCCCGCTGCAAAAACCGCTGGAAATCGGTGCGCAACAGCCCACCGTGATCATGGTGGCCGGCGTTAACGGCGCAGGCAAAACCACCTCGATCGGCAAGCTGACCAAACATTTGGCCGACGACGGGCAAAGCGTGCTGCTGGCCGCCGCCGACACCTTCCGCGCCGCAGCCAAAGAGCAGCTGGCCGTCTGGGCCGACCGCAACACGGTCGAGATCGTCAGCCAGCAAGGCGGCGACCCGGCCGCGGTGAGCTTTGACGCCGTCAGCGCCGGTCGCGCCCGTGGCAAGGACGTGGTGCTGGTGGACACCGCCGGTCGCCTGCCGACCCAGCTGCACCTGATGGAAGAGCTAAAAAAGATCAAGAGAACCATCCAGAAAGCGGGCTTGGCCGACGCCAGTGTCGCCGCCGGGCCGCCCCAAGGCGACACAGCCCCCTCGGGGGGCAGCGAACCACACGCAGTGGGGAGCGTGGGGGCCACACTCCCACCCCATGAAGTGCTGCTGGTCATCGACGGCAACACTGGCCAGAACGCGCTCGCGCAGGTCAAGGCCTTCGACGAAGCCCTGCAGCTGACCGGCCTGATCGTCACCAAGCTCGACGGCACTGCCAAGGGCGGCGTGCTGTGTGCCATTGCCCGCGAAAAGCCGATCCCGGTGTATTTCATCGGCGTCGGCGAAAAGCTGGAAGATCTGGAAACCTTTGACGCCCGCGAATTCGCGCAGGCCTTGCTCGCATGAACACCACCGAACCCCGTTTGACCTCCCTCTCCCACGGCGGCGGCTGCGGCTGCAAGATCGCTCCGGGCGTGCTGTCCGACATCCTCAAGGGCACCACCGGTCTGCCAGTGCCACCCGAGCTGCTGGTCGGCATCGAAACCGCCGACGACGCCGCCGTCTACAAGCTCAACGACGAGCAGGCCCTGATCGCCACCACCGACTTTTTCATGCCCATCGTCGACGACCCCTTCGACTTTGGCCGCATTGCCGCCACCAACGCCATCAGCGATGTGTACGCCATGGGCGGCACACCGATCATGGCGCTGGCGCTGGTGGGCATGCCGATCAACGTGCTGTCCACGCAGACGATCGGCCGCATCCTCGAAGGCGGTGCCAGCGTCTGCAAGGCGGCCGGCATACCGATCGCGGGTGGCCACACCATCGACTCGGTCGAGCCGATCTACGGCCTGGTGGCCCTGGGCCTGGTCCACCCGGGCCGCATCAAGCGCAATGCCGACGCCCAGGCCGGCGACGTGCTGGTGCTGGGCAAACCGCTGGGCGTGGGCGTGCTCTCGGCTGCGCTCAAGAAGAACGCGCTGCCCCCAGAGGGCTACGCGCAGATGATCGCCACCACCACCCGCCTGAACACCCCCGGCCCCGCGCTGGCCGCCCTGCCAGGCGTGCATGCGATCACGGACGTCACTGGCTTCGGTCTGGCCGGCCACGCACTGGAAATGGCCCGCGGCAGCGGCTGCACGATCGAAATCGACTGGCCAAACGTGCCCTTGCTGGCTGGCGTGCGCGAACTGGCCGCCCAAGGCATGGTGACTGGCGCGTCGGGCCGCAACTGGGCCGGTTATGGTCAGGACGTGCAGCTCCCGGCCGGCCTGGCCGCTCAGGACCAGGCCCTGCTGAGCGACCCGCAGACCAGTGGCGGCCTGCTGGTGGCCTGCAGCCCGGACACGGTGGACCAGGTGCTGGCCACCTTCCGCAGCCAGGGCTTTGAACAGGCTGCCGTGGTGGGTCGGATCGCCGACGGTCCGGCGCGACTCACGGTCAAGGCCTGAGCCATACACCGGTCGAGGTACCTGTAACTCCTTGTCACAGCACCGGTTTTCCGGGTTAGCACTCTCCTTTCCGGAGTGCTAACATACGCTAATTGAAAGGAGTTCTGGAATGTCTATTCAATCTGGTTCCCCGTCCACCGCGATGACCCTGAGCAACCCGTGGGCGGTTGTGCCCTCGCTGGGCCACCTCGACGCCTACATCACCGCGGTCAACCGCATGCCCATGCTCACCCTTGAGGAAGAGCAGGATGCGGCCCGCAAGCTCAAAGACCACAACGACCTCGAAGCTGCCCGCAAACTGGTGCTCTCGCACCTGCGTCTGGTGGTGTCTGTTTCGCGCCAGTACCTGGGCTATGGCCTGCCGCATGGCGACCTGATCCAGGAAGGCAACGTCGGCCTGATGAAGGCCGTCAAACGCTTCGACCCCGATCAGGGCGTGCGTCTGGTGAGCTACGCGCTGCACTGGATCAAGGCCGAAATCCACGAGTACATCCTCAAGAACTGGCGCATGGTCAAGGTCGCCACGACCAAGGCCCAGCGCAAGCTGTTCTTCAACCTGCGTTCCATGAAGCAGGGGTTCAAGGCAGATGCCGAAGAAGGCACGCACCGGGACACCCTGTCCAGCGCCGAAGTCGACCAAGTGGCCAGCCAGCTGGGCGTCAAGCGCGAGGAAGTGCTGGAGATGGAAACCCGCATGTCCGGCGGCGATGTGCTGCTGGACCCGGCTCCGTCAGACGATGGCGAGCAGACTTTCGGCCCGATCGCTTACCTGTCGGATGCCGGCCACGAGCCGACCGCCATGATCGAGGCACGTCAGCGCGATGTGCTGGCCAGCGATGGCCTGATGACTGCCCTGGAGGGCCTGGACGAGCGCAGCCGCCGCATCGTCGAAGAGCGCTGGCTCAAGGTGAACGACGATGGTTCGGGCGGCATGACGCTGCACGAGCTGGCCGCCGAATACGGCGTGAGCGCCGAGCGCATCCGCCAAATCGAAGTGGCCGCCATGAAAAAGATGAAGAAGGCGCTGGTCGAATACGCCTGAACCCTCCAACTGTCCAAGTGAAAGAGCCCGGCATGCCGGGCTCTTTGTTTTGGTTTGTGGCCGAAGCCAGCAGAAAGTTACTGCACATTGGCGTTCAGGCGCGTGATGGCGCGACCATCCTTGCTGATGGTGCCGGTGCTCACCGCCATGCCCTTGAGCGTACTGACCACGCTGGCCGAGGTGGCCGTGGGGTAGCGGCCCAGATACAGTGCGGCGGCGCCACCCACATGCGGGCTGGCCATCGAGGTGCCCGACATCACGGCCGTGCCGCCACCCACCTTGAGCGAGGTCACGTTCACGCCCGGCGCCCAGATGTCCACACAACTGCCGTAATTGCTGAAGGAGGCCTCCAGATCGTTGCTGTCCGTGGCCGCAACGGTCATCACGCCGGCGGTGCTGCCGCCACCCACGCGCGCCGGAGAGGAGGTGCAGGCATTCACGGCGGAATTGCCAGCCGCGATGGCAAAGAAGATGCCTTTTGCGGCAGCCTGGCGCACCGCGTCATCGAGCAACTGGCTGACGCCACCGCCCAAGCTCATGTTGACCACGGCAGGCTGCACGGCATTGGCGCTCACCCAGTCGATGCCCTGCACCACCGAAGTGGTGGTGCCGGAGCCCTGACAGTTGAGCACCTTGACGCCGTACACGGGAATACCGGGGCCTACGCCGACCACGGCAGCAGCGTTGTCGTAGGCGGCCACAGTGCCCGCCACGTGGGTGCCATGGCCGTTGCAGTCGGTGTTGCGACCGTCACCCGTGAAATTGATGTGCCCCATGCGGTTGAGGTCGGTGTTTTTGGTGTCCAGCCCGGTGTCGATGATGTAGGCACGCACGCCCTGCACCAGGCCCGAGCCATTGCCCGCCAGGGTGTAGCTCTGGGTCGCCAGCGTCTTGCTGATGCCCCAGGGGATGGCCTGGGAAGAAACGGTCGCAGCGCCGCCTCCGCCAGGTTTGGCAGTCGGGCTGACGGTGTACACCTGCTCTTCTTCAATGACGTCCACCGAAGGGTCGCGGCGCAAGGCCTCGAGCTGGTCGGGCGTCAACCGGGCAGACATGCCCTTGAAAACGTTGCCAAAAGCCGCTGTGGCCTTGACCTTGTGCTTTTGTTCAAGGCTCTGCACATGGGCCATCGCTCTTTCACCAACATGGCCCCAACGTTCCGGGTCTTGAAGCAGCCTTTCGTCCTTGACCGATCCGGCCTTGACCTGCGGCACGGCCGCTTCTTTGAAGCGCAAAATGTAGGCCTTGTCCTGTGGCTGGGCAAAAGCCTGCAAACCCGCCGAAGCCACGGCCCCCACAACAATCAACCGAAACACCCGTTTCATATTTGAACTCCCAAAGCAGTTAGATTTGTCAATTTTATGAGCTAAATTGGTTTATAACCAACAGAAAAGCGATAAACAACCCCTGATTGGACCAGAAAGGCATCCTCATGAGCATGAATTGGAGACGACGCCAGACAATGGGGCTGCTGCTGGCGGCACTGCCGACCCTGGGCTTTGCCAACCCCGAATGGCCAACCCGGCCGCTGCGGCTGATCGTCGGATTCCCATCCGGCTCCAGCCCGGACCTGACAGCACGCGCACTGGCCGAGCCATTGTCGCGGGCACTGGGCCAGCCTGTCGTGGTGGAGAACAAGGTGGGCGCTGGCGGCAACATCGCTGCAGACGCGGTGGCCAAGGCCACCGACGGCCACACGCTGGGACTAATGATCAACGGCAACATGACGATTGCCCGCATCCTCAACCCCAAGGTGAGCTATGACCCGCTCAAGGATCTGGCCCCGGTCAGCCTGATCGGCACCGCGCCACTGCTGCTCACGGCACCTGCTGGCAGCCCGGGTGACACACCCGCGCAATGGCTGGAGCAAGCCCGCAGGGCTGGCAACAAACTCAGTTACGGCTCGCCCGGCGTCGGCACAGTGGCCCATCTGGGCATGGAGCTGCTCAAGCAAAAGGCCGGCATTGACCCCGTGCATGTGCCCTACCCCGGCAACCCCCAGATCATCAACGCCATGCTGGGCGGGCAGGTGCAACTGGCCTTGCTGCCGCCCGGGCTGGCCATGACGCAGGTAAGGGCCAGCAAGCTGCGCGCCATCGGCACCACCAGCAGCGGCCGCAGCGCACTGGTGCCCGAAGTGGCCAGCCTGCTGAACGCGGGCGTGAAAAACTACCAGCTCGAAATCTGGAACGCGGTGGCCGCCCCGGCCAGCATGCCAGGCGCACAGGTGCACAAGCTGTCAGCCATCGTCAGCGACATCGTGCGCAGTCCCGAAATGCGCCAGCGCCTGTTCCAGCAAGGCTGGCAGGTGGTGGGCTCTTCGCCCGAGGGTCTGAAAAACCGCATCGATGCCGACACGAAAGCGCTGGGCGAGATCATCCGCCAGCAGAAAATCGAGCTGAACTGATCAGGCCTTGTCGATCGTGCGGCGCGCGCGTCGCACGATGTAGCGCGTGGGTTCGTTCGGGGACTCTTCGAGCCAGCGCGCGCAAATCGCCTCCACCCACGGGCCCTGCGTTTTGGACGCATCGTTGAGCCAGTTGGCCACCGAGTTTTGAACATAATGGCTGGGGTCGGCGCGCAAAGGTTCGAGCAAATGCAAAGCCCGTTGCGGCTGTACCTGCAAGGCTTTGATGGGCGCGCACCACACGCCTTTGGGGCGGGTCAATTCGCTGGCAAAGCGGCGGATGTTCTCGTTGGCGTCCAGCACCCAGCCCTGCAACAGGCCCAGTGCAGAGTCCAGATTGGCCGCCACCTCGTCGCGCACCGCCGCCCAGGCCATCTCGCGCACACCGAAATGCGGGTCCGCCGCGAACCGCGTCTGGGCCTGCAATTGCTGCGCCAGCGGCCAGCCGCTGTAACGCACCCAGTCGCTGGCCCAGCAGCGCGCAATGTCGCTGGGGTGGGTGATCAGGCGTTGTGCCACGGCGTCGGGGTCTGCGCTTTGCGCTGCCATGTCATACAGCGCATGCGAGACCAGGCCGTGGCGCTTCATGGGTTTGAAACTGCCCAGCATGGCCAGTGTGTCCTGCAGGCGCTCATGCGCGGGGTCCAGCCCGATGTCTTGCGCCACGGCTGGCACCAGTTGCATCAGGTCGGTGGCCAGAAATTCATTGAGGTTGACCGTGGGGACAGCCCCAGCATTGATCGCCTGCAGCACCTCATCAGGAATCAATGCAATGCGGGCTGCGCCCTTGCGGCCCAGCAGGTGCGCATGTTCTGCGGTCACTGGCCGCAGAACCGGCATGATGTTCACTGGCCCTTGAGCAGCAAGCGGGCGTCGTCGGCCACAGCCTGCGCACCACTGCCGTAGCGGTTGTACAGGCGCAGGCGGCCCTGCGGGTCGTACAGGTAGCTCTGAGCCGAATGGTCCATGGTGTAGCTGGTGGCGGTCTTGCCCTCGACCTTCTTGGCGTAGACCTTGAAGTCCTTGAGCACGGGCTGAAGCTGCTCCAGCGTCGGACGCAACGCCACGAAAGACGGGTCGAAATTGGCCATGTAAGCCTTGAGCAACTCGGGCGTGTCGCGCTCAGGGTCCACGGTGATGAACACCGCCTGCACCTTCTCGCCATCGGCGCCCAGCATGCGGCGGACCTCCAGCAACTCCTGCAGCGTCGTCGGGCACACGTCGGGACACTGCGTGTACCCAAAGAACACCACCACGACTTTGCCGGCAAAGTCCTTGATGGAACGCGTCTGGCCGTTCTGGTCAGCCAGGGCAAAGTCCTTGGCGTAATCGGCGCCGGTGATGTCCACGCCCTTGAAGGCGGGTTTATCGGGGCTGCAGGCCGTCAGGCCTGCCAGCGCGGCCGAGGCCAGCAGCCCCAGAAATTGGCGTTTGAACATGCGCACCTCAGAACAGGTAATGGTCCACCAGCAGTGCCGCGAACAGCACGCTCAGGTGGATCAGCGAAAAACGGAAGGTCTTGCGGGCCAGCGCGTCCGAGTAATTGCGCCACAGGGCTACGGCATAACCGATGAAGCCGATGTTCAGCACCACCGCAAAGAAAAGGTACAGCCAGCTGCTCATGCCGTACAGAAAAGGCATCAGGCAGGCGGCCAGCAGCACCAGGGTGTAGAGCAGGATCTGCAGGCGGGTGAATTCATTGCCATGCGTGACAGGCAGCATGGGCAGGCCCGACTTGCGGTAGTCCTCCACCCGGTACAGCGCCAGCGCCCAGAAGTGCGGCGGCGTCCACAGAAAAATGATCAGGAACAGGATCAAAGCTTCGGGCCCGACATCACCGGTCATCGATGACCAGCCCAGCACCGGCGGCATGGCACCGCTGGCGCCGCCGATCACGATGTTTTGCGGCGTGAGCGGCTTGAGGATCACGGTGTAGACGATGGCGTAGCCGACAAAGGTAGCAAAGGTCAGCCACATGGTCAGCGGGTTGACTAGCACGTACAGGATGGCCGAGCCCACCGCGCACAGCGCCGCCGAGAACAGCAGGGCCTGGCGGTCGCTGAGTTCGCCTTTGGCCGTGGGGCGCCAGGCGGTGCGCTTCATCTTGGCGTCAATCGACTTTTCCACCAGGCAGTTGAAGGCCGCGGCTGCACCGGCCACCAGCCAGATGCCCACACAGGCCCACAGGCCACGCAGCCACTGCTGACCATCGGGCATGCCAGGCACGGCCAGCACCATGCCGATCAGGGCACAAAAAACGATGAGTTGCACCACGCGCGGCTTGGTCAGCGCGTAATACTGGCGCCACACGGTCGGCGCGGGCAAAGCGGGGGCAGAAGTCATGCGACAGGCCTTGAAGATTCGTTCGGAACACGCCCGGCAGCAGTCTGGGCGTTGGTCGGGGTGAGGGCCGGACGGCTGAGCGCCAGACTCCAGACCAGCACCACCGTGAGCGCACTGGCACCGCCGGTATGCAACACGGCGGCCAGCAACGGCCAGCCCAGGACCACGTTGGACAGGCCGGTGATCAGTTGCAGGGCCAGCAGGGCCAGCAGGATACGCGCCTGTTTCTGCAGACCAGGCGTGCCCAGCAGACGCGCGCCTGTCCAGGACAGCACGGCGAGCACCAGCCAAGCCATGTTCCGGTGCACGAAATGGATCGCAGTCAGGGCCTCAAAAGGCAACGGCTGCCCGTCAGCGGTATGGCCCAGTTCGCGCCAGAGCACAAAGCCCTGCCAATCCATCTGCGGCCACCACTGGCCCTGACAGGTCGGAAAATCGCTGCAGGCCAGCACGGCGTAATTGGTGCTCACCCAGCCGCCCAGTGCCGTTTGCACCAGCAGCAGTGCCAGCGCCAGCCACAGCAGCGCGCGCAGGCCTGCGGGCAAGGGCACACTTCGCCAGCCCGCATAGCGCACGGCCTGCAGGCTCAGCAAGGCCAGCAGACCGATGGCCAGCAGCAGGTGCAAAGTGACGATCGCTGGAAACAGCTTCATGGTCACCGTCAACGCACCGAAGGCCCCCTGCAGGCAAACCCAGACCAGCGTGACGCCAGGCCACAGTGGATGCACCGCATGGGAAGGGTCGCGGCGCCAGACCCGCCAGGTCCAGACCGTGAGTGCGATGATCAGTACGCCCACACCAGTGGCCATGTAACGGTGGACCATCTCGATCCAGGCCTTGCCATGCGTGACCGGACCGGTCGGCATGGCGGTCTGCGCGGCGTCGATGTGCTGCGCTGCCCCCCATGGACTCGCGCTGCCGTAACAACCGGGCCAGTCAGGGCAGCCCAGACCCGAGTCGGTCAGCCGTGTGAAGGCGCCCACCAGCACCAGCTCAAAGGTGAGCGTCAGGGTCAGCCAGGTCAGCGCCTGCAGGCGTTTGCCATTGCCTGCATGACGGTGCCTGCGCCAGAACCACAGGAATGGCAGACCAGCCACGAGCAAGCCTACCCCCATCAGTTCCAGGGCTGGTGCCAGGTTGTACAGATCCGTCTGCATGCTCAACGCCCGGCGGTGTCCCACGAATTGGAGGCACGCAGCAGTCGCTCCAGATCGCGCTTGACCTTCGATGCTTTTTCCACATCCAGGTCGGCCGGCAACCGCATCATCCAGTTGCCCATAGGGTCGATCAGGTAAAGATGGTCTGGCAGCTGCTGACCGGGCGCCGGGGCCAGCCAGGCTTTCAGCACCTCGGGCGCAACGCGCAGCACGGTGGCCTGAGCCAACGCTGGCTGCAGGGCAGCAGGCACGGGCACGTCGTCAGACACCAACCAGACGCGGTCAATGCGATCCTTGTCCTTGCCCTGCATCTCACGCAACTGGCGCTGGAAATACAGGTTCTTCTGGCAGGCCTCGTCACAGGCACCACCAGCCACCGCCACGATCAACCACTGGCCCTTGAGTGAAGCCAGCGGCACACTGCGACCCTGCAGGTCCTGGGCCTGCGCCTGCGGCAAATCACGTGCCGGCTGGATCAACTCGGCGTGGTTGCGCGAAGCTCCCGAGGGACGGATGAAGTAATAGGTCACATAGGACGCAATCACCGGCGACATGCACACCAGGAGCAGGGCCAGCATTTTCAGGCGCCCGTTGCGGGTGCGGCGTTCATCGGCCTGCGCCACACCGACAGGTGTCGGCAGGTCGTGCACCGTCATCGCCAGCGGTGCATCAACGGGCTTGTTGTTTTCGGCGGGGTTGGACAATTTGGAACCAGACATAAAGAAAGACGATCAGGCCACTGAGCCCGAACCACTGGAATGCATAGCCGTAGTGCTTTTCGACACCGCTGGCGATCTCTGGCCAGGCGCGCTGCAAACCCTGGTCGTCAGCGCCAGCCTGCTGCAGGCTCAACTCCAGCAAGGGCAAACGGGTTTGCAAGCGGTAATCCTCAAAGACGAGATTTTGCCGTATCAGCCCTGTCTCGATTTCGCCGAAGTCATAGACCCTTGATGGCCAGGGTGCCAGGCGCCCTCGCACCGTGACATCGTCCCTCGGGGTTTCGATCGCCGGCAAGGCGGCGCGATCCTCGAAATTGCGCGGTGCCCAGCCACGCTGCACCAGAACCACAGCCTCTGAACCCTGCAGCACCAAAGGCGTAAGGACAATGAAACCAGGCCGGCCATGCATCTGACGGTTGTCCAGATAAACCGTGTGCTCGCTCAACCACCGCCCCTGCAAAACCAGGCGACGGTGCACCAAGGTCTGCAGCTCGACCGCACTTTGAGCGGCCTGCGTCAGCGTGCGGCCATCGAGTTCAGGCAGGGCCGCCTGGTCCATACGCGCCTGGGTGATGGTCTCTTTCTGTGCTGCACGGCCCAGCTGCCAGCGACCCAGGGATGCAGTCACCAGCACACTGGCCACAGCCACCAGCAAGACCAATATCCGCACCCATGTGCCATGTGGCTGCGTCATCGCATAATCTCCTGCATGAAAGTCATCGTTGCTCTGGCGTTCGTCGCCATCCTCGGCTCACTGGCCTCTGCGCTGGTGTACATGATGCGCGGCTCGAAACCCTCCGACGAGGCCGAGCCAAGCGCGCCCAAGGGCCGGATGGCCACGGCACTGGCATTGCGTGTGGGATTTTCCATCCTGCTGTTCCTGTGCATCTTGCTGGCCTGGATCATGGGCTGGATCCAGCCCACTGGCATCCCGGCTGGCGCCTGATCGGCCGAGCAAAATCCGCCAACAAAAAAGCGCCCGAGGGCGCTTTTTTGTTGCAGGCTCACCGGCCATCAGAGCCAGTAAACCAGGATGTACAGCCCCAGCCAGACCACGTCCACAAAGTGCCAGTACCAGGCAGCGCCTTCAAAACCGAAATGACGCTCGGCCGTGAAATGGCCTTTTTGCAGGCGCAGCGTGATGAAGAGCAGCATGAGCATGCCCACAAACACGTGGAAACCGTGGAAGCCAGTCAACATGTAGAAAGTCGAGCCGTACACACCGGAGGACAGCTTGAGGTTCATGTCGCCCCAGGCGTGGGCGTATTCATAACCCTGCACAAACAGGAAGACAATGCCCAGCAGCACCGTCAGCCACATGAATTTGATGGTCTTGGCACGATCGCTATGCTGGATGGCATGGTGAGCAATGGTCAGCGTCACGCCGGAGGTCAGCAGCAAGGCGGTGTTGATGGTCGGGAGCCAGAAAGGCGTCATCACCTGGAAGGGTTCGACAATGCCGGCCGGCGAAGTGGTGGCGCCAGCAGCCAGCGTGGGCCAAACGGCCTTGAAGTCGGGCCACAGCAACGCATTGTCCAGACTACCCAGTGCCGGCACCGAGTGGGCACGCGCCCACCACAGGGCTGAGAAAAAGGCCCCGAAGAACATCACCTCGGAGAAGATGAACCAGGTCATGCTCCAGCGGTAGGACAGATCGATCTTGTAGCCGTAGAGGCCGCCTTCGCTTTCGGCCACGGCCTCCTTGAACCACTGGTACAGCACCACCAGCCACCAGGCCAGGCCAAACAGGGTGGAGTACATGCCCCAGCCGGAGCCGTTGATCCATTGACCAGCGCCCAGAATCACAAAAAACAGGCCGATGGAGGCCATGACCGGATGCCGCGACTCGTGCGGTACGTAGTAGTAAGGCGTGCTGCCGTGTGCGGTAGAACTCATGAAGGCTCCTGCTTTTGCTTTCTGGTAGAACTTGGATGCTTGACGTTTAAAGGGTGACGGGTTGGCTCACCACCCAGTTGACCAGGGCCAGCAGCCCCAGCACGAACAGCAGCGCCAGCGCCAAACCCACCGCAATCAGGTGAATCGGGTTGAGCTGGGCCACGTCTTTGTTGAATTCGGCACGGCTGCGCAGGCCGATGAACGACCACAGCACCGCCTTGACGGTACGCAAAAAGGCGCCTTTGCGCTGATGAGGCTGCATTGGCTCACTCACAGTGCAGTGCTCCCCTTGCCCGATTGCGCCACAGGCGCGGGCGGCGTACCACTGCCCACTTCGAAGAAGGTGTAGGACAGGGTGATGGTCGTCACGTCTTTCGACAGTTTGGGATCGATCACGAAGGCCACAGGCCATTGCTTTTTCTCACCGGGCGCCAGGGTGTACTGGTTGAAACAGAAACACTCCAGCTTGTTGAAGTGGCTGGCAGCCTGCTTCGGGGCGTAGCTCGGAATGGCCTGTGCAGCCATGGTGCGGTTTTGCACGTTCTGGAACTCGTACATCACCGTGGTGAGCTCGCCGGGATGGACCTGGATCGAGCGCTTTTCAGGCTTGAACTCCCAGGGGCCACGGGCGTTGGCATCGAACTCGACGGTGATGGTACGGGTGGTGTCGACCTGCGTGTTGGCCACATTGGCGCGTGCCGACTGGCCCGGGATGTCCTTTTCGGACAGGGCCAGGATGTTGACCCCGGTCAGCTCGCAGATGTGCTTGTAGATCGGGATCAGCGCATAGCCGAAGCCGAACATGCCAGCCGAAATCACGACCAGCTTGCCCAGCATCTGCAGATTGGCACCGCGCAGGTTCATGGCAATCAATCAGTGGCCGTAGAGGGCAATCTTGGCCACAAAGCCCAGCGCAAAGACCACTGCCACGGACGCCAGGATCAGGGCCAGGCGCAGGTTGCTCTTGCGTTGTTCTTCAGACGTCATGGCCGTGGACCTTTCAGCCAATCACGCGGGTCGCGTCGTGGTTGAGCTTGGGCGGGTTCTCGTAAGTGTGGAAGGGAGCCGGCGACGGCACTTCCCACTCCAGGCCTTCAGCCGCTTCCCAGGGACGCTGGGGAGCCTTCTCGCCCTTGCCACGCATCACGGGGACGACGATGAACAGGAAGAAGAGCACTTGCGTGATGCCGAAACCAAAGGCGCCGATCGACGACAGCATGTTGAAGTCGGCGAACTGCATCGGGTAGTCGGCGTAGCGACGGGGCATGCCGGCCAGACCCAGGAAGTGCTGGGGGAAGAAGGTCACGTTGAAGGTGATCAGCGACACCCAGAAGTGCAGCTTGCCCAGCTTTTCGTTGTACATCACGCCGGACCACTTGGGGGCCCAGAAGTAGAAGCCACCGAACAGCGAGAACAGGGAACCGGCCACCATGGTGTAGTGGAAGTGCGCCACCACGTAATAGGTGTCGTGCAGCTGCTGGTCCAGCGGAGCCATCGACAGGATCAGACCTGTAAAGCCGCCCATGGTGAACACAAAGATGAAGCCCACGGCCCACAGCATCGGGGTTTCGAAAGACATCGAGCCCTGCCACATGGTGGCGATCCAGTTGAACACCTTCACGCCGGTCGGGATGGCGATCAGCATGGTGGCGTACATGAAGAAGAGCTGGCCCGTCACCGGCATGCCGGTGGTGTACATGTGGTGCGCCCACACGATGAAGGACAGGATGGCGATCGAGGCGGTCGCATACACCATAGAGGTGTAGCCAAACAGCTTCTTGCGGGCAAAGGTCGGGATGATCTGGCTGACGATGCCGAAGGCAGGCAGGATCAGAACGTACACCTCAGGGTGACCGAAGAACCAGAAGATGTGCTGGTACATGACCGGGTCACCGCCACCGGCGGGGTTGAAGAAGCTGGTGCCGAAGTGGCGGTCGGTCAGCGTCATGGTGATGGCGCCAGCCAGCACCGGGATCACGGCGATCAGAAGGTAGGCGGTGATCAGCCAGGTCCAGGCAAACATCGGCATCTTCATCAGGGTCATGCCAGGCGCACGCATGTTCAGGACCGTGACGATGATGTTGATCGAACCCATGATGGACGAGGCGCCCAGGATGTGCATGGCAAAAATGCCGGCATCCATTGAGGGGCCCATCTGCAGCGTCAGCGGCGCATACAGCGTCCAGCCGGCGGCAGGTGCACCACCGGGCATGAAGAACGAACCGGCCAGCATGATGGCGGCCGGAATCATCAGCCAGAAGCTGAAGTTGTTCATGCGGGCAAAGGCCATGTCGGAAGCGCCGATCTGCAGCGGCAGCATCCAGTTCGCAAAGCCCACGAAGGCCGGCATGATGGCACCGAACACCATGATCAGACCGTGCATGGTGGTGAACTGGTTGAACAACTCGGGGTTGATCACCTGCAGACCGGGCATGAACAGCTCGGCACGGATCATCATGGCGCAGATGCCACCGATGATCAGCATGACAAAGCTGAACAGCAGGTACAGGGTACCAATGTCCTTGTGGTTGGTCGCAAAGACCCAGCGACGCCAGCCCGCAGGCGCGTGACCGTGGTCGTCGTGAGCGTGATCGTGATGGTCGAGAACGGCACTCATCTTGACTTCCTCTTTTCTAAATCTGCGGTACTGGCTTACTTGCGGGCGGCCAGCACATCAGCCGGCTGCAC
>JACCDU010399060.1_pt1 | contig 28794 bp, 26 predicted proteins | sample 7446081 | NCBI WGS metagenome assembly JACCDU01 (sample SAMN15323447, study PRJNA562643) | freshwater metagenome | isolation source: river surface water | place: USA:Blue River Watershed | collected 2017-08-17
TTTAATTTTAAATTTTTGATAAAAGTATAAAAATATCACATTGACCCATAAAAAAATAGGGGGTAATTATAAATTTTTATGAAATAATTAAATTACACCTGTAATTTTTTAGGGTTTAACGTAATTTTAAACTGATATTTTGAATTTGATAATCTTATTTTTCATGTTTATAAGTAAATAAGTAGTTTTTTCAGCTGTTTAGTAATTTAAAAAGGCCAATTACAACTAGTAATTGGCCTTTTTAATCTTATGAGTAATTAAAGAAGATTATTTTTGGTTGAATTTGGTTTTATACCGATCATTTAATTTAGTTTGATGTGTTTCTAAACTAATTGATCTTCCTTGAATGAAAGCAGTGGTGAGTTTATTTGTTCTCATGTCTAAAGCATCTCCCTCTGAAATAAATAAAGTAGCATCTTTCCCAACTTCTAATGTTCCGCAAAAAGTGTCAATACCCAGTATTTTAGCAGTATTTGAAGTGATCAATTGTAAGGCTTGTTCTTTTCCTAATCCATAAGCTGCACAAGTACCAGCAAGAAAAGGTAAATTTCTTGTTCCCATTCGTTCATGTGCTCCGCTATTTTCTAAACCCACTACAACTCCCTGGTCAGTAAGTAATTTAGCTAGTTTAAATGGTAAGTCAACATCATCGTCATCATTTTCAGGCATTTCATGAACGCGTTTTAGCAAAACTCCTATGTGATTGTCTTTAAGATAATTTCCAATTTTATAAGCTTCATATCCGCCAACAATTACAATTTTCTCAATACCATTGTTTTTGGCTAGTTGAATTGCATCTATCATTTGTTTTTCTTCACCAGCATGAATAAATAAAGTTTGTTCACCGTTAAATAGTCCTTTAGTAGCTTCAAAAATTAAATTTCGCTCTTTAGCGGGAGTAGTATTGTATGCTTTTGCATTAGTGAAAAATGTATTTATTTCTTGAATTTGGTTTGTATATTCTTTATTAGCTTCAATAGTACCAGGTTCAAACCAAGAGCCACTTCGTTTAAAACTAGAAGGAAATTCCATATGAATTCCATCATTTTCTTTCACCACAGCATCACTCCAATGCCAAGCATCTAATTGTACAATTGATGAAGTTCCAGAAATTATTCCACCTCTAGGAGTAATTTGCGCCATTAAAATTCCGTTAGGTCTTACCGTTTCAATAACTTTTGAATCAGCTGTATAAGCAATCAAACTTCTAACATGTGGATTATAGGTTCCTATTTCAGATTCGTCGTCAGACGATTTTACAGCATCTATTTCGACTAATCCAAGAGTAGAGTTAGGCGCAATAAATCCAGGATAGACTTCCTTGCCTTTGGCATCAATTACGGTTTCATAGTTTGAAATGGCAATATTCTTATCATTGGATACTAAATCAATTTTTCCGTTTTTAAAACCAATAGCACTATTATCTAAAACGGTTCCGTTTCCAATGTGTGCTTTCGCATTTATAATCAATACGGATTTTTGTTGTTTTGGTGCTGGAGTTTGTTGTGCTGTACTTACCAATGATAGTCCTAGGGCTATTGTTAAGTAAACTATTTTTTTATGTATCATAATTGTAATAATTAATTTAAATGAATAAATGAACCTAAATTAGTATTCCATTGTGTCACAATGGTATTCTGTTCGTTCTGCTTTTTTAGGTTCTTGTGTAATCATTCCTTTGTTTTTCTCTTCTAATAATTGACCAATTAAAACACTTCTTTCTTTGGCAATCGCTTTTCGTTGTTCTTCATCTCTTTGTGAATCAAAGTAAACTACACCTTCAATAATTGTTTTTTCAGCTTTAGCATAAATAGATAAAGGATTGGTATTCCAAAGCACCACATCGGCATCCTTACCAATTTTTATACTTCCTACTTTGTCATCGATATGCAATAGTTTTGCTGGATTTAATGTGACAAATTTCCAAGCTTCTTCTTCAGAGATATTGCCATATTTTACCGCTTTAGCAGCTTCTTGATTCAATCGTCTTGACATTTCTGCATCGTCTGAATTATAGGCTACAACAATACCTTTATTATGCATAATAGGTCCATTGAACGGGATAGCGTCATTTACTTCGAATTTATATGCCCACCAATCCGAAAATGTAGACGCACCTACACCGTGTTCTTTCATTTTATCAGCTACTTTGTATCCTTCTAAAATATGAGTAAAAGTGTTTACTCTAAAATTAAATTTTTCGGCTACATTCATCAACATTAAAATTTCAGATTGTACATAAGAGTGACACGTGATAAAACGTTCTTGATTCAATATTTCAGCCAAAGTTTGTAATTCTAGGTCTACTCTTGGTGCTTTTCCTTTTTTAGAACTATTGTAGTTTTTCCAAGCCAAATCGTATTCTTTTGCGCGTTGGAAGTAATCGGTAAAAACTTGTTCAACACCCATTCTTGTTTGAGGGAATCGGGTAGGGTTGATATTGCCCCAATTCGATTGTTTTACATTTTCTCCCAAAGCAAATTTGATGAATTTTGGTTGGTTTTTGTATAACATTTCGTCTGGCGAAAGTCCCCATTTCCATTTCACAATAGCCGAACGTCCTCCGATAGGGTTTGCAGAACCGTGTAGCAATTGAGAAATTGTTACTCCACCTGCTAAATCTCTATAAATATTAGGATCTTCTGAATTGACTACATCTTGTATAGTTACCTCTGCACTTGAATTGTGTCCTCCTTCGTTAACTCCTCTAGAAATAGCAATATGTGAATGTTCATCAATAATACCACTAGTAAGATGTTTGCCTTTAGCATCAATAACTGTTGCTTTTGGGTCAGAAAGATTTTTTCCAATAGCAGCTATTTTTCCTTCTTTAATTAATACATCGGTATTTTCTAAAATACCTTCCTTTTCATTAGTCCAGATAGTAGCATTTTTAAACAATAAATTTTGAGTTGCTAATTTTTGTTCGTTACCAAAAGCTACATTCGGGAAAGTGACAGGTTGAACTGGATTTAATTTTTCTTCTTTTTTATCTTCTGGATCAGCTTTGAATTCGGATGTTTTAGTTGCTGTCCAGCTCACTTCTTTTCCATCTTTAATAATTGCTTTTCCTCCTAAATTAGGTGTTGATCTTAAATAAGTACTAAGTCTAGTAAAATTAGTTTTTAATGAATCGGATGGTTTAATAATAGTAGTCAACCATTGATTAGCAATTGTGATTTTGGAATTTAATTTTTTATTATCAGCAGTTGTAATCTCTGACTTTGGACTCGTCATTTCGCCACTAATCTTCCATTTAAAAGTTTCATTATTAATGACTAAATCATAATTGCCGCGAATGTCTTTTGTAGTCATATCATTGACTACAAAGCGACTTCCTTGTACCCAGTTTTCATAGATAACTGTTTTTTTGTCAAAATAATCACCTGAAGTGATGATGAAATTGGCGTAGCTACCGTTGTTCAATGTTCCAATTTCATTGCTTTTACCAATAATTGAAGCAGGAATTGTTGTCAACGCTTCTAAAGCTTTTGTTGCATTAAAACCATATTGAACCGCTTTTAGCAAATTGGTTCTGAAATTCTCTGTTTTCTTTAAATTATCGGTGGTTAATGCAAATACGATTCCGTTATCAGCTAATACTTTTGGGTTAGTAGGTGCTTGGTTCCAAAAGCGAAAATCTTTTAATTCCATTTGATTGGCCTGAATTGGATCAGATACATCATACGCTTCAGGGAAGTTGACAGGAATGATAAATTTAGCATTCGTTTTTTTAATTTCGTCTATTCGTTCAAATTCATTTCCGCTTCCTTTTAGAATATAGTTGATGCCAAATTCTTTTGCAATTTTTGAAGCACGTAAACTATTTAATTTGTCTTCAGAGGCAAATAACTGAACTAAATTTTGATTCTCAATTAAAGCTTCAAGTGAAATGTCTTTGGTTTCTGAATTTCCTTTTTTGTACCAATCCATATCAAAATACATTTGACGAATTAGTGCCATCATTCCCATTAATGAACTTGGATATGATTGTGTAGTTAATGCACTTCGTGTAAATCCAAAATGATTGGTAATTTTATTAGCTAATAGACGTTTGCTATTGTCAAAATTGTTTAATGCTATTAAAGTTCCTGTACCTCTTGCAATACCATCTTGAACGTGTGTACCTACAACACCAAATCCAGATTTTAGAAATTCTTCGGCTTTTGATGTGTCGTATTTGTAATTCTCAAAAGCATTCACTTCAGAACGAATATTTTCATTCCAATAATACCCTGCTCGTTTTGTATCATACAATTGGCCTCTTGACATTGGAGAAGTACTTTTTGGTTTTTCAATACCAAAACTGGTGTATAAATCTATAAATGAAGGATAAATTGTTTTACCGTCCAAATTAACCACAATTGTGTTTTTAGGAATAGGAATTGTTGTTCCTGCACTAATTACTTTCCCCTTTTGAATTAAAAGTGTTCCTTTGTTGATTATTTGAGTGGGTGTAACATAGATTTTTGCATTGATAAATGCAGTAAAATTTTGATTTCTGTTTTGAACACTTTCATTATTAGGAAAATAAATTTGTGAAAATGTTTTGTTTGTTATTAATAACAAAAAGAGTAAAAGGAATATTTTTTTCATAACAAATTTTTAAATATTGTTTAAATGTAATAATAATTAGAATTAATTCGGATTCATATTAAATTTTAACATTCGTTTGAACTACTACGTAATTATATTTTAAATTATAAGTAAAATTTAAAATATAAATCGATTTTTTTACTAAACGTATCAGCTTTTTATTTATTTTTAGAAAAAAGATTGATTTTATATGTTGACAAAAGTTTTTGGAAGTGCTGTTTTTGGGGTTGAAGCAACTACGATTACAGTTGAAGTGAATATTGTACAACAGTGGTTTCTAAATTTAGTTTTTTAATTGTCTGAAAATCAAATTATTAAAACATTAACTAATTTAATTTATTAACGTTTGAATTCAAATTTCCTTTTTGTCTAAATTTGTATTCTTAAACAAAAGGAATATGGATTTAAAAAATCTAAATAATGTTACCCTTGAATTTTTAAAATCAGATTTGACTTCCATTAATGAAGTTCCTTTTTTTGATGAGGGAATTTCTGCTGGTTTTCCTTCTCCAGCTGATGATTTTCAAGAATTAAAAATTAGTTTTGATAAAGAAGTATTCGGGACATCACCATCAACTATTTTTTGTGCTAGGGTTAATGGTTCTTCAATGGAAGGTGCTGGTATTTCAAATAATGATATAATTGCTGTTGATAGGTTGCTTGAACCCGAAGATGGTGATATTGCAGTTTGTCTCATTCATGATGAATTTACCCTTAAACGATTACGAGTTGAAAAGGATTGTGTTTGGCTTATGCCAGAGAATGACAAGTATAAACCAATCCAGATAACAGATAATGAATCGTTTCAAATCTGGGGAATCGTTATAAATACCCTTAAATTCCATCGTAGAAAAAAATAGTCATGTACGCTTTAATTGATTGCAATAACTTTTATGCTAGTTGTGAACGAGTGTTCCGACCTAAGCTAAGAAATAAACCAATAGTTGTTTTAAGCAACAATGATGGTTGTGTTGTTGCACGTTCAAATGAAAGCAAAGCCTTGGGAGTTAAGATGGGTGTTCCTATTTTCCAGATTAATGATTTGGTTAAACAACATGGCATTGTGGTTTGTTCTTCTAACTATACACTTTATGGTGATTTATCCAATAGAGTGATGACTTTGATTAAACAATTTTCACCAGATGTTGAAGTATATAGTATCGATGAAGCGTTCATAAAATTCCAAAATCACAAATATGCCAATTTGGATGAAATTGGTTTGGAAATGCACCGTATTGTTAAAAAAGGGGTTGGAATTCCAATCTCAATTGGATTCGCACCAACAAAAGCTCTTGCTAAGGTTGCTAATAAAATTGCCAAAAAATTTCCAGAACGAACCAATAACTATTATATAATAGATAGCGAAGACAAGAGAATCAAAGCTTTGAAATGGACTAAAATTGAAGATGTATGGGGAATTGGTAGGCAGTTTTCAAAAAGGCTTCAATCTATAGGTGTTACCAATGCTTATCAGTTTACACAATTAAGTGATTCCTATGTTAGAAAGTATTTTACGGTTGTTGGATTAAGGCTTAAAAAGGATTTGGAAGGTGAACCAACAATAAATTTTGAAGATATTAAACCTAAACAGAATATTGCAACCACAAGAAGTTTTGATGTAATGATGAAAACTAAGGATGAATTGCGTGAACGTATTTCAACCTTCACAGCGTTGGCTGGAGTTAAATTGAGGAATCAAAATAGCAATTGTGAATTAATTCAAGTATTCATTTACACCAATAGATTCAGACAAGATTTGCCTCAATACAGTGGCTTTAAAACGGTCAAATTGCCTTTTCCAACTTCTTCTACCTTTGAGTTAAATAAGTACGCTCAAATGGCTTTAAATTCAGTATTTAAAGATGGTTACAACTATAAAAAAGCTGGTGTAATTCTTATGGGAATATCTCAAGATGAAACCCAACAATTATCTATGTTTGAATATGAAAATCCGAAACATAAAGTGTTGATGAATGTGTTGGATAACATGAATTTTAAGTTGGGTGACAAAGTGAAATTTGGTGGTCAAGATTTGAAACGAAAATGGAAAATGAAACAAGAAAGTTTATCTCCGTGTTATAGCACCAACTTGAAGGATATAATAACTATTAACTGCAAATAATTATGTGTTTCTTTACCCAGCAAAAAGCTTCAATTGAAGAGGTTGAGGAAAGATTTGATGCAAAAGTTGATAATCATGATGCTTTTTTGCAATCTGATTACATAAATGGATTTGCACATTTGAATACTCCAATCATCACCGATAATACCCCAGAAATTATTTCAACTAACTTTAGTTGGGGTTTGATTCCATCATGGGCAAAGGATATTGATATTAGAAAGAATACGCTTATTGCTAGAATAGAATCGGTTGATGAGAAACCTTCTTTTAAAAACATTACTCAAAATAGATGTTTGATTATTGCAACAGCATTTTATGAATGGCATTGGTATGACCCGAAAGGAAAAGTAAAAGAAAAATATCAAATTAACTCTCAACACGATGAGATATTTACTTTGGCTGGTATGTATTCCGATTGGTTAAATAAAGAAACTGGGGAAGTGATTAACACTTATGCTATTCTTACTACCGAAGCAAACGATATAATGAAATATGTTCATAACATCAAACAAAGGATGCCAGTCATCCTTAAAAAGGAAGATGAAAAATCGTGGTTAGATTCATCTAATTTAATAAAGGATTTTGCATTTCCATATCAATCAGATTTGATTGCATTACCAACGAATTAATATATATAAACTTCAATTTCGTTATCATAAACCAATACTTCCCGAATTTGATTTTCCATAAGAATTGACAATATTAGGTTTAATGTCACTTCTTCATCACATTCATAATCAACTTGGCTAGCTATGTTTTCGTCAAAATGAAATGTAATATAGGTTGAAGTTGACATCTTTAAAGCCATTTCTTCATCAATGTAATCGGCTTGGTTGTCTGGTTCGATACCAAAATAATCTACATTTACTAAGTTGCTATGGATAAGGCTGTTTGTGATTTCAATAACATTAGGTTTAGACTGAATATCAAATCTGGGTGTTGAAAGTATAAGTGTATGAGTTTTAGTATTCATAGGATTTTTGCTTTAGATTTGTAAAAATAATTAATTAACATGAAACGTATTTTAATCTCTCTATCTTTTTTTCTCATTCTTTTCTCCTCTACTGATACTAAAGCGTGGGGGCACAAAGGACACTCATTAGTAGCTGAAATCGCTTTCAAATATTTAGATACAAAGACAAAACAAAACGTTTTAAATTTCCTTGAAGGCATGTCAATTGAGGATGCGGCTAATTGGATGGACTCGATGAGAAGTGACCGTAAATTTGACTTTATGAAGCCATATCACTACGTTGATTTTGAAAAGGGTGAAGCCGTAAAAGAACCAAGTGGTGATAACATTATCAGACAAATAAACTCTACTCTAAAAGATTTGGATAATATAAAATCCCTTTCAAACGATGAGATAAAAACTAGATTGTTTTATCTATTTCATTTGATTGGCGATTTACATCAGCCGTTACATATTGGCTATAAAGATGATAAAGGTGGTAATTCAGTCCAAGTTTCTTTTTTTGGCAAAGGCTCAAATCTTCATTCGGTTTGGGATACCGATATTATCGAACGTAAAGGTTTAACTCTTGAAGAATCTACAAAAGGTAATAAATACTCTAACAAACAATTTACAGATATTCAGAAAATTAATATTATTGGTTGGGCTAATGAATCTAGGGGGTATTTAGATAATGTTTATGCAATAAGTAATAATAAAATCGATGATAAATATGTTGATGACAATTATCCAATAATTGAAAAACAGATTCTAAAAGCTGGAATAAGACTTGCATCGGTTCTGGAACACTACTTCAAAAATGTAACTTATATTCCCACTGACAACAAAAATATTATTAAAGATAATATCGAGAAATCAGTAAGTATTGATGTGGCTAAAGCATCTGAATATGAAGGGAAATCGGTTTCTATTTGCGCAAAGGTTTTTAGTACAAAGGTGTTGGATACAAATGGAATGACTTTTTTAAATGTTGGTGGTTATTATCCAAATTCTCCTTTGACTATTGTGATTTACAAAGATTCTCTTGTCAACTTTGATTTCAAACCAGCCGAATACTACAATGGCAAAAATATTTGTGTGAGTGGTAAAATTAAAATTTACAATGGCAAACCAGAAATCATTGTAAACAAAGCATCTGAAATCAAGATAAACTAAATTTGATTTAAGCTTTATCTCAATGAATTTATTAATTTTAATAGAGTTTTTGAGGATAAGAATTTAAAAAAAGAATATAATAGGAATTAATTTAGCTAACAAAATTATTCAAACTATAAGCCTATTGCAAATAAACCATACAAGGAATTGACTTACTAAAAAATATTAATAAGACAATATCAAGAAAAATTTTCTTTCCATCCATTCATTTTTGCTAAAATATTTTGAAAATGAACAAACCTAAATAGAAATTTAATATTATAAAAATCTATTGTTATAGTATTTGTAATACCTCCAGTTTGTGATTCAATGCTCAATATACAATTTTCATCATCATATTGCATTCTAATAATATAGTTTTCACTTTGATTGTGGCTTAATGAAAAAACCAATGGTTTTTCTCTGAAACCCTTACATAAAAGTAAATATTCGTAATCTTTTTTGACAAGTGCTAAACCAGATGAACAATCATTATTTATCGAATCATCAAATAAAACCAAATATTCAATATCTTCAATGAAATTGAAATTATTATTAAAAAAATCAATTTTTGAAAATGTAATTTCATGTAAACAAAATACCCCTTCTAAACCTCCATCTTTAAAATACTCATCCTCTATTAATTCACTAATAATAAATTCTTTAGTAAATTCATATTCATTGTATTCGTCTCTTGGAACGTCATTTGTTATAGGCATTACCCAATTTCCATCAAGACCTATCCATCCATACTTATTACCTATAGTTGCTTTAGAAAATCCTAATTCATCAATATCTTCTAATTTATCATAAATTGAATGAATTACCCAATTACCTTTCTCATTAATAATTCCATATTTATTTGTTTCCGATTGAACTATTACATATCCATCTTTATTTATATTTCCAATTTTTTTTAAACTTGGTTGAATTAAAGTTTTTCCAGTGTTGTCAACTAATCCAAATTTATCATTAATTGAAACAACTATATTTTTAGTAAAACTAAAAGATTCAATTTTATCAAATATCGGCTGACATATCCAATTCAGTTCTAAATCAATAATACCCCATTTATCTACTATACAGACTTTAGCTAAACTACATTCAGCAAATAATTCTATGTAATCAAAATTTGCATCAATAACCCAATCTCCCTTTTTGTTTACAATCCCCCATTTTCCATCTAATAGCGCCTCAGCTATTTCATTTGTTTTAAAATTATGTAAAATGTCAAATTTTGGTTCGATTAACCAATTTTCATTCATATCAATTAATCCAAATTTATCATTTATACTCACCACAATATTATTTTCATCAATGAAATTAAATTGGTTGAATTTTGGTTGAATTTTCCATTTTCCATCTCTAGTGATTAAACCCCAAAGCGGGTTAATACATACAGGCGATAAATCATTTCTAAAATCATAAACTTTATCAAAAATTGGATGAATTATCCAATTCCCTAGTCTGTCAACAAACCCATACTTCTTATCTAACTCTGTTATGGCAAAACCCTTTGAATCAAAATGATAAATAAATTCAAATTTTGGTTCAATTAGCCATTCCCCATCAGAATTAACAAATCCAAATTTATTATTATATTCGACTTTGATAAATCCATCATCATCAATTTTGTAGATGTTGTCATAAATTAACTCTACTAAAAACGTTCCTGTTTCTAAATTAAGTAATCCACATTTACCATTCTTCCTAACTTTAACTATATGTGGAATATAATATTCAGAAATTCCATCATAAATTGAACCTAATAAATAGTTTCCATTATAATCAATTAATCCGTATTTTTCATCTTCAACAACCACTATATTTCCATTACAATTCCATAAAGAATCAAAATTTGGTTCAATTATTACGTTGCAATTGGAATCTATTAATCCCATTTTGTCATTAATCGTACAGATGTAAAATCCATAGACTTCATATTTTATTAAATAATCAAATTTATTTGTAGATATCCATTCATCATTTTGATTTTTTAAGCCAAATTCTAATTTATTATTTTGGTATACAGATGCAATAAAGGTATTGTCCATTGAAAAAAAACATTTAATTTTCAAATATCTTAATTTAATTACATCAAACGGTTAATTAGTAATAAATAATTTCAAACTGTTTCAACTAAATTTAAAAACACTAATCAATGAATATATTAGAAATCAAAAAGTTAATAATTGAAATCGGAAAATTTGAACCAAAGATTGACGACCAAAAATCAAAATATTTTTTGAATGGAAAAGATATAATTAGTTTTAATCAGAATGATATTGAAGCTCTAAAAAATGAATTCCATGAAAAATTAAACAAACAACTTTATAACAAAAGTGATATAACTATGTTATTGAGTTTGAATGAAGATATATTGATTCAATTAAAAAATTTGAAGGGAATTTATAGAATATACAGAATTAAATTGGCAAAATCTAAAGATAAAGAGATTTCTAAAATCTTTAAACAATTATCTAAAATAATCATAACTAAAATTAAGGCACTTGACGAAATTCAAAATGAATTAATTCCAATTATAAGTAATTTTGATTACAAATTAGATTCAGATTTCAGAACTTCGGAAATAAGTTATGATAATACTAATTTAGCCAATCAATCACCAAAAGATATTGAAGAGTCTAAAGATGATATTTTAATTGAAAACCCCTTTGCAAATATATTTAGAAATTATAAAGCTTTCCTCTTCTTCGAAATACTAAAGGATGCGATTTGCACAGACACAACGACACAATTGGCTGATTATAGTTATGTATATAGAAAGATGCTAGAAGATAAATTTATTAATGATGAAGTATCACCTAGTTCATTTGTTTCATTTTTAGATAAAAATTACAATATTGTTTTAGACCCATTAAAGAGTTGGGGAAAACTAACAGGAAAACACAGGGCAATGCTTTATGAAATATTAAAGACGAAATCGTCCTAAGTTAAGTCATTTTTGACTTTATGTAATTTGAAGTGTTGTCGTAATTTTGTCATGTCAAAAGGAAGTAACGAAGCTTCTTTTAATAACAAATGATATGATAAAATATAAATTATTTAATGAGAAAACAGGTTTTGAAAATCGAAATCAACATAGATTTCATTTACAAATTTAAAATTCGATTAATGTTCTTTTAAACGAACAACACCAAAAATCTTTCCTTGTCTGGAAAGTAAAAAAATCAAAAAACTTATTAAATCAAAAAAATCTATTGCAATATGGACAGGAAGTCTATTGCCTTAACTCAAAATTTTAAAATTATGAAAAATTCAATGAAAAAAAAAGAAAACAATTCTATTAAATGTAAATATGTAGTAAGTGTACATATCCTTCAAGTTGATGAAAATGGCAAACACAAAGGTGTAAATTGGCACTATACTTTTTATGAAGGTAAATTATTGAAAAAAAGAAGAGATGCAATTGAAAAAGCACAAGAAATTATAAATTCTTTCGACAATAATGATAATATCTTTTCTTCTCCTATCGAGGCTCAATTAAAACATTTTAAAAATTTTAAAGCTTACTCTATTGATATTCGCTTGATTATCGAGGATGAAGGAGAAGAATATGATTATCAAATTTATGGAGATGATGAAATCGTCTATGAAGCATTGGAGGTGGAAGCAAAGTTTTTTAAACAAGAGTTTGAAATCACCAAATTCATTACAATTCAAAACGATGAGAATGAAGACATTGTGGTTATAGAAGAAAGTATTGATTTTCTATTATTCTAATTTTAATATTAAAGTGTATTATATCTAAATAAGGCACTAGGAATTAATTTTCATTTAGTTACAAATTCTAATTGTTAACTAACTTGATTTTATTTCTTTTCATTTCCGAAAAGAAATCATATAGAAATTTATCGGAATAAAATTTTATCCAGCATTTGGGTACAGGACTTTCTATGTCCAAATAAAAAATAATATAAACAACAAAAATAAATAAACTATGGCTGAAAATAGCAAAATTGAATGGACGAAACATACTGCTAATTTATGGTGGGGATGTACCAAAGTACATGCGGGATGTGATAACTGTTACGCATTAACGTTCGCAAAAAGAGTTGGTAATGATATATGGGGTGACGACAAACCCAGAAGAATGATTGTGGATGTGTGGAAGAAATTAGCACAATTCCAAAAAGAAGCAGAAAAAACAGGTGAAATACATAGTGTATTTGTAGGCTCGATGATGGATATTTTTGAAAAACCTAAAAACCTAGTGAATCACAAAGGTGTGCCAATCAACGAAGGTGAAGCTGAGTTCTGGAATACAGGTCAACTACGAGACAAATTCTTCAACGAAGTTGTTCCAAACTCACCAAACTTGATGTTTCTTTTGTTAACCAAACGACCTTCAAATATCAATAAGTATATACCAGATAGTTGGAAGGAAAATACTCCAACAAACGTAATATTTGGTACGTCACCAGTTAGTCAAAAGACAGCAAATGATTTGATTCCACAGCTTGCAAAAGTAAAAGGCAAACGATTCGTTTCAATTGAGCCTCAATTGGAAATGATTGACCTAACGGTTAACTCCAAGGAAACAGGTGCTCCTTTAATAAGTTCGCTAGATTGGATTATCAACGGTGGTGAGAGTGGTCATACAAAAAGACCATTCGATACTGATTGGGCAAGAAAATTACGAGACGACTGTAAGAAACACAAAGTGCCATTTTTCTTCAAACAAATCGATAAAATTAAGTCGATACCAGATGATTTGATGATTAGAGAGTTTCCAAATAACATAAATTTAAAACAATAAAAATGAAGAAACAATATGTATTTAAAACCGCTCAAGAGGCTCACATAGCTTTAAAGGCTGAAATTTACCAAAATCAAAATGTTAATTATGTTGGCGATGATATTTCTGCAATTGATTTTTGGTTTAAAGAATTTATCAGAGATGAAGATGAAGACATTGATTGGTTAAATCATATTATTAATGTCTATTTTGGTTATGATTGTACAGCTATCAAAGCTTGGTTTTACTCTCAATCTGAGCATCCAGAATTGTGGACTGACAAAAGCTTTGAGTTGATAAGAAGATTTTCAGATGAATACAAGTCATTTGAAGATTAAGATATTTCTGATATATTAATTTGGGAGGGGGGGCTAGCGGAACTGGGGGGAGGGAATTGGGCGGAGCATATTGTTTTCTAGTTGAGATGAAATTCTACAATGCTATGCTCCGCAAGGTTGAGATGGTTTGCCTTCGGTAATCAAAAGAATATAATTAATTAAACAATGTATGCTCCGCAAGGTTGAGTTAGATATATTCTTTTTTGTTTTTGTTTCAATGCTACGCATAGTTGAAATGAAAGCTATAAACCAACAAAATTTCAATGCTACGCATGTTGATGATGTTTATTTCTATTGGTGTATAATTCATTATGCTACGCATTGAAATTGATGTTGATTTAAATTAAAATGAATATAATATAGAATTGATGTATTTATTTATAATCTAGTATATACTTTAATATTATTCTAATTATAATTTAATATATAATATAATAGAAAGAGGTTAAAACAACAGGCTACATGTCGTTGTAACAACAGGTTACCTGTTACTATAACAACAGAGGGATGAGGTTGGAGCAACATCCCGTGCTGTTGTAAAATCAAATAAAAATGAAAAATTTAAAACTAAAAAAAATATGAAAAACAATTTTTTACAAGTAGATTATGACCTATTGTCAACTACTCAGTTACATTCAACGCAAAAATTATTTATTGCATATATTATAGGATGGCAACGCAATAAATTAAAATGTCGGGAAACTAACAATAATCTTGCAACTAGATTTGGGATGAAGTATTCTGGAATTAGAACTTTAATCCGAGAGCTAAATAAATTCGAATTCTTCCAATCAATTGCATTTGATTACAACGAATCAAATAACACTTCTGGTCATGAAATGATGGTTGACGAATCAAAGTTAAAATCGTTTTTAAATTTGGGAAATGTATCAAAATCAGATGTAGATATTCCAAGTGAAGCTAATGAAGAGACTAGGGTATGTATTGAAGAATCTGAGGATGAGATTAAGATGTATCAAACTAAAATTAGTAGTAATAATAAAAAAATAAATTCAACAGAAGCATACGATATAGAAATTGATTCAACGAAAGATATTACCTCAATTTCTAAAGTATATGAAGAATATTATTTAGCAAATGGTAATAATCATAATTATGTAAAAGCTAAAGTTATTTTTGATGATGGAGATTCTATTATTTGTGATGTTATTGAAGTAAAAACTAGTAATAATGAGAAAAAGTATATCGATGAAGCAATGTTCGAATCGTTCTTAAAAAGATATCTATCTGAGAAAGAAGAATAACCCTCCCTCCCTATGGGAGGACTTTCCCCCCCCCGTTACCTCCCCCTGTTGCCCGTCCCCCGTGTTGCTGTAACATGGGGTATGATGGCGCATTTGAAATTTTTTCCTGGCTGGGATAATTTCGAGTATTTTTTTAAACAAGTCAATTCCCAGAAAAATTTTTACAAATATTTTTAGGATAATTATTGGTGCTATTTGAATCAATGTGATACGATATGCTCTCCCTTTTGGGACTTGACGAACAAACTTTTATTCAGTAACTATATGTATAAATACATGCTAAGAATATCTGCAAACCTCAATCATATAAAGGTATTCAGACAGTTATGGTCAATTTTGGAAAAATATATTTTTTATCTCATTTTATGTTGGTTTTTTTAAGTACATTGTAACCAAATTCTGAAACGATGAATCGAATCAAAGAAGTGCTCAAAGAAAAAGGTATCAAACAAATTTGGCTGGCTGAAAAGCTGGGTAAGTCGTATAATATGGTAAATGGCTATGCTACCAATAAGCGACAACCTAGTATTGTAATTCTTTATGAAATTGCGGAGTTATTAAATGTTGGAATAAAGGATTTACTAATTGATAAAAATGAATCTGATGCATAATTATCTTAATAACTTAAAAAAACAGCTATATCCACCAAGTGAATCTCAACTAGAAGCGATAACCAGTACTGAAGGACCGCTTCTTATCATTGCTGGACCAGGTGCTGGTAAGACAAAAACTCTAGTTGACCGTATTGTTCACCTCGTCTCAAAAGGAAATAAGCCAGAAGAGATAATGGTAGCAACCTTTACAGAAAAAGCGGCAAAAGAACTTATAACAAGAGTGTCAAATAGCATATTAGAGTTAGACATCAAAATCAATTTGAATGAGATGTACATCGGAACGCTTCACTCAATATTTCTTCGATTTTTAGAAGAATACAGAGAATTCACACGACTAAAGAGAAGTTACAAATTATTAGACCAATTTGACCAACGATATTTCATTTACAATAACATTAAAGAATATTTAGAAGTTGAGGATGCTGAGTTATTACTTGGTGATTTCAGAACACCAAGTTGGACTAAAGCTGAAAAGTTAATTGGCTACATTAATACTGTTGGGGAAGAGAATTTGGATGTTGAAATATTAAAAGCCTCTGATGACCATGGAGTGAAAGCAATAGGTAATTTTTATGACATCTATTCTAAACAAGTTAAAGAAGATAATTCTTTAGATTTTTCATTCATTCAAACCGAAGCATATAATCTATTGAACAATAACCCATCTGTTTTAACAAATATTCAAGAGAAGATTAAATATATAATGGTGGATGAGTATCAAGATACCAATACCATCCAAGAAAAGATTATACTTCTTTTAGCTAGTAAAAACAATAATCTTTGTGTTGTTGGTGATGACGACCAAGGCTTATATAGATTTAGAGGTGCAACTATTAGAAACATCCTAGAATTTCCTTTAAACTTTGAGAATGGTCTTTGTAATCAAGTTACTTTAACAACAAACTATCGTTCACATCCAGATATAATTGATTTATATAACAAATGGATGGAAGAATTAGATTGGTCTAAAGATGGTAAACAATTTAGATACGAAAAGACAATTAAACCTAGAGATGATAAATTCACAGATAATCCTTCGGTTATTAGAGTTTCAAATGATGCATCTTTAGAAGATTATTATGAAGAGGTGTATGAATTTATAACCAACCTTGAGAAGAAAGGTGTTGTTACGGATAGAAATCAAATAGCTTTTTTATTTAAATCAGTCAAGAACGATAAGGTCATTGGATTAGCTGAGTATTTAGAAAATAGAGGTGTTCAGATTTTTTCACCTAGGTCTTCTTTGTTTTTTCAAAGAGACGAGATACAGTTATTATTGGGTGCTATCGTATTTGTATTTCCAGATTTATTTGAAATCTTAAAATGGTCTGATACTGCAAAATTGGATGTCTGGGATTACTATCTATCATGTAAATATAAATTTGCTCAAGCTGTAAGAAATAATCCAAAAGAACATCAACCTTTACTTCAATGGTGTCAAACAAGAGCAAAAGAACATCTCACATTAGTTGAAAATACCAACTATGGATTTGCTTCTATGATTTACCAACTATTGGAGTATCCGATGTTTAGTAAATACCTTGATGTTGAATTAGATGCTAGCAAAAAAGATTTAAGACCGTCATACAACATTGCACTGTTAACAAAGCTACTTTGGAAATTTGAATATCTAAACAATGTAACTGTTATTACACCAGAGAATAAACAAAAACTTCTTACCAACCTATTCAATAAGTTTTTAAGATTTATTTATGATGGTGGTATTGAAGAGTATGAAGATTTTGATGAGTATGCACCGACTGGTTGTATTTCGTTTATGACAATACACCAGTCAAAAGGTTTAGAATTTCCAATTGTAGTTTGTGGTATGCCGAATAGCAGACAGGGTCCTAGAACCCAATATTCAGAAACGGATGCTATTCTTCAAGAAAAATATTACCACAAACCTCCTTTTGAGCCTTTGGAGGAAACTAAAAACTATGATTTTTGGAGGTTGTATTATACAGCATTTTCAAGACCACAGAATTTGTTGGTTCTAAGTTCCTATGAGCAAAAAAATAAAAAGGGAGACTGGAGTTCTCCCAACCAACTTTTCAAAAATGTTTATGATGGAGTTCCGTCATGGAAAAGTGCTTTGTTTGATGCATCTAAATTGGAATTAGAAACGATTAAACCTATAAATATAAAACACGAATACTCTTTTACTTCTCATATTCTATTGTATGAGAATTGTCCATTACAGTATAAATTTTACAAGGAACTTGAATTTACAGAAGTAAGAACTGGAGGTGTTTTAGGTGGTCAACTTTTACATCAAACTATTGAAGATATACATAAAGCAGTTTTAAAAGGTCAAAAGGACTCGCTAACGAACGAAAACATAGAAGGCTGGTTCAATAACAACTATAATCTTTTATCTAAGCAACAGAGGTCTTATTTGCATAAACCTCAACAAATAGCATTATTAAAACAAATACTCAATTATAGAGATAAAAATAATGGTCAATGGGATAAAATTGTTGAAGCTGAGGTAGATGTTTCTTTGGTTAAACAAGGTTACATTCTAAAAGGAACTATCGACCTAATTAGAGGTGAAAATGGTACTGTTGAATTAATCGATTTTAAGTCTGGTAGCAAACCAGATGTTAATGCTACTGATGCAATAACCAAAGGCACTCTTGATAGATATAGGAGACAATTAGAGGTTTATGCTCATTTGGTTGAAGAACGAACTGGACATAAAGTAAGTAAAATGCATTTACATTACCCTAAAGAAGAGAATAGTAATCCGAACATTACATTTAATAAAAATGAAAGCACGATAAACAAAACTATTGAGTCTTTTGATAGAATTGTAGAAAATATAGAGAAAAAAAATTTTGATAATTCTCACATAACACGAAACACAAAACAATGCGGTGATTGTGATATGAGATATTATTGCAACCCTAGACAATATTAGAATAATATGGAAGAACAAGGAAAATTAGACATACAGGCTGAGAAAAAAATGAATACCGTTGAAGAGTATCAGTTTGAACCAATTAAAGGTTACCCTATGCTTCATTGGAAGGGAAAGAGACCATTTACTTCAACTCAATTTTATCCAGCACAGTTAAAAGAAAGTTATGGAGAGCCAGTTAATGATTGGATGAATAAAATATTTTGGGGAGATAATCTTCAAGTGATGTCACATCTTCTAAAAGAATATAGAGGGAAGATTGATTTAATATATATTGACCCTCCTTTTGACTCTAAAGCCGAATACAAGAAGCAAATTTCTTCCAAAAGAAAGAATATAGAAAGTGACCATAATTCTTTCGAAGAAAAGCAATATAGTGACATTTGGAATAATGATGAATATTTGCAATTCATGTATGAAAGATTGATTTTGCTAAAAGAATTACTTTCAGAAAAAGGTTTTTTATTCCTTCATTGTGACTGGCATAAATCTCATTATTTGAGGGTTGTTTTGGATGAAGTTTTCGGTATCGAAAATTTCAGAAATGAAATTGTATGGTGTTATCCTGGTCGTGAAAGGGCTTCTTCAAAAAAGTTACCTTCTAAACATGATACAATACTTTTTTATTCAAAAACTGTGGAATCAGAATTTGTACCAATTAGAAAAATTTGGGATAGAGAAGAAAGAATTAAATCTCTACGAAGAAAAATATATAAAGAGGAAGATGGTTCTGAGTGGTTTTGGGAAACTAGAGGTCAAGCGAATGGGATTGAACCATATAAGCAAGACTTAAATGAATACTTGGATAAAGGAGGTGCTGTAAATGACGTATGGGATGATGTTCAATTTTTGCGTGGAAACCACCCAGAAAGAGAGAATTATCCCACGCAAAAACCGAGTATGTTGATAGAGAGAATAGTAAATGCATGCTCCAAACCTGGAGACATAGTATTTGATTGCTTTATGGGGTCTGGGACGCTTCAAGATGTTGCAATGAAGTCTGGAAGAAGGTTTATCGGAGCAGATATAAATTCTGCTTCTGTTGATATAACTATTAAAAGACTTTGGAGTAGCAGTATTAAAATAATAAATAAAAAACCGAATAACGAATATATTTCTATTGATGGGAGTTGTGTTCCAATTAATGAATACTATACGGGCTTTTCAGTATATAATGTTAATAATTATGACGTATTTAGAAATCCTGTCGAAGCAAAAGAAATACTAAAACAGGCATTAGAAATTCAATCTTTACCTAACAATACAATTTATGACGGTGAAAAAGATGGAAGAATGGTTAAGATTATGCCTGTGAATAGAATTGCAACAAGAGCAGACCTAAATGAATTAATCAGTGGATTCAATATCAAGTCTTTTGAAAAGAAATTTGAAACTTCTCCGAATAAACCTGTTGAAAGTTTATTATTAGTGTGCATGGGGCATGAAGCAGACTTAGGTGCCTCTCTTCAAAAAGAAATGCACCCATATAAGCTAGATGTTGAAGTCGTTGATATTTTAAGAGATAAATCAAATCTCGAATTTAAAAGAGATTCAGAGGCTGAGGTGGTGATAAAAAATAGTAAGCTTATCATAAAACAATTTTATCCAATGAACCTTCTCCAAAAACTTTCTATTCTGAAAGAAAATGTAGAAGATTGGAAAGAATTAACTGAATCTGTTAAAGTAGATTTCAACTATGACGGTGTTGTGTTTGAACCTAAAATAGTAGACGTTCCAGAAAATGAAGTAATGGTAAAAGGTGAATACCTCATCCCAGAAGATGCTGGTGCTATAAGAATAAAAATTACCGATTTACTCTCCGAGTCTTTAGAGTTAACCATTGAAAACAAATAAATATGGCTAAGAAAAAGACGGAATCACAAATAAACTTTCCTTTTTACACTTATTTGCAGTTGTTTCATGATAACAATAAGAAGAAAGTATATAGTTCTTATAAACCTTTAACGAAGAAGTTCTTGGATTTTAATAATCCAGAAAATCCAACGGCATACCTTAGGAAACCTCAATTTGAAGCTTTAGAAATGTATATTTTTCTCAAAGAATTTTTAGAGAACAAATACTTGTATGAAGTTTTTGAAGATTGGTTTAAAAAAGAGAATCAATTCGAAGGAAGAGATGATATAGGTATTTCAAAAACCAAAGGTTCGAAAGGAACCCTAGATATGTTTGGACCATCTGAGTTCCAAGGAGAAGATAAAGATGCATTCAAGCAAGTTTTTAAGCAAATAGAGTCGTTTAAGCAAATCTATCCGAATTACATATTTGCATTAACCATGGGACTGGGTAAAACAGTATTGATGGCAACCTCAATTTTCTATGAGTTTTTGTTGGCTAATAAGTACCCAAAAACATCAAGGTATTGCCACAATGCTCTAGTATTTGCTCCAGACAAAACAGTTCTTCAATCATTAAAAGAAATTGAAACATTTGATAAGTCAATGGTTATCCCTCCAGAGTATGTGAATTGGTTAGATACCCATTTGAAATTTCACTTTCTTGATGATACTGGAGTTTCTCTAAATGCTTTAGATAATTCTAAATTCAATATCATTATCTCAAATACACAGAAGATTATTCTTAAGAAACAACATAAGAAAACATCTGCCTCAGAAAGTTTATTCAATGAAGGAAGAACTATGCACAAGGCTCTTTCTTTAAATAAAGACTTTGAAGACTTGTATGGTTTTGAAATTAACACTGACACTGAATTATTATCAAACCAAAGATTTGCAAAACTTACTAGACTTAAGCAACTTGGGATATATGTAGATGAGGCTCACCACGTTTTTGGAACTCAATTGGCACAAGATTTTGGACTTAAAAGTACTGCAACTAGTTTAAGGGTAACGATAAACGAATTAGCAGAAGCACTGAATGAAGCTGGTTCTAGAGTCGTTGGTTGTTATAACTATACTGGTACACCTTATGTTGGGAAAAGATTATTACCAGAAGTGGTATATGCTTATGGTTTAAAAGATGCGATAGACAATAAGTACCTAAAACAAGTGAAGATTTTTGGTTTCGATAATGTAAAATCTCAAACCAAGGCATTTGTCAAAACCGCAATAACAGAGTTTTGGCAAAAACATAATGGTCAAAGATATGAAGGGATACTACCAAAATTCGCATTTTTTGCTTCATCAATAGATGAACTTCAAAAAGAACTTAGACCAATTGTTGAAGAGGTATTAGTTGAATTAGGGATTCCAATCACAAAAATATTAGTAAATGTTGGTGATGATAAAATCACCAAAAACGATGACCTTCGTGAATTTAGAAATCTTGATAAACCAGAATCAGATAAACAATTTATTCTTCTAGTTAACAAAGGAAAAGAAGGTTGGAACTGTCGTTCATTATTCGGAGTTGGTCTGCATAGAGAACCGAAGTCTAAAGTATTTGTTTTACAAGCCACAATGAGATGCTTAAGAGCAATTACAGACATCCAGCAAGAAGGAATGGTTTATTTGTCTGGTGAGAACATTAAAACACTTGAAAACGAACTCGAACAGAACTTTAAGTTGACAGTTGATGAACTTACAAGTGCTGGTGAAGACAAGGAACTTGTTGAAATCCGATTAGTACCACCACCAGTTAAGATAAAGGTAAAAAGAATCAAAAAACTTCACCAACTTAAGGAAAACAAACTTCGAGATGGAGTTGACTTGGAAATTGATAAAATTGATTACGATAATTACACAATAAAAAGAACTATTAGAGACATTAAAGATATTTCCAACGTAAAGAAAACAGGAGATGTAATAGACTTCGATAAAAGAGTATTTTCTGAATTTACTTTAATTGCAGAAATAGCAAGATATTTGTACCATCCAGAAGGTGTTGACCACCTTAGCAAAATTAGTTGTTTAGAAATAAAAATTGTACTAGAAAAATCTTTAGACGGTATTCAAAAGGTATTAAAGGCAGTCAATAAACATAATGAAGTATTATATGATTGGGTTATACCGAAATTGTTTAACGTCCTCTATACTATTGATTCATTTGACAAAACGGAGGAAGAAGAAATTGAATTAGTCAAAGAACCAAAAGAAGGTTTCTACCGAATGAAAGCAAAGGCAAAGTTAATTGCAAATATTGACGACCCAAAGTTCGCTTCAAACAAAAACAAATCATTTCATCTTGATAATTATTGTTTCGATTCCTATCCAGAATCAACAATGTTCTCTGCTTTATTAAAAGATGAAGTAATTGAAAAGGTTTGGTTCACAGGAATGTTAACTCATGGTCAATCCGATTTCTTAATAAGGTATATAGACCCAGAGTCACATACAGTAAGAAGCTATTATCCAGACTTCTTAGTCAAGGTAAAAACTGATGATGATTCAGAGAAGTACGTAATCATCGAGGTAAAAGGTGACAATAAAATTGATGATGAGGTTGTAAAAGCAAAAGCGGATTATGCTTCTCAACTAGCTGGTGCAAGTGGTATGACTTATCAGATTATTAAGGGGTCTGAGGCTAGTAAGGGGATTATAGTTTCATAGATTATGAGAATATCAAATATAAATATTGAAAAATTTAGGTCTATAGATAAAGCGACTCTCGTGGTTGGAAATCTTTGTGCCTTAGTGGGAAGCAATAACGTTGGTAAATCGACTCTTTTAAGGGCATTAAATTCTTTTTTTAACTATGAATCTGAAAAAGTAAATTTTCAAAATGGTAACCATGACTTTAAGAAAAGAGCGATTCCTAAAATCGATATAATCCTTATGGATGTACCGAACAGAGTTGCATTAAATGATTTTAAGCAGCTTGACGGTACTTTACATTTAAGATTGACATTTGAGTCAAGTACTAAGCAAAAAGAAAAATTTCAATATTTTAATAATGGAAATTATCTTGAATTTCCCAAAGAAGCACAGTCAGCGTTAAAAAAAGAAATAGAATTCGTCTATATCCCTACATCAAGAGACTATAAAGAAACTATATTTCAAGAAAAGACATTGTTGAAAGAATTACTAGATGTCTATTTAAAAAAACATACTAAAAAACGAAATCGAATAAAACCAAAAATTGAAGACGCTGTTAATTATTTTAATAAAAACGCATTAAAGAAAGCAAGTAAAGAATTACAAAACTATTATCCGTTATCTCGTGAATTTGATATCCAAATCGACTATGACAAGAGTGATATGGATTATCATATTCTATTACGTGATTTATGTATCAAAATAGATGATGGAAAAAGAATTTATAATTTAATAGATACTGGAAGTGGTATTCAGAGTCTTGTAAATATAGCAATCTACAGACTTTTAGCTTCATTAAAGCATAGTAATTTTATTATTGGAATTGAAGAACCAGAAGTAAATCTACATCCTCAATCTCAAAGAGAAATTATTAACGAGTTTAAAAAAAGTTCAGCAAGTGATAGTCTTCAAATAATATTTACTACTCATTCAGCAGTTGTTATTGATGAACTTGAACATTCTGATATAATTTCATTTACTAGAAAAGAAGATTCAGTTAGAGGGTATATAACTAGCGTAAGTCAAATCCCTCAAAATTTTTGGGAGTCAAATGGATTAGATTATCAGAATTACTATCAATTCTATAAGTATCATAATAGTGAATTTTTCTTCTCAAAATTTGTTGTTATTGTTGAAGGAAAAGGAGATGTTGAGACTGTCAACCATCTATTATCAAATTCTGATATTAAGGATAAGCTTCAAGGATTAAGTATCCTATCACTAGATGGGGTTCAAGATTTAAAATATCCTTTTTACTTATTGAAGTACTTAAATATACCATACCTAATTGTCGTAGATAAAGACTTTTTTGTTCCCTATTTGAATGATAGTAAAGAAGGAAGCCGCTCAGCTGATGGAACTTTTAGATATAAAACTGAATTCAACTCAAAAAATATTTCATTGATTGAGCAAATAATTGAAAATGAAGCTGAAAGATTTGAATTATTAAATTTGCTTTCTCATAATCACACAAAAGCATTAGATTTTTTGGAAAAATATAGAATTGTTTCTATGAGATACAATCTTGAAATGGATTTAGTTTCTAGTGGTAGAGCTAGAGAACAGTATTATAACATTTTTAATATTGGAGAAGCAAATCAAAATATGCAAATTTTACTAACTTCATATTCCAATCAAATAAAAAAGACAGAAAATATTATGAAAGTATTAAGAAATCTTGATAACAGTGGATTACCATTTTCATTATCTCGAATTAAGAGGATGGCTAAGAAATTATTAGTAGAATAATCGCAAATCAATAAATAAATTAGATTTCAATATTGACAGCATATTTTTCCCAATCAAAATCTTTTAAAACATCATTAATTAATTCTTTTACACAAAAATTATTAATGCTGTTAATTGTACCTATAATAACCAATTCACTCATATCGAATTGGTTATTTGGGTCATCAACACTTTTGTGTGATTCAACCCATACGTACACTATAAAGGGGGCAAACTTCTTTTTATCCAAGCCGAAACTCTTCATTGAGAATACACACTTTCTAGCATACCAATTGGGTGGCACATCTAAACTATCATAAATTCGAATGTTATCTTCAAGTGTTGGTTCACCAGCAAGAATTTCAGCATAAGTCGTTTCTATTTGAATACCTCTTATGGTCAACTCATGACCACTCTTCAATTTTATAACTTCATTTTTCATATTTATTTCTTTTAGAAATAAATATCTCAAAAAACGCAAAAAATATTTTATTTAATTGAAATCCAGGATAATAGGTTAAAAACTTGTCCTGGAATTATATTTTTATAAACTTTGCTAAAGGTTGTTATAAAATAAGGTTTACCTTTTATTATAACACCAAATAGGTCAAATCATGGGTTCTGAAACCAGCAAAATGACCTCAAAAATGTTTAACCCTTTTTTTATAACACTTATGAGTAAAATACCAGTAGCAATTTTTGGAAGAGTAAGTTTGGATTCGATGGATTTCCAAAGACAGATAAATGATTTACAAAAAGTAGCAGATAGATTCGATTATGAAGTTGTTAGCATAATTACCGAAAAAATATCTGGTGCTAAAAATAATGATGAACGTTTGGGAATTCAACAGTTGTTAGAACAGGCAAAACAAGGCAAGTTTCAAAAAATCCTCTGCACCGAAATTTCTCGATTAGGAAGGTCAAATACCCAAACTTTAAAATTAATCGATGAACTTCACCTATTAGGTATCAGCATATATTTTCAAGACTTAAATTCCGAAACATTAAATGAAAATGGTGAGGTCTCCTTTCAAACAGAAATTTTAACCAACCTATTATCCCTATTTGCTAAAAATGAAAGACAGATTTTGATTTCCAGAATTAAATCTGGAATGCAGAAAGCAATGGCAGAAAAGCATTGTGGGCGACCAATTAATAGCAAAGAAAATTCAAATGACTTTTTATCAAAATACCCTAAAGTTATAGATGGCTTGAAAAGAGGTTTAAGCGTTCGTGAATGTGTAAAGTTGTATGATGTTTCTTTAGGAACGGTTGCTAAAATTAGAAAAATGGCTATTGTATGAGATTTGTAAACCTAACAAGGATATATATGGTAATGAAGCAAACGTATGATTCTCAATCGTTCGATGTAATCAGTAACATGGATGAGGGAATGATGATTGAGTTTTATGTTAAAAAAGACATTGAGGTTGATATACCCAAATTAACAATGTCTTTAAAGCGATACATTCGGTTTGTATCCGATTACTTTATTACCAGAGAGGATGGCAAAATAATAATTTGCATCATTTTTCGAAAAAAGAAGCATCCCATTGATTTTGGATTTGAATTCAGTTTGAACTAAATTTTATAAAATATGAAAAAGACCAGAATTACGATAACGCATCAATTAGAAAAAACCAAACATACTTTTTTGGTTGAAAATCCAGACAAATTATCCCGAATCGAATCTGAAAAAATAATGCAAAAGATGGGGGTTACGATGCTTTTTGTTAATGGAAAACTTTATAAAAATGATTATTTTTGAACTTGTTTTCACTTAAATAAAAATAGTTAAATGCCCTTATCTCCCTTATCAATCATATAAATATAATTTTCTGGTTTTATAGTTATCATTTCTTTAACTGGTGGTAACAAATTTGATACATTCTTATAAGAAATTAAATTTTGGAATTCTTCATGAATATCTACTACATCAACCATTAAAATATTATCCTTATATACAGGTTCATATTCCATTAAGGTCAATGGTAAATACTTATATACTTTTTCTTTTTGACCACCAAAACTTCTTACCCCACGAGAATAGATAAAAAGTTTTAATGTTGTATTCAATGTTATACCTTTTAGCTTTATGAAAACGGTTGCTAGTATATAGTTTCTATCAATTGTATTTATTATTATTTTATCGATAAATTGTTTCAATATACTCGTTAGTTCGATTCTGTTTTCTTTTGCTTTTGCGAACATTTCTTTTGTAGCTTGTTGTTGGTCATAGTTTGTTATGGTTGCTTTCTTTGAAAAGATTTCTTTTTGAATATTTTTAATTTTTTCATTTATTGAGTTGATACTCGTGTTAAGTTCGTTATCCATCTTTGTGAAATAATCAAAGTTTGGGTTTGAACTTTTTGACATTGTTAAAATTAAATTTTCAAGTTGTTTTTGTTTGCTTAAATGTTCATTTTTTTCATTTTTCAATCTTTGTTCAAGATGTTTAAGTTCGTCATTGATTTTTTTAAGAATATCATTTGGATTGTCAAGGTATTTTACCAACGTATCAGTTTTTGAAACTTGGTCAAAGATTACACTTTCAATTAAGCTTATATTGATTGAATTATTACCACAAGTATGACCCTTTTTAAGTTTTGATGTACATATATATACTTTGTCTTTTGATGGAATATATCGCCCCATATACTTTTTTCCACAAACACCACATCGAATTAAATCTTTCAAAAGATATATATGTTTTCCATAAAATTGTCTGTCAGTCTTGGATGTTCTTATTTCGGTGCATAAATCAAATTGTTCTTTTGAAATTATGCCTCGTGTTTCAACATAGTCATATTCTGCTGGAGTAATAATTACCTTTTTATCATCAATGATTTCTGTTACTGCATCAACTGTTTTATATTTTCTTTTGCCGATATAAATTGTATTCTTTAGAATTTGAAATATTACGGTATCTGACCAAATAATATCTTCACCAGTGGTTGGTGTATGTTCACCGTTGAATTTCATAACTTTTGTTGCTCTGGTCTTATTAAACTTGGTGGGAATATTCATTTCGTTTAATGTTTGAGCGATTACCCTAGCACCAATCCCTTCTTGGTATTTATCAAAAATCATTTTAATGATTTCAGCTTCATCTTCATCAATTTTTACAAAGCCCTTTTCATCATTTGTATAACCGTATGGGTTGTTTGGTGTTGAAAATTTACCATCAACAACTCTTTGACGTTTACCAGATTTCATTCTGGTTTTCATTGTTTTAGTTTCAATGTCCGAAAATTCAATTGCAATTGTTAACATAATAGCAACAATATTATTTCTAGTACCATCTGGGTTAAGTGTACAAACAGTTGGGTTTAAAATCTTTATTGGAATTTTTAGGTCGCAAAATCTTTCTATTGTATCTTTCGTTAATCTGGGATTTCTACCTAAACGACTAACTTCTGTTACATAGATAGCTTCAATAGCTTTACCATCGTTTTCAACTATATTGATTAATCTTGTTAGTTCTGGTCTATCTTCATTTTTTGTGTAACCAGATACCTTTTCTGCAAATATTTCAATTTGGTCTTCTGAATATCCATCTTTTTTTATAGCGTTAGTCAAATCGGAAATCTGTCTGTCATACTCTTGATTATCAATCGTAGAGACCCTAGCAAACAAAGCAATTTTTGTCATAACTTTTGTTTTATTTTTTTACAAAGTTAAACCAACTAGTTTAATATAGCAAATGAAGTAAATATAGACAAAGGAATAGGCTACCATTTAGTAGGTTTACCTGATAATGCCATTAAAGAAAGTAGTTATCGAATTGCTGCTGCATTGAAGAATAATGGTTATGCTTTACCAGGAAAAAAA
>JACCDU010358217.1_pt1 | contig 28778 bp, 26 predicted proteins | sample 7446081 | NCBI WGS metagenome assembly JACCDU01 (sample SAMN15323447, study PRJNA562643) | freshwater metagenome | isolation source: river surface water | place: USA:Blue River Watershed | collected 2017-08-17
CCATGTATCGCTCTGGTTCGGTGTTCAATATGTAATGCGCAGATCGCACATGGATGACCCAAGGATTAGCTAAATTAAAGCCCGGAGTGATCAGTGCTGCGCCGAGTTCGAGAGGTGCAAATGGCTGACAGAACTTTTCTAGCTCTGGCCCAGCTGCTGTGTGTATCGCCCCTGCTACGCCTGAGCCAAGCCTTAGATTGGCATTAGCAGAATTCACTAACGCATCAACATCTGGCTGCATCACGATGTTCCCAACGACGACTTCAATTTTCATGTTGTACTCACTCAGTCCCAGCCACAGATGAACTCTGCAACTACTTTTTTATTTCTAACAATTGCAAACCCCGAATAGATATCACATGGTTTTAAATACTTCGGCGAATGACCTGGCTTAATTGACCATCCTTTTGTTGCAAACGACCACAGCTGATCCGAAGGCTCTAGCTGGGACAACAAGTTAATCCAGCCTTGATGGAGATGCCCAAAAGGTTGATTAGGAACCCGACCCAACGGGTCAGAAACGTAGCTAGCAGCCTCAACCTCAAGTGGATTGACTTGCTTGATCAAGCTATCTTTTTTACAGGTAAAACTCGGCTCATCTGAGCTGTAGTGCGGTGCAGGCTTATCAACAAAGGTTGCGTGTGCAGCGATCAACAGTGCAATCGGCCAGATCAAGCAAAACAACATGACCGTGCCGAACCACACTATCGTTTTCTTAATTCGATCCCGAAGAGTTTTTTCTTTCTCCAGTGCCACTCTAACTTCTTGAGCCCATACCGATGGACTTTCTTTGCGGTGAAACACATAGACCAACAACCTCAGCACTAGCAAAGTAATTACACCAATGCCCATATAAAGCCAGAACCAATCTAGATAGCTTTCAGGCATCGACACGCTCCTCGCGCTTTGATGATTTAACAATGAAGGCGAGCAACGTCCAAATCAACATATCAACCCTTCCCAAAAATTGTCATTGCACCAACGCTGTAGCCATTGCCACCCTTACCATTGCCAACACCATTGCCCTCAATACGCTCACTGAGTACAACGCCCTTCTCAATCTCAATGAACAGGTCTTGTTCGTAGGTACTGCCGTAGCCACCGTGCACATAGTTCAATAGCTCGCCCATCGGACAGCGTAGTTCACCGGTGTACCAATGCGCAAATACGCCATCTGGATAATCGGGAAACAAGTGAGACAGTCCTACCTCTTCCGTCGGCCCGTCGAAGTCCCCCTTATTGATATAGCCTCGCAGCTTTACCAAATACAAGCGTCCACCTTCAATCGTCCACGTACCGACATAACCCCGCCACAGAGCTGTAGAAGTTGCAGTAAAACGAACAGGATTGCATGCGCTTTTTAAGTAAGCACCCAGTGGATTGGTACAAAGCGAAAGCTTTTCTCCCTTATGAATCAAGACTTCTGCTACCTGAGCTGTCATTTTTTATTCCTTCTATTCAATTGCCCATAGTCTGACGTAGCAAAAGCTCAGCACGTGAGCCTTTGCCTCATTAATCAAAAAACACTTGCGAACGCATGTCTCGTGTCAAAACATCATGAAACTGCTGCCAGAGAACATCCTCATCAGCACCGCAAATTGGACTATTACTTTTAGCTTGATAGGTTCTTTGAACTTTTAAAGTTTTATTTAAAAGCTCATACCGAGCCGAATATCGAATGAGCCCGTTGTCGAAAGAAACCTCACTTGGTATACGCGTGATCCGAACCTCAGCAGGAAACTCAAGCTCGACTTCCTCCACATGCTTACTTGAAAAGCAATACGCTTGGAAGCGACGATTCTTTGGTGCTTGCGCTTTGGTCATCATCTTTAAGTACCCTGGGGCAATACCTATCGGGATCGCCATTGCGCTTGGACCTGGAATGTTGACGACAGGGTTGAGCTCAAAGAAAGCCTCATCTTTCCACTTGGAATCAAGATCGAGCGCATTCTGATTTGCAATCTCACCCTTACCCGACTCCATGAAGCGCGATAGGTACTTAGACACCAATCGCTCTTGATCACGCCCGTTTTCATAGAAACGTGTCATGCGTGAATCCACCTCGTAGTAGCCGCGGGTTTTGATATTGCTGAACCCTTGGATGCGGCCATCACTCAGCAACTTCATTACCACCTTGGTTTCGCTTCGATCCTTCAATGGACTAGTGTTTGGTGTGTAACGAATCTCACCTGTTGAAGTCAAAATCACAGGTTTTCCAGAGTCTTCACGTGGCAATACACCCATGGGTGCAAATTGGGCGGTGGAGTCAAGATACAAGTCAAATTCTGGGACATAGGTTATGACGTGGTTAAAAGGCGTCACGGTGGGCAGCTTTGGCAACTTATACGCGAATCCCATATTGATCAACGCAGGAGTTGAATCAATTCCCACGGCTTTGAGCAGCGACTCCAGCAACACCACATGGTCTTTGCAGTCCCCATAGTGGTTATCCAAAATGCTCTGTGCGTCATGTGGGACGTAACCGCCATCACCCATGTAAATACCTAAGTAGCGAATGTTCACACTCACCCAGTTGTATAAGCGCCGCACTTTGTCTTTGCGGGTCTTTGCACCTTTGGTAATTTCTTTAGCAAGCGCTCTGACTCCATCAGTCACCTTGGCCTTGTCTTCAGCCACTTCGTAATAAGCTTTCGCCATTTGCTCATAGCTAGCAAAACTTGTAATAGCGATATGCGGCGCATAGTCGTAAATCTCTGCCTGGTTTGGCTCTGACGGATAAGCCTCTGATTGTTTGTAGTCAAACTCATAGTGCACTTGACCATCTTTTGATGGTGTCTTTACCAAGCCACCATTCACACGATCCGCATCAATGCTTAGTTTGATCTTTGGGTCATGGGTGAGCTTGAGCTGAAAGTTCTCGTAGCGACCATGCGGACTGAAGTGACGCGTGTAAAAGTAATGATTCTTAAAGTACGGCGTATGCTGCTTGGTGTTTGCCTTGTAGCAAAGCATGCTACCCACCTGCACTTGCGGAAAGATGACGACCTTCACCTTGGCATCGCTGTAAATCAACTCGCCAGATCCTCCAGACTCATCCACCGTTCGGATACGGTCTTCAGTCACCAACACACGCGTGCCATCAGGTTGCAATGTGTAAGCCTCAGTCACGGTAACGTCTTCTAAGGTGCTCACATAAGAAATTCTCTGCTCGCCCATGATGTTCACACCCGCTTGCGTTTCAATACGAATGCAGTACTCGACGGCCTCTGTAGACGAACCATCAGCCATCACGTGAACCGAAACTAAGTCTTTCACGATGGTGTACGGCGGCTCGTACTTGGCCTCACAGCTAGAAGCCCAAGCCAGGCCCATGATGGCCAGTGATTTCGCAAGATCTGACATAGCGGTTCTCTACCTTGTTGTTTTGATGCCGTCAGTTTGCCCATCGCTGAGCTCACCCTGTGAGCCCGAGAACGCTTGATTACTGGATGAAGAAACAGGCTCACAGGCTCATGTGGCTAGCCACAGGCTAACGAAACTGATGAGCCTGTTCTATCTGATTGAGTGAGCTATGCCGATATACAAAACCCGTGAAGAGTGGCTCTTAGCTGCCGTCGAAGAAATCCGCCCTATCTTTGCCAACAAAGGCCACCATATTCCGCAAAACTGCCAGGTCTCTTGCGGCTTCGCCAGTACCGGCACCCGTAGCCACCATATTGGCCAGTGCTGGCCCAGAGAAAGCTCGACCGATGAGCGCAACCAAATCTTCATCTCTCCTGCACTTTATGAGCCTGCTGAAGTACTGGACACCTTGGTGCATGAGCTTGTCCACGCAGTCGACGACTGTGAACACAAGCATGGCAAAGAGTTCAAGAAAATTGCGCTTAGCCTGGGCATGATGGGCCCCATGCGAAGTGCTGGAGCCGGGCCGGAACTCAAGATCAAACTAGAGGAGATTGCAAAGGCTCTTGGCCCTTATCCGCATGGCAAGCTCAAAGTCACGCATCGCATAGTCATAAACCGCTCACGCCCGCGTGCCAAATGTCCTGCCTGTGGGTTTCAGGTGCCAATGCTGAAGCGTTTTCTGGCGTATGGCGCCCCCATCTGCCCCAAAGACAAAGTAGAAATGGAGCAGGTCGGCGATTGGGAGGCTAATTGATGTCCATCTACACCGCCATCATCTCGTCGCTGCTTGCCTTGAACTCATGCTTAATTTGGGGAAAGATGAACATGAGAGCGCCCTCACCCGTCGCATTTGAGACCAATCACCCTGCGCCGTTAGCGTTCTGGATAGCGAGGGAATATGGTTCTATTGCCCTTCATCCCCGACCTAGCCGCAAGCAACGGGCCGCTATTGCCTTGGATCAACTCTTCGGCATTGATCAACTCGAGCCTTAAATGCTTAAAAGTATGATCAATGTATCTTTTATAAAAGACAACTTGGACTTCACATATGAGCGAAATTGATCGCCTCTACAGCTACCGCACATTGCTCACTGGCCGCAGGGCCGTGCCGCGAGACGAAATCCTGAGCAAGCTCGAAATCAGCCAAGCCACCTTTAAACGTGACTTGGCAAAGCTGCGTGACCGTCTGAACATCCCTGTTGTCTTTGACCGTGACTTAGGCGGCTACCGCCTGGACAACACCGATATGCGCCAAGAGTTACCAGGTCTGTGGTTTAGCCAAGATGAAATCTTGGCCTTGCTGACCATTCAAAACATGCTCGAACAACTTGAGCCTGGTTTACTCGGACCTAAGCTCAAGCCGCTTCAGCAACGACTAGACGATATGCTCACCGGACAGGGGCTAAGTGCTGAAACACTATCTCAACGCGTACGCTTAGTACACGCAGGCAAACGTCGCATGAAGTTGAAATGCTTTGAGTTAGTGGCCAAAGCCACTCTTGAACGTAAACAAATCAAGATACAACATTTCAACCGCCAGACAGGAAAGACTATTGAACGCACTATCTCACCTCAACAACTGGTGCACTACCGTGACAACTGGTACGTGGATGCTTGGTGTCATCTGCGCAAAGAGGTGAGAAGCTTTGCGGTAGATGCGATTTCTGAATGCGAGCAACTCGAGGTTGATGCGAAAGAACTAGATGCAGACCGGCTTCGCACATCCATGCAAAGCGGGTACGGCATATTTGGTGGAGCAGTTAAAGGCTGGGCTAAGTTGAAGTTCACGCCGGAGCGTGCGCGCTGGGTCAAGCATGAAGAATGGCACCCCGAGCAAAAAGGACACGAAGAAGCCGATGGCTCTTATGTGTTGGAAATTCCATATTCAGATGAGCGAGAACTAGTCGGCGATATTTTGAGGTTTGGCAGCGATGTCAAAGTGCTTTCCCCAAGTACGCTCATCAAAAGTGTTTGCAATACTTTAAATGAGGCTGCTCATACGTATTCATAAGCTAATTCTGTGATTAGCTCGTAAGTGGCCTGTTGCAATTTCGACATTTTTCGGAATTGGCATCTGTGTAATACATAAAACTTTTGCAATGTGAACAAGTTATGTATCCTGAGTTGGGGATCCTCTTCTTGTGACTTTGTTTATTTGCACTAGAGTCAACAAATATAGTCGTTCCAATTTGTTGACCAGGCTTAGACTTGGCTGGACTGATAACAGTGTCGGAAGCCCATTTTTCTTTTTTTCCTTTTAGAAAATCATGGCTTAGTTCCGGCCTAGTAGCTGCAAAAGAAACAACGCCCTCAGGGTCAACCGTGTACACACTCCTATTTCGAGAGGCCTCCTGAAGCCTGTTGTATTCAGAATCAAGCAACTCCCTGATCTCAGAAGTTAATTTGAGCTCCTCGGAACGCTCCAGCATTTGACGAATTTGTGTAGTTGTAAGGACTCGAGCTTCAAGTGCAACACGAACTCTTTGGATATTAAATTCTTGTTTTACCTCAGCTGGAGCACTTGAAGAAAGAGTTTTTGGTATGGAACCATGCTCTTGGGTGGGCTCATTTTTAACTTGCTCTAAGAATTTATTCTTTGACGAAATCTCTTTGTGGTTAGCAGTTTTTGCTTCCTTCTTGACTCTATTCTTCAACGACTTACACGGGCATTCAAAAACACCAAAGTGCCCACTTAACAATAGAAACTGATCTCTCAAGCTATATTCTTGTAGAGATTTCGCAGCACCTTTGCAGACAAGCAAGCAATTCTCACTGGTTTTTCGAATACCGAAGCCACGTTCAAAAAGCGGCAGCAAATCTGCATTAGATTCGCTTAATTTACGTGAACAGCCGTCGCATCGGTATTCCGAGTTGATCAGAATTTCCTGAATTATCTTCATGTCAATAGAGTCCGAAGTAATCTTGAAATAAATTGCGCTGAACTCAAGTGAGTTACGAAAATAGCAAAAACAACAGAGACTAGTTAGTCTTCGAAGTCTTTGTTAACAAAACCAAAAACCGTGCAGTTTTCCTTAACAGTACGTTGAATAGAGTCGTCGAACGGCTCCGTGGTATTTGCTTCAATCTCAATACTAATGCGCACCTGCGTTCCATTACGGTTTGCAAGCAAAGCAATCACATCATCTGCAATATCAGAAAACTGCCGACGAGCCTGAATTGGATCAAGTAGCACATTCCCAAAGAAACGAGTCTTTGATGATTTCACTGGATGCGCGGGATCAGGACCAGGAACCAGCGGGGTTGGGCCTGGACCAGGCTGAGGGTTAGGGATCGGATGCGGCCCGGGATTTGGTGATGGCTCCGGAACAATTGCTTCATAAGCAGCTGCGGCACTTGGTTCAATGAGCAGCAATTCCTCATCCAGAGTGACTGCACCTCTTTTTCCAAACAAGAGTCCTAAATACTTCTCATCATCTTGCCCTTGAGCTAAGGCATAGAAATCCTTGCTATCCAACCCTGCTACAAGGGTTCGGTAAAACGTATCGTCATCTCTTAGACGTGGCAAGAATAAATCCTGACAACTTCTTTGCCATACCTCCATAGCTCGAACTGCTGGCTTATCTTTCCAAAACCAGTCTTTGACAACCCGAGCCAAATGAATCGGAGCCCAATCGGTTATGAGTAGCTCATTGTCTTTAAGCACTCGACTGATTTCATCCTGAAAATTAGGAGCTCCAGCATTGATCTGGAATTTTTCCCATTGCACAGGTGATAGCCCTTTTCCTACTTGTGCTGTTTGGACTGGTGCCAAAAGCCATTTGTAGGATTCCCTTACCATGCGGCGCAATGCCTCCGTAGCTTCATCCATGTAACGGCTGGCTTGCCTAGATTGCAAAACATCCAAGTTCATCCGTAATTCGCGAATGTCATTGACAATTGAAGTCCAAGCCAGAACTGAACGAACTTGATCACGAAGTCGCCCCACGTTGTCCTGATCAACAGCAAGGAAAATCAGCCGATTTTTCTTGAAACGTGGCTGATCCCCTCGCTTGTTCAAGATTTCTTCAGCAGCTACCTGCGCTTGGTTTGGTCCAGTGCGAGCTAAACCTGCATCCGGTGGCAACACCACCAAGCGAAGATGCCAGTCATCGGGAACATCAAAGCTGGAAGTGAAAACATGCGTTGCAGAAAATTGCGACTGACCTGAACGCAACATCGTCGACAAACGATCTTTGATAACTGGAAATACGTCCTCACGATCTTGGAAACGACGCTTACGCTCTTCCATCTCCCGGCGCAAGTTAGGCCTCGTGTCAAACCAATAACGATCGTTACCAGAATTTAGGAAATGAAGTTTGTCAGTCAAGCGACGAAGAGCATCCTTAAACACCTCAGTTTGTTGACCGGGTGTGGCAACCCCCAGCAAAACTCTTGACAACTCAATCCCGCGCGTCACGTGGTTGCTGGTTGTAGGGGCGCTTCCTAAGAAAATTGCACGCGCATTTCGGCGGCACGCAAGCACACTTCCAAACTTCGGTTCGGCACTCTCTATCTCTGTAGTTTCGGCTCGATCTCCATCCACATCACGCTCAATCACTGGATCCCAACCAGGGGGCAAATAGTTGATCAATTCCGTGCGCGTTTGGGCATCTGCCAAAGGCAAGCTACCAGGCATGATGAGTGCATCGCGATTATTGTCTTGCCACAAGCGATGAATGACTTGAGCCATCAGCTTAAGGACGCCTCGTGTACGCTGAAAGTTATCCAGAGTGGCCCAGTCTTCATACAGACGCTCGAATACCTCCGGATGAATTGGATATGCTTGCAATAGACGCTGGTAATAGCTACTGTCTTGCGTCTCGCGAGGGAAATCCGCACCGTGCGCAGTGTAGTAATCTGCAAATGCTCGACAAACGGCTTCTGCAGCCAAACGATCTGATTGAGCAAACAATCTTCTGCGTACGATTTCAAAAGCTTCTTGCGTGGCAACAGGCTTCCAAATTGCCTGAACACGCCCAAAGTAATGCGAGAGCGCATTTAATGCTTGCACACCTCGTTGACTACCCGCCTCCCTCTCAGACTCAGGCAACGAAGCTAACATCAAAGCGGTGGGTACCGCCTTCAACGCCTCGGTCAAAGCTTGTACAAAAGTCAAGTTTGAATCAAGTGTTCCGCCTGTTAGCGTTTTACCTTCTTCAAACTGTCGTACATACGCAACCAACTCGTCCACAAGAATGACACAAGGTGCGTATCGGGCCAATAAATCTTGCAAGACCTCTTTACCTGGAGATGTACCAGAGAGGTCTGCAGCTTCAACTAACTTGTAGCCTTCGACACCACCCAGCTGCCATGCCAAATCACCCCAGAGTGTGTGCACTGACAAGCCATCTTGCTTAATTGGCTGATTGGGTGAGGATTTGATGCCATCAATCACAGCAATACGCGCTTTGGGAAGCTCTTGTACGCCAGCCGCATCCAGTATTGGGGCTATACCAGGCATATCTGCTGACGCTGTTTTTCCACTTGCCAAATGGTAAACAGCCAACATGGTGTGCGTCTTACCGCCACCAAATGCTGTCTGCAATTGGATTACTGGATCGCCCCCTTTACCTGACAGTCTGCGAACCACAGAGTCCAATAACAATTGCATACCTTCAGTGATGAAGGTACGTTGGAAAAACAAACCAGCATCCTGATATTCAGGATCTGCTGAACCAGCGTGTACGCGTGAAATGTCAGCAGCAAACTCTGCTTGTACAAAAGTCCCACTCAGTACATCTTCGTGAGGAACAGCAATTTCGCGCCATGGTTTTAAATTCAATTTATTTCTCCTATTCAACTCGCATAACTGCAAGTGAATTTTTCAACTATTAAATATCCAATGCCCCCTGCTGTCCCACTGGCCCAGCAGTCTGTGCAGCTTGTTCAATACCCGCCCATGCAGTGACGAGTTCGTTATAGGCTCGGGCTTCTTCGGCCCAGCCTTTGCGCTCGCAGAGTGTGTAGAGACGGTACGCCAGTGCTCGCATGGGTTCAGCCACGCTGGGCATTCGAGCCAACAAGGCGCCAGCAGCGCTTTCACCTTGCTGGTTATGAGCACGAATGAGCTGATGCAAAGCTTCCCACACAGGAGTTCGGGCGTCGCTCTCAGGAGTCCAATTGTTTTGAAGCTCAGCCCAGCGCAACAGGCGAACTTCGCCACCACTGCTTTGGAGCACACCTGCATCAGCCAGACCGCTCACGCTCGTACCTTTGGCACGACTCAGTGTGTCCGCTTCGCCAAAAACTCCTGCAGACCATCCACGATGCTCAAACCATGCAAGGCAAAACTGTGTATCGTGGTCAAAGTCGTCTTCGCTCAGGAAGCGGTTAATGAGCTGCAGAGCAGTTCGCACGCTCATGGGTGAGCCGTCGGCCTCAAGCACTGCTGTGTACTGGCTAAAGACCTCCATACCCGGACCAATAACAGCCTGACTCAAATCCACTGGAGCGACAGGACTTGCTATGGTGTCGACACCACCACGGGTCATGTCATCCAATGCCTGAGGCATACGCATATTGAGCTCACGCAAGAACTCCCTCCGACTAACAGTGGGGGCATCAACAGTGCGTTTTCGACAGACCAGAACAATACTAGAAGCAAGGGCATTGGTACCACTCGCAATCATTCGACTCCCGTTTTCAGTTCGCATCGGCCATGTACCAACAATGGAGAATCCTGCCCGCAACACTGCCTCAAGAAATGTTTCCCAGCCAGTACTGTGTGTCGTTGAATCACCTGTCGTCTCAGCTTGTTTAAAAGCATAATAAATTGTGACTGGAAATGCAGCATGCGCTTGTTGAGCAAGGCTATGCATTACCTTGGTCATTCCATCGAGAAAAAATGACTCGGCTTCTGCCTTTCCCCCGTGGCGAAAAGGCGTCGCCACGAGCTCATCCGCCTTTGGTACAGCCAATGTTGCGTATAAGTTCGGAAAGACAGGTCTGAGACTTTTTCTCAGCCACACATAAAAGAAATCAGATAAATCTGCATACTCAATGTTGTCGTAGTACGGAGGGTCCGTAGAAATCACTTTGTTTGCACTAATTCCTTGATTTGCTGCATCTGCTTGTTGTGCCGTACCTTTCCATTCAACTTTTACACCCTCAAATGACTTTGCATGAGCTTTTGAAATTCCATCTACAAAAACCTCCCAAGAACCAGAACTACTCCCCAAAGGATTACCTTCCGCGTAGTCCCAAATCATTGGTATTGCTTGCCTACCAAAAAGCTGTCGGGGGCATTGCGCAACAGGCTCCCACCTATTCAGCTTATTGCACAAATCTGCCATTTTGTCTCTTGCAAAAGACAAATAAACCCCTACGCTTTGTGCATACGCCAAGGCACCAGTTCCTCCACTCTCTAGATTAATTCCATCGTCAACCATGCCCGCTTGAATTGCATCCAGTTTGCATCGTTCTATAACTTCTTGTATTAATTCTGAAAAAGTCGTTAAAGCAACTAATTGGCGATCAGTAAACAAATCTCCGTAAACGTCCATGCCGTAATTGGAGACATTCACGCGGCACTTCCCATCCAGTTTGATCTCCGGTCTCCAATCGGGAATGGCCTGCTTTGCAACAGACTCCTGGCTCTTGGTTGGCGGCAAATAAACCCGACCAGAAGAACCTTCAGCAACGATGGCCATCAAACGACTGCCTATACGACCAGCAGAGCCTTCAGAACGTATGTACTTGTAGTCAATTGGCGAGTTGGATAGCAAACATAAAAATCCCGCCCTTTTTCCCGCCGATGTACCTGCTTGCGCCACATCTGTGGGCTTTCCCTTTTTAACTGTGAACTGGTAGGTACCGTCTTGAACCACCGGTTCAACATAAACTTCTTTACCAGCTTTGCTCGACAAAACAAATGTCGATACTAGAGGAACTTCGGCATTGCTGAATGCAGGATTGGGGCTTTTAACGGTGCGTGCCCACAACCAGGCTATGACAGTCAATTGTTGCCCTACCAAGGGCTTCAAATCAGGGCGCTCAGCAGCCATATCATCTGTGACTTGTACCTTAGGGTACAAATGTCCAATTTTCTTCTGAGCCTCTTCACGCATCCACGAGCCGTAACGGCGTACGTCCTCAGCTAGGCCTTGGGCACCTTGCCAGCGTCTGCCAAACATAGCCTCGCTAGCTTTGCCGCGCAAGTCGGGTACAGGCCCCACAGGCGCACGCCCTGCAAACTTAGGGGGTATTTCGATCATCGCCTTGTTAATGGTCACCGCCACAGGGTTCAGATCACTAGCGTGGCTCTCCAGTCCCAAGCGCTGAGCCTCCAGTGGCAGTGCGCCACCTCCAGCAAAGGGGTCGTGAAACCCAGGCAACTTATCGGGGTTGAACAACTCGGCTGCCTGAGGGTGATTTTTGTTGAGCTCACAAGTCTCACGCCAACTACGCATGATTTCAGCTCGAGCGCGATATAGCACCTCTTCATTGTTGGTATTTTCCCAGAGCACCAAATCTTCGATGATCTTGAACAACCGCTCTCGTTCTAACTTGGCTTTTTCTTGGTTCATCCCATACTTAAACCCACCACCTTGTTGGTAGCCTGGGTCATTGACCATTTGCGCAAAAATCACCGCACGAGCTGCTGCCAATGGTCGACGTGCCCACCACAAATGTAGAGTGCTGGGATGCCCATGGCGAATCGACTTCTCTCGAGCCGCAGCTTCGTTGATTTTGTCAAGAGGCAGGGCAACTTCGATGAGTTTTTTGGGAGATTTGATGGGGGAACTTGTCATGCTCTTTGCCTTGAAAAAGGCTTCATATTCAGAATGCTGTCGTCAAAATATGTCGATAAGGCGCAGTCTGGAGAAATGCGCTTAGATCGGCTGGAAATTGTGTTGCGATTTGCAAGGCCTGTTGGAACCAGCGTTTGCGCTCGTCAACTAAGGCTGCGTCTTTATTGAGACCCAGAATCCCAAAAGTCTGCGTAACTTCGTGTTTGCGTTGTTTCACCAAGCCAAGCACTGGTTCAATCGTGCCGTCGGTTGACAATATCCAGTCAGCGTTGCAGCCAGGACCTGGCTCGATAGGCAGCAGCGTCTCGCCTTTGTTTTGGCCGCAAGTTTTGTTGTTGATGCAGCTGTAGGCATAGTTTTGGTACACAAAGCTCAAGTGTGGGTGAGCGTTCTTGCCGCCCTTTGGCTTGATGTGTTCGACCTGCCCGCCCGTGGGCTCCAACGGACACTCGCAATAAACGCAAAGCCCGCCTTGATCTCGGTGCAAGCTAATGCGCACTGCATGTTTGGCAGGGGCAAAAGGTTCTGCATTGAAGTCTTTGGCGTCAGCTTGCGGGTGGCTGATGCGAAACTGCGCCAGCTCTAGCGGTTCTGGTCCGTGTTGCAACTCAACCATTTTGTTGGCCCTTCGCTTGTTCGCGGTGTGCGAGGAAGCGCCACGTTGCCAGATCACTATCCAAAAATTCGTATCCTTGGGCGTCAATCCGAGCCTTCAACTGCTGAGCTTGCTCACTATGCTCTCGCCCGGACCTGACCAACTGTTCGTATTCGCGAATGTCACTCTGAATGTCCAACTCTGGTTCTTTATGCACCTGCATGATGCGTGCAAGTGCATCACCCGATTCGTGTGCAAGTGGACTAAAGACTGGGGTGGATGCTGTGTAAACACCATCGCTTTGTTCCAAAACACGGATGTGCTCCTTACTAACTGTACTGAGCACCTGGGGACTATGTGTGGTGACAATGAATTGGGTAAGCGGGAATGTTCGCATTAAATCAGCCAAAACACGCTGTTGCCACGAAGGGTGCAGGTGCAGGTCGATCTCATCAATTAGCATGATGCCAGGGGCAACAAGCGGGCGCAGGTTCTCGAATACATGGGGTTCTAGTTGTGCTGCTGCGGGGTCCAGCGCAACCAGCGCATCAAACTCTTCTTTTATGCGCCATGTGTCTGCAGCGAACCGTTGCGTCAATTGTGGGTTCGAAATGGCTTGCCGACGAGCAAAGTCAATCGCCATAGCGAGCATGCTTTGATAACCCTGACTGAGCTGGTTAACCAGCAACTGAGCGTTGTCGCTGTTGCGGGTCAACACGAATTTGTGTTCACTGTTGAAGCGAGGTTGCGTGTACTGGCCTCCCAAAATTTGAACTACCGCCTGCCGAACAGTCTCCAACGCTGATGCTGCTGCAAAAGGCTCCGAGAAATCGGATGCCTCTTTTTGAAAGCGAAGTTCTGCAGCCTCTTCATTGTCAAACCATGCCAATAGCTCACGAAAGTCGCTCACCGCGTCCAACGCTCCCAACAAACCAGAGGTGGGATAGCCATAGTTTTCACGTGCCGAGCGTAAACGCTCAGGTACCTCCAGATAACCACGCTGAGCACCGTAATAGGCAAATACCGGGGTTAGCAATGGGTTTTGTGCTGCATAGCTGTGGACAACTTCGTCCATTTTTGATTTCAGGTCTGATTGCCCAATTTTTTCGTCAGGCTCAGCTCCTGAAACGGCCCCACGCCATTGATCCCACTTAAGCCCCTTTGTGGTTTCCATTTGCACTTGAGCGAAGTCAGCAGCCCCCCAACGCACGTGTTGGCCACGCTTAGATGGGCTTGGAACGATTTGAAAATCAGCATCTTTGATTCCTGGTCCACTGAGCCGAACATGGGCTGACGACAAGTATTTAAGTACCGGAGTAAGGCCAGAGGCTATACCGTCAAGTACAGCAGTCTTGCCAGCGCCGTTATCACCAACAAACACGGTAAGCCTAGGATGCAGGTCCACTTCCAAATGTCTAAAACATCTGAAATTTTTGAGCCTTATTTTTTTTAATCTCATGGTTTCTCCTGCATGGCCCGATCAGTTGTCAGTAGCGACGGACAAAAGTCTGTCCAGGTCCAGGTTTATGCTGGTCACAGTCCAGTCAGGCTCTTGGGTGAAGGCTTTGCGCACATAGTAAGGTCCCTCGTGCTGTTGGCCATCGACCAGCACAATAGCCAGCATGAATTTATCTTGTTGATTTAGACCATACATGATCTCGTTTCGTGTCACAGTGATGGTGGTTTGACCTTTAGCTCGGCCCTTGACCTCGATATGTCTGACCGTTGGAATTGTCCCATCGATTGCCTGCGGGACACTGGTCACATCCCAGCCACATTTCAGGGCCGAAACATCTTTGACTTGGTGCCCCATGGCTCGCTCTGCATCCATTACAGCCTGCATAGCCACACGCTCAACTCGGGATCTGGCTTCAGCATCAGGGCTCCATTGTTCGTCCCCTAAACGCTGAGCAAGAAGCCCTGCAGGAATAACTAGAGCTCCCCCCACAACTACTGGGGTAGCAGAAATAACTTGTCGTTTCACTTGCAAGTCAGCCAATCGAGTTTGCAGTCGACTTGTCAGGTCATCAATGGTTCGTCGAACATTTTCTAGATTTAGACGAACGTCTTTCCCTGCTGCCAAATCATCACGAAGGCGGTCATAACGATCAGACCAAAACTGAATTTCTTTGGTTAAGCGATCTCTGATTGCAGCCATAGTTTTGTCTACGGTACGTTCGCGACGTGTTTTGACTTCTTCAAAGTGTTCAGGCACCAAATACTGTGCTGCATGTGCAAGGGCCTGTGACTCATGATTGTTAGCCAACCATGGGGATTGAATCACATCCTGAACTATCGATAAATCTTGTTCGCCAATTGCCTGAAGATCTAGATGAGGTGCCCAGCCAGCTTCTATGGCTTGCCCTTGCACATCGATTTGTACAAATTGCATTCGGCGAGAAGTAGTTTGGCTGTTGTCTAAACCCTCCTTGATAGAGTGATCAATAATGAACAACAGTTTTGGCTCGATCCCCATATCAGTTGGATCAACCAATACAGCGCCCTGCTTAAGCTTTCCACGGTGACGCTCAAGCATGATGTCGGTGACAGACTGCATCAAGGGGTGCCCAGCATGAACCAGGCTGGCCATAGGAGCACCCACCTTATTTTGCAAACGAACAAATTGTTTTTCAAAACAAACTCGTTCGTAACGACGTAATACGGGCTCGCTGTATCGCCTATCTCTACCAGTGATCAAGCGGTCACGATCCCGAATCAAACCCGGCACAAAACTTATTTCATAACGTCCAGCTTCGCGCTGCTTTAGGTCACCACCCAACTGGGTAAAAGCTTGTTGAAAAAATGCACGTATGAAGTAGGGTTGCAACTTACGAGCCTCGGCTTTGTCCATTTCTTCTTTGACTTTGAACAAGCGTTGGGCATCCATCAGGTCTTCGTTGAGGGCATTACGCTCAATAATGGCTTGCAAGTGTTGCGTGTCAAGCGCTCCCTCTACAGCTTGAAGAAGGCGTTGGCGAACCGCAGGGTCGTTGCCATAACGAATAGCTTCGATCAACAGGTCTTTGAGGCTCTTGTTCTCAAACACCTCTCCAAGAATGTCAAAAACTCGCCCACCTAGTGCAGCACGCTCAATTTCAAGTTTGTCAAACAAACGCTGAAAAACGTCACCCTCTCTGGTTCCATTGGCCACCATATTCCAGAGATGGCAGACCTCAGTCTGACCGATACGATGGATACGACCAAAACGCTGCTCTAGTCGGTTGGGGTTCCAAGGTAGGTCGTAATTAACCATCAAGTTGGCGTTTTGCAAGTTCACGCCCTCACCAGCAGCGTCAGTGGCAATCAGTACACGCACAATTGGATCGTTACGAAATAGCTCTTGGACTTTTCGACGCTCTTCTCGCTTGACACCTCCATGAATCATCACGACGGCTTCCTGAACTCCATTGCACACGGAGTTTCGGATTTTGTCTGCTAAATATTCCAGCGTGTCTCGATGCTCAGTAAAGATGATCAACTTTCGCTGACGACTTTGTTCATCTTTCATCTCTGCAGTGTTTTGCAGAAGATTAGATAACTCCTCCCACTTCCGATCTCGATCAGAGTGCACAACTCGTTTAGCCTTTTCAACCAAATCCTCTAGGATGATGATTTCAGCTTCTAACTCTTGAATAGTCTGAGCAGCTGTCGCTTGGTCCACCACTGTTTCTTCAAGCGTCTCTTGTTGCTCAGCATCTAAATCATCTGGATCCTCGGGCAATGCCATATTGGGTTGTTGCACCAGCAACTGCCCGCGCTGAATGAGCTTTTCCTCCTCGACACGAAGCTTAAGCTTTCGATGACGACGCACCAGAGATTTATAAATGGCTGCAGGACTAGATGCAAGGCGACGCTGCAGCGCTGTCAACGCAAATCCGACCGTGCCTTTTCGAGCACCGTCTTGCAACTGCTCTGCTCGATTCATCTCAGTCTTGACGTATTCAGTAACGTCTCCGTATAACGACGCCTCCAAGGGGGAAAGCTCGTAATTGATGGTGATGGCTCTGCGCTCAGGAAAAAGGTGCGTTCCGTCGAATCGCAACATTTCTTCCTTGACCATCCGTCTCATAAGATCGGAAACATCAACTTTATGTGCACCATCACGGAACTTGCCATAGAACCGATCGGAGTCGAGCAAAGACATGAAAAGTTGAAAGTCTTCCTCTTTGCCATTGTGAGGAGTTGCTGTCATCAGCAAGAAATGCCGAGTTATTGAGCCCAGCATTTCCCCCAGCTGGAAGCGCTTTGTTTTATTGACTTTTTGACCGTAGTAGTTTGCTGAGAGTTTGTGTGCCTCATCAACGATCACTAAATCCCAACTACTGGATTGAAGCTTTTCTATCAAATCCTCATTACGAGCCAGCTGATCGACTCGGGCAATCATCAGTTCTGCATCTTCAAATGGATTGCCGCTAGCGCTGTTTTCTATCAAATCTCGGCCAAATATTTTGAATTCCGTACCGAATTTTTCGCGCATCTCATCTTGCCATTGCTCAACCAAACTTCCTGGCGCAACGATCAAAATGCGTCTTGCATCTGCACGCATGAGCAACTCACGAATCAGTAAGCCAGCCATAATGGTTTTGCCAGCACCGGGGTCGTCTGCGAGCACGAAGCGCAGTGGTTGCCTTGGCAGCATAGATTCATACACTGCTGTAATTTGGTGTGGCAGTGGTTCCACATTAGAAGTGTGGACAGCCATCATTGGATCAAATAGATGGGCTAAATTGATTCGATAGGCTTCTACGCCGAGCTTGAAATCTTCACCATCAGAATTAAAAGCCCAGGGACGCCCAGACTCGGCTATAGATAAGTTTGCTTCATCTGAGCGAAAAAGCATGCGCTCCAATAAGCCACCATCTGGTGTTTTGAAATAGATAGAAAGCGCATCAGGTCCTGCCCATTCCGTTGCCACAATTCGCACAACTTGATTAGGGATCAAACCAGTGATACACGCGTCCTTTGAAATTTGATCAAGTTTTAGCAACGAATTACCTTGTAAGTTTTCTGATTTTTTAGAGATTTTGGCATACGAAAGGCTCAAACCATGAGCCTCTGCAGCCCTACTCAGCCACGTCTTCTTCAGCCCTTCTTAACCAACAAAACTCACCTTGCCGTTTCAAAGTCAGCAGATCCTGAAACTCTGCCAACACGTTGCCCCCTACTCCTGCGAGGTGGGTGGCTAGAGTAGTTTGGACTGCCAGCCCCCATTTCTCCTCAAATGGGTAGATGTGAAGATACCTTAGCAAGCCTGGTATTTGAGGGTTTTGAAGTGCCCATAGTTTCCTTGCACGTAGTTTTTGAAGAAGATCAATGAATGGCGTAGGAGCGTCCAAATCAAAAATCACGACAACGGAGATCTTTTGTGGGTACTGGCTAGCGACTTGCTCGATGTGATCTAGTGCCCTAGCGATCATCCACTTAGCTCGCGTATCGGTTTTGCCTTTTGTTTTTGCCTCTTGTACGTCAAGAGCTAAGGCTGACATCAAGCTCGATCGGTTTCTTTTGTCATCACTGAGTTGATCTCTTTTGACATTAGGAACGCCAATCCAACTCCCAGCAAGACCGCTCCAGTAGTCATCTGAGTTTTCGAAAAATGCAAGAATTTTGAGATGTTTGGTCAGCACAACTGCCAAGACATCTCGCAACTCATAAGGGACAACAAGGGGCAGTGTTTGCCCGTACCTATCGCGAACAACTGAATGCCCTTTCAATCGGCTTTGCCGCCAGAGCGCCTCTCGTTCTTGACGCGTCAAATCTCTCAGCTGTACTAATTTCAGCCCGTTAACGCCATCGAGTTGACTCTGTTTTAGGTCGATGAGCTTTTCTTGTACCTCTTGAACGGCTTGAGCATGAAGCATGGGGCGCCCAGTTCGTGGTGCATCAACCAACCCCACCAGCCCCATGGCATGATAGTTAACTACCCACTCGTGCGCTTCCACTGCATTGGCCCAGGCGCCTCCTCCTGTCACACGCGAACGCGCCTTTAAGCGGTCTTGCAGCACCCACCAAGCCCGTCTAGCAAGGCGTTGAGACGCACCGGCAAGCCCTCTGGACCAGGCAGTCAGGATCAATTGCTCGTTCAGATGGAGTTTCATGATTTTTTGCAGCCAGAAAACTTATTCAACTAATCGTCAATTTTCGCTCAATATATATAGAAATCAACAAAAGGAGCGATCCCTATGACTGCGTTGAACTGGACTAAAGACCGTGCTCGTCGTATCCCTCGCGAGGTGTCTTATGACGATTTGCCCCCTACTGGCTCTTGGGCTGATCGTCAACGATACGGTGTCTATCCTTCAAGCGCGAGTCGCTCCAAACAACATGACAGCCAACAGCCCTCAAGCACAGTCATTCGCGACCGAGGCCATGACTTCGAACAATTGAACACCTACCTTCAACATGCACAACACCCAGACTTTCAAAGAAAGGCTTCTGTGCAGCGGTTAGAAATCATTTCGATCATCCGTCGTCTGGTAAACAAGTGCCAGTACTGGGAATCTGCACTAAGCAAAAACGAATCTCATCGACTACTGGTCGCTAGAGCCTTTTTGAAGGCACAAGCCCACTAACCCTTTTTCCGCTGTCATTAAGCCCAGCCCTCAGGCTCTCACCATGAGCCTCGGGCGGGACAACATCGTCTTGTCATTTCTAGGAGCCACTATGCACAAACCCACCCTCGTTTTTTCGCCGCTTCGCAAAGCAGTCCCCGCCCAAGGCGGCTCTATTGATTTGCTATTGCGCGTGCAAGCGCCTGACCGCCCTGCCGATCTTGCCATTCAACACACCCCCAAACGCCTGGCCTTAGTGGTCGACCGATCAGGCAGCATGGACGGCGAACCTTTAGAAGAAGCTCTCAAATGTGTGACCCACATTGCTAAGCATCTCACGCCGGAGGACGAACTCAGCCTTGTGGTCTATGACAACCGAGTGGACGTTTTGATGCCTATTGGTCCGATGCTGTCTATAGAAGCCGTAGAAAACGCAGTGAGTGGAGTCGTCAGCGGTGGTTCAACAGACTTACATGGAGGTTGGATGGCTGGCGCTGAGCAACTTGAAGGTGGATCTTCCAACGCCATTTCTCGGGTGTTACTTCTCTCTGACGGGCAAGCAAACGTTGGCCTGCGTTCGCAACCAGAGATTGAAGCGCAGTGCAAGGCTTGGCAATCCAAAGGCGTGACCACGACCACCGTTGGTTTGGGCCGCAGCTTCAACGAAGACCTAATGGTCGGAATGGCGCAAGCAGGCGGCGGGCAAAACTACTACGGTCAACGCGCCGAAGACTTGTTTGACAGCTTTGATGAAGAACTGGCTTTGCTACAAGCCATGTTCATGCGCAACCTATCTGTCAAGCTGATTCCAGCCGCTGGTGTGATTGTTGAGATGTTGAGCCCTGTCACACAGAAAGCTGATGGCAGCTACCGCATGACTGATCTTGCTTGGGAGGCAGAAAGCTGGATTGCTGTGCGTCTGCATGTCAGCCCTGTGGCGGCTGGCACTCCTCGGGATTTGCTCGCAGCCACCTTGATCGGATCAGTCATGGACGGCTCTCCAATTGAGGTGACAGCACCCTTGTTCCAATTGGTTGCGGCGGACCAGACCAGCTATGAACAAATGTCAGTGGACGAGTTAGTACAGCGCCGTTTGGGGGAGCTGCGTTTTGCTAAAGCTTCAGTACGACTGCGCGAACTGGCACAAAACGGAAATATTCAAGCTGCTCGCACATTACTCAACGACTTAGAAGTCGAGTTTGGAAGCAACCCATGGCTCCAAGCAAAGATTGAGCAGCTGCGTCGTCTAACGGAGGAGGACGTCTCCATGATGATGAAAGAGGTCAGGTACAGCGCTTACCGAATGTCTAGACGCCTTGCCTCAAAAAGTGAGATGGCTTTCGGCATTGATGAAACCAACCTTGAAATGCCCTCCTTTTTGCGCAGAAAAGAAAGTGAAGGCAAAGGACGAACAAGTCGTTAACTGAGGGGCGGCCTGCAAAGGCCGACTTTTTCGCTCAAGCACTCATACCTAAAGGTATGTCTGTGGCCGCAGGGCCCAGATTTGACAGACCTTGCAGAAATAGCGTTTGATGAAAAAAGGCAAGCGAGATGCTTGCCATCAACACAACCCGAGTTTCATATGACTACACCCACACTCAGCGCCGTCATTCGCATGGCCCATTCAGTTGCTCAACGCGAGCTGCAAGCACCCAAGCGTGAAAATACACCTGCGATGAAGCAGGCCATTGAATCGGTATTGAAGATGATTGAGGCAAAGTCTGGCAAAAGTGCAGAGATTCAAAAGCTAGCAAAGTTGGTCAGACAAGCACTCTGAGCTTCACTTCTAAAATCGATATATGGCTCAAACCGAAACAACGGTCATTGCGAAAGATGGCCTTCGCTACAAATCAAAAAGCCCTGGATCTCCGTTTGAGACCCAAGGCAGCAACATGGGCACGATGAGTTGTTACAAATGCGGCTTACATAAGCCACGCGCTCTTGGAACCTTCAAGCGCCTACTGAACCAGAGCATGTTCATGTGTGGTGATTGCAAACCGATAAAAGCCAAGGCTATTTCAGCTTAATGAGGCCCTGAGATGACCAGATACGTTGAGCTGATGAAAAAACTGCAAGCTCTTCCTAGTGAGCAGATTGTTGACATGGGTTTACATGAAGCATCTCATGGCAACCTTGAGTCTGCAACATACATCTGCGACTATCTAGCCACCCGTAAAAAGCAGAAGTTTCGTAATCAACTCGTTCGTGGCATGGCCGCGATGGGCTTTGAACCGATTGATTTTCTATCGAAAGCACGAGAGATCGCTCAGACTTTTCAGAAGACCACAAAGGGATCTAACCACGTATACGTCATCCTGCTGGATGGATATGCCAAGCAACGTTATGGCGTGTATGTGGGCCAGACATCACGCAAAGTAGAGGCGAGGTTTGAGCAGCACATCACTGGGCACAGATACGCGGCCCGATGCCATCGAAAAATGACCATCTTGCTGCCATCTTTGTTTGAGCACTTGAACCCTTTATCCACCAAAGAGGCGCTATTGCTTGAACAACAGTTAGCTGAGGCTTTTTCCATGCACGGCATCAGAACTGAAGGTGGGCACTGATAGCAGACTTTTATTAATCTGCCGGCTTCTTCAAGCTATTAAATTTCTCAGCCATCGTTGGATTGCCCCTAGTGAGCTTCTTGATGGTTAGGTCTTCAGCCTTGTCATTCGCTAGGCGAAGGTTGTTTGCCGATTTGAAGAGTGCCTCTTTAGTTTTTTCCAAATCTTTGATGGCCTCATCAATGCGTTTCACTGCTTCTTCAAACCCATCCGAAGCAAGTCGCCAATTGCGGCCAAACGTATTTTTGAAGTCATCCAGTTGCTCCTCAAACCGGGTGATGTCTAGGTTTTGAGCTTTGACTAGCGCTAACTCCGACTTGAATGCCAATGACTTCATTGAAGCATTTCGCAGCAATGTGATGATTGGAATGAAAAACTGCGGACGAACAACGTACATTTTGGGATAGCGATGTGAAACATCTACGATGCCAGTGTTGTAGAGCTCGCTATCGGGTTCGAGCAACGAGACCAGAACCGCATACTCACAGCCCTTCTCGTTGCGATCTTTATCGAGCTCTTTGAGGAAGTCTTCGTTCTTTTTCTTGGTCGCAGTTTGGTCGCTCTCGTTTTTCATCTCAAACATGATTGAGACAATTTCGATACCTGCGTCATCTTTGTCGCGAAAGATGAAGTCGCCTTTGCTTCCACTGCTTGCGTTGTTATCTTTCTCGAAATAAGCCTTCGGGAAGGCTGTGGCACGAATTCTATTGAACTCAGTTTCGCAGTGTTGCTCCAACGTCTCCCCCACCATCTTGGTGGATAGACGAGCCTTCATGTCACGCAATCGATCAATCTCATCGTTGCGGTCTTTGATTTGAGTTTCGTATTTATCTTTCAAAGACTTTTCAGCCAACTGTTTTTCTAGCTCTGCGCGGTCAAGTTCATTTTTAAGGTGATCACGCTCTTTTTCGACTGTACTGACCGCCTCAGTAACGGCAAGTTTTTGAGCCATCTCTTTTGACTCAAGGGTGGACTTAAGCGCATCACGCTCTTTTTCCACCTCATTCACTGCAACTGATATGGCATGCTTCTTGGCCAATTCTGCGGCTTCAACTTGTGCTTTAAGTGCCTGTATTTCTGCATCTTTACTTGCAGCGGTTTTTTGCACCACTCCCATCGCCTTTGACTCAGCAAGTTCGACAGCAATTAATTTCTCTTTCTCTGCAGCTGCAAGTCGCTCATGTAGTTGCTTATCAAATTCTTTGTTGTGAACTTGTTTCAGTATGTCTGCATAACCGGCTTCATCAATTTTGAAAGCTTTATGGCAGTGTGGGCAGATGACTTCGTGCATAAATTAAATCCTTAGATGATTTTCTAAAGCCTAGACCATTCGTAGGCTGTCTGAATATGTTCCGCAGCAACTTGGGATAAGTATCTCGCGACTGGTTTTATTCCGACCCTCCCTAGATCGAGCCTGTCGGCATCCCAGCATGTCTGAATGGTTGCACATTGATGAAGATCACCGTCGCTATGAAAGCGGATGGCGTTGACCAGTTGAGTGAGTTGTGCGTCTTGCAAATCGAAGTAACGCCTATTCATGGAAGCAGCGTACTCGGCGGCTCTTTCTCCATGAAATTCGTCCTCAAACTCGTTCTTTCTCTGACTGTCATGGAGGAATGCAAATAGCTCAACGACTAGCAAGTCTGCTCCGACCTCAATCCCTACGGCTAATCCATGATGCCGCACACGCGCCCAGTGACTCGGACCATGAACTCCATCAATGCTGATACGAAATTGCGAGAGAACTTCATCCAGAAGGCCTTTGCGATCGTATCGAGTCGCATCATGGAGGATAAAACTCATACACGACTCCAATCATGGCCGATAGCAGTGGTAAGGGCGCTAATCAATTTCACCTGAACTTCAGTGAAACAATCAATTTTCTTACCGCTTGCCTCATCCATATAGAGAGACCGATTTATCTCAACCATTACCGAACTCACTCTATTATCCGACCTGTACTTGCTAGCTGGGACCAAGGCACCAGAAAACGGATCATTGACGCGAACACTCCAGCCATGACGTTGAAATTCCAGAACGCAGTTATCTATCAACTGAATTGGACTGTGAAAATCATCACTACCGATGCAAATGTCCGGTCGATATCTTTCAACATCAGATCTCTCATAAGGCAATGCTTTAGATGGAAAACTATGGCAATCAACAACTAAGCATCTGCCATGCAATTGAAGGCTCTTATTAACCATAGTCTCTAGGCGTTGGTGGTGTGGGTAGTAATACTCTTGGAGCAATTTTGAACGCATCTCCCCAGCAATATCCCACCTTAACGGTTTCATACCTGATGTTGACTTGTAAATGCTTCCCATGCCAATTTTTGCCATTTCTTCTTGGGAATCATCATCAAACCGCTCTACATCTACAACCAAGCGACTCACAGGGGCACGGATAGTTTGACTTTCGCATCCCATTGGTACGAACAAGTCAAAAGTGAAATGATCAGTCATCTTGATGAGTTCGTCGGCCAACTCATCGGACGACAAAATATATTGCTCGACGACCCAAAAAGGAATCTCAATCGAATCATGCGGCACATGGAAGACAACCCATGGGGGGATCGCTAACCGCTTAAGTTCTTCACTCGCAGACATTCAATTAAACCTCTCCGACATAAAACCATCGACCCGCATACGAGTCCCAACCACCCATGCAGACAATTCGAACGCGTTTCCCTCGGAACCGGTCCAAGATGCCTCGCTGATTCATGGGGACATCGTAAATAGCAGACTGCCCCTTTCGAGTTAGGTGGTAATCACGGTAGTCACCAGTAAAGTAGATAAATTTATTCGTTTGGCACAAACGTTCAATTTGTGCAAAGAGTCGTTTAGCCTCAGCATCCCAAGTTTCTAACTTTGAAAGTTGAGCGATTGAATTAGCTAGCTCGTCGTCATAGCAATCTAATTTTTGATCTTCAATTTTTAACATTCGAACAACCTCTCAAGTCGATCACGCTGCAAATTAGTCCATTGAAGATTTTTCGCTCCTCAATGAACCAAATTTAGCCATTCACAGGCTCACAATGTGAGCCTTTAATCGTTTGAAAGGTAATGACTGATAGCACTCTGAAGTTCGATCAACGCCTGTCTTTCGATACATGACCTTGATTTAAGTCGACGCTCATTTGGTTTCTTAGATTTCTGCCACTGGCTCTCAATGACTAGCTCAGTAAGACCAGATGGCTTGGCTATAGACCGGAGCGTTAAGGTTTCTATGTAGCCACCACTTGAGCAAAGCGTGGTCTCTACTTGATTGATTTGGTAATCACTAACGGAAACAAAGTTGGTCATGCCAATCTCCTCTTTAGCTGCGTTTCACGATGTGTGGGGAGCAGCAATCTGGAACAAATCCTCCCGGTCGTTTGCCTAACGGCTGGATGACTAACCCATAGTTACCTGAGAAGAATCAGCTCAGGAATCGCATTTTTTCCACTTCAAATAATTGCGTTCTGCTCTAATTTAGAAGCAAGTGTTTTTGCAGCCTCTAATGTCAAGCCAAATACCAAGAAGCTCTCCTCGCCTGGCCATTGGTTTGATTGATGCTGTCCAAAACCGTCGACATACGTCAGGCTTCGTCGCGATAACTCTTTAGCCAAATGCTGCTGCCTCTCGAGATTATTTTCCTTGGTGACTACCTGGCTAAAAGGATTACATGCGGTAATGAATGCACTGCATTCAACATGATGTATCTTGTGCGCAAAAGCTAGCTCTTCACTAAGCTGCCCTACATGAAGTACAAAGGGTGATTCACCAAAGACACGGAATTCTGTGTCTAGGTATGCCTGAATCATCCCTGGATCAATAACTGAGTCTGAAAACAAAAACCCTCCAGTAGTGGAGGGTCGACGCTTTAGCCCGTTTGGTTGCTTCTGGTAAGCCACATCCGCTTTCGCGATCCACCTTGCCCGGGTAGGCAGGTTGGCTTGGGCGTCGACCCAATTCAAAATGTGCATAAATCATAGCACTTCTTTAAGCTTGCAAACCAGGCTCACTGTTTGAGCCTGCACCTAGATAGCATCTTTCGTAACTCATATGGTCCCCATGAATTAAAAATGAAAAAATTTGGAACTAAAACGAAACTAACACCACGCCTAGGTCAAGCGCTCACCCTAGCAATCGAGGCGCATGAAGGGCAAGTTCGTAAGGGAACAAATATTCCTTACATCTCGCACCCTATTGCAGTTGCATCAATCGCACTCGAACACGGCGCAGATGAAGATCTAGCTATAGCCGCTCTTCTCCACGATGCAATCGAGGATGGTGGTGCAAACTATGAAAATCGGATTCGCGTTCAATTCGGCGACCGAGTAGTCGATATCGTCAATGGCTGCACAGATGGAATTCCTGATGACTCAGGTCAAAAGGAGCCTTGGGAAGAGAGAAAACTCAAGTACATCAAACACTTGGCCCAAGCTCATGATGACGTATTACTCGTGTCGGGTTCTGATAAGTTGCATAACGCTCGGTCAATCGTTGAAGATCTAATGACCTCTGGTCAATCTGTTTTCGACAGATTCACTGCGACCAAGTCTCAAACGCTCTGGTACTACGAAAGCCTGTCAACCATCTTCGAGGAAAAAGGGACGCCCATCTCTAGGGCTTTAAAAGACACTATAGAGCGCATGAAAATTTTGTCAGCGGGATCTTGAGAATATGAACGATGTAACTCACGAACAAGCCCTTGAAGCTTATGCGGGGATGATGAACACGCTCAATGCCTCCAGGATTGAACCCATCTTGGCTGAAGATTTCCATTACGCATCCCAATGGGTTTTGGCGGAGATCACTTCAAAAGAAGAGTTTCTGAACTACATCACTCCAAAACTAGATGCCATCAGATCCAGTGGTTCCGAGGTCTGGGCTGAAATGGGAGAACTCACTCGTGAAATTCCAGGCCCCTGCGTCGTCATGGCTCAAGGCTGCAAAGCCAACATCCTATCGGTTGTTCTTGCCAAGGTCGAGAATGGAAAGCTCAAAAGCTTATCTATGTGCGGAGCCCCCTCCCCTCATGATGCGATTCGCAGCGGACGATATCCACGCTAAAAGAAATGTGAGGCGCCTGTAAATGCCAAAATGAGAAATGGCTCTGATTCACCCCTTCACTCATCTTAGCGGTCCCTTAAACGCTGGCGACTACCGTGAACGCGATGTCTTACGCATGCTGGCAAAGGGCTTGCCTGACTCCTTTGACGTTTTTCACAACCTGCCTTGGTCATCGATGCACCAAGGAACCCAACATTTTGGAGAACTCGACTTAGTCGTTATCTCCCCCGTTGGTCATATCTTGCTTATCGAAGTCAAAGCAGGTGCCATCACAGAAGGCGCAAGCGCATTGACTAAAACCTACGGGGGCATTGGCAGCGACAAAGACATCGGGCACCAGGTTCGCCGACAGCACAGCACCCTGCTGCAAAGAATGCGTGATGGAGATCTGCCATCAGTCAACATTGACACATTGCTGGTTCTACCCGACCACGCTGTTCAAAGTGCTGTTCTTGCTTACCCCCGAGAACGAATCGTAGATGCCCCAGAGATAGATACCTTGTGCCAGCGAATCATGGGAACGTTCCCAAGCTCCGGCGCTTCGACAGATGCAAGATCGAAAGTTATAGATTTTTTCTCCAATCGGTTTCATGTCGTGACCGATGTTTCGACAAGCATCGGTCAGGTTCAGCAACTGAGTACTTCACTGGCGAGTGGATTGGCGACTTGGGTACCCAAAATCGCCCACACCAGCAATCTATTTTTTATCCAAGCGACTGCAGGATCTGGAAAAACCCAACTTGCCCTCAAACTGCTGCAAGATGCAGTGAAGGCGAAACAGCGTTGTTGCTATGTTTGCTACAACCGCCCTCTGGCAGACCACCTATCCAAATTAGCGCCTGCCGCTGTTGAGGTCACCACATTTCACCAACTCTGTAGAGATCTGGCAGAACGAAATGGTGCAATGCTCGACTTTTCTGATCCCAATGTATTTGGTCAGATGGTCTCAGACTATGTAGAAGCTTCTGAGGGCTTCACCCAGTCAATCGATTTGTTAATCATTGCCGAGTCCCAAGACTTTGAACCACCATGGGCTCAGTCAGTTTTAGAACGTCTGAAAGACACAGGTCGCCTCTACGTGATGGGTGACACCGGTCAACAACTGTACGAACGCGAAACCTTCGATCTCACCGAAGCTGTCCATATCACGTGCATGGATAACTTTCGCAGTCCGACCAAAGTTGTTCAGATCATCAACGCACTTGGCCTCAGCGATGAGCCAGTTGTAGCCCGCGGAATCCACACAGGCGAAACACCCCATATTTACACTTGGGCACATGGAAAGGTAAATAGCCTGACAGCCATTGATCAGTGCCTGAAGAAAATTTGGGAAGACGGCTATGCACCAGAACAAGTTGCTGTGATCAGCTACCACGGAGTCAAATCGTCTGAAGCCTTAGCCCAAGAGAAACTCGGTGGCTACAAAACCAAAAAGTTCAGCGGCTACGACGAAGCAGGTAATGCACTTTGGACCGACGGAGCCCTATTGGTTGATAGCGTCTACCGCTACAAGGGGCAGAGCATGCCTGTCGTCGTACTCTGCGAAATTGACTTTGAAGAGCTGACCGAAAAAGACAAGCGCAAACTATTTGTTGGACTAACCCGTGGGCAGGTACGAGTTGATGTGGTGATTAGTGAAAAAAGTGCGATCCAGCTTATGGAACCCAATACCTAGAAACAACGGGCTTCCATCAATTCTCAATCGATAGTTGATTTGATAGTTGAAATGAAAAACGCCCCAGAAGGGGCGTTTTTACTTGATTATTGGCGGAAGCGGTGAGATTCGAACTCACGGAAGGCTCACACCTTCGCCGGTTTTCAAGACCGGTGCATTCAACCACTCTGCCACGCTTCCAGTTGAATTCAGCCAACATTGTAATGTGTCTTTGGCC
>JACCDU010022934.1_pt1 | contig 28662 bp, 30 predicted proteins | sample 7446081 | NCBI WGS metagenome assembly JACCDU01 (sample SAMN15323447, study PRJNA562643) | freshwater metagenome | isolation source: river surface water | place: USA:Blue River Watershed | collected 2017-08-17
ACTGCGACATCGATTGCTAGAAGGGTTCCTGCAACTGGTGAAGGAATTTCTGTATCAACCTTGTCAGTAGAAACCTCTAGCAAGGCTTCATCAACTGCAACTGAATCTCCAACATTCTTAAGCCAACGTGTCACAGTTCCTTCAGAAACACTCTCACCAAGTGCAGGCATTGTGATGACAGTTCCAGCACCATTTGAAGTCGGCGCTGCAGGTGCTGGAGGAGGAGTAACAGGTGCTGGTGTTTCAACTACAGCAACTGGAGTTGCTGGTTGAGCTGGAACCTGTGCCACCTGAACGGGAGCACTCGCTTCGGACGCATCGGCGATGATTGCTAGCTCTGCTCCAACTGGAACGGTTTGATCAATCTGCACAACAATCTTTTGCAAAGTTCCAGAAACTGGTGAAGGGATCTCTGTATCAACCTTGTCTGTTGAAACCTCTAGAAGTGGTTCATCAACATTTACATGATCGCCCTCGGCCTTTAACCAACGAGTGACTGTGCCTTCGCTAACGCTCTCGCCAAGTGCTGGCATCGTTACTGAGAATGTCATCTTTTTCTCTCCTTGGTTATCCGTGTGCGTGAAGCGGTTTGCCTGCAAGTGCCATATGAGCTTCGCCCATAGCCTCTGACAGTGTTGGGTGTGCATGGATCAAAGGAGCCACATCACTTGCACGTGCCTCCCAGTTGTAAATTAACTCTGCTTCTGCAAGAAGTTCACCAACGCGTGCGCCAACCATATGAACGCCAAGAACTGGGCCATCCTTTTGAGCAACTAGTTTGATCGAACCTGCAGTGTTAAGAATCTGCGCCTTACCATTTCCTGCAAGGTCATAATTGAGTTCAACTACATCGTGGCCGCGCTTTTTAGCCTCTGCAGTTGTTAAACCAACTGATGCAACCTCAGGATCTGAATATGTCACACGAGGAATTCCATCGTAATTAATTGCGCGAGGGTTTAATCCAGCAATCTCTTCTGCAACCAAGATACCTTCGGCAAAACCTACGTGGGCAAGCTGCAAGGTTGGGATTAAATCTCCGACCGCCCAGATACCAGGCACATTGGTGCGGCACTTGTCATCGACCAGAACGTAGCCGCGATCCATTGAAATTCCTTGCTCCTCATATCCAAGATTGGCAGATACTGGTCCGCGACCTACCGCCACCAAAAGCACCTCTGCCGAGAAACTCTTGCCATCTTCTAAAGTGATTGTGACGCCCTCTGCGGTCTTTGTTGCCGACTTAAAGCGAACTCCAAGTTCAAAGTTGATTCCACGCTTTCTGAATGCGCGCTCAAGTTGCTTGCTCGATGATTCATCTTCCAGCGCAATCAGGTGTGGTAACCCTTCAATAATTGTTACCTCAGAGCCAAAAGATTTCCACACAGATGCAAACTCGCAGCCAATAACTCCGCCACCTAAAACGATAACGCTCTTTGGAACGTATGACATTTTTGTGCCGTGGTCAGAGGTAATTATCCTCTCGCCATCGATTTCAAGACCAGGAAGAGTTTTTGCATATGAACCAGTCGCAAGGATTACATTCTTACCGGTGTAGCGGGTTCCATTGACCTCAACTGTGTCCTTTGAGACTAACTTTCCATACCCCTCGATGTAGGTAATGTTTCGAGACTTAACTAATCCAGATAAGCCTTTGTGTAATTTGTTAATAACTCCATCTTTATATGAGTTAACTCCAGCCATATCGATGCCATCAAATGTTGACTTCACACCAAAGTGCGAACCTTCACGAGCCCCATCCGCGATCTCTGCAGCATGCAACAACGCCTTAGTTGGAATGCAACCACGGTGTAAGCATGTTCCGCCGACCTTGTCCGCTTCGATTAAGGCAACGCTTAAGCCAAGCTGCGCGCCTCGAAGAGCTGCGGCGTAACCACCGCTTCCTCCACCAAGGATGACGAGATCAAATTGAGACACTAAACGGCTCCCTCCATGCGCCCACGCGGGCTAGGTGCCTATCTTGCCTCAAAGAGGGTGAAACTTCCCAATGCGCAGGTTGGGGCTACCCCTGCTCGGCCAATCTCACAAGTGAACGGAGGGAAACGCCAGTTCCACCCACTGGTGTATAGCCATGAGGCTTTGCTTCGTTATAAGCAGGTCCTGCAATATCTAAGTGAAGCCATGGCAGTTCCGGCGAAACAAAATCCTTCAAAAACAGACCTGCAACCAGCATTCCGCCCATGCGATCTCCAATATTGGCAAGATCTGCAACTGGTGAATCCAAGGAGGCACGGAGCTCTTCTGGAAGTGGCATCGGCCAGAACTGTTCACCGGTCAAGGCGGTGATCTTCATGAACTCATCGCTAAATTCTGGATTATTTGTCATAACAGCGCTGGTGCGTGTTCCCAGTGCAACAACCTGTGCTCCGGTAAGGGTTGCCACATCCACAATTCCATCTAACTTATTCTTTGAACTTTGCGCCTTCATTAAAGCATCTGCAAGAACTAAACGTCCTTCTGCATCTGGGTTCAATACCTCAACTGTTTTTCCACCAAAGATAGTGATGATGTCACTCGGACGAGTGGCGGTATCACTCGGCATGTTTTCGGCCAATGGCGCCCACGCATCAATTGCTACATTTAATTTCAATTCTGCGATCGCAACAACAGCGGCACTTACCGCTGCGGCTCCACTCATATCTGATTTCATCGCTTCCATACCTGCAGCAGGCTTAAGCGCTAATCCACCCGTATCAAAGGTGATTCCCTTTCCGACATAGGCATAACGCTTTACCGCTTTACCTTTTGGAGTGTATGAAATATGAAGTAGACGGGGAGGATTAGCAGAGCCTTGACCTACTCCAATAATTCCGCCGAAGCCTTGAGACTTAAGTTGCTTCTCATCCCAGATCTGAACCTTTAATCCAGCCTTTGCACCACCTGCAGCTTTTACGACAGCGGCCATCTTCTTGGTAAATGAATCTGGTGTTAAGTGGCTTGGGGGAGTGTTTATCAAATCTCGAACTAAGTGTGTGTACTTTGCAATTATCGCCGCACGTGAAACAGCTGCCTTGGCTTCAGTTGAAGAGGCAAGCTTTGAGTGAATTGTTATTGTCTTGAGTGGCGCTTTGAAATCAGCCTTTGTTGATCCGCGGAACTCTGTAAATGAGTAAGCGCCAAGTGCAGCACCTTCGGCAACGGCGGCAACTTCAGGAAGTGTTTTCGCCGGAAGTGAAAAGGTTGCCGATGAGTTTCCGGCAAGGGCGCGAGCTGCAGCACCTGCCGCACGTCGAAGAGTCTCATGTGAGTACTGAGCTGACTTACTGCCAAGACCGGTAAAAACCAACAAACGAACATGGGTTCCGGGAACCTTTATGACTTCATCTGCTTTTCCAGTCGCACCCATGTCCGCAAGTTGGGCAAGTACTGTCTTGGTATCAATCGCCATTTCACCTGTTTCAATGGCGAGGCCGCCCTTTGAATTCGTTGAAGCAAGTCCAAGGACTAGAACCTCATCTTTAACGACGCCATCTGAAATCTTTAATGTGCTCATACCCTGAAGCGTAATAGAACTATTGGTAGGTTTGCACAATGAAGAGCTCCCCTTTACATGATAAGCACCTAGCGCTCAACGCAAAGATGGCTGATTTTGGTGGCTGGATGATGCCTATTGAGTATCCCGGCGCTGGAGTTCTGGCTGAGCATGCGGCGGTTCGTGAACGGGTCGGGCTCTTTGATGTATCCCATCTTGGAAAGGCCTCGGTAGTTGGCGAGGGTGCGTTGGATTTTCTCAATCGTTGCCTCACAAATGATCTGAACAAGATTAATGATGGCTCTGCGCAATACACCCTGTTGTGCACTCCCGAAGGAGGAGTCATCGATGACCTCATCGCTTATCGAAACTCAGCCAAGGATTTCTTCCTTGTACCAAATGCATCCAACACAACCGATGTTGTCAAAGTTTTAAAGGAGCAGGCCCCAGTAGGTATTGAGGTAACTAATCTTCATAATGAATTTGCAGTGCTAGCTATTCAAGGACCACTTGCACCACAAGTATTAACCCAACTAGGAGTCGTCATTGATATTGATTACATGGCCTTTACACATGTAAATATCTCCGGCGCAGATGTCATTGTGTGTCGCACTGGGTACACCGGTGAACTGGGTTATGAGTTACTTCCAAAGGTTGGTGATGCCTCACGAGTTTGGGATGCAATTACCGCTGTTCTTTCATCCATGGGCGGCCTGGTCTGCGGATTAGGAGCACGCGACACTTTACGAACCGAAATGGGATACCCATTGCACGGGCATGAACTGAGTCTGCAGATCACTCCGGTCGAGGCAAGTGCTGGCTGGGCGGTTGGCTGGAAAAAAGAGGATTTTCTGGGCGCTGAAATCCTCAAGCATCAAAGAGTGAGCGGTGCACCGAGAAAAAGTTTTGCAATCAAATCTCTCGACCGCGGAATCCCACGGGCGGGAATGATGGTTAAAAACAGCAAGGGTGAAACCGTTGGAGAAGTTACCAGCGGTACCTTTTCTCCCACCTTGAAGATTGGGATTGGGCTAGCACTATTGAACTCAGATGTAGAAATTGGGCAAACTCTTTTAATTGATGTGCGCGGACGCGATTCGCAGTGCGAGGTTGTAAAACTTCCCTTTGTTACTTCACACGTTCGCTAAAAAGTATTGGTGCCATAAAGGCAGCACGGGTATGGGTTCTTCGAAGTGCTGAAAGAACAGCGCTTCCTGTAAATGCGATAAGTATGCTGGTGAAGATCGCTCGTGGGATATCCCATGCCATAGCTGTCGCAAAGTGAAAGGTAAGAAAGCGGGAGACATTCTCAGTGATATCACCATTTGGTAAGTACGACAGTTGTGTGTTTGAGCCTAAGGCCCATGGCCAAAATTGTAGATCCATTAATACGCCGAAAAACCCAGAGGCGAAGATACTGAAACAAATAAGTAAAAAGATTTCGCTCAGACCTCGAACTTTTTTAGGTAGTGATCCCGCAAGTAAACCGATCCAGGCCGCTGCAAATACCTGATAACCAAGCCACGGACCGATTCCACCTGTTAGGAGAGCAGATGCAAACATCGAAATCATTCCTAAAAGGAAACCAAAGGACGCTCCAAAAACTCGCGCACTAAGAATCAAAACAAACCACATGGGTTCTATTCCAACTGCGCCCGCACCAAGTGGTCTGAGCGCTGCAATAAGAGCGGAGAGAACACCCAGAAGCGCTACAGATTTCGCATCGAGTTGCTGACTCGAAACCTGAAGCACGACCACCACAAAGGAAAAGGCGACTGCGCACCAAAAAAACAGTTGAGTCTGAGGAAGGTCTTCACCTACGTAGAAGAAAGGCCATACAAATCCAGCTGCGCTAAACAGTGATGCCACCAAAAGAATAAAGCCGGTTCTGCGAGAGAAGGTTATGACATCTGGAGTTGTGTTCATCGCATACCTTCAATGGCAGCAACGACATCTTTTACTCGAAGCCATGGTTGGGGAGACATCACCTTTGCCACCTGTGGCGCAAAGGCAGGGGAGGAGAGCAGGACATCTAATGTCGATCCATCTGCGACGATATCTCCGTCGGCGATAAAGATGACCCTATTAGCAAGCTCTGCAACAAGCTCCACATCATGGGTAGCAAGTAGAACCGCTTTACCGAAGGTAGAAGCAAAGGTAATTAACATGCGAGTGAGTTCATTTTTTGCTTGGTAATCCAGGCCCCGTGTTGGCTCATCCAAGATTAAAACAGATGGATTTGAGGAGATCACAACGCTAAGAGCTAAACCAAGGCGCTGACCTTCCGATAGATCACGGGGATGGGTAGAAAGAGATATGCCCGGCACAAGTTGTTGTAAAACAGCGTGTGTGGTTCCATCAGCTAATTCATTATCTCGATCAGCTTGTTCACACTCGATCTTTACCGATTGTCCATACAAGAGATCACTAGGTTCTTGAGGGATAAAGCCAATTGTTTCCCGTCGTTTTTTTCCGTGAAGATCAAATGGATTGTGTCCAAGTAATGAAACTGACCCTGCTTGTGCAGGATTAACACCGGCTATGGCCTTTAAAAGAGAGCTTTTTCCAGCTCCGTTTCTACCCATTACCGCGACAATTTCTCCAGCATAAATCGTGGAGGAAACGCTGTTGAGAGCGATTTTGTTTTCATAAGAAACGGTGAGCTTTTCAATCGAGATGACAGCTTCACTTCGTTTTGGTGCAGGAGTATCGACAGGCGATTTTTGAATCTCTCGGATCTCGGAGGTCATTCGGCGCATCTCTCGAACGGTGACACCGATCTCTTTCATCCCTAGCGCTCTAGCTAAGTGCACAATGGGAGGAGCAATAGGGGATTGCATCAAGATTTCTTCCGGTGTTCCTACATTTGCCGCCCCATCGCCGTTGATATAAACAATGCGATCGGCAAATTGAATAACCCGCTCAAGTTTATGTTCGGCTATGACGACAGTAAGACCTAAGTCATGAACCAATCGGTGAAGGATTGAAAGAACTTCTTCTGCCGCGATGGGATCTAGAGCGCTCGTTGGTTCATCCAACACCAGAACCTTGGGATGGGTTACCAGTGCTGCACCTATGGCAACCCTTTGTTGTTCCCCACCACTTAGAGTTGCGATTGATCTGTTACGCAGCGCTGCCAGGCTTAACAGATCCAAGATCTCCTCAACACGTTTGCGCATCACATCATTGGGGAGATTGAGAGCCTCCATGCCAAAGGCCAGTTCTTCTTCAACGGTGTCGGCAACAAAGCCATTAGCTGGGTTTTGGCCAACTATTCCGATCAGATGTGCCATGCCACCTGGCTTAGTCAATTGAGTAGAAATGCCGTTAACGCTGACATCTCCTGCAAGGATTCCTCCTGTGTGATGGGGGACCAATCCATTAATTAGTCGCAGCAATGATGATTTTCCAGAGCCTGTAGGGCCGATGACTAAAACCATCTCACCTTCTGCAATTGTCAGATTGAGATCTTCCAAAACAGTAGTTGTTGAGTTTGGGTAAATCAAAGAAACATTAGAAAACTTGATCATGAAATCACAACCAGTCCTAAGGCAGAGATCACGATAAGCCAATCTTTGAGCTGCCAGGAAATAGGCCGGTACCGTGATCGCTTTTTGCTAACGCCATACCCTCGACTATCCATGGCAGCGGCTAAATCAAGTGATCGAGCAAGTGATTCTTCAAGTAGAGGAATCGCAACTCTTCTCCACGATCTGAATCCTCGTGTGTTTTGTCCACGCAGACGTTGTGCCATCCGAATCCTCTTTACAGAACTTACAAGTTGAGGCAAAACTGCGGTTGCAATCACAACTGCAACAGCGAACTCGTAGATGTAAACCGGAAGCACACGAAGCAGGCGATGCGGACTAGTAAGAGATGCGGCTGCTCCAAAAATGACGATGATGGAACAGATGAGTAATCCTTCCGTCAGCGAAGAAGACAATCTCTCCCAGGTGACCACACCTCCGATTCGTATTCCAGGCATCCATGAAGGTAATGGAAGTACAGGTAAGCGAAAGAGTTCAGTGCCAGGAATTGGAACACCGATTGCAACTCCAACGATGGTTCTTACCGCCAGGATCCAAGCGGAAAGTTTTAAGGTCCAATCAAAACTCTTCGCCCACGGAGCATCATCGCGAAGGGCAAACACAACAACCATCACTACACCCACACATGACAGGGTGAACCAGGTGCTATCAAATCGCACAATGGCTACTGCCAATCCGATGGCCCAGAGCCACCAGGTGAAGGGGTGCAGTGATGGTTTGTTCATGCTTATTTCTTCAGGTATCCCTTAGGAGTTTTCATTTCTACGCCGCACTCTTTAGCTGGATACCCATTGAGTCCGCAGATAAATCCTGAGCCCTGAGCGCGAACTTTTACTACTTGGCCAAGTACGTCTATTCCCAATGCACCCTTATCTGCGACAACACATCGCTGAATCAGACGTGGTGTTGATTCCCCCTTAGGGCGCAGTACAGATGAACCAAAGTCAACCATCACTCCAATACGCTTTTTTCCAGCGACCGGTTTTGTCTTTCCACAAATCGCAGAGAATGAGGGAGCAACCTTTGGTGCTTTTGCATCAGGAATCGCATCATTGCTAAAGGTAAAGGCCCATCCTTCAACCGATCCATCGGCAACATCAACGGTGGGTCCGGTCATTGCAGCTGTCCACTTGGTTGCACCAGGTGCTGCTTGAAAATAACCCCAATAGCGCCAACCTGTATCTGCTGCTTGTGATTGTGGAATGGAAAGTGCGGTCAAAAGTAATGCCGCGAAAAAAACTTTGAATTTCATTGCTGTGTAGCCTCTCGAATGTTAAAGAGTCTCACAGGGAGTGAACCGCACCGCGGTATGGCAAAAGCGCCAATGCATTTGGTGTTGGGAGCACACCCCGCAAACCTCGGCGGGTGTTTATCTCTTCTCGATCTAATGGGTAATCCGACTTATCTTGTTAAACGCTCTTTCACTCTTAGAGTGAAGGCCTTTTCGTGAGATTTACGGTTGCGGGTCAGCGTCGGATTTTCACCGAACTTCCCCCACTAGAGGAGCTATTAAGTTGTGGACGTACCAAACCACAATGGTTTGGGGTTGGCAACTAGGCGCGCTCGTCATAGGCTTGCAAGCATGGAATACAGACGCCTTGGCAGTACCGGAATGTATGTCTCTGAGATCTCTTATGGAAACTGGATTACCCACGGAAACCAGATCGAATCAGATGCAGCGATCAAATGTGTCAAAGCAGCACTTGATGAGGGAATTACCACCTTTGACACCGCAGATGTGTATGCGGGAACAAAGGCAGAAACTGTTTTAGGAAAAGCACTTAAAGGCGTAAAACGTGAATCCTACGAACTCTTCACAAAGGTGTACTGGCCTACAGGCACGGGTAAAAATGATCGCGGACTTTCTCGCAAGCACATCATCGAATCATGTAATGCATCCCTGAAGCGTTTACAAACCGATCACATTGACCTATATCAAATGCACCGTTTTGATTATGAAACTCCACTAGAAGAATCGCTAAGCGCTTTTGATGACTTAATTCGTGCCGGCAAAGTTCACTACATTGGTTTTTCTGAATGGAACGCATCCCAGATTAAATCTGCCCTAACGATTCAAGATGCTCGCGGCTATAACCGTTTTGTATCAAGCCAACCTCAGTATTCAGCTCTTTGGCGAGTCATCGAGGCCGAGGTTGTGCCGCTTTCGAAAAAAGAGGGGATCGGACAGATCGTCTGGTCACCTATGGCGCAAGGTGTTCTGACCGGAAAATACCTACCAGGGAAGAAAGCTCCAGCTGGTTCTCGCGCCACCGATAAGGGCAGTGGCGCGAACATGATTAAGGGTTGGTTGCGTGATGAGGTTCTTGAAGCGGTACAAAATCTCAAGCCCATAGCCGAGCAAGTAGGTCTATCTATGTCTCAATTAGCAATCGCATGGGTACTACAAAATTCAAATGTTTCATCGGCGATTATGGGAGCAACTAAGCCATCGCAGGTGAAGGAGAATGTGAAGGCTGCTGGGGTAAAACTAGATGCAGACACCATGAAAGCGATTGATAAAGCACTTGGAAATCTTCCAGAGCGAGATCCTAAGAAAAATGAAAGTCCAAACCCGCGGGCTTAGTCGATCGAGTCACCAACTTTTACTTGTGGGTGTGGAGCACGCAGACGTCTCATCTGGGTAGATCGAAGCCAGGCGTACATGCCAAGACCCTTGGTAGATGTTCCGGGGAACTTTGCTTCTACCGCTTTTCGAATCTTTCGAGATAAGAAGAAGCCATCAATAACAGCGATAACTAGTACTGCGTACATCAATGCAACCGCTCCTACCTGAACAACTGCGATTGGAAAAAGTGTAAGAACAAGTACAACAAAGATTATTGGTAAGAAATACTCACCAATTGAACGACGTGAGTCGACAAAGTTGCGAACATAGCGCCGCGCTGGACCGCGATCGCGAGCAGGCAGCGCCGCTTCATCTCCACGAAGGTACGCAGCACGAGCTGCGATGCGGTTTTGACGTGCCAGCGCCTTAGAAGCTCGCTTTTGATCCTTAGTTACGATTGGAGCCAGCGTTGAAACCTTGCGCTTGGATTCAGCATCTTTCCGCTTTGGTGTAGGTCGGCCTTTGCCTTCATTCTCAGTCATGGGGCAACTATAGAGGCCGACTCTTAAATTCTTCGACTCGCTCTGGGCAGATGCGGGGAGTAGGATTATCGGTGTAGTCAATCGAGGAGAGCAACAATGACAACTGAAGCAACGACAACAACTGGAATTCTTCTAACAGATGTAGCTGCAGCAAAGGTAGCTGCGCTGCTTGCACAGGAAGGTCGCGATGACCTAAACCTGCGTGTGGCGGTCCAGCCAGGAGGTTGCTCTGGCCTTAAGTACCAGCTCTACTTTGATGACCGCAATATGGAGGGCGATATCGTCCGTGAGTTTGGCGCGGTCAAGGTGATCACAGACAAGATGTCTGATCCGTACCTTTCAGGAGCAACTATTGATTTTGTGGACACAATTGAGAAGCAGGGCTTCACAATTGATAATCCCAATGCAGCGGGCTCATGTGCCTGCGGCGATTCATTTAACTAACAAACTATCTTTTAGAGATTAGTATCGCTACATGAAAATTGGTGTAGCGGGTTCGGTAGGTCTTGATCACTTAATGACTTTCTCTGGAAAGTTCACCGACTCCCTTGTCGCCGGTTCCTTAGAAAAAGTCTCTTTGAGTTTTCTCGTTGACAGCCTTGATGTTCGTCGTGGGGGATGTGCAGCAAATATCGCTTATGGCATGGGAGTTCTTGGACTCAATCCAATTTTGATCGCCGCTGTTGGAAAAGATTGGGCCGACTACGAGGCTTGGCTTACTCGCCACGGTGTAGATACATCACATGCTTTAGTTTCAACCACATTGCATACCGCTCACTTTGTTGTCACTACAGATACTGAGCTAAATCAGATCGCATCATTTTTTCCAGGTGCTATGTCTGAAGCTCGCAATATTGAGCTCAGCCCTATCATGGAAAAAACTGGACGCCTGGACATGATGGTGATTTCCCCTGATGATCCTGAAGCAATGCTTCGCCACTCAGAGGTATGCCGTCAGTTGAGCATTCCTTTTGCAGCAGATCCCTCGCAACAAATGGCGCGCATGACAGGTGATGAAATCAAACTGCTCATTGATGGTGCTTCATACCTCTTTTTAAATGAGTATGAACTCGCCTTAGCTATGCAAAAAACTGGGTGGAGCGATCGTGAAATTTTAGAGCGTGTTAAGTATCGCGTTGTCACACTTGGTTCACAGGGAGCAAAGGTGGAAAGTGCAGCGGGTGAGTTTGTTCAAGTTACCTGCCCTAAGGAGAAATCAAAGACCGATCCAACAGGTGTCGGTGACTCATTTAGATCAGGGTTTATCGCCGGTCTTGCATGGGGGCTTTCTCATGAACGATGTGCTCAACTGGGTGCGTTAATTGCCACCTACGTGATTGAAACCCTGGGAACTCAGGAGTACCGGTTTACATCCCCCGAGTTCATTGCTCGCTTTGAAGAGGCGTATGGAAAAGCCGCCGCTGATGAGGTTGCCACCCACCTTTTGTAATGTGAGCAGTGCCACCCCTCGCGGGGATTAGGCTGGTGCCACGCTCAGAGGGATTTCAAACTATCCTTACCCTATGTCCCGACGCTCTTTATTACGCCGCTTCAAGGCGCTCTTCCTTCTAGCCCCAATTCTTCTATTAACTGGTTGCTCAAAGGTTTCTGGCTTAGGTTTTGAAGAGGGCGTAACAAGTGTTAACGATCAATCATTATCGTTGTGGCAGGGTGCCTGGATCGCAGGCGGTGTCGTTGGTGTCATCACATTAATTCTAATTTTGTGGCCTGCGGTGTTTCACCGTGGCAAGAAAGATGACCCATCATTTCCAAAGCAGACGCAGTACAACGTTCCTGTAGAAATCGCGTACACAGTAATTCCCTTCATTATCGTGGCGGTGCTTTTTTACTACACAGCCCAGAAGCAAACCGTCATTACAGAGAAGACAACCACATATGCCCATGAAATCACCGTAGAAGGAATTCAATGGTCTTGGCAGTTTGGCTATCCAGAAGCTGGACCTAACGCGGTCGTAACTGGAACGCCAGAACAAACACCTACCTTGGTAGTTCCACTAGGAGAGCGAGTTCGCTACACACTTACGGCTAATGATGTTGTTCATGGATTTTGGATTCCCGCCTTCATGATTCAAATGCAAAATCTTCCCGGAATAACCAATCAACTTGAATTTACTGCAAACAAGTTGGGCGAGTTCCCAGGTCGCTGCAATATTTTGTGCGGTCGAAACCACACGCAGATGTTGTTCAAGGTCAAGGTTGTAACACCCGCTGAATTTGACGCTTATCTTGAAACCCTAAAGGAAGGCCAAGCATGACCACTTATGCAGAAAAGCCAACGATGAGCGCTCCTCGATTAGCGCCTACCCCAAAGGGGAAATCCTTTGTAAAGTGGATTACATCTACCGATCACAAGACCATCGGATACTTGTACTTAATAACCTCTTTTGCATGGTTCCTTATTGGAGGAGTCTTAGCATTAGCTCTGCGTGCAGAATTGGCCCGCCCAGGTATGCAGTTCCTCAGCAATGAGCAGTACAACCAAATCTTCACGATGCATGGAACGATCATGTTGCTCATGTTTGCAACTCCACTTTTTGTTGGTTTTGCCAATGTGATTATGCCGTTACAAATCGGCGCCGCAGATGTTGCCTTCCCTCGCCTCAATATGTTGTCCTACTGGCTATACCTCTTTGGCTCGTTAATGGCATTTGGTGGATTTTTGTCACCTGGCGGTGCGGCATCATTTGGTTGGACCGTTTACGCACCTTTATCTAATGCACAGTACTCGCCTGGAATTGGTTCAGATCTTTGGTTAGTTGGTTTGGCAATCAGCGGTGTTGGAACAATCCTGGGTGGCGTTAACTTCATAACAACGATCTTCACAATGCGAGCTCCTGGAATGACGATGTTCCGTATGTCTATCTTCTCGTGGAACGTTTTGTTAACAGCGATCTTGGTTCTACTAGCCTTCCCACCATTAGCCGCCGCCTTGCTCGGACTTGAAGCCGATCGTTTGTATGGAACACATTTATTTGATCCGGCAAATGGTGGAGTTATGTTGTTCCAGCACTTGTTCTGGTTCTTTGGTCATCCCGAGGTTTATATCTTGGCTCTGCCATTTTTTGGAATTGTTACTGAGATCTTGCCAGTGTTTAGCCGCAAACCAATCTTTGGTTATCTTGGTTTGATCGCTGCAACGATTGCGATTGCTGCACTTTCGGTGTCCGTGTGGGCACACCACATGTTTGCAAGCGGTCAGGTGCTCTTGCCATTCTTCTCATTTATGACATTCCTCATTGGAGTTCCAACAGGTGTGAAGTTCTTCAACTGGATCGGAACAATGTGGAGAGGCCATGTAACCTTTGAAACACCGATGCTGTGGGTTATGGGATTCTTGATTACCTTCTTATTCGGCGGAATCACCGGAATTATTCTCGCCTCACCTCCTCTCGATTTTGCAGTTTCAGCAAGCTACTTCGTCGTAGCTCACTTCCACTACGTTCTCTTCGGAACTGTGGTCTTCGCGATGTTTGCAGGCTTCTACTTCTGGTGGCCTAAGTTCACCGGAAAGATGCTCAACGAGACCCTTGGAAAGATCCATTTCTGGACCTTGTTCTTCGGTTTCCATTTAACCTTCTTGATTCAGCACTGGCTTGGAATCAAGGGATTCCCTCGCCGCTATGCAGATTACCTACCGACCGATGGCTTCACCTTTATGAACACAGTCTCAACTATCGGCTCATTCCTTTTGGCGTTGTCCATGATTCCATTTGCAATCAATCTCTGGATTACTCGCAAGGCACCAATGGTTGGCGTCGATGATCCTTGGGGTTATGGTGCGTCGCTGGAATGGGCCACATCATGTCCACCACCTCGCCACAACTTCCTTTCAATGCCACGTATTTCATCTGAGCGTCCGGCATTTGACCTGCATCATCCACATGTAAAGACTGAAGGGCATAAGTAAGCGATGAAAGCATCCTGGAAGTTATTTGGTGGTTTAAGTGTTTTCTACTTAATTATGACCGTTATTTATTGGCAGATCGGTGGAGAACCTGTTGGCGTCGCGGGAATGCTTTTGTCAGCGTGTTTAGCTGGCATGGTGGGCTTTTATGTATGGTTCACCCAGAAGCGAATCGGCGTCACTCTTCCAGAAGATAACTTAACCGCTGAAATTTCAGATGGTGCAGGAGAACTGGGTTTCTATAGCCCCCACTCTTGGTGGCCGTTGCCTGTAGCAGTTGCGGCATGTGTCTTTGCACTAGGTCTGATCATTGGTTGGTGGTTATCACTTATTGGTTTGGGTGCACTCGTGATCTCTATCATCGGCATGGTGACAGAGTATGAAAAGCCAGAGATTGCTTCTGCACACTGATGAGCTCCAATCGCGCTGAAATACTCCCAGTAGATTTTCCAAATACAGCAGCGGCGCGAATAACAATCAACGCACCGGCGCATGTCATATTTGATTTTCTAGCTAGACCTTCTGCCCATCAACTCTTTGATGGCTCGGGAACAATCCAGAGAGCAATCTCTGGCCCAGAGCGTTTGTTTTTAGGTGCTCAGTTCGGAATGGCGATGAAGATCAAGGTTCCTTATCGCATCAAAAACACAGTTGTCGCTTTTGAAGAGAATAAGAAGATTACCTGGTGCCATCTCATGAAATGGACTTGGTGTTATGAGTTGCAAACAATCTCTCCCAACCAGACAGTGGTTACCGAATCATTTGATGCAAGTGCAATTCCTGCTTTCTCCAAATGGTGGCTAAAAAAGACTGGAGCAATGGCGCATAATCCCAAGTGGATGGCGAAATCACTGGTAGCACTTAAGGCGATCTGCGAGGTTTGAGGTTACAAAGGTTTGCTCCCGTGCTCTTTGTTCTTCTATGGAGCACTGGATTTGTGGGGGCAAAGTATGGGTTGCCCTACGCTGATCCATTTATCTTCCTATCTATTCGAGTTTTAATCGCCGCTGGGCTCCTGCTCGTTTTGGTGCGAGCAATGCGAATGCCGATACTTATTGGCAAGAGCGCAATTGTGCGATCTAGCCTGATTGGGTTCTTTTTACATGCCTGCTACTTAGGGGGAGTCTTTTACTCGATCGCTCAAGGATTACCAGCAGGTGTGGCTGCTGTAGTAACGAGTCTTCAACCCGTCTTGGTATCCCTCATTGCGGTGAAGGTTTTGGGGGAGAGACTCAAAACGATCCAAATTGCAGGACTTTTACTGGGGCTCATTGGTGTTTTTCTGGTCCTGGGTCCAACCTTTGATTCACACATTCCCACCGCTGGAATAGTTGCAATAGTTGTAGCTCTAATTGGCAGTACTTCAGCAACCTTACTGCAGAAAAAAATTGGCGCTGATATTCCTCTGGTTGCCGGTACCGCATATCAATACCTGTTCAGTGGAGTAGTTCTTGGTGCGATCGCAATTGCAACACAAGAAACAAACATCACCTGGAATCTTCGCTTTACCGCAGCCTTTATCTGGTTGCTGCTAGTTCTTTCGGTGGGTGCGATTTTGCTTCTACTCTGGCTACTCAACACGGGAAGTGCTGCCTCTGTTTCATCTTTGTTCTATCTAGTTCCGCCGGTAACTGCGATTGAGGCTTATCTTTTGTTCGGAGAAAAAGTAAACACCCAAGGCTTCCTTGGAATAGGAGTTACCGCCTTGGGTGTTTGGCTTGTAATCAGAGGTTAGTGGTTTTCAATCTCCTTGAGATCCTCGACAGAAACCTTTGGGATCGCTTCAGAGTGTGCAACGCTCATACGTGAGCGAAGCTTGTTTCTGATGGCACCGGCACGCTTTACGCCGCGACCATCAACAGCAGGTAGCTCTAAGGCGGGTGCTTGTTCATGTGAAGTTAGGAGGTAAGCCTTCTCAGGAGAGATAGGCTCATGTACTTCAACAAACTCGCCATGTGGCAAGCGAAGCAAGCGACCAGTCTCGCGACCGTGGAGCACTAGTTCGCGATCTGCACGCTGTAACGATAGACATAATCTCTTGGTGATGACAAATGCGAGAGGAGGTAGAACCAAAATTCCGATTCGCGTTCCCCACATAATCTGATTAATCGATAAATCAAAGTGTGTGGCGATCAAGTCATTGCCACCATTGATTAAGGCAACGATCATGAAGGTAATTGACATAGCACCTAGTGCTGTGCGGTTTGGAGCGTTACGTGGGCGATCAAGAAGGTGATGCTCACGCTTATCTCCAGTTATCCAGCTTTCGATGAATGGATACAACGCCATACCTGTAAACAAGATGCCAGGAATGATTAATCCTGGAATCAAGATGTTCCACGAGATGGTGTAACCAAAGAAGTAGGTTTCAATCGGTGGCGCCATTCGTACCAAACCATCGAGCCAACCCATGTACCAATCGGGTTGCGAACCTGCGGAAATCTGACCAGGTGTGTAAGGGCCATAGAGCCAAATTGGATTAATTGATGCAACCGCTGAGATAAAGGCGATCACACCGAAAACGATGAAGAAGAATCCTCCAGCCTTTGCCATGTACACAGGCATCAACGGATATCCAACAACATTCTTTTCTGTTCGACCAGGTCCTGGGAATTGTGTGTGCTTCTGGTACCAAACCATCATTAAGTGAACGGTAATCAGTGCAAGGAAAGCACCAGGCAATAGGAGGACGTGAACTATATAAATGCGCGGAATAAAAGCCTCACCCGGGAATGCGCCACCAAAGGCAAAGTAGGACAGATATGAGCCTACGACAGGTATTGCTTGAATAATAGCTTCAGCAATTCTGATTCCAGTTCCGGAGAGAAGATCATCTGGAAGTGAGTAACCCAAGAAGCCTTCTACAATTCCAAGGGTTAACAAACCAATACCAATGATCCAGTTGCCTTCGCGTGGCTTACGGAAAGCACCGGTGAAGAAGACACGCATCAAGTGAGCAACGATCGCTGCCATAAAGATCAACGCCGCCCAGTGATGAATCTGTCGCATCAACAAACCACCACGAACTTCAAATGAGATATGAAGAGTGGAGGCGTAGGCCGCTGACATTTGTACGCCCTCAAGTGGCTCGTAACTACCTTCGTAAATTACTTCACGAGCGGATGGATCAAACCAAAATGTTAAATAAGTACCTGATAGCAAAAGAATAATGAACGAGTAGAGCGCAACTTCACCCAGAAGAAAGGACCAGTGATCTGGAAAAACCTTTTGCAGGTTCTTCTTCATCCATGCAGCAGCACCAGTTCGCTCATCAACGTAATTTGCGACCTGCCCTAAACGTTGTTCTGTTGTCATGAAGAGATACGCCCCCAAAAGCTAGGTCCAACTGGTTCATAGAATGGATCGCGAGCGACGAGGTAACCCTCGGCATCCACGGTGATATTTAACTGCGGAAGTGGTCGGGCCGCAGGTCCAAAAATAACCTTTGCTGCACGAGTCACATCAAATGTTGATTGGTGACAAGGACAGAGCAGGTGCTTGGTGGTTTGTTCATACAAAGCAACGGCACATCCCATGTGTGAACAAATCTTGGAGAAGGCGATAATTCCTTCATGAGTCCAGCTAAGGCGCTCAGCATCAAGATTGAACTCTTCGGGACGTAGGCGAATTAACAGAACGGCATCTTTAGCGATGTCGGTCAGCTTTCGATGCTCAGGATCATCAGATTCTGGAAGAACCTGGGCGACAGCGCCTACCTCCAGATCAGCGGCACGAATTCTTCGATCACCCGGATCTGTAACGAGGTATGTCCCAGATTTCCAAGAGGTCTCTTTGAGATCATTTCCTGGAAGTGGACCTAAATCACGAAGTAACAAAAGTGGTGAAAGAGCGGACAAACCTAAAGCAGCTCCCAAGGACCTTTTAATGAGTGAGCGACGCCCTAATCCAGATGCCTGTGCTCCATCCTTTACGGCGGCAACAAACTCTTTTCGATCTGATTCAGGGGAGCGGAACTCATGACGATGAGCGATCACCTCTTGATCTGGCATCAAAGTCTTGGCCCAATGAATTGCGCCCAATCCGATAAAGAAAAGTGAGATTGCCATTCCCAGGCCGAGGCCTAGCTGATGTGCATTTTGATTTCCCATTATTGGAACAAAGATGAATACATCCTCTGGAATAAAGAATGAGGCAACTAGCAATACGGTGCCAAGTGCTGAGATCATAAACATTGAAGCGACCTGTCGCTCCGCTCGTCGCGCCGCTACTGGATCGTGATCGGCTTTGCGATGCACATGCGCTGGTAGGCCTGGATCCTTTATAGCTTCGATTTCATTAGACATTGTTTTATCTCGCCTTCATCGCTAGCCACACGGCCACACCGATAAGAATTCCAAGTCCGAATGTCCATGCAAGAAGTCCTTCAGTAACAGGACCGACGCGACCAAGAGATGCACCACCCAGATTTGGTTCAGATTCTGCGTGCTTGATCCACTTAATGATGTCCATCTTCTCCTTTGGAGTGATTGTCTTGTCACTAAAGACTGGCATCGCTTGCGGACCGGTAATCATCGCTTCATAAATGTGCTTTGGTTCAATTCCCATCAAAGTTGGTGCGTACTTACCTTGTGTAAGTGCTCCGCCTTGACCGGCAAAGTTGTGACACATAGCGCAGTTGTTACGGAATAGTTCGCCGCCTTCGGCAATGCTTCCATCTCTTTCATAATTTAATTGTGCTTCAGTTGGAATTTCAGGTCCTGGGGCAAGGGATGCAACATAAGCAGCCAAAGCCGCTGTTTCTTCAGGTGTATATAAAGGTTCCTTGCGCATTGCTTGAGTGCTCATATCAGCCATTGGCATGCGTCCTGTACCCACTTGGAAATCTACAGAAGCTGCACCTACACCTACTAGGGATGGTGCGATTGCTCCACCTTCAGAGTTGAGTCCGTGACAGGAAGAGCAACCTTTCAAGAAGATCTGACGTCCTTCTTCGATGAGTGCTGATCTATCGGCCTGTGTTGTCTGAGCGGTTGTGGTTGCACTGGCAACACTAAAAGTTGTTCCAATCGCAAGAAGTGCAAAGATCAACAATGATGGACCAACCGCCTTGTGGCGACGGTAGCGAGAGAGACGCTTCACTTATATTCCTTACTACTTAATCAGGTAAATCGCAGCAAATAGTGCGATCCATACAACGTCAACGAAGTGCCAGTAATACGAAACCACGATTGCGGTAGTCGCTTGCTGATGGGTAAATCGGCGAGCCTTTGAAACACGAATCATCACGATCAAGAAAGCGATGAGACCGCCTGTAACGTGCAAACCATGGAAACCGGTCGTAATGTAAAAGACGGAGCTGTATGCATTTGTAGAAAGCGCTAGCCCCTCCGAAACGAGCAATGCGTATTCATACACTTGACCTGCGATAAAGAAGGAACCCATCAAAAATGTTGTAGCAAACCACTCGCGCATTCCCCACTTATTTATCTGAAGCAGGGATCCAGTGCGGCGATTTTGGAAACGTTCGGCTGCGAATACACCGAACTGACATGTGACTGATGAGAGAACCAAAATTGTTGTATTAACCGCAGCAAAGGGAATGCTGAGCAACTCTGTTGACTCAGCCCAGATCGCAGGCCCTTGAACTGCGCGAATCGTGAAGTACATGGCGAACAAGGCTGCAAAAAACATCAGCTCGCTCGAAAGCCAGACGATCGTTCCGACCGCTACAGCGTTAGGGCGGGTGATCTTGTTATGTGCTACGGCGCTTGACATAGAGGTGATTATTCCCGAAAACAGCCTCCCCGTCTGCCCAGGGGAGCGTTCCCAGAGGCTGTTTTTGCAACTTTTAAGGTGAAACGGATCACCCCAGAAATCCCGATTCTGAGAAGCTCTTGGGGATGTTGAGTGAGAATTTTTCAATAGAATGGAGCCATGGCAGAATCAAAGAAACAGATCATTGTTTACTCCGATGACTCCTCAGTTCGCTCTTCAATCGCCTCTGCCCTCGGAGTTCGCGTAGCCAAAGACCTTCCAGAACATGAGATTCACGAGTTTGCAACCGCCCCTGCACTCCGTGCCTATGTTGACTCAAAAAACCTTGCGGGAGGATTTCGCGCAGATCTCTTCATCCTTGATGGGGAAGCGGCCCAAGAGGGTGGTTTGGGAATGGCTCGCCAGTTGAAAGATGAGGTTTTTAACTGTCCCCCAATTCTGGTGATTACAGGGCGCAAAGAGGATAAATGGTTGGCAGCATGGTCTCTAGCGGAAGCTTCAATTGTCCATCCGATCGATCCATTCACATTAGCTAAAACAACCGCGGAATTACTACGCGGGAGTTCTATCGTTTCTGCTTAACTTTTGCCATGAGCCAATTGCTGTGGAATGAAAACATAGCGATAATCGAATCTGGTTTAGATCTTGAAATAGATCGTGTGCAATGGTGCATGAATGAGATTCTTACTGGGCAAGCAACAAATGACATCATCAAAGAGTTTCTGCTTGCTTTGAAGAAAAAGGGAGAAACTCCCGAAGAGGTTGGTGCTTTAGTTGAGCAGATGTATCGCCACTGCGCCCCAATTTCGATCACACAGCGATCGGTAGACACTGTTGGTACTGGGGGAGATGGCGCACACACCATCAATATCTCTACAACTGCGGCGATCATCGCCGCCGCAGGTGGTGCAAAGGTTGTTAAGCATGGCAATCGTGCCGCTTCATCTAAGTCAGGTTCAGCTGACCTGCTCGAGAATCTTGGCATTAACATCACTCTTGATGGCAAGGGCGTAGAGGAGAGTTTCAATACCCTCGGAATAGGATTTTGTTTCGCACCGATTTTTCATCCAGCGATGAAGCATGCTACCGTGGCACGAAAAGAGTTGGCGACACCTACTGTGTTTAACATTCTTGGACCGCTAGCTAACCCAGCACGGCCAAAAGCCGCGGCTATTGGTGTAGCAAATGATCGAATGCACCTAGTAATGGCACAGGTGTTGGGGGGTAGAGGTGTAGATGGATTTGTTTTTCGTGGCGATGATGGACTTGATGAAATAACGCTTGCGACAACAACCTCCGTTTTGAGTATCGGAAGTGAGGAAATTATAAGTGGTTTGTTGGATCCCTTGGATTTTGGGATTTCGAGAGCGCCTATCGCATCCCTTACTGGTGGTGATGGCGCAGAGAATGCACGAATCACGAGAGAGATATTTGCTGGAAAAAAGGGGGCTCATCGTGATGCATGTGTTCTTAACGCGGCGGCAGCAATCGCAGCTTATGAAGGTAAATCGGAGCTGACTCTGCACGAGAGAATTTCAGCTGGATTAAGGACAGCTAATGAGGCGATTGATTCCGGAGCCGCCAATGAATTAGTTGTTAAGTGGAGCGAACTTACTCAGAGATTGGGCGCTTAGCTCGCTTTTTCTTTGATGGAAAATTTCTCATCTCTTCAAAGTTGGAGATATTGAAACCTGCTAATCGTTCAATTAATCCGTGCAGTACATCCACCGTTGCTTTTGCATCATCTAGGGCTCGATGGCTGGGGGATGTGGTTGCACCAAAAAAATTTGCCAGTGTTGCTAATTTGCAGTTTGTGACCTCATCTTTATCCAGGATTGCACGAGCCAAGCGAGCTGTATCTACAGTCTGATAATTGGGCCAAGGGATTTCATGAGTCACGGATGCTGCCTTGAGAAAACTCAAATCAAAGGGGGAGTTGTGTGCCACTACTACCGTTTCTTCCACGCTCCCCAAAAATTCAAAGAGGGTTGGGAGAATCTCATCAATAAAGGGAGCAGATACCAACATCTCATCTGTAATCCCAGTTAACTCTGTGATGAAGTATGGAAGAGAATGCCCAGGATCAACAAAGCTTTGAAAGGTTCCAAGAACTTCGCCGCCTCTAACCTTCACAACACCTATTTCAGTTATGCCGGCACCGAGTCGAGGCGATCCACCTGATGTTTCTAGATCAAGAACTGCAAAGGTAGTTTCGGAGAGCTCTCGCTCGGCAACCTTAGACATGAGATGAATCGTAGGTGATTGCCCTGACATAACATCAGTCGTACTCTTTATGCATGGCAGTTGAAGGAGCACCGCAGGGCTGGATGCAAGATTGGGCTGCACAAGGCTCGGGAAAAAATGCGCACATAGGAATTTTGCTTGTTCATGGCTTCACAGGCTCTCCTGCATCGATGAGACCGTGGGGGGAGTTCCTGCATTCAAAGGGGTACACAGTTCGAGTCCCATTACTTCCGGGGCATGGCACACAACCTGAGGATCTCAATAAGGTGAAATGGCAGGAATGGCCAGCGAAGGTTGAGTTTGAGTTAAGTCAACTGAAAAAGAGTTGTGATGTTGTTTTCTTAATCGGCTTGTCTATGGGTGGCGGAACGGTTTTAAATGTTGCCGCTTCACACAATGAGGAATTTGCTGGTCTCATACTCGTTAATCCGATGATCCATGTTAAGGGCGTCCCCGTCGAGCTTGCTTATTTCCTATCTAGATTTCAAAAGATGCGATCCAGCGTTGGCGATGACATCAAGCGCCCAGGTGTGACTGAGTGGGGATACGACGCCCTTCCAACACGCGGTATTTACCAATTACTGAAGATGTTGAGAATAACCAGGCGAAATCTTAAGAACATAACTATCCCTGTGCAGCTCTTCCACTCCGTAGAAGATCACACCCTGCCCGTGACAAATACCGAGATTATTCTCAGTGAAATTGGGTCAAGTAATAAAACCCGAATTGAACTGGTTAATAGTTATCACGTCGCGACTATGGATTATGACCAAGAGTTGATCTTCCAAAACTCTTTAACCTTTATCGAATCTTTAACCAAGTAGTTTTTTAAGAAATAGCCAGCCCAATAGCTATTCCAAGAATGCCCACGGCAGATAGCGCGGTAAGCCCTCGTCGGACTGTAGGTTTTTGAATGTAGGCCGATGATTTCTTTACGGTCCAAATAAGCAAAATGTTCCAAAGGATAGAAATCATGGCCCAAACAGCCCCTAGGGAGATTATTCCCAAGCCCAAGGATGTTTCTTGTGGGATAAATGCGGGAATGAAAGCAACCGCATAAACCGCAGCCTTTGCATTGGTCAGATTGGTAACCAGTCCTAAGCGAAAGGATGCCCACGAAGTCGTGGTGACGGATTTTTCGAGATCAAAGTTTCCAAACTCCTTTCGCAGCGAGAGGAAAGTTTGTAGGGAAATGATGGTCAAGAAAATAACCCCGGTCCATTTCAAAATTGAATACGCCAGTTCAGATTCGGTAAAAATCACCGATAAACCGACCGCACTTGAAACACTCCAGATCAAGATTCCAACACAGTTGCCGATTGAAGATAAAAATGCTGCGCTTGCTCCGCCGACAATGGATTGACGTAACACCATAGCAACACCCTGGCCAGGAATCATGACTAATAAGACGGTGGCGAGAATAAATGAAGGGAGGTTGCTGAGTAACGCCGTCATTACTTCATTTTACGTGGAGCTGCAATCATTTCTGCAACTTCTATGCGATGAGCTTTGAAGTTGTTTATTGCAGAGTCGCTTGGATAACCAATCGCGATGCCACACAACAGGCGGTAATCCTTTGAGATCTCAAACTCTTTTCGGACTACATCCTCCCAAATACCTACAGCCCCTTGGGCGCATGTTCCGAGCCCCTGAGCATGGGCGGAAAGAATTAAGTTCTGCATCATCAACCCTGCATCCGATGCTGCGTAGATACTCAAGCTTTTATGAACAAAAATAAACAACTCAACCGGGGCGCCAAAGAATGAGTAGTTCTTTGCCCATTGTTGATCGCGCCCGTCGCGATCTCCTCTTTGAACTCCAAAGGCTTGATACATTTCGCGCCCGACTTGCTCAGCACGAGGCTTTAACTCAGTTGGATACGGCTTAGCGATGCGTCGATTACTCGTAGGAAGTCCATAAAGTGAATAAATAATGCGCAACTTGTTAAGCAATCCTTTGCGCATGATTTTTGAGAGAACACCCCAGCGAGAGAGAAACTCTGCACTTATTCGGTCGCGAATATCTCCTTGAGCGATAGCCACTTTGAAGGGACGGGTATTGGACCAACTAGGAGCGGTGAGACTATCGGCAAGAATTTGGTCGAGAATCTCTGGAGGAATAGGTGTTGGTAGAAAATCTCGCGTGCTCCTACGTGATGACAAAAACTGCGAGAAATCTTGAGGCACATTCATACCCGCACTTTATCTGTCTCAGATCAATACTCATCGGTAAACAAAGTTACAGGAGAGTCAATTCAACAACGTGGACGATACTGGGATCGAACCAGTGACCCCCACAATGTCAATGTGGTGCTCTACCGCTGAGCCAATCGTCCTAGGTGAGAGAACTATACAACAAGCATTTATCGAGAGTAATCATCCTCTACACGCTCAATATCATCCTCACCAAAGTAGCTTCCTGTTTGAACTTCGATAAAGACAAGCTCATCTGATCCATTATTTGCAATTCGATGCAGCTCTCCAATTTCGATATCAACTGTTTCGCCGGGTTTTTTCTGGAAGATTTCGCCATTCAGTGTCACCGTCGCCATGCCAGAAACTATGAACCAATGCTCCGCTCGCTTTTGGTGGCGCTGATAAGAAAGTCTTGAATTAGGTTTTACATAAATACATTTAACTTTGTGAGCTGGTGACTCCTGCAAAACTTCATAACGACCCCACGGTCTGGTTGAGTCGTTATCGTTCATTTCGTATCCCTTTATTTCTTAATTGAACACTTGCTGTTTATTACAACAACAGTCTTTCACCAAGAGTGGAGGTCGGGACGGGATTTGAACCCGTGTAGAGGGATTTGCAGTCCCTTGCCTCGCCTCTCGGCCACCCGACCATACAAATATCGCCGTTAGATTCAAATCTTCGATAAGAGTTCAATCTAAACGGCGAATATCAGAGCGGACGACCGGGTTCGAACCGGCGACCTGAACCTTGGCAAGGTTCCGCGCTACCAACTGCGCTACGTCCGCGAGGGGTGCAAATCTAGCGCAGGAGAGCCCTAAGCGCCAAAGTGAGGGGGATTGGTTAGCGTTATCCCGTGCCAAATCTGAAGGATCAACCCATGTTCTGGATGGGAGGACGTTTAGCGACAGATCTTGTTGAGATCTCACATGACCCGTCCTGTTTGGATGATGGAGATTTTTGGGCGGTCTCTACAACATTTGAAGGTGCCTTTACCGCAGCGAAGTTTGCAACAGTTTTTGATTCTGATTTTCCTGATGCTCTCTGGACTCCGATCACGGCACAATGGAAAAGCACACCAAACCAAGTGGAATACATCGACTATGTAGAGCAAATTCGCGAGTTGATAGCACAGGGTTGGGTATATCAAGTTAATGCTTGTCGATTAATGGCTGCTGAAAACTCAAACCACAATTTGCGAGGTTTGTTTACAGGAATTTTGCGAAATAATCCTGCGCCATGGGCCAGCTATTTTGAAATACCAACTTTGAATATTGCATCTGCATCGCCCGAACTCTTTCTCGAAAGAACAGGTTCGAGGGTGAAGACTTCCCCCATCAAGGGCACACAGAAGTTGGGTGCTACCGAATTCGGCGTTAAGGACCGCTCTGAGAACATCATGATCGTCGACCTCATGCGAAATGATCTGGGGATGATTTGTGAAAGTGGCTCGGTAGAGGTCACACAACTTCTATACAGTCAGGATCATCCAGGTCTGCAACATCTGGTCTCTGATGTAGAGGGGGATCTGCGTCATGGGATATCCTGGAGGGAAATTTTAGAATCTATTTCACCACCTGGGTCGGTTAGCGGCGCACCAAAATCATCTGCGTTATCGACTATCTCAGAACATGAAAAACCACGGGGACCGTATTGCGGAATTCTTGGTTGGGTTCAAGGCGATCGAGCTCAACTATCGGTGGCTATCCGGATTTTTTGGAAAGATGAGAAACTTAATTTTGGTACTGGAGCGGGTATTACCTTTAGCAGTGATTCTCAAAAAGAGTGGGAAGAAACCGAGCTAAAGGCATCACGGTTGATTGATATAGCCGCAGGGGCATGGCAATGAAGGTTATTCATAATGGAGATTTAGTTGAACTAGCTGACAGCCCCTGTAATGAAATGGGTTGGATGGATGGCTCAGGTGTATTTGAAACTATTAAAACCGTTGAAAATAATCCGTGGGCCCTTTCACGCCATATGCGTCGCGCGGTTACAAGTTGTAAACAACTAGGAATATCAATTGCAGGTGAGGAGCAAGTGCGCACAGGTGTAGCGCTGTTGTGCACAACAGAGAGATATCCCAACGGACTTCTGCGACTCTCCTTTGGAAGTGATGGAAATTGGTCAGCGGTTCACCTTCCATATATTCCATTGCTCGAACCGGCTGCACTGGCTATTTTTAGTGATCGATTATCTGTAGCTGGTCAACCTATAAAGAGTTATCCATACACACATAGGTTAGATATTTTGAACTCTGTAAAGGCGCAGGGTTTTGATGAAGCGATCATAGTGAGCGATAAGGGAAGGGTATGCGAAGGAGCTGTTACTAATCTGTTGATGAAGATCGACGGAAAGTGGTTGACCCCACCGATTGGTGATGGCGTTCTTGCTGGAGTCATGAGGGCTTTAGTCGTTGAGTACTGCGGTGTTGAAGTAAAAAGTATCGAGGTTGCAGATCTAGCACGTGTTGATTCAGCATTTCTTTTAAGCAGTCTTCGGATAGCCCAGCCAGTGGCCTCGATTAATGGAAGATTATTGGAGCAATCACCGCAATTTCAGGCAGAAATTGAAGCGATGGCGGTGCGGACTTCGGTAGGCTAGCAACATGGCTCAGATCTCGATCACCGTTGATGGTGTTGTCCACCAAGTAGAAGCAGATCAACGCCCCACCCATATTTTTGCTGAGAATAAAGATGTAGTTGTTTGCCGCATTAATGGTTCCTTAAGAGATTTATGGACAGATCTTGCTGAAGGTGATGTTGTGGAATCTGTTCTGATCTCCTCGCCAGATGGTTTAGCTGTATTGAGACACTCAACCGCCCATGTCATGGCGCAAGCCGTTCAAGAGGTTTATGCAAATACCCGACTTGGAATAGGACCTCCTATTAAAGATGGTTTCTATTACGATTTTGATCCCGAGAACACATTCAATCCAGATGATTTAGTAAAGATTGAAAGCGCAATGCGCAAGATTGTGAAGGAAGGTCAACGTTTCCGACGGCGCGTAACCACAGAAGCAGATGCTCTCAAAGAGTTGGCACATGAGCCTTATAAATGTGAATTGATTGGGATCAAAGGTCCCGCAGGCGAAGAAGCTTCAGTTGAAGTTGGTGGCTCTGAGCTCACGATCTATGACAACTTAGGTCGTGATGGAAACCCTGTGTGGAGTGATTTATGTCGTGGTCCACACCTTCCATCTACTAAGCACATCCCTGCCTTTAAGTTAATGCGCACAGCTGCTGCTTATTGGCGTGGATCTGAGAAAAATCCTATGTTGCAACGAATTTACGGAACCGCGTGGCCTTCGCAAGATGAGTTAAATGCCTACCTAGAGTTACTTGCGGAAGCGGAGAAACGTGATCACCGACGTTTAGGAACAGAGTTAGATTTATTCTCATTTCCTGAGGAGATTGGATCTGGTTTAGCGGTATTCCATCCGAAGGGTGGAATTGTCCGTCGCGCCATGGAGGATTACTCACGCATTCGCCACGAAGAAGAGAACTACGAGTTTGTTTACTCTCCACACTTAACCAAAGCTGCGCTATTTGAAACATCAGGCCACCTTCAGTGGTATGCCGATGGAATGTATCCACCCATGATCCTTGATGAAGAGCTCAATGCTGATGGCACTGTAAAGCGTGCAGGTCAGCAGTACTACATGAAGCCGATGAACTGTCCTTTCCATAATTTGATTTACAAATCTCGCGGACGCTCCTATCGCGAACTTCCATTGCGACTCTTTGAATTTGGAACTGTTTATCGTTATGAAAAATCAGGTGTACTTCACGGAATTACACGGGCGCGTGGCTTCACACAAGATGATGCACACATTTACTGCACTAAAGAACAAATGGTGGGCGAGTTAGACTCATTACTAACCTTCGTTCTTAATTTGCTGCGCGACTACGGATTAAATGATTTCTACCTAGAACTTTCAACAAAGAATGAAGAGAAGTTCGTTGGTGAAGATGCTGATTGGGCGGAAGCCACTGAAGCTTTGCGCAAAGCAGCAACTGCACAGAATCTCGAACTGGTTCTCGATGAAGGCGGAGCAGCTTTCTACGGTCCTAAGATTTCTGTTCAAGCTAAGGATGCGATTGGTCGAACATGGCAGATGTCGACCATTCAAGTTGACTTTCAATTACCTCAGCGATTTGAACTTGAATACTCAGCAACTGATGGCACACGTCAGCGTCCTGTGATGATTCACCGTGCTTTGTTCGGATCTATTGAACGCTTCTTTGGAGTTCTCACCGAGCACTACAGCGGAGCCTTTCCACCATGGTTAGCACCTGTGCAAGCCATTGGTATTCCAGTTGCCGACACCTTTGCAGATTATTTGGGTGATGTCATGACGCAGATGCGCAAGGCTGGAATCCGTGCCGAGTTAGATGCATCAGATGATCGCATGCA
>JACCDU011386273.1_pt1 | contig 28611 bp, 25 predicted proteins | sample 7446081 | NCBI WGS metagenome assembly JACCDU01 (sample SAMN15323447, study PRJNA562643) | freshwater metagenome | isolation source: river surface water | place: USA:Blue River Watershed | collected 2017-08-17
CACGCACCACGTGCACCAGCTTGCCCTGAGCTTGTTGCAGCTGGTAGTGCAGGCCGCGCAACACGCCTTTGCTGCTGCGGCTGTGGTTGTCTTGCACAAAGTTCACATTCAGGCCGGTAACCTGGGCGAAGTCTTGCGCGTTGAAGGACTCGAAGAAAAAGCCCCTGCTGTCGCCAAAGACCTTGGGCTCCAAAATCAGAACTTCAGGTATGGCGGTAGGAGTGACGGTATAAGGCATTGAATAAGTAGGTCTGAGGCTTCAGCCCCAACGTGTGTTCTATAAATAATGTCGGGGCTGAAGCCGCCGACCTACTGGAACGTTATTTGATCAAGTTGAGCAAATACTGACCGTAACCATTCTTGGCCAAGGGCGTCGCCAGCTTCTCTACTGCCGCCGCATCAATCCACTTCTGTGCAAAAGCAATCTCTTCCGGGCAAGCCACCATCAGGCCCTGGCGCTTTTGCAGCGTGGCAATGAAGCCAGCCGCCTCTAACAGGCTGTCGTGCGTGCCGGTGTCCAACCAGGCATAGCCTCGGCCCATGATCTCGACGTTCAGCTGGCCCAACTCCAGGTAACGCTTGTTGACATCGGTAATCTCCAACTCGCCTCGGGGGGACGGTTTGATGTCTGCCGCAATGTCGCACACCTGCTGGTCGTAAAAGTACAGGCCGGTGACAGCATAGTTACTCTTGGGCTTGGCGGGTTTTTCTTCAATACTCAGGGCCCGTTGCTGCGCGTCAAAGTCCACCACTCCGTAGCGCTCAGGGTCATGCACATGGTAGGCAAACACACTGGCACCAGCTGTGCGCGCATTAGCGCTGGCCAGCAACTTGACCAAATCGTGGCCATAGTAAATGTTGTCACCCCACACCAGCGCGCTCGGGTCATTGCCCACAAAGTCTTTGCCGATGATGAAGGCCTGCGCCAGCCCGTCCGGGCTGGGCTGCACGGCGTACTGAATGTTCATGCCCCACTGGCTGCCGTCGCCCAGCAGTTCTGTAAAGCGCGGGGTGTCTTGGGGGGTGCTGATGAGCAGCACGTCCTTGATGCCCGCAAGCATGAGCGTGGTGAGCGGGTAGTACACCATGGGCTTGTCATACACCGGCATGAGCTGCTTGCTCACAGCTTGCGTCACAGGGTAAAGCCGGGTGCCGGAGCCGCCGGCCAGGATGATGCCTTTGCGGTTCATGCCGCGCTCCCTTCGTATTGCTTGCTCACCCAATTCTTGTACGCCCCGCTTTGCACGTTGGCCACCCAATCGGAGTGGTCCAGGTACCACTGCACAGTCTTGCGGATGCCGGTCTCAAAAGTCTCGGCTGGCGTCCAGCCCAGCTCGCGTTCAAGCTTGCGGGCGTCGATGGCGTAGCGCCTGTCGTGGCCGGGGCGGTCGGTGACGTAGGTGATCTGGCTGGCGTAGCTGCTGCCGTCTGCTTTGGGCCGCAGCTCGTCGAGCAGCTTGCACACCGTGTTCACAATCTCGATGTTGGGCTTTTCGTTCCAGCCGCCCACGTTGTAGGTCTCACCAAGGCGCCCGGCTTCGAGCACGCGACGAATGGCGCTGCAGTGGTCCTTGACGTAGAGCCAGTCGCGGATCTGCATGCCATCGCCATAGACCGGCAAGCTCTTACCTGCCAGAGCATTGACGATCATGAGCGGGATGAGCTTTTCCGGGAAGTGGAAAGGCCCGTAATTGTTGGAGCAGTTGGTGGTGAGCACTGGCAAGCCGTAGGTGTGGCGCCAAGCGCGCACCAGGTGGTCTGAGGCGGCTTTGCTGGCACTGTACGGGCTATTGGGCTCGTAGCGGTTCGTCTCGGCAAAGGCCGGGTCGTTTTTGAACAGGGAACCGTACACCTCGTCGGTGGACACATGCAGGAACCGGAAATCGGCTTTGTCAGCCTCGGCCAGACCACTCCAGTACCCACGCACGGATTCGAGCAGGTTGAAGGTGCCGACGATGTTGGTCTGCACAAAGTCGCCGGGACCGTGGATGGAGCGGTCCACATGGCTCTCGGCGGCGAAGTTGACCACCGCGCGGGGGCGGTGCTCGGCCAGCAGACGTTCGACCAAATCGCGGTCGCCAATATCGCCCTGCACAAAGATGTGGCGTGGATCGCTCTGCAGCGAGGCCAGGGTTTCCAGGTTGCCCGCGTAGGTGAGTTTGTCGAGGTTGACCACGGGCTCGTCAGAGCCAGCGATCCAGTCGAGCACAAAATTTGCACCAATGAAGCCGGCGCCGCCTGTAACGAGGATAGTCATAGACGAATTTACTCTAAAACGAACTTTAAATAGCTTAAATTTAATTTAAAGGAAAATTTTGCTCAAAGTGTGAGATTCGATTTTCATTTTTTCCACCAGCACTTGATAACATGCCAAATGAATATTGGGGCGGATATCACCATTCTTCTCCATAGCCTCCTAGGTTGAGCGACCAATCTGGGTAACCACTCCATTCCCAATTTCTGAAATATTGAATCAGAACGCTTAACACGCCCTGTATAAAAATCAAAGACGGCACCTATAGCTGCAGCAAATCTTATGTTGAGATAAGGTAAGTTTTCATAAATCCATTTTTCTTGCTTCGGAGCAGTCATCCCCACCCAGAGAACATCTGGCTGCGCTAAGTTAATTACCCTTCGCATTTCTTCGAGCTCATTTTCAGACCATTTAGACTTGAAGGGAGGCGACCAAGTACCAACCAGTCGGACAGATGGGTAGTCACGCGTAAATTTCTTGCGGATATCGTTCAGACAGTCATCAGTGGAGCCGAGAAAGAACACACTAGCACCGCCACGAGCCTGCATTGCCGCATTGAGGCCTTCGAAAATATCGCTACCAGTTACACGCCGTTTAATGTGGCCAGCAAGCCAGCGAGATGCGATCACCACGCCAACGCCATCGGCAATTAGAAGGTCTGCTTCTTGCAGAGCCTTAGAAAAAATCTGGTCATCGAGTGCGCAAGCGTAAGAGTGCGGATTAAGGCAGGCCAACCAACGCGCAGGTCCCGGCTTCTGCATCCCCGCTTCAATGTCAGCAATAAGAGTGGATGCGTCGGCGACAGCCACGGCATACCCCAGGATGTTTTCTCGGTCCATTTGTTCGGTAAATAAATTAGGAAAGATTGCTGCTCAGGTGGCCCCACAGCATCCACATGGGCTCGAAGATCAGTGAGCTTACTGGGGCGAAGGTCCACTCGCCATATGCCAGCTTGTAGAAGAACAGAGGTACGGACAACAGAGCCAGCCCATGCACTGCCCAGCGGCTTAGCGGCACCCGCACCATCAGAAAGGGCAACACCAAGCCAATCAGGAAGTACAGGTAGAAAAAATATCGTATCGCGATCTCGGACAGCGTGGGCTGGGCGCTGGACACCAGCACGATGACGCAGACAGTAACTGTGCACAGCAGTAGCGACCAATCCTGTGCGCCCAGCGCGCTGCCACTGGTACGGGCCAAGCTGTAAAGCGAAATCACGAGAAACAGCGCTGCAGTGACCAGGGCGGGTAGCGTCAGCGGGTCAAGTTCGGCCCCCTCGCCACTGGCAATGCGCTGGAACATCAGGCCCAGGACGGGCACATCAAGCAACAAAGGTGCCACCTGCAAGGCCAGTGCATAAATCACCATCAGCATCACCATATGGAACAGCACACTCAGCACGCCGGAGTAGCGCCTGAGAGGCTGTAAGAGGCTCAGCAGCATCAGTGGCATTGACGAATAATGGATCATCGTGCCAAGCAGGCCCAAACCCCAGCGGCGGCGACCCGTGACAGCTTGGTCGGCCAAGAATAGCATTGCCAGGGACGCCGCCAGGAACTGCCGAAACAGGTGGGCAGACAGACTGAACAACTGCCCGAAGAACAGCAGAAACAGCAGCAGCGATAATAGCGACCGGCGTTCCAGCCGCAGCGCCCCCCCTACTCGCAGCACGGCCGTACCGAACAGCAGGTAGGGCAACAACGTGGACAAGAACACATAAATGCGACCGTCAATACCTGGCATGTTGGCCAGACCGTACATAGACACGTAGTACAGTGGCTCGCGGGTGTTCAGGAGCAGGAACGGGCCCAAGTCCAGAAGTTGCGCGTATTCGAAGGATTCGAGGTAAACCGCTAAATCGCTCTCAGGTAGCTTTGTAATGTTGACCAAGGATAGATATAGCGCCCCTAAAACCAGCACACCCGAGAGACCACCGCGAGCAGCTGGATGACGCCAAACCAGCAAGGACGCAAGCACGAGTGTCAGAAAAGGCTGCAGCATGAAGCCCAACCCAACGATGACCCATAGCGCCGCCCGGGCTTGCCCGTTGTGAACAGTCAACGCCAGCTTAGGGCTGTTTGCCATATCCATAGCGACCTCCTCCATCCTCTCAAAAGATAGGCAAGGCGCTTGAGGACTCCCGGCGGGTTCTGACTCTTGGCCTGATATCCCAGGGTAGCAAGGCAGCCCTCGACTTGGACTCTAAGATCGGCCAAGTAAGGCTCATAGACATGGCGGCGTACCGGCACTGGTAACGCATATCCCCCTCCCCACATGCGTCGGATCCGTTTGGCACGTATATCTAGGCGCACACCATGAAAATGCCAGAACACCGCAGCGGAGTAAGGGAAGCGGGTAGCATTCCAGGGCCCCATCGTTAGAGCCTGATTACACAACACATGCACTTGACCCCGGAAGCGCTCAGGCCAGTCATCAAGGTATTTCTGATCACCGAACTTGCCGTCTTCATGGCGAGCAAAACACCACTCCAGGCAGCGGGCTTCCCACCAGGCGCGCACCGACTCACCGGCCTCCCGCTCGAAGCACAAGAACTGTACACAGAAGCGACCCGAGCTTTCGGTCTGGTCACACTCAGGCGCGTAGGCATGGTCGGTGATCAGCACCGCTCGGCCAGCAGTCTCGAATTCGTCGAAGATGGGACGCGGTGACTCACGGAACCACGTATCAGCATCAATATAAGTGACACGGGCGGCATGCGGGTCGGATGCGAACACAAATCGCACACTGAAAGGCGTCAGCGTCCAGCAATACTCGCCCCTGCTGCGGCTGGGCTTGACGGCCAGCAACTCCGGCGTCTCCCAATCTGATAGTCGAAGCAGGTGCACGCGAGGTAACTTCAGCTGCGACAACACAGTGTGAACTTCGTCGTCAATGCAGAGAACCCAGAGAGCGAAATCGCCGCAGTGCCGCTGCATCGACGCATGCAGTGCTAAGCCCTGAGGTAGGAATAAGCTGTCAAATAGCGTGACGTAATGCTCAGTCAAGAGATTCCCCTAGCACCGAGTTCATATCGAAAAACTGTTGACCGCATCGATCACGCGCTGGACGTCCACATCGGACATCTGCGGGTGGCAAGGCAGGGACAAGCACTGAACTGCATGCGCCTCGCTAGCGGACAGACCGATCGGGTCGCGGCGGATGTCCGTACAAGAGCTCTGGTGGTGGACAGGCACAGGGTAGTGCAGCAAAGCCTGCACACCCCGCTCCTTCAAGTGGGCCTGTAAGGCATCGCGCTGAGGGCACAGGAGCACAAAGAGGTGGTAAACATGCGCCTCGGCCTGTTGGGGAGGCGCTAGCAATTGCACAAGGGACTGTGTGATGCCTTCGCGATAGCGGCGCGCGATCGAGCGACGAACCGCGGTGCTGGCATCCAGACTGTCAAGGCGAACCGACAAGATTGCGGCTTGCATCTCGTCCAAGCGGCTGTTGAGGCCGATCTCTGGATGGATGTACCGCTCGCTCTGCCCGTAGTTGCGCAGGCAGGAGGCCTGGGCTGCCAGGGACTGATCCCGCGTCACCAGGGCACCACCGTCACCTAACGCGCCAAGGTTCTTGGTCGGGTAAAAGCTGTAGGCACCCGCCACACCGAAGCTGCCAGCAGTGCGGCCACTCCAGCGCGCGCCATGCGACTGTGCGCAATCCTCGATGAGCGCGATGCCGGCCTCGCCGCAGAGTGCCAGCCACAGGTCCATGTCGCGCACCTGGCCGTACAAGTGGACCAGAAGCACCGCACGAGTGCGCGGCGTCAAGCAGCGCTTCACACTGGCAGGCGATAGCAGCCCGGAGGCCGGATCGATGTCGGCCAGCACCGGCGTGGCACCCGCGCGCAGCACGGCCAGCACCGTGGCGAAGGCCGTCATGGGCGTGGTCACGACCTCGTCGCCAGGGCCGATGCCCAAAGCGCGGAGGGCGATCTCGATCGCATCCATGCCGTTGCCGACGGATACGGCATGCGGTATCTGGCTGAAGGCGGCAAACTTTTGTTCAAAAGCTTGGACCTCGGGGCCGAGGATGTACCAGCCGGAATCGATGACACGCCGGACAGCGTCCAGCATCGCTTGTTTGATTTCGGAGGCTTCGCCTTTGAAGTCGTTCATCAGAATCATGGGTCAGCTCCAGTAATGTTGGCCGTATTTGCGATAGTAGTCGACGCTTTTGCGCAACCCCTCGTCCAGGCTGACGCGGGGACTCCACCCCAGCTCGCGGCGGATAAGGGAGAAGTCGCTGTAGTAGTCACCGATGTCGATGGCCTTCCGCTCAGGCGGGAAAGGCGTGATCTCGTACGTGCGTCCGGGCATGATCTCGATCATACGGGCCGCCAAGGCCTTCAGGCTGATGACTTCCTCACTGCCAAGATTGTAGATTTTGCCAACTGCCTCGTCCTTCATGCCTGACAGCAGCATCGCGTCTACGCAATCGTCCGCGTAGTTGAAGTCGCGCAGCTGCAGGCCATCGCCAAAAACCTTGATCGGCAGGCCTTCGATCAACTGCTTGATCCAAATGCCCAGAAAGGTCTGGCGGGCGTCCTTGACACGCATACCTGGGCCATATGTGTTGGTTAGGCGAAGCACCGTCGAGCGGATGCCGTAAACCTTGGAATAGAGCAGGTGATACCACTCGCCGGCGAGCTTGTTAATGCCGTTGACATCCACCGGACAGATAGGATGGGCCTCGTCCACCGGCAGGTAATCGGGCTTACCGTAGATCTGGCGCGTACTGGCGAACACCACTCGGATGCCAGGGTTGACCGCACGGCATGCCTCGAGAATCGACAACTGGGCGGCCGCGTTGATGTCGAGGTCCGTTTTCGGGTCTGTCATCGAGTCCATATGGCTGGTCTGGCCAGCCAAGTTGAACAGGTCATCCTGCCCGCGCAGTAGGTACTCGAGCGCAAAGCGGTCGCGCACATCGGCCACATTGATGGTGACACGGCCTTTCAAGTCGGCCACGTTTTGCAGATTGCCTCCGTAGGTGGGGATCAGGCTGTCCATTAGCGTAACCTCGGCGCCTTCAGCTACGAGGCGACGCGCCAAGTTGGATCCAATGAAGCCCAGGCCACCTGTAATCAGAACCTTACGATTTGTGTAGTGCGACATCAAAACCTTTCTCTTGATTTTTTACACTTAGCGTGGCGCATCAGATGATCCAACGCCTCAACAATTGGCGCACTCGCACCAAAACACCCCAAGCATGCCGAATCAAGCGGCGTGGCAGCCATCTTGTCCTACGAAAGTAGGCTTCGAATGCAGCTTCCCCATCGATTGAAGGCTCTAGCGGCAATCGCACAAGGTTGATTGGCGTGGGGCTGAGATTGACATCGAAATCTCGATTTACCGCACTGTGAGTTCCGCTGAAGTCATTGCCTATATTCCGAACCAGACTGCGGCCAGGATAAAGGGTCAACCAGCCGAGCAAAAACGCGCTGGCATGCCAACGTATAGCCCATGAATTGTTCCGACCTTCGATCTGCCGACGCAGCATACGGGTATATGGGTAGCAGCCGTCCAAGTCGAACGCCCGAGTCAACTTTCCAGCCTCCAGCGCGTGCAGCAGCGCTTGGCCATCGGGGTTGAACTGTGCCCAAGCTCGGCGCCAAGTACCCCATCCCCAGCAATCAGCCCCCCGCATGAAGAAGCTCTCCGGCAAAGGGCTGCCGACCGGATATACATACCCATGCACTGATGCAACGCAATCGTCATCTGCGTACAAATCTAGCGCATCGTTCATGTAAGTCAAGAAGTGCGGCGAAACCTCAAGGTCATCTTCAAGCACTATTACTCGCTCATACTGCTGCAATATGGCGCTTACACCATCAATAATCGATCGTGCTAGTCCAAAGTTGACCGAGCGCTCCACTACCTGAACAGATGCAAAGCCAACCAAATCGCGAACCAAGACTCGAACTGCATCGCAGTCAGACTGTGCCACTGGACTGCGTGGAGCATCGCAGAACACGTATAAGGCAGTTCGAACGGCAAGCGGATCGGCGCGCAACGCACTCAACGTACGACTCAGGTGCTCAGGCCGGGCATATGCGAACAGCGCTATGGGGGCGAGTGTACGGTCTAGCACCAGTGGCAAGACGTGATCTGACATTTGTTCTGCATTCACGAGACCAAGGCTCCTGCCTGCAGGCGTATGCAAACATCCGTCTGAGCAGCCACCTCAGCATCATGGGTGACAAACAGCAGAATCCCATTAGCCATCCAGCCCTTCACATTAGCAATCACTGCCTGCTTGACCTCTATATCCAAGCCGGTTGTCGACTCATCCAGAACAAGAACTGTAGGGTTCTGAAGCAGTGCGCGCGCTAACGCCAAGCGCTGCAGTTGTCCGCCAGACACATTGCCAGCTTGGTAATCAAGCACTGTGTCTAATCCCGCGTCTAAGGTATCAATAAAGGATCCAAGTCGTGTAGCTACCAGTGCCTCGCGCAATTGACTGTCTGTGTAGTTGCAACCTAGAGTCAAATTTTCTCGGATCGACATCGAGAAAATTTTTGGACTTTGCTCAACAACCAATACCAAAGACCTCATATCCCCCGACGATAAGACTCGTCCATCTAAACGCATACAACCTTCGGTAGGACAGACATTACCTGCTAATAAATCTACGAAGGTGGATTTCCCCGCACCTGACGGCCCCATCAGCGCATAGCTACGTCCAGACTCGAAGCGGAAAGACAAGCCGGTGAAGAGATCGCGCACCGCACCAGGATGGCGAAACGTAAGCGACTCAATCTCAAGGGCGACGCCCACTTGCTCACGCCCTGCGTGCTGCCACAAACCACTCGCCGTCTGCTCGCCTATCTCCAGCTTAGCGAGTACACGGATGGCGGGCCAATCGGCGTAAATTCCTCCAACCGCAGTAACGATCCCGCCGAGTGCAGCCATGAGACGCAATGTGACAACAATCAATCCGACTATCATGACCGGATCCAAGGAGGGAACCAGCGGATGCCACGGGTTGAGAACCACCGAACTGGCAACCAGCAACAACATTGCCGGGAAGGCTCTCTGGGCAGCCCGCAGAACCTCAATGTGAATGCGAATCTCAATAACGCTACCTAATAGTAGACGATATTTCCCAAGAAAATACGGCTCGGACAGTAAGGCTCGTATAGCCCTTACATTGTTGATGGATTCAACGAATACAGCTGCCGAGGCAGCACTGTGGTTGAACTCGCGTGTGCCCAACCGATATACAGCTTTGAATGCCGCATATACGAATGCTGCAGAAATTGCACCAAAAATCAGGAACGCAAGCGCAAAAGATGACGAGGTGCGCAACAAAACAACGAAGGCCGCGATGACAGTTAGCCAACCCTCAATCATGCGAACAGAAGTAATAAAAACTTGGGAAGCCTTAGATGCCCCCTCGCCTGCTAGGTTCACGAAATGACCTGCCCCATTCTGTGCCACCTCGGACAAACCAGAAGTACAAACAATGTTGCTATAGACAGCAAAATTAATATCCCGCTGAAACAAGCGGCCGAGACGCAAAGTCAAAGCCGTGTGAGAAAATCCAAGAACTACACGTATCGCGAATAGTAAAAGCACGGCAAAGATTGCCAGATTTTGAGCATCGGAACCCGCCAAGCCGCTGTGAATGCGCGCAAACTCTAACCATTCGACTGCTGTGAGGTTGTGCTCAGTGAGTCGAAATAATAGGCTCAGCGAAAAATATTCGACGATCAGCAAAATCGGCAAACCGAGCATAACAAGTACCAGCAGCGCCAGATGGCGACGAACAATGCTTGAGAGGATCACAAGGCTCTCCCCATGAGAGCGGCTAACGAATATGAGACCTGCGGATCGAGATTTTTGTTTTGGGCAAATTGCATTTGAAGTTCCGCCTGCAATTTTTCACAAGAAGCAGGGTTTTGGAGGAGATCAATAACCAAGTCGGGGAGATCTGCCAAGCGCCTAAACGTCATGCGCTCAGCCAATTCAGAACCATACACGGCAGCAGAATCAGCTCGGCGTGCCTGAATCAGTGCCCCTCCACTCTCGATGATCTCGATCGTCCGCTGGTAGAGACTGTCAGATCCCGCTTTACTCCCGAAGTCTAGGCACAGATTGCCCATGTATAGACGACGGCGCTCGAAAGCATCGTACAAGTTATCGGCAGACGGGATTCCCAAAATACGCCACTTGTCGCCAAAAATAGTTACCGGTACAGCTGCATCGTGCAACACTTTCACGCACGCATGTCGAATCAGGTTGTTAAAGCCCCGGTAGATCACATAGCGAGCAGCATACCCCTGTCCTGCGAAGTTTTTGTCCCAAAAGTCAGGGTATGTAATCAGGGCCATATCCTCGAGCAATGCTTCACGCCAGATAGCCCAAGCCGATAAAACAAGTGGATCTGTCGGCAATTCAACCTCACTCATGTATATGGCGCGCAAAGGGCCGGACTGCTTAGGAGCAGATCTACTGAATGTTTGCAACACCGGATAGAACTGGCACCGAGGCATGGTCTGAATAGGGTTACCGCAAACCATCAGCGGCGATCTGTCCAAATCCCTTGGCCCCAGCTCTTCAGGCGTGTTCCACCAAAGACGAAAAAGGCCACGCCGCGACGAAAACTCGTTATCCGTGTAGACCAATTTGAATCCGATTAAGCACGAGAGGTAGTGAAGCAACGGCTCCAATAACACCGCCCAAACACCAACAACCGGAATGAACCGCAAGCGACCAGCTCTGCGCATTGCGAACAGATTGCCAACATGGCCGTAGCGATAGCGCGACCGAAAAATAAAAAAGATGATGCTCATCTAGGATAATTCAACTCAGATTCAGCTGTACTGACGGTAGATGGTCGGAGCACGTTCAAGCATCAGCTTCATGCGTGGCGAGCTAACCTGGCTCATACGGACAGGCGGATAGTTAGTACCGAACAGCGAGTTGCTGAACTGCAGTTGCAGAATAAGGCGAGCCCCCTCCTGGACATGCACCCCCTTGTGCAGGCCCCGTGTGTCTTCGATGATGATGCTGCCGCGCGGAGCGGTGAATGTCAGGATGTCCTTTGCCGGGTAGTTGGCGGCTACCTCCTGGTCGGTCAGGCGCACATAGCCACGCTCGAGGATGTGGTGCGGGATCGCGCCGGTGCGATGCGAGCCGCGCACGAAGGCATGGGGGCCATTGTTCGGCCCGACATCGGTCAGGTAGATGAACACTTTCAGCCACTTGAATCTGTCCATGTCGAAATGGAAAAACTGCGCCGCCATGCTGTCTGGGTGGTCTTGAAAAGCGGTATGCCACCACATGCCCAGCACATCAGCCACCGGCTCGCTGCCCAAGTAATCCTGGACCAGTGCCAGGATAGACGGATCGGCCAGAAGGTCCTGCACATCGGAATGATCCAACAAGTCGGAGGGCCGGTAGTCGTACCGCACGGCTTGCAGGTTGCTAGGCTCGTACAGGGCCTGGCGCGTCACGTCGGCGCTCTGGCCGTCCATTGGACGAATCGTGGCCGGCGTACGCGCGGCGAACGCCTGTAGGCGATCGCAGACCTCGGCCGACAATGCCGACGGAAACACCACGACGCCGTCATGGCGTAGGCGCTCGCCGAACTCGCTTCGGCGGGCAGCGTCCAGAGTACCAAGTACGCCAGCTGTATCAGTCAGGGCAACTGGTGGGCAACGCTTGGCGATACGCTGCGACATCCAGTCGTTGAACTTGCCACCGCTAGAGCAGAACAGCCAGATCATCGCCTGCAGCGCTGGCTCGGGCGTTAGCCCGTCTGCGCTGAAGCGTCGCAGACCCCAGGGCAGGATGACGAGGCTACGGACGTTCAATACTAGGCGGCGCATCGGGCGGGCCAAACCTCCTAGCAGGGGCAGACGGGAAAGGCGTGCGTATAGGAACAGGGCCACGGTGTGGTTCTCCAAGTTGTAGGGCTGGCAGTATAGGTTCAGACAATGGACGCGCGCATGTCCTGGATCAACTCCTGGATGAACAAACGCCAGGCCGGTTCAGCGCACAAGGTTCTGAGGCACTGGGCCAGTGCATCGTGCGGCGCTGCATTGTCGTTACCGGTCTTAAACAGAGCACCAAACCGAGCACGGAGCGCCAGGGTCTCGGGCGTGCCGTGCAAGTTGTGGGCGTAGTAGAACTGCAGCGCCTGGTGACGCATTTCTTCACGGCTCGACGGCAGGAGAAACGGCTGTCGCAGCATGGCTTCGTACTCGGCCACGCTATGGGCCGTTCGGCAAAAGTCGAACGAATGATGTGGGTGACGCGCGCAGCAAATCACCGGTACGCCCAGGTAGGCCAGCTCGTGGCCCACCGTGCCGTAGACGGTCACGCCCGCCCCCATGCCGGCATCCACCAGTTGCCTGTTGGTGATGCGGGTAGACAGCATGCGCAGCGACGGGAACTGCACACGCAGCTGGTCGAGCACGGCAACACTGGCCTCGATCTGGTTGGGGTGCGGCTTCAGGAAGAACGGAATGCCGACCTCGGTCAAAGTGCGGATAGTGCAGCAGAGCCACTGCCAGAAGTCATCGAAGACCAGGTCTGCATAGACGTGCGGGCTGTCGAAGAAGTCGTGCAGGAACACGACCACCGCGCCGCGCACGCCCTCGGGCACCTGCTCTCCGCTGGCCGCATAGGCGGACTGGCGCATGTAGCTTGTGGCAGCGTCGATCTGGCCGCCAAGGCGGCCCTCCAGAAGCTCCTTCGCCCGGGCCAGCGCCGGGCCCGGGTCGGACAGGGATTCGGCGATGCAGCGGTAAGCCGCACCATTGGTCGCATGAAACGGATCCTCCAGGCGCAAACGCTTGCCGAAGGTGGTCAGATTTCCGAACACGCGCACCGGTACACCCTGGGCCAGCGCCACGCGCACCGCCACGCCGTGCTCGATGTAGGTCGAGTAGCTGCTGAGGTAGAGAGTCGGCCGGGCCTGGGCGAACCAGGCCTGAGCCAGGGCCACATCGCGCAGCACCTGAGCCAGCAGCCGAGCTAGGAATGGATCAGCCAAGTCCACCGTGGCGGCAGGCCGGAAGCGGAGGTAAGAGTCAATGACTAGGTCGCCTACCAAGATTCCGTCGATGCGCAGGTCTGCCAGGCCGCCTTGCTGCTGCAGACGCTGCTGCAGAGCCCGGCCCGAGCGTACGCCATGCCAGCGGGCCAGCGGCGATTGCCAGCCGCCACTGCGGTAGGCCACACCGGCCACCACGTCGGCATTGGCACGGCGCCACTGCGCATTGAACAGGGCCGTAACAAGCCATGAGCGCGCCAGCCAGGCCAGGGCCCCGGCGCCGATCCCCCCGTTGATGGAGCGCACCTGCAGCAGCCAGGGCTGGACACCGGCAGCCTCGCGCAAATCCAGCGCCAGCATGGCGAGCAGGCCGTGGAAGATCGGGTCTTCGACGCCCTGCACGGCCAGCACGCGCCCGGCGCAGGCGCCTGCATCGGGGACCGGCACGGCAGCGGCCGCACGACGCAAGGCCAGCAGCGGGGCGACTCGCGGGTCGGCCGGCAGGCGGCCCAGCACGCGCCGCAGGCCGCGGATCAGCTTGTCGGACAGGCTCATGTCGGCCACTTACTCAGCGTCGCCCAGCAGGTCCCAGGACACCGGCGTGCCACGCGCAGCGGCACGGCCGATGCGGCGCCCCAGGAACTGGTCAATGTACTTGGGCGGCAGGCCACCGCCCGGACGGATGGCCCGCAGGTTGTCGGCCGTCAGCAGGTCGCCCGCCTTCAGGTCCTGCGTGATGTAGAGGGTGCGGCGGAACTTCAGCGAGGGACGCTCGGCCTCGGTCGGCCCGTAGGCGATGTGGCCGACGGCCTGCCAGGCGCGCTCGGTCTCGACAACCAAGGCCTTCATCTCCTCGGGCTCCAGCGAGAACGAGGAATCGACGCCACCATCGGCACGGCGCAGGGTGAAGTGCTTCTCGACCACGGTGGCGCCCAGCGCCACGCTGGCCACCGATACCCCCACCCCCATCGTGTGATCGGACAAGCCAACCTCGCAGCCGAACAGGTCGCGCAGGTGGGGGATCGTGGCGATGTTGGTGTTAGCCGGCGTAGCCGGGTAGGTACTGGTGCACTTCAGCAGGACCAGGTCACGGCAGCCGGCCTCGCGGGCGGCGCGCACCGTCTCGTCCAGCTCGGCGATCGAGGCCATGCCCGTGGAGATGATGATGGGCTTGCCGGTGGCGGCGACGCGGCGAATCAGCGGCAGGTCGGTGTTCTCGAAGGACGCGATCTTGTAGCAGGGCACGTCCAGCGTCTCGAGGAAGTCGACGGCGCTGGCATCGAAGGGCGTGCTGAACGGCAGCATGCCCAGCGCACGGGCGCGTTCAAAAATCGGCGCATGCCATTCCCAGGGCGTCATGGCCTCGCCGTAAAGCTTGTAGAGGGTGTTGCCTTGCCACAGGTTCTTCTTGTCGGCGATGACGAAGTCGCCCTCGGCCAAATTCAGCGTCATGGTGTCCGGCGTGTAGGTCTGGATCTTCAGCGCGTGGGCGCCGGTGGCCGCTGCGGCATCGACGATGGCCAGCGCTCGCTCCAGCGACTGGTTGTGGTTACCGGACATCTCGGCAATGACGAAGGGCGGGGCATCGCGCCCGATCAGGCGGTTACTAATCTTGAACATCGAAGCTTCTCCTGCAAATGATGGATCGCCCTCAGGCGCCGAGGTCCAGGGCCCATTGCGGCCCAGCCTCAATGAAGCCCACGGACGCAAACGCACGCCGCGAGGCCAGGTTGTCGGGACGGATGAAGGCCAGCAGGCGCTGCACCCCCTTGAGCTCGTCGCGCACCCGGCGAACGAGGTCGGCCAGCATGCGCGGGCCCAGACCCATACCGGTCAGGGACGGGTCGCAGTAGATCGAGATAGTTGCGTCCGGGCCGGCGATGTCCAGCCGCAGCACGCCGACTGCGGCCTGCCCCACAACGGCCATCCACAGACGGCGGTCGGCGCGGCTCAGCGAGGCCTGCCACCAGGCCAGGTGGGTGGCCAGCTGCAGCTCGGCGCTGTCGGTGGACACGGCACGGGTCGAAGGCGCGTTACGCCAGTACCAGGCTGGTTCGGCATCCGCCGTAGCGGCCGGCCGTAGGTGCAGGGCGCCGAGGGGCAGGGCCAGGGCCACCGCCACGCGGCGAGCACCGTGACCATCGACCAGGTGCGCGGCCCGGTCTGCCATCGGCTGCAGCGCTGCCGGGTCGTCCAAGGCCGCTAACACCAGGCGCCGCACCTCGCTGTCCTCCAGCAGACGAACGTCAGCATGGCCTCCGACAAGGCCGGCTGCCAGCAGAGAACTCAAGCCAAGCACCTGATTGTCGGTCAGGCCGAATACCAGCCCTGGCAGCCCCAAGCAGAACCGTTCCCAAAGCATGCCGCCACCGGCACCTATGGCCAGGTCGGCCTCGAGCATCAAGCGGGGCATGTTGTCGCTGAACTCCAGCAGGCGCAAGGCCTGGCTAGGGGCAGCCAAGGCCTTCAGGGCCACGTGCTGCGCGGCCGGCGCGATGACGGTCAGCGACCAGTCAGGGCGCAGCGCGACCGCGCCCACGACCAACTCGACGATTCGGCCGGGGGCGCCGCCCCCGAAGCAAACCAGCAGCGACCGCCCCGGCCCATGCGTGCGTGGCGGCAGGTCGGGCGCGCGTGCAAACCCGGGACGCAGCAGCGCGAAACGCGGACCCAGCAACAACCGGATGGCGGGCGACACCCAAGGTGCGTAGCGGGCAGCTGGATCAGCATGAAAGTTCTGGTCGAGCAGCAGGTCGGCCTGGTGACGGCGGTTGGCGAGATCGTCCAGAACCAGCACTCGCGCACCGGCTGAAGCCATGGCAACCTGCCAAGGCGCACCCAACCCATAGTGGTCAACAACCAGCCAGGCAGGCTTGCGGCCATCCAGCACCGCCAGGCAGCGTATGGCATCGGCCTGCTGGCGCGCGTCGGGCCAGGCCTGGGACGCCGCGGCAGCGGCGGGTTCGTCCGACACCAGTACCTGCCAGGCATGGTTGGCGTCCTTGAGGGCTTCTGCGGCTGCCGGGGCCAGAGCCTGCGCGAGCAGGAACCGGGCCGTCCCGCCCAACGCCTGCCAGGCATCGGCCAGCGCCTGACAACGCACTAGGTGGCCACTGCCGAGCAGCGGCGAGGCGTCCACGCGGAACACCAGCTCCCCGAGCCCGACGGCGGGCACGGCCGGGGCGGATACAAGGTCGCTGTTCACCACGCGCGCCACCCTCCATCCACCGCCAGATCGGCGCCCGTTACGTAGGACGCAGCGCCCGACAGCAGGAACAGCACCGGCCCCACCAGCTCCGCAGCGGCACCGATCCGGCCCATCGGGGACTTACGGCACAGCTCGGAATGGAAAGCCGGGTTGGTTTGTGCGATGGATGCGGGAGGGAAAGGCCCAGGGCTGACCGCGTTGACGCGGATGCCACGCGGCGCCAAGTGCACCGCCAGGTAGCGTGTCAGCTGTGACAGGGCTGCCTTACTAGCACCGTAGAACGGCGGATTGTTCTTGCCCGAATCGCCGTAGATGGCCGGGTCGGGGCTGACGTGGCCGTACATGGACGTGAGGTTGACGATGGACGCCCCGCCAGCCACCCGGCTGGCAGCCAGTGCCGGCAGGGCCTGCCGGATCAGGGCGAAGGGCCCGCTGACGTTAAGCCGCTCGGCCAGATCAAAATCGGCATCCACCGCCTGCTCAAGCGGGATGGCACGGCCCCCGTAGGCGGCATTGACCAAGCCGTCCAGGCCCAGGCCACCGGCTAGCAGCTGCTGAATGGCGTCCCGGGACGCGTCGCGGTCACCCACATCCAGCACCTGCACCTCGCAGCGGCCGCCTTGGTCGCGGATGTCCTTGGCCAGCGCCTTCAGGGTGGCACCTGTACGGCCTGCCAGCACCGGGATGCCTCCCACGGCCGCGATGCCGCGGCTGATCGGGCTGCCCAGGTGGCCGGCGGCACCGGTCACCAGGATGCGGCGACCATCGAGTCGGAAGGCGGACAGGGCGTCGGGCAAGGTCATGCGGGGCGGTTCCATTGCGAGGGGTCAAGCAGGCCCGGCGGCAGGTCGGGCAGGCCGGCCACGGCGCGCGCCTGCTCGGCCGGCGTAAGGGCCGGTGTGGCGGCCATGCGCAACTGGTCGGCCAGTTGCGGCGGCCCGTCCACGCCCACGACGACGCTGTGCAGCCAGGACAGACCGCGCACATAGGCCAGGGCAAGGTCGATGCGGTCGCGGCGCCCCAGGTCGGCAGCGGCCTGGTCAAGGTGCTGCACCAGGGCAGAGGCATCCACACCGGACACAACCGGCCAGCGCGCATCGGGCAAAGTCAACAGGCCTTGCAGCAGGGCGCTACGGCCGTGCACGACCACATCGGGCCGGGCCGCCACGGCCTGCAGCCAGGCCGGGTCGCGCCAGCGCTGGTCCAGCACATGGACCGGGCATTGCAGGTGCACGACGGAAAGATCGGTCAAGGCATCGTGCGCCTCGGCCGGGGTGGACACGCTGACGCCCAGACGCTGGATGGCGCCCTGCGCCTGCCAGTGCAGCAGCCGCTGCCACACCTGGCCCTGCCAGGCTTGGCGGTGGGCCGCGCGGTGCAGCAGCAGAGTGTCGAGCGTGCGGACGCGCAGCGCACGCAAGGAGGCCAGCACGCTGGCGTCCACGGCTGCGCGCACGTGACCCGGGTGGGCATCGGGCGGCAGGTCGGCCAGCGGGTCGAGCTTGGTGATCACCCGCAGGCGGTCTTCATGGCGGGGGGCGATCCAGGCACCCAGCCGTTGTTCGGCGTCGCCATAGGCGCGGGCGGTGTCGACGGCGGTGATGCCCGCATCAGTCGCCAGGGCCAGCAGCTGGTCGACCTGCGCGTCGTCCGGCCGACCCTGCCGGTTGGCGATGCCGTAGTCAAGCCCCAGCTGAGCGCAGCCCAGCGTGAGGCTGCTGTGCAGGCGCCCATCGGTGCCCACGCGGTAGGGCAGCCGAGGGGCGACACCGCACGGCGTACATGCCGCCAGCCGGTCCAGCAGCAGCGGCCAAGGTGCCGCGACCGGGTCGTCCACGCCCTCGAACGCGGCAGCTACCGCCTGGTAATCGGCAAAGCTGTCTATCGTGCAGCGCAGCCGCGCCCAGGCCACCGGTGCCTCGGGCCAACGGAAGATCGGGGCCCCCGAAGCACGCCGGATCCAGGGCGTCACGTGCTCCCGGTCGGAAGGCTGCGTAGCCTGCGCCGCCGCCGCACGCAGGGCAGCCACGGTGAACACCTCGGCGCTGAGCCCGTGGGCCATGCCATCCAGCGGCGAATGCGTGCCCAGGTAGTCACTGCCAGTGGCATCAAAGGCCGCCAACAGGGCACGCAGGAAGTTGTCGTCGGGCAGCAGGTTGTCACCTGTTAGTCGTACCACGCGGTCGCCTTCGGCCGCGTGCGCGAGCGCCCCCACAAAACGCCCCAGGACGTCGTCCAGAGGGCCTCGGTGCACGGCGATGCCAGCCTCGGCCAACGTACAGGCAAGCAGATCGTCCGAGGACGCCTCAGAGGTAGCGACAAGTAGAGGTAGGCCTCCACGCGCAGCGCGACGGGCGGCCAGCACCACCGCCGGTAGGCCAGCCACCGGCAGCAAGGCCTTGCCGGGCAACCGGCTGGAGCCGGTTCGCGCCTGCAGAACGAGCCAAGTCGGTCGGGACATCAACGAGTGCCTTATTCCGTCCCAACAAGCAGGTCTGCCAACGCCTGCACCACCTCGTCCTGGGCCTCGAAGCTTAGGTCGTAGTAGAGCGGCAGACTGATAGCGCCAGCGTAGTAGGCCTCCGCCTGCGGACAGTCACCGTGTTGGCTGCCAAGTCTGCGGAAGTAGGGCTGCAGATGCACAGGGATGTAATGCACGTTGACGCCAATACCGGCGGCACGCAGGCCCTCGAATGTCTCGCAGCGGCGGGACGTGTCGTGCAGCACGATCGGGTAAAGGTGAAGGCCCGAATAGCTGTCGGGGTGTTGCCAAGGCAGGGTTATCGGCAAATCGACCAGCAGCTGGTCGTAGCGGCTAGCCAGTAGATGGCGGCGAGTCACAAATGTGTCTAGTCTCTGCATTTGGCTCACACCCAAAGCGGCTTGCAGCTCGGTCATGCGGTAGTTGTAGCCCAGGTCAATTTGTTGGTAGTACCAAGGACCATCGGGCGCGTGAGTCATCTGCGACGGCTCGCGGGTAATGCCATGACTGCGCAGCAGCGCCATTTTTTGCGCCAATGCGTCGCTGTTGGTCAGCGCCATGCCACCTTCTGCGGTAGTGACGATTTTGACAGGGTGAAAGCTGAACACCGTGATGTCGCTATAGCGGCCATTTCCGATGAACTCGCTTTTGTACTTGCCGCCAATCGCGTGCGAGGCATCTTCAATGATTTTGAAACCGTATTTTTGGCCCAGCGCATGAATAGCCACCATGTCGCATGGCTGACCGCACAGATGCACGGCCACAAGCACTTTGGGCAGCTGACCGGTATGCTCAGCATGGATTAGTTTTGCCTCTAATGCACGGGGGCATAGGTTGTAGGTGCGTGGGTCGATGTCCACAAAGTCAACCTGCGCACCACAGTACAGCCCGCAGTTGGCCGAGGCAACAAAGGTCACGGGCGAGGTCCAAAGCCAGTCTCCGGGGCCAAGCCCCAGGGCTAGACAGGCAATGTGCAGAGCTGATGTTGCACTGTTCACGGCCAGCGCATGCTTTGCGCCAACGTGCTGGGCCACATTTTGCTCAAACAGCGGAACTTGAGGGCCTTGTGTCAAGAAGTCTGATTGCAGCACCGCCACAACCGCATCAATGTCGGCTTGACTGATGTCCTGGCGACCATAGGGAATCATCAAATGCTCCCAATTTTTTCGCGGTTTTTCCCAATCCACTCCTGCAGCTGCGCATCAGTCATCCACTCTGCATTGTTGTCACTGGCATAAATAAAGCCTTCGGGCACTTTTTTGCCATCTTTGATGCGCTCAGGGCTACTGCCCCATTCGTTGATGGTGGGAAGGATTTTGAAGTGCTCGGGATATTCGTAGGTGTAGTAGGCGTCTTCGGAGCCGATCATTTGCTCGTGCAACTTCTCACCAGGACGAATGCCCACCACTTCTTGCTTGCACTCGGGTGCAACGACACGGGCCAGGTCTGTTACCTTCATGGACGGGATTTTCTTGACGTAAATTTCGCCGCCCACCATGTCTTCAAACGCGTGCCATACCAGCTCAACGCCTTGCTCCAAAGAGATCATGAAACGAGTCATACGGTCGTCAGTAATTGGTAGAACGCCTTTATCGCGTATGGACAAAAAGAACGGAATGACCGAACCGCGCGAACCCATCACGTTGCCATAGCGCACCACCGAGAAGCGAGTGCCATGCTCGCCAGAGTAGGCATTGCCAGCCACAAACAATTTGTCAGAGGTCAGCTTGGTCGCACCGTACAGATTGATGGGGCTGCTGGCTTTGTCTGTTGACAATGCCACAACGCCTTTGACGCCTTTGTCTATGCAGGCGTCAATCAAATTCATCGCACCGTTGACGTTGGTCTTGATGCACTCAAAGGGGTTGTATTCGGCAGTGGGAACAATTTTGGTGGCTGCAGCATGGACAACATAATCCACCCCATCCAAAGCACGATACAGGCGCTCTTTGTCGCGCACGTCACCAATAAAGAAACGCACCCGACTGTCGCCTTGGTATTTTTTGGCCATGTCCCATTGCTTCATCTCGTCACGCGAGAAGATGATGATTTTTTTAGGGCTATATTTGGCAAGAGTCATAGGAACAAAGGTGTTACCAAACGAGCCTGTGCCGCCAGTGATGAGAATAGTGGAATTTTTTAGCATTGTCTTAAGTTGCTCAGTTTATAGAAAAGATGTCTCTCGTAAATACTTTATGAGAAACATCTGCCAGCGAATCAGTTATCCGATTTGCTATGATTACAGTTGATCTATTCTTGAACTCTACAAGGTCCTTGATAACGCTGGAATCTTCGAATTCCGAGACATCCAATGCGGGTTCATAGATGATGATATTTAAATTTTTTTCTTTTATTCTTTCGATAACTCCTTGTATAGCACTTGCTCTGAAGTTATCCGACCCAGCTTTCATAACTAATCGATAGACCCCTACTACAGCGGTCACTGCATCATCTCGCTTATTTAGTTTTGCCAAGCGAATGATTTCTGATGCAATAAAGTTTTTTCGTGTACTGTTCGCGTCCACAATGGCATGAATAAGATTTTGTGGAACATCTTGATAGTTAGCCAGTAACTGCTTTGTGTCCTTAGGCAAACAATAACCACCATACCCAAAGCTGGGATTATTGTAATGATTTCCAATCCTCGAATCTAAACAAACCCCGTTAATAATCTGGCGCGTGTCAAGGCCATGAGTTGCAGCGTAGGTATCCAGTTCATTGAAGTAGGCAACACGCATTGCCAAGTAAGTATTGGCAAATAGCTTAATGGCCTCAGCTTCAGTGCTATCCGTAAATAGCGTCTGAACATCTTGCTTAATTGCGCCTTGCTTAAGTAGGTTGGCAAAGATTTCTGCACGCTCTGATTTTTCACCTACGATGACGCGACTGGGATACAGATTGTCATGGAGCGCTTTACCTTCACGTAAGAACTCAGGACTGAAAATCAGGTTGGTGGCACCCAATGTTACCCGTGTTTTTACGGTATACCCCACCGGTACAGTAGACTTTATAACCATCACCGCTTTCGGGTTGATGGTCATGACATCCTTGATAACCGCCTCGATAGATTGAGTATTGAAATAATTGGTCTCAGGATCGTAGTCGGTAGGCGTGGCAATGATGACAAAGTCTGCTCCAATGTAGGCATCTTGCTTATCCAGAGTAGCGCGAAAGTTGAGCGTCTTATTGGCCAGAAAGTCTTCGATCTCTACGTCTTCGATCGGAGATTTTTTTTGATTCAGCATCAACACCTTTTCAGGAATGATGTCCAAGCAGACAACTTCATTATGCTGGGCAAGCAATACACCGTTGGACAACCCAACGTAACCAATACCAGCAATGGCTATTTTCATTCGACGCTCACGCTGACCTGATACCCGTTGGCCTTTAGTAATGCATTACGCTGAGCATCTTGCAGGTCATTAGCTACCATTTCGCTGCACATTTTCTGCACGGTAATTTGAGGGGTCCAGCCAAGTTTTTCTTTAGCTTTGGATGGATCGCCCAGAAGGGTCTCCACCTCTGTCGGCCTAAAGTAACGCGGATCAATGCGGACGATACTTTGGCCAACTTTCAGAGCAGGACATTTGTCACCTTCAATCTTGTCGATGATGGCGACCTCATCAATACCTTGGCCTTGAAAACGCAGCGTGATACCTAACTCGCGTGCACTCCAATCAATAAACTGTCGCACGCTGTATTGCACACCCGTAGCAATGACAAAGTCTTCTGGCTGTTCTTGCTGAAGCATCATCCATTGCATGCGCACATAGTCTTTGGCGTGCCCCCAATCCCGAAGCGCATCCAGATTACCCATATAAAGACATTTCTCAAGTCCTTGGGCCATGTTGGCCAGGCCACGTGTAATCTTGCGGGTAACAAAGGTCTCTCCGCGACGTGGGCTTTCATGGTTAAACAGGATGCCATTACAGGCATACATACCATAGGCTTCGCGGTAGTTCACAACAATCCAGTAGGCGTACATCTTGGCCACAGCGTAGGGGCTACGTGGGTAGAAGGGCGTGGTTTCTTTTTGGGGGATTTCTTGCACTAGGCCATACAGTTCGGAGGTACTGGCTTGGTAGAAACGAGTTTTCTTCTCTAGGCCCAGGATTCGAATGGCCTCTAGCAAACGCAGTGTGCCAATGGCGTCCACGTCGGCGGCGTATTCGGGGCTTTCAAAGCTGACCGCCACATGGCTCATCGCACCCAGATTGTAGATTTCGTCGGGCTGGGTTTCTTGAATGATACGAATCAGGTTACTGGTGTCGCTCAGATCGCCATAGTGCAGTTTGAGGTTGGCGTGCTCGATGTGCGGATCTTGGTAGATGTGGTCGATGCGCTGTGTGTTGAACGAGCTGGCACGGCGCTTAATGCCGTGAACAATGTAGCCTTTTTCAAGCAAAAATTCAGCAAGGTAGGAGCCGTCTTGGCCGGTGATGCCGGTGATGAGGGCGACTTTGGGTTGGATCATGGGTAGCTGGTTTGAGATAAATCGGATTGCGGGAATTTGTCGGGGCTGAAGCCGCCGACCTACACAGAGATCTTGGACAAAAAGTCTCGATAGGCTTGAGTCAGGCCTTGCTGCAGCGGAACTTGGGCTTGCCAGCCTAGGCTGTTGAGTCGGCTGCTGTCCATCCACTTGCGGGGAGTGCCATCGGGCTTGGTCGTGTCAAAGGTAATGGCACCTTCATAGCCGACCACTTGCGCAATGGTTTGAGCAGCTTCGGCGATGGTCACGTCTTGGCCATAACCGACATTGATGTGGCTAAGCATCGGGCTGGTGTATTGGTCATATGACGCTTTAGATAGATTCATGACGTGCACGCTGGCGGCGGCCATGTCGTCCACATACAAAAACTCGCGCCTAGGGGTGCCAGTGCCCCAGATGGCCACACTGGGAACGCTGGCCAGTTTAGCTTCATGAAAACGACGAATCAGCGCGGGGATAACGTGACTGTTCTCAGGGTGGTAATTATCGCCAGGGCCATAAAGGTTTGTAGGCATGACACTACGGTAGTCCACGCCGTGGCTAACCCCATATTGACGGTTGTAGCTTTCGCAGAGCTTGATGCCGGCTATCTTTGCGATGGCATAAGGCTCATTAGTCGACTCCAATGTGCCAGTGAGCAAAGCATCTTCGCGCATAGGCTGAGAAGCCAGCTTGGGATAGATGCAACTGCTACCCAAAAACAGCAGCTTTTTGACGCCATTTTTGAAGGCGGCATCGATGATGTTGGCTTGCATCATCAGGTTGTCGTAGATGAACTCGGCAGGATAAGTGTTGTTGGCATGAATGCCGCCCACTTTGGCTGCAGCCAAATAGACCTGGTCAGGCTTTTCTTGGGCAAAGAAAGCTTGTACGGCAGCTTGGTTGGTCAGGTCCAGCTCGGCGTGGGTTCGGGTGAGGATGCTGCTTTGCGCCACACCTTGACTCAGCAGGTGGCGCACGATGGCAGAACCGACCATGCCGCGGTGTCCTGCTACGTAGATTTTGGATGGTGTACTCATTCAGCTGGCTCTGCCGTAGGTGTCTTCAAAGCGGACGATGTCGTCCTCGCCCAAGTAGCTGCCCGACTGCACCTCGATGATTTCGAGTGGAGTGTTGCCGGGGTTAGCCAAGCGATGCACTTCGCCCAAAGGGATGTAGGTGGATTGGTTTTCAGTCAAAGTCAGCACCTTGTCTCCGTTGGTGATTTCAGCGGTGCCCGTCACCACAATCCAGTGCTCGGCGCGGTGGTGGTGTTTTTGCAAGCTCAGGCTGGCCCCGGGCTTGACCTGAATGCGCTTGACCTTAAAGCGGCCGCCCTCGTCAATACTGTCGTACCAGCCCCATGGGCGGTGCACTTTGCGGTGCAGGCTGTGCTCTTCGCGTTTTGTAGCTTGCAGCTGCGTGACGATGTGCTTGACGTCTTGGCTGCGCGATTTGTCGGCCACCAGCACAGCGTCGGCGGTTTCAATGACGATGAGGTCTGTGACACCAACCAAGCTGACCAAGCGGCTGGTGGCCTGCACCAATGTGTTGCTGCTGTCAGTGTGCAGCACATCGCCTTGGTGGGCATTGCCTTGGCCGTCTTTGGGCAAGACATTCCACACGGCGTCCCATGCGCCCAGGTCGTTCCAACCTGCGTCGACTGGGATCACCTTGATGGCAAAACTGCTGCCAGGGCATTTTTCCATGACGGCATAGTCCACTGACTCAGAAGGAATGGCTGTGAATTCGGCTTTGCCCGGGCGCACAAAGGCAGCATCGGTGCTGTGTGCGTCCCAGGCTTGGCGGGTGGCTTGGGTAATGTCGGGGCGAAACTGTTCGAGTGCTTTGAGCCAAACAGAGGCTTTGAGCACGAACATGCCGGCATTCCAGAAGTAGTTGCCTTCTTCCAAATACTTTTGAGCAGTGGCAGCGTTGGGTTTTTCTACGAATGCTTGGACCGTCAGGGTATGGATTCCAGCGTTCGCGGGAATGACATCGTTTTTTGTTTGGATGTAGCCGTAACCGGTTTCAGGGTGGGTGGGTGTGACGCCCAATATGACGATGCTGCCGGTGGCGGCTTCTGTGATGGCATGCTGCATGGCGGTCGTGAAGGCCGCCGGATTGGCCACGGTTTGATCTGCGGGGGTGACCACCAGAACGGGGTCTTGACCGTTTTGCAGCGCAGCCAATGCAGCAAGCGTGAGTGCAGGGGCGGTGTTGCGGCCCACGGGCTCAAGCAAAGCGGCACCCAGCTCAATGCCCGATTCGCGCAATTGCTCTGCTGCCAGAAAACGGTGCTCTTCACCTGTGACGATGACCGGCTTGGCTACGGTAATGTCGCTAGAGCCCAGTGCCATGAGGCGTGCTGCTGCTTGCTGAAACAGACTTTCATCGCCTGTCAAGCTGAGAAACTGTTTGGGAAAGCCCGCGCGAGACAGTGGCCACAGGCGGGTGCCTGAGCCGCCACAGAGGATAACGGGGGTAACTTGGATCATCCTTTCAAGGCTGGCCTGACCAGCAAAAACGAAATAGGCGAACACCAGTGGAAGCGCACCATGCGTGCGTATAGCGACACATAGCCCAGCCCCAGCGCCACAAAGGCCAAGGCTGAGCCCGGCACGCTGGCTTGGCTTGCACTGGCCAGCACAATGGCGGTCAGGGTCATGAAACCCACCAACAGGCCTGTGATGGAGTTGCGGATATCTGCCGACGTGTTTGGGAACCAGCGGCGCACATAGCGCTGCTTGACCAGGCTGTGGAAATGCAGCCGGTCCGGGTGGCCGGGGTTCATCTTCTTGATCTTGCGGCGGTAGATGCTGAACAGCACCTCAGTAACGGGGTGAGCGCAGACCAGCAAGGCGGCAAAGGCCGACACACTGGGGTTGCGCTCAATCAGCATCACGGCTACCCACGCCAGGCTGAAGCCCACAAAGTAGGAGCCGCCGTCGCCCAAGAAAATTTTGCCCAGCGGCCAGTTGACCCAGAAGAAGCCCCACACGCAAGCTGCCAGCACCAGGGCCACACCGGCCAGCTGCGCATCGCCCACTTGCCAGGCGAGTAAGGCGTAGCCAATAAAAGCCAGGGTAGAAGCCGTGCTGGCCAGGCCGTTGAAGCCGTCAATGATGTTGATGCTGTTGGCCACACCGCCGACTGCAAATGCGGTGAAGATGACCGACACCAGGGTGAAGCCAAGCAGCCAGTCCACACCCCAGATGTCAACACGGGTGAGCGAATAGTCTGTGATCCACCAAGCCAACAGGCCCGAGGCCATAGTGGCCAGCAGGCGCTGCATGACGCCCACGCGCTTGGTGATGTCTTCGAGCACGCCAAAGATGAATGCGGGCATGCCGGCAAACAGAATGGGGGTGAGCATGAGCTGAATGTCTGTGGGCGCTTTGCCCCAAGCAACGATGAGGCCAAGCACGATGGGGATGCCGCCAATGCGGGGGGTGGGTGCGGTATGGAACTTTTGCACGCCCTCGGTGTGATCCATGGTCAGTGCGCCGTGCCAGCGCTTGGTGAGGACCAGGAAGACGCACAGGACGAAGCTGGAGACAAAGCCCCAAGCCGCAGCACTCAATGCGGGAGAGGTGAACACGCCAGTGATGGCTTCAATCAGACTCATGAGGTTTAAAAATATGAGGCTAGAACTTGCCTTAATTTATGTAAATAAGGATATACAGATTAAAAAATGTCTGATTTTCGCGGGAGCGGAACATACTGGAGAGAGCCCATACAGCGTTATTGACCGCTTAGCGCGCTAAACCCCAATATCGGGCTCAGCATCGATTTAGGTCTTGCCCAGCGCCCTGCGCCAGGACATCTTGATCTGGGCCATCTTCTTGGCCGACTCTTCGCCCTGCCCCGCATTGGCCAGGGCCTGACGAACAAAAACAAACAGCAAGAGCGCAAAGCCTGAGGCCAGCGTGGCGATGATCGCGATCAAGGCCTTCTTAGGCTTGGCTTTGCGCTCTGGCGCTTGGGCCGAGTCAAGCACCTGGATCACTGCGCCCTCGCGCGCCTCATCCACCTTGGCCAGCTCGTACTGTTTGGCAAACAGTTCGAACAGTGTTTCGTTGTATTTGAATTCGCGGTACTTGGTGACGTAGTCACCTTCGACCGACGCTTTGTCACCCGAGGGCGTGCCCTGCTCTTGTTTGGCTAGTTGCGCACGCAAGTTGGCCAGCTCGTTCAGGGCTTGCTTGAAGTCGGGCGCGGTCTCGGCCAGGTAGCCGCGCATGGCGCCCACTTTGACTTCTTGTGCAGTGACTTGCGCTTGCAGGGCAGCCACCGCTGCCACGGCAGATGTAGGGTTGGATTTCAAAACGCTGCCAGCTATGCCGGTCGCCTTGAGGGCGATTTCGGACTGGGTGAGTTTGTCTTTGACCTGAACGAGTTGCTTTTCAAAGAACAGGCGGCGCTGCTGAGCTTCGGTAACAGCCAGCTTGCCCAAGAGTTTGCCCAGCTCTTCGACATGGGCGTTGGCCAGGTCGGCTGCAAATTGGGGGTCTTTGTCGTCGGCTTCGACTGAGATGAGGCCGTCTTTGCCGGAAGCCGCGCGAACATTGGCGGTCAGTGTTATGCGGGCATCGACTTTGGTCTTGGTCTCGTAGCGCTCTTGCAGCTTGAATCGCTCAATGATGGCGTCTTGCAGGGTGACGCTTTTCATGTAGGCCAGGAACTGGTCGGCAGGGTTTTTGATGCCGCCCACAGCACCAGCCAGACCGCCCAGGGAGCCGAGGCTTGCCAGCATGCTGGCGGCGGCGCTTTGCTGCTGCTGCGGGGGCAAGAACTGCGTTTTGGCGGTGTAGGTGGGGGGAATGAGGAAGGTGATGCCCAGCGTGAGCACGCCCACGGCCAGGGGGCCGAGCACCAGCAGGCGCAGGTTGTCGACGATGGTTTGCAGCAGGTCGAGGAGACTGATTTCGTCTTCTTGGTCTGCGAGGGCTTGGGGGGTGTCGGTCATACGGGGTGTGCGGGCAGTTGTCGGGGCTGAAGCCGCCGACCTACTTGGATTCTGCGGGCTTGTCGGAGCTGAAGCTCCGACCTACGAAGATTCAGGATCAGTTGCGCAGGGTCTTGATGGCGGCGGCGCCGATGCCAAGGTTGCTGAAGATTTGTGTCCAGTCGCGCAGGGCGCGGACGACGAAGTTGTAGTTGGTTTCGCGGTCGACCTTGGGCGGCACGAC
>JACCDU011395836.1_pt1 | contig 28607 bp, 25 predicted proteins | sample 7446081 | NCBI WGS metagenome assembly JACCDU01 (sample SAMN15323447, study PRJNA562643) | freshwater metagenome | isolation source: river surface water | place: USA:Blue River Watershed | collected 2017-08-17
AATAGGGCCGGGGCCGCATTCCCTTTTGCGTTTACTTCGTAAAACGCTCTAATTTACACATCATCATCATGTCCGACGCTGTTCCGAGTAACGATCCCACGCCCAACCGGTCGGAAGTGCCCGCCAAGGCCTTCTCCCCGGAAGACGAGGCGGCGATGCGGGAGTCGCTGAAGCGCTGCTCGGCTGCCACGGTTGAAGCTGCCGTCCAGTTTCGCCGGACGCGTGATCCGGGGCTTTTGCCGACGATCGTTCTTGGCGTGATTGAGCGATTCGTGGAGTCGGAACTCCGCCCCAAGCTGCGCGAGGGCGATGACGATCTGCGTCTGGTCGAGGACCTCGGCGTGGACTCCCTCACGATGATGGAAATCGTCATGCTCGTTGAAGAGGTGCTGCAGATGCAGACCAATAACGACGAGCTGCGCCATCTCCGCACGGTGGGGGACGTGAAGACCTTCATCGACTGCAAGGTGCGAGGGCTCCCGTTGCCGAAGCCGACGCGATTTTTGCCGGTGGAGCAGGTGGCGTCCATCATGCCGATCCAGCCTCCGTTTCTTTTCATCAACGAGGCGCAGATCGGCTCGGCCGGGGCGCAGGGCAAGTACAAGATCACCGGCCAGGAGTTCTTCCTGCAGGGGCATTTCAAGGACAACCCGGTGCTGCCGGCGTCGATCATGCTCGAGGCGTTGGGTCAGCTTGCGGTGCTCTTCCTGCTCGAGGGCTCTCAGGCCGAGCCGGAGAAGCGGGTCGACCCCAGCCGGATCTTGTTCACGAGTTGCGAGGGCGTGCGGTGTCACCGCATTTGCCGTCCCGGCGATACGCTTTCCCTGAGCGTGCGTCCGCGTCGCGTGAAGATGCCGCTGGCGACCTTCGAGGGCTCCATCCGCGTCGGACAGGAAAAGGCGGCCGTTGCCGAGGAGATCACGCTTACGTTCGCGTACGTGGATGAGGTCGGGGGCGAAGTCGCCCCGCGCGAGAGCAGTGCTGGATCGGCGGCGCGTCCCAGGGATGTGTCCGGCGGTCAGCCGCCGCTCGCGGCCGCCTCCGTCGCTGCGTCCTGAGTCCGCGGAGCAGGCGCAGATCGTTCCCGCGTTGACCCCGCTTTACGGGGCGCCACCATTTCTCATGTCCCGTCCCAGCGCGGTGCGCTGCGACCGGGCGTACATCATGTCTCGGATTTTCGTCACGGGAGTCGGCTTCATCACCAGCATCGGCAACGACCGGGATTCGGTCGTGCAGAGCCTGCGGGAGCTGCGCCACGGGATGCTCCGCTATCCGCCCTTCGACAAGCCGGAGGTGCCCGTGAAGGTCGCGGCCCCAGTGCGCGGGTTCGCGGTAGATTCGTCCGATCCCGAGGACTGGACGTACCCGGCCGATTATCGACTGAAGCGCGAGGTGTTGCGGAGCCTCTGCCCGAATGCGCTCTACGCCTACTGTGCGATGCAGCAGGCGATCCGGGACGCGCGGCTGGCGGAGGGGGAGGTCTCCAACGAGGAGACTGGCCTCTACGCCGCGTCCGGCGGATCCCCGGTGATCCTCGGACGCCTGCTCAATCAGATGAGTCAGCAGGGCGTGATGCGGTGTCCGCCCCTTGGAATCGTGGCGTCGATCGCCGGTACGGTGCAGTTCAATCTGGTCGCGCATTTCAAGATCAAGGGCGCCTCGTGCGGATTTTCGTCCGCGTGCGCGTCCTCCTCGCACGCCCTCGGATTCGCGTTCGATGGCCTCAAGCTGGGCCGCCAGAAACGGATGTTCGTGGTTGGAGCGGAGGACGGCAACGTCGAGACGATCCTGCCGTTCGCCGGCATGCGAGCGCTCTCACTCAATCCCGATCCCGAAACCGCCTCGCGGCCCTTCGATGTCGCCCGGGATGGCTTCGTGGGCACGGGCGGAGCGACAGTGCTCGTGCTCGAGACGGAGGATGAAGTCCTGCGGCGCGGGGTGACTCCCTACTGCGAGGTCGCGGGGTGGGGTCAGGCCTCCGACGGACACAACGTGGCGATCTCGCATCCGGAGGGGCACGGCCTTCGTCTCGCGATGCAGCGTTCGTTGCAGTCGACGAGAATCGCCGCGGCTGAGGTGGATTACGTGAATGCGCACGCGACCTCGACTCCGATTGGTGACGTCTCGGAGGTGAAGGCATTGCGCGCGGTCTTCGGGCCGGACCTCAACCGGGTGGCGGTGAGTTCGACGAAGGCCTTGACGGGCCACGGTCTTTCGCTGGCGGGCGCGATGGAGTCCGGCTTCTGTGCGTTGGCCCTGCGGGAGGGCTTCATTCCTGGGTCGGCCCATATCACCCGGCTCGACCCCGAGTGTGCAGGGATGAATATTCCAAGGGAGACTCAGTCGGTCGCGCCGCGCGTGGTGCTGAACAACAGCAGTGGTTTTGGCGGCGCCAACGTTTGCCTCGTCTTTCGCCGTGCGTAGCGGCGAGTCAGTGGCTCCCAGTGAACGCGAGCCGCGTCGCCGCACCGCGTGGGTGTCGGGTGCGAGCGGGGGACTTGGCCGGGCCTTTGTCGCGATGCTGCGCGCAGATGGATTTGAGGTCTGGGGAACAGCACGGGAGGTCGACCGGCTTGAGACCTGGTCGGGCGACCGACGGTTTCACGCGGTCCGGCTCGATCTCGCCGATCCGGCGGGCGCGGAGGCGGCGTTCACGGAGGCGCAACGCGCGGCGGGAGGGGCGTTCGACGTCTGCATCCAGAATGCCGGCGCGGGCGAGTTCATCGGTTTCGCGAACGCGGATCCCGCGGCGTGGGAACGCAACGTCGGCGTGCTGCTGCTTACCACCGCGCGTTTGAGTCGACTGGCCTTGCACGGATTTCACTCTCGACGGCCCGAGCGCGGCACCTTGGTCCATGTCTCTTCGCTGGCTGCGGAGTTTCCGTTGCCGCTGATGAGCAGCTACAATGTGGGCAAGGCCGGGCTCTCAGCGCTGAGTGAAAGTTTGATGTTTGAATGCCGCGGCACCGGTGTCACCGTCATCGACTTCCGTCCGGGAGACTACCGAACCGCGTTCAACAAAACCATGCACGTCTCCGCGACCCTCGATCACGATTGGCAGCGTCGCCTCTGGCAGGGGTTGGAACACAATCTAGAGCACGCTCCGGAACCCGAACGTGCTGCCCGGGATCTGGGCGATGCGCTGCGGCGCGGGCGCTCGGGGGTGGTGCGCAGTGGCGCATTCTTTCAGGCTCGGCTGGCGCCACTTCTGGCCCGCCTCGTCCCCCAGCGGCTGCTTCGGGCTGCGCTGGCATGGTATTTCGGGGGCCGTTGACCGGTGGAGCAGGTTCGCATCCTCGTTCTTACCTCGAGCACGGGCGGCGGTCATGACGCGCGCGCCGAGGCCTTCGCTGATTGGTGCTTCCAGCTCTACCAACATGGGGTGGACGTCCGAATCGAGCAGATGCTCGAGCGCTCGTCCGTCGTGAACCGCGGCGGCGTCCATCTGTATAATTGGATCCAGCGCCGGATGCCGTTCCTGCATAGCGCGTACTACGCAATCATCGAACTGCTCGCCTTGCTCAATCGGCGGACTGTCGCGCTGGGGCGGGGCTACTACACCGAGGTGCTGCGCGACTATCGACCGCATCTCATCCTAAGCGTTCACGACTGCCTGAACCGCGGCTACTTCCAGCTCGCCCGGGAGGTGCTCGCCCCCCAGCGCGTCCGGTGCGTCACGTACTGCGGCGAGTTCTCCGGTGGCTGGGGTTACTCGGTGAACTGGATCGAGCCGACCGTCGATCTGTACTTTTCCCGGACGCCCACGGCGCGTGACTTCGCGGTGCGTCGGGGAATCCCGGCCGAGCGTTGCCGGGTCCGGGGGCACCTGATGCTGCCGCGGGCGCACCGCGACGTCTTCGACGCCGCCGGACTGGCGCGCTTCCGCGAGTCCGAGCTTGGTCTGCTTCCCAATCGTTTCACCGTGTTCCTGGCGACGGGAGGCAACGGCGCGAACAATCACTTTGAACTCCTTCCGGCACTGCTGCGATACGCAAACCACGTCCAGGCGATCGTGATCTGTGGACGCGACAAGGAGACGCACCATGCACTGGTGCACTGGCGCGCGCAGCATCCTGCGTTGCGCATGTACATCGAAGGGTACTCGGAGCAGGTTCACCGTCTGATGCAGGCGAGCGACGTCATCGTGACGCGCGGTGGCACCACGACGTGCGCGAAGGCCCTGCACTTCCGTTGCCCGATCCTGTTCAATGCCTTCGGCGGCATCATGCCCCAGGAGCGGCTGACCTGGAAATTCTTCCGCAACGGGGCGGGCTCGGAGAAGATCGAGTCGGCGGAGGATTTCGAGCGAATCCTGATCGCGTGGATGCAGGATCGTCGCCGCTTCGACGACTACCGACGGGCTTTCCTCGGCCTGCGTTACGAGGAAGACCCGACGCTGCTCATCGACGAGATCGTGAACCTGGCCGCCGAGGCCGCGGAGGTGAAACTGGAGCGGCGGCCCTTTGTTTCCATCGAACCCCGGGAGACGGAGGAACGTAAACCGTGACCCGGGAGTCGCGGACAGTCGCATACCTCTTTACGACGTTTCCGAAGACGTCGGAAACCTTCTTGCAGCGCGAAGTGCGCGCGGTGCGCAAACTGGGCGTGGACGTGCGCTTGTTTTCGTTCTGGGGAGGAGGTGGCTCGTTTGACGGCGTACCCGTTGCGTCGTTCAACAAGTGGCGTCTGGCGACCCTGCTCTGGATCATCCCCTGGGCGGCGGTGCGTTATCCCCGGGTCTTCTGGACGCTCGTGCGGGGAGTGCTGACACGGCGTCCGGGCTCGCCGCTGACCCTGCTGGAGAACCTACTGGGCGCCGGTTTTGCTGGCGTACACTACCGGGAATTCCGGCGCGCAGGTTACGGATGGATTCATGCCGTGTGGGGTGGGGCGCCGGCGACGGCGGCTTGGATTCTGTCTCGCCTGAACGGCCATCCCTACAGCGTGGGGGTTCACGCCTACGACCTGTACGAGCACGGAGGAGATCCCTGGTTGGCGGAAAAGATCGCCGCCGCTCGTTTCGTGCACACCTCGACCCAGATGGCGGCGATGACCCTGCGCGAGCGCGGGCTCGGAGCGGGTAAGGTCCACGTGATCCGCCGCGGGCTGGATTCTCTTCCGGCGCGACGGGCGCTCCGCACGCCGCGGCGGCCTCTCCGCATCGTCTGCGTGGCACGTCTGGTCGAGAAGAAGGGACTCCCTGATCAAGTGGCACTGTACCGCCGACTCCGCGATCAAGGCTTTCCCTTCGAGGTTAGGATTCTCGGTGACGGTCCGCTGCGGGATCGATTGAGGGAGCAGGTCGAATCGTCTGCGTTGCAACCGCAGGTCCAGCTTCTCGGTCAAGTGCCTCACGAGCAGGTCTGGAGCGCGCTGGAGTGGGCGGACGTTCTCGTGCATACGGGCATTGTCGCGGCGAGCGGCGATCGGGACGGATTGCCGAACGTGATTCCGGAAGCGATGAGTGCGGGGGTGGTGGTCGTCACGACGCCGCAACCGGGCCCTCTCGAGGCCATTGCTGATGGCGAGACGGGCGTAGTCGTGGCCCTTGCCGATGGGAAAGGATGGGAGGCTGCATTGTGCCGGATCGCGGAGGACGACGCGCTGGCGGAGCGACTGCGGAGCGGCGCGCGCACGTGGGTCGAGACGCATTTCGACGCGCGTCGTAATGCAGCGAGTTTGGTGGCGTTGTATTTCGACTCAGCCAGGAGGGGAGCGTGATCTTTCTTGATGTCACCCAGGCGGCGCGGTCGCGCCACCACTCCGGACTGAACCGGGTGTCGGCCTGCCTCCGTGCGCAGGGTGGCGCGGACATCACCCCGATTGTGTGGTCGCAGTGGTCGAGGAGCGTTTCGCCCGGCGACTGCTTTCTCACGAGCGAACTCTTTTCCAGTGAAGAGCGTCCGGGACTGGAGGAGTGGCTGCGGACGGGCTCGATCCGCACGGCGGCGATTTTTCACGATGCGATTCCACTGCGGCATCCGTTGATCACGTGGGGCAAGAGCGTGGCGCGGCACGCCGCCTATGTGAAGCTCTTGGCCGAGTTCGACGATGTGATGTGCGTCTCGGCGGACAGTGCGCGGGACCTGCAGGCCCTGTGGCGTTGGCAAGGTCTCACGCCTCGCGCACGCGTCCGCGTGCTGGGCTTAGGTGCGGATGGACTCGGCGGGGTGCGCCAAGGCCTTCCCGCTTCGCCCCCTCCGCGTTCGGTCGTGGCGGTGGGCATCCTCGAGCCGAGGAAGAACCAGCTGACGCTCCTGGAGGCCGCCGAGGCGCTGTGGCGTCGCGGCAGGCTTTTCCGCCTCACCTTGGTCGGACGGGTCAATCCCCAGTTCGGAACGCCGATCGTCCGGCGGGTCTCGCAGCTGCGCCGCGCGTTTCCCGGATTATTGGTGCACGAGACCCGGGCCGATGATGTCCGCCTCCGGGCGTTGCTCGCCAGCGCACGCTGCACCGCCTTTCCTAGTTTGGCGGAGGGGTGCGGTCTGCCGGTGCTCGAATCGCTTTGGGCGGCACGACCCGGCCTTTGCAGCGATTTGGACTCGATCCGCGAAAGCGCGGTGGGAGGCGGCTGTGACTTGCTTCCGGCGCGGGATGCACGGGGCTGGGAGCAGGCACTGGAGCGCATGCTGTTTGACGAAGCCCAGTGGTGGGTTAAGACGAGGGAAGCCGTGGCGCGGCCGCTGCCGCGCTGGAGCGACACGGTGGCCGAGGTGAGACGGGTGTGCCGGTGAGTACCGGCGGGTGGAGTCGCTACAGCGACTTCACGGCGTGCGCCATCGCCTCGCCGATGCGGTCGATCTCCTCGTCCGTGTGCATCGCGGAGACCGCGGTCCGGATCAGATCCTTGCCTGGGGGAACGGCGGGAGCGATCGACATCACGGTGAAGATGTCGCGGTCGAGCAGCGCGCTCCAGAAGCGGTAGGCATTCTCGCGCGAACCAAGCACGATCGGTACCGCCGGAGTCTGCGTCTCCCACGTGTCCAGCCCGAGTGACTTCAGGATGCCGACATAGCGCCGGGTGTTGCGCCAGAGCCGTTCCAGATGCTCTGGCTCGGACTGCATCAGCTGGAGGGCGGCGAGGGCAGCGGCCGCTTGGCTTGGAGCGATGGCCGCGGAAAAGATCGTCTGCTTCGAGTGGGTGCGGAGATACTCGATCGTCTCGCGTGAACCGGCGACAAAACCGCCCGTGCTCGCCAGAGACTTCGACAGGCTGCCGCAGACCAGATCGATCTTGTCCGTGAGACCGAAGTGGTCGGCCGTCCCGCGTCCCTGCCGCCCAAGCACGCCGAAACCGTGCGCGTCGTCCAGCACCGTGAAGCAGCCGAACTGCTGACCGATTTGCGTGAGCTCCGGCAGACGCGCGATGTGACCCTCCATCGAGTAGACGCCCTCGATTACCAGCATCTTGACGACATCACTGCCGGCCGTCTCAAGGAGCTGGCGGAGATCGTCGGGATTGTTGTGGGAAAAGCGCTCGACGGCCGCGTGGGAAAGGCGGATGCCATCCCAGAGGCAGGAATGCAGATTCTTGTCCGCGAGGACGAGGTCGCCCTTCTGCGCAAAGCCGGCCACGCTCGCCATGACGGACAGGTAGCCGGCGGAGTGGACATGGCAGGCCTCACGACCGAGAAACTCAGCCAATGCTTCTTCGAGGCGGAGGTGATAGGTCCGCGACCCGTTGGAAGGTCTCGCGCCGGTCGTGCTGGTACCCCATTGGCGGATCGCCGCCTGTGCTGCCTCGATGACCTTCGGATGAAAGGAGAACCCGAGGTAGTCATTGCTGGACAGCATGATCATCTCGCGGCCCCGCAGGCGAATACGGGTCCCGGCCTGCTCCTCCATGGCGTGGTAGTACGGCGCGTACTTCAGGCGCATCTTCGTCGCGTAGTCGTTGCGGCACCTTTCGAGGAGCGGCTTCGAATGCTTGGTGAAGAGGGAGAACGCCATGAAGGGGAAACGGTGTCCCGACGACTCGTCGACGCAACAGGTTTCAGTTGGGAGCGCCCGAGCGGCGCGGCAGCGTCGTCATCCAGTCCAGCAACTCGCTGGCGTATGTGTCCCAGTGCCGTCGCGGACGTGATGCCGCCTCCTGTGCAAGCGCCTGGAGGCGATTCGGGCTTTTGAGGAGACCGTCCATCGCCGCCGCAAGCGCGGGTGCATCGACCTGATCCAACCCGACGCAGCCGCCGCCCTGGGCGGATTCACCGAGCGCACCGCGGCGGGAGCAGATGCAGGGCTTGCCGTAACCGATGCTCTCAAGCACCGGTAAGCCGAAGCCTTCCATCAAGGAGGGGTAGACCGTGAAGGCGCACTCGTGGTAAGCCGCGCGGAGCGCGCGCTCGCTCAAGGGGCCGTCGTAACGCAACGGCCGGCCTTTCTGTTGGAGGCGACGGATCTCGTTGAGAGCCGCGCGCCCGGTCTCCGACTGAACGAGGCCCACGAGCCGTAGCTCGAACGCCGCTCCGGACGCCCAGAGAGATTCCGCCGCCGTAAGCAGCGCAAGGTGGTTCTTGCGACCTTCCAGGCTCCCAACTGAGAGAACGACGGGAAGGGCCGTCATCCGGGCGAGGACGGTGTCTTGTCGCGGGGGGTCCACGCCCAGAGGAAGCGCGATGACCGGCGGTGGCCGGTCGATCCTCAGCCAGCGCCACCAGTCCACCAAGGAATCGCGGGAGTCTTCCGAGACGGCGGCGACCCCGTCAAACTGCAGCAGTTGCTGAAGGTAGGCTGGGAAGCGGGCCACGGTCGACCGCGGCGTAAGCTCTGGCAGGCGCAACGCGATCGCGTCGTGGAACAGCGCGATGCGCGGCCCGCTCACCGACGCGAGCAACCGTGGCAGCGCGGCACCGACCCGCGCCGAAAAGATCTCTGGCACGATGAGCCGCGCTGGCCCCACGGCGATGGGTTCCTCCGCGCGGCTGGCCCGGCGTGCCCAACCGCGTAACCGGAGCGCGAGCGGCCACTGCGAGCGACGGCGCGTCGATGCCTCTTCCGTGGAAACACACGTCGCCTCCGCTTCATTCAAGGCGCGCCATGCGGCCGCGTAGGGGTCCCATGTGATCGGACGGATCGAGTCCGGGCGAGTGAGTGTGCCGAGCGAGCGGTGAAGTGAACGGCAGACGCGCTGCACGCCGGTCCGAGCCTGCGTGTGGCTCGTGTGGCTGAGATCCAGTAAGGTCAGCGGTGCGTCCACGGAATCAACTCCTGAAGAGCGAGGGTTTCCAACCGTCGGCGATACAATTGGCCGATCACTCCGGGCGCGAAGCGTTCCTCGATTCGGAGGCGGGCGGCGTCGCCGATCTGGCGGCACAGGGCCGGGTCCTCTGCCACGCGGCGCATGCACTGCGCTGCCGCATCGAGATCCGGCTCCGCCCAGCGCTGGCCGCGTCGGTAAGGGCCGTGGTCCTCCGCCAATGCTACTTCGCGCGCCGGAACCGGCAGCGCGGTGGTCGGATCCGCGAACTCCGCCGTGGCCGACCAGTCCGTCGTGATCACGGGTTTGCCGAGGTACATGCACTCCGCGACCGCGAGCCCGAAGCCTTCCGCGCGGTGGAGGCTGACGTAGCAGTCGCAGGCTGCTTCCAATTCGTAGATCTCCGTCCGACTCAGCGCGCCGGTAATCAGGTGGGCCGCGGGAAGATCCGCGATACTTGCCTTCAGGCGTTCGAGATCGACGGCGTTGCCCTCGGTCGAATGCACCTTGATCACGAGTCGGGCGCCGCGGGCGGCCAAGCCGCTGCGCCGGAACGCGGTGAGTGCAGCCGCCGGATTCTTCCGCGCGGAGTAACTGTTGAGATCGTACAGCACCAGAAACAGAAAGGCATCCGGTGGGAGACCGAAGCGGTGCCGAATCTCCTGCGCGGGCGCGGTCGGACGGGGGAAGTCGATCGCGTGCGGCATCGTGAGCACGGGCACGGGTGACTTCGCGGCGATTGCGCGACGAGCAAACTCGCTGGGGCACCAAATCTCATCGAAGAAGGCAAAGGAGGACAGCCACGCGTCGGGAAACTCCGGGAGCTCCCACGCCCAGTACCCGATCTGATAGCGTCCACGACGGAAGGACTTTCCGTGGTGATGCTCAAGATCCCGGCTCGCCGGCGGGTCGATGTGGACCACGGTCACCGCCTGGTCTGGATCCCGGCGCAGGCGCGCCTCCAGCGAGCGATCCGCTCGTGGATTCTTGCACGGGAGCCGCAAGTCGATCGGAGTGACGGCGATTCCCCCAGCGTCCGCCGCCCGCACCATGCAGCGCCCGCTCTCTCCGATGCCCAGATGGGCCGTGAGAAAGCCGGCGACGTTCAGTCCCAGCGCGAGATGATTGCGGACGAACGCGCCATCGAGACGTGCGGCCCCACCGGAAAAATCGTACAGGGTGATGCCGTCCTCGGTGGCGATCCGCGTGATGCGGAGGCGGCGATTGCCAGACTGCCGGCGATAGGGCTGCAGTCGTGCGATCCCGGTCACGCGTCCCAACCACGCCAAGGCATTGGTGAAGGTCACGCCGAGGAGTTCGAGGGTGATCGTCTCCGCGACGTTCGGCCCCTGCGGCAGGCGTAGTACGAACTGCCACGGACCCGGGGACTGCAGGAAGAGCGCGGCGTGGGCTGTGCCAACGCGCGCGCGCACGCCGACGGATTGCTCGGACGCGCACGGCAGTAGTTCGCCCTCGAGACGGATAGCCTGCAGGCCGCGGAGCGGAGGCAGTCTCAGCTGCGCGCGCTCGCGCAGCCATGCACCCGGAAGGTCCTCGCCGTCAAAAAAGAGGCCCTCGGATCGGGAGCGTTCGAGCGTGTGCAGGGCCATGGCGCGGATCGGAGGATGCTAAAGGAGCGCCGTTTGTGCAATGGCGCTGGCGCTGACGCAAAGCTTTCCGCGCATCGCGGCTGAGGTTTGGGCCCGCACTGGCTCCGGGAATAACTGTGGGCGCGCTGCCCCGGCGGTGTCGCCCTCAGCTTCGCGGATTGGCCGGCGCCGGGTTCGACCAAAAAAGCAGCATCCCCCCTCCGATCAGGCTGCAGGCGATCGTGACTGCCCACACTGACGTCGCGAGCAGCAGAGCGGGGTCCCGGGTCGGCCCGCTCGCGGCTACGAGATCGAGAGCAGCCAGCGTGGCGAGCAGGGCGCCCTCGCGCACCCCATGGCCGCCAATGCTGATCGGCAGGACCGTGGCGACATAAGCGGCGGCCGCCGCGACACTGCACTCGAGAAAGGGAAGTTCGAGACCGACCGAGGCTGCCAACAGCCAGATGGAGACGAAGTCCACCCACCAAATCGCGATGCTGCACACGAGCGCGAGCGCGTGACGCCCCGGTTCAGCGAGGGTGCGCAACCGCAGCGCTTCGATCGCATTCAACCGCTCGGGTCCGAGGCGTCGCCGGACGGCGCTGGGCCAGCGATGGACCGACCAGAGCAACCCGAGGCCGCAGACGATGGTGAGACTTCCCGCGCCGCCCACAGCGAGGAGGCTCAATGACTGGAGCTCCACGGACTCGGCGTGGCTTGGAAGCAGACCGACGAGCAAGCCGGCGCACAGTGCGAAGAGCACCAGCAGGCCCATCACCCGATCCATGGCCAGACTCGCCATGGCGGCCGCCTTCCGCTCCGGAAAGGCGCGCAAAGCGTACGCGGCGCGGGCCGCGTCACCGCCGACCCCTCCGAGCAGCAGCGAATTATAGAAGCCTCCGATCCAGCTCACCGCCTGCGTCCAGCCGTGGCTGATTTCGAGGCCCTGCGCACGGAGCAGCAGGTGCCAGCGCAGGCCATGCAAAGGGTAGGCTAGCACGGCAAAAAGTAGCGCCCAAGCGGCGAGATCCCACCGGAGCCGCTGGCGCAATTCGCCGAGCGCGCTCCAGTCAATCAACCCCACGAACAAGGCGACGAGTCCGATCGAAAGGACCGTGCGCAGGATGCGCCCGGTCGGGCTCTGAAGAAACGAGTACAGGGAACGAACCACGGTCGAACGGGGGCGAACGCAGGAAGCATGCAGGCCGTGCAGATGGCCCGGCAATGGTTAATCTTGCCGCCGGCGCCGGCCGACCTGCATCGTAACCCCGTGCAGACGGACGAATACTTGCGGCTCGCCGAAGTGGAGGATCGCCACTGGTACTTCCGTTCGCTGCATGCACATGCACGTCGCGAACTCCTGCGCCGTCACGCGGCCAGTGCTGCCGCGACGGTGCTGGATGCCGGGTGCGGCACCGGGGGGTTCATGGGTCGCCTGATGCCGGACCTGCCCCAGTGGAACTGGTCGGGTATCGACTTCATGCCGCTGGCCTGTCGCCTGGCCAAGGCTCGGCTACCGGCGGCGTGCATCCGCGAGGGATCGATCACTCAGCTTCCCTTTCCTGACGCGGCCTTTGATGCGGTGACGGCGCTAGATGTCATTTCGCAGGTGTCGTATCCGGAGGAGGTGAAGCGCGCCTTTTCCGAATGTCATCGCGTGCTTCGCTCCGGCGGGACGCTGGTGCTGAACGTGGCGGCCTATCGCTGGCTTTGGTCGTACCACGACGAGGCGTGTCAGACGCGCCACCGCTTCGCGGCGAACGAGCTCCGCCGGTTGGCGGAGGGGGCGGGCTTTGACGTGCAACGCCTCACGCATTGGAATGCCCTGACCTTTCCCCTCGTCGTCGCACGGCGGAAGATTTTCCCACGATCCACAGGCAGTGACGTCCAAGCGACGTCCTCCCTTGTGGATCGAGCGATGGGCGGGCTGATGCACCTTGAGCACGCTTGGCTGGAGCGGGGCGGGAGCTGGGCTTGGGGCTCGTCGCTGTTGTTGGTGGCTGAGCGTCGTTGATGCGACGGGATCGGAACTTTCCGCTTTCATCGCGGCAGAAGCTGCGGCACGTTCTCGACTGACCCCTCCATGGCTTTCTTCGTGGCCGCCTTCGCGCTCGTGGGCAGCGTGCTCCTCTGGGGCTTCGGTCTCGCCTGGCTGGCGACGCCGCGGCGGTGGCGGATGCTTTGGCCCCTGTTCATCGCTCCTTGCGGTCTCGCGCTCCAGGCGGCGGTGGTGTGGGCCGGAGCGCACACTGACCTAGCGGGCACGGATGTCTATGGTCGTTTTGCCCTGATCCTGCCGCTGGCCCTGCTGGGGCTCGCGTGGTGGCGTCGTGGCGCTCCCGACTGGCGCGCCTTGGTGCGCTTACGCGGCGTCGGCCTGGTGATGCTCGCGGTCCTGTTGGTCGTGGCCGGATCGATGTCGTCCGCTTCGCGTCGCCTGACCTCGTTTTCCCTGGGGAGCTGTGATGCCGCGGATTATGCGGCGGGCGCGCGGGTGTTTCGTGAGTTCGCATCCGGCGATCGGGAGGGCTTCATGGGGCTGACCGAGGTCGTGCGAATCCTGTCGGTCGACAACTTCTACGACTATTGGGTTCGCCTGAATCACTTCACGCCGTCCGCCATTGCCGCCCTCAATGCCACGCTTCTCGGACGGGAGCCGTTTGAGCTGATTTCGCTGCTGGGAGGGGTTTTCCTCGCCCTGGGGGTCCCGGTGGCGTTCCTGCTGGCGCGTTCCGCTCTGCGGATCGGCTCCGTCGGCGCCGTGGCCGTCGCGGCCGTGTACGGGTTTTCGCCGCTGCTGTGGTACGCGGTCGCGCACGTCGCCCTGAGTCAGTTGGTGGCGGCGGTCGCGTTGGGCCTACTGACGTGGAGTGGCGTGGTGCTGTGGCGGGCCGGAGCAACGTGGCGGCGCGGCGTCGAGCTCGGGATTCTGTTGGTCGTGGCGTACACCCTCCTCCTCGGGGCGTACAATTTCATGATTCTGTTCTGTCTGCTCCCTGCGGCCGCGTTTGCCGTGGGTTGGTCGATGTGGGCTGGGACCTATGCGCGCCTCGGGCGCTGGTGGGCCGGAATGCTGGCACCGCTTGCCGTATCCACCTTGCTGATGCCGGAACGGGTTGCCGGGCTGGCCGAGCGGTTCTTGTTGCTTCGTCAGTACAACTTCGGCTGGAAGATCCCCGCGCTTTCGCCGGAGGGGTGGGTCGGCATCGTGGGAGGCGTCCTGCTGCAGGGCTACGACACTCGGGTTCGCTGGGTGCTGTCGGCCGTGGTGATGGCGGCGTTCCTCATTGCGTTAGCCGTGGCGCTGCGGAGGCGTCGTTCACTGGCGTTCCTCGCTCTCTGCCTGACGCTGCCGATCTTGTCGGGGTATGCGATCCTGCTGATCCAGGCCCGTGCGCAGGGCACGAATGGCAGCTACGATGCCTACAAGCTGCTGGCAGCATTCTATCCCGGAGTTTTGGCGGGGCTCTGCTTCTGGCTTGTGCATCTGCGTTCCCGCCGCCGTCTCGTTGTCGCTCTGACCGGGGCCGGCGCCATCGCGCTCGTCGGTGCCAACCTGCTCGGGTCGCTCCGCTTCGCCGAGCGGCTGCGGAATCCGCCCTACTTGGTAGACCGTGGGCTGGTCTCGTTGCAGGCCATCGAGAGAGCACCTGAGGTCACCTCGATCAATCTCCGCGTGGCGGATTTCTGGTCGCGACTTTGGGCTAATTCGTTCCTCCTCCGCAAGGCGCACTACTTCCCGACGCACACCTATGAGGGTCGCCTGAACACGCCGCTGCGCGGGGAGTGGGACCTGCTTGACGGCGTGATCTCGGTCGTCCCCCCAGAGCCCTCGGCGCCCGTCAAGTTGGAGCGCCCCTATTCGCTCGTGTGGACCCGCAGCCCTCACTTCATCAGCGCGCAGTTCGGCGAAGGCTGGTACGAGCGCGAACAGATCCCACGGGCGAATGTCCGATGGCACTGGACCAGGGGCGATGCCGAGATCGTGATCCAGAACCCGCAGTCGGGGCCCCTGGATGTGGCGTTCCGCTTCCAGACGCGCAGCGTGGAGCCGCGGAACCTCGAGATCTGGATCAACGGTCGCCGGCGTCGAACCGTATCGATTGGCACCGAGCTGGAGTGGGTGAGGGTGCCCTCGATCCGCATCTCGCCGGGCACGACCTCGGTGCAGTTGCGGTCGCCGACGCCTCCCACCCTGGTTGGCCCCAACGATCGGCGCCCACTTGGGTTCGCTGCATATGGAATTGAAGTGAAGGTCCTGAACGCGCCTGATCGGGGGGACGAATGAAAGCCGAGACCAAGCCCCAGCATCTCGACGAACGGCAACTGGCCCGCGCGTATCGGGGCCGCCGCGCCTTGATCACGGGTGGCTTGGGTTTCATCGGATCGAATCTCGCGCGCCGTCTCGCTTCATATGGAGCCCGCGTGACCGTGGTGGATTCGCTGATCCCGGAGTACGGCGGAAATCTGCGGAACCTCGCTGGACTCGAAGGCGTGATCCAAGTGAACATCTCGGATGTGCGGGATCGGCACTCGCTTCCAGTGTTCGTGCGCGGGCAGGACTACCTCTTCAACCTTGCCGGTCAGACCAGCCACATGGATTCGATGGTCGATCCCGAGACCGACCTGGAAATCAACGCCCGCGCGCAGCTCTCGATCTTGGAGGCGTGTCGGCGCCACGCGCCGGAGATCCGCGTCGTTTTTGCGAGCACCCGTCAACTCTACGGGCGTCCCGACCACCTGCCGGTGGGAGAAAACCATCCCCTGCGGCCGGTGGACGTGAACGGCATCAACAAGCTCGCGGGCGAACAGTACCACCTTCTCTACCACCAGGTTCACGGCGTACGAAGCACGGTTCTTCGGCTGACCAACACCATCGGGCCGCGGATGCGGATCAAGGATGCGCGCCAAACGTTCGTTGGGGTCTGGATCCGGGCGCTCCTTGAAGATCGGAGTTTCGAGGTCTGGGGCGGCGAGCAACTGCGTGACTTCACGTATGTCGATGATTGCGTTCACGCCCTCCTCCTGGCCGGCGCAACGGAGGCGGCGGCGGGCGAGGTTTTCAACCTGGGCGGCCCTCCGCCGGTGACCCTTAAAGAGCTCGCGGAGATCCTCGTCGAGATCAACGGCCGCGGGACGTTCCAGGTGCGCGCGTTCCCAGCGGATCGGAAGAAAATCGACATCGGTGGCTTCTACGCCGACTGGTCGCGGATCGAGCAAGCCCTCGGCTGGCGGCCACGGACCGGCTTGCGCGCCGCGTTGCGACGCACGCTTGCCTTCTATCGGCGCGAGCGCGGACACTACGTGTGACGCTGCCATGACCGACTGCGCCCTCAGTTTCGTGATCCCGCTGTACAACAGCGCCGACACCATCGGTCCGCTGGTACGGGAGATCGCCGCGCTCGATGTTCCCGGCGGGCACGAGATCGTCCTTGTGAACGACGGCAGCCGGGACGGCACGTCGTCGGTGTGCCGAGGATTGCTCAAGGAGATTGCGATCCCCGTTCTCCTCGTGGAGCACGCGCGCAACTACGGCGAGCACAACGCCGTGCTGACGGGCTGGAGGCACGCGCGTGGCGCCTACATCGTGAATTTGGACGATGACGGCCAGAATCCGCCTGCGGAGGCGCTGCGCCTGTGGACGAAGGCGCGGACCGAAGAACTCGACGTGGTGTTTGGTGACTATGACGTCAAGCGCCACGCGGCGTGGCGGAACTGGGGCAGTACGCTCACCAACCGACTGACGGACTGGGCTCTGGACAAGCCGCGTGGCCTGTACCTCTCGAGTTTCCGCTGCGTCAGCGCATTTGCGGCGCGTTCCGTGGCGGCGAACAACGGACCTTTTCCTTACTTGGATGGATTACTTCTGCAGGTCACGCAGCGCATCGGTTCGCTCCCGGTCCAGCATCGTGCCAGGCAGGTCGGTCGGAGCGGGTACACCCTGCGCAAGCTGCTCCGGTTGTGGCTGAGCACGCTGGTGAACTTCTCGGTTCTCCCGCTCCGCGTCGCGACCCTTCTGGGCCTGGTGCTGGCTGCGGCCGGCTTTCTGGCCTTGGCGGTGGTGCTCTACTGGTGGTGGCGCGGCACGGGCCCCGCGTTTGGCTGGGGCTCGCTCATGGCGGCCCTGCTCGTTTTCTCCGGCGTCCAGATGGTGATGCTCGGGGTGATGGGCGAGTACCTTGGCCGCATGTTCATCACGGTGAACCAGCGCCCTCAGGCCTTGGTGCGCGACGTCCTGCGCGGTGGCGGAGATCCGCGCTGACGTGCCCTCGTCGACTAGGTGAGCTTCTTCGGCTCGATCAAGCCGATCTCCAAGGCGTAGCGGGTGAGGCTGGCGACGTCGTGGAGATTGAGCTTCCGCATCAGGTTGGTGCGGTGATTGTCCACCGTCTTGACGCTGATGTTCAGCTTGGCGGCGATCTCTTTGGTGCTGTGGCTCTCGGCCACCAGTTGGAGGATCTCGCGTTCCCGGTCGGTGAGAAAGTCGCTGGAGGCGCTCGCGGAGGGATTTGCGACGACGTTGCGGAGGAGTGCCGCGACCGCCGGTCCGAAGTAGGTGCCGCCACTTGCCACCGTTTCGAGCCCCTTCTTGAACTCAAGCAAACCGGCGGTCTTCTCGACGAATCCGTGCGCGCCCGCCTCCAGCATCTCGCGCACGAGCATCGGGTTTTCGTGGCCAGAAAACACGAGGACTCGAAGGTTGCGCAGCTGCTTCGTCAGCCGGCGCAGGAGATCCACGCCATTGAGCCCGGGCAGCTTCGCATCCAGCACAATCACATCGGGCTGTGTCTCGACACACAGTGTATACGCGGCCTGTCCGTCACCGCTCTCACCGACCAACTGGTAGTTGGGATCGGTCCGCAGAATCTCCACCAGCATCTCGCGAATGGCGGTTTGATCCTCAACGATGACGAGCCGTTTCATGGTTTCCAAAAGAGCGAGAGAATTCCACCGGGATGGGCTACCTTGCAAGTACCCAGAAGAGGTAAACGGATGGAACCAGGCCAATATCTCGGCATTTACAAAGCTTTTACGAAGCGAATCTAAATTGTACACAATTCAAGCGGAGCAGCGTGGCGGAGGAAGCTGGAATCCATGCGAACAGTTCGAATCGGGGATCACTGAGGCGCGGCTCACTGATTTGCAATTGAAACCCCGAGCGAGCGCGTGGCTGCGGGGGCGAGGTGGTGGGCTGACTGGGATTCGAACCCAGAACCAACGACTTAAAAGGACGCTGCTCTACCATTGAGCTATCAGCCCGGAAGTCCCGGGGGAGGCCGGAAAAGGAATACCCGGCGCGACGGAGTACGGCTGCAGGCCGCGAAGGAAGGAAAGAACGATTCTCCGGTCCATCGACTCGGATACCCAGAGGGAAGGGGACTGTCGCGCGGGCGAATCCGACGGGCAAGCAGAAATCCGATGCCGGCGATGCCGGCAGTTTTGGCTGGCCCGGGGCCGCTTCGAGGGTCCATATGCGCGGAGCGGTCCCGGCACCCTCCGTGCCTCAACGCGTATTTCTGTGGGAACAATCGGCGACGAAACACGTCAGAACGCAGCTGAGCGTATGACCAGCAAAGCGCAGGATGTTGCCCTTGATCGCGATTTGATCGTCCGGTTCAAGTCGGGGGATCAGTCGGCGTTCGACGAAATGGTCCGCCGCCATTGGGACCGGATTTACGCGATGGTGCTGCAGTTGCTTCGCAATCCTCAGGACGCGGAAGAGGTGACCCAAGATGCGTTCATCCGGGCCCATCGCGGGCTGGCCAACTTCCGGGGAGATTCGGCGTTTTCCACGTGGCTTTACCAGATCGCGACCAATCTTGCTCGGAACCGCTACTGGTATTGGTGGCGCCGCAAGCGGGATCAGACGATCTCGTTCGACCAACCGGTGGGGGAGGACGGAGCGACGCCACTCTCCGAAGTTTTCGCCAGCGAACAGGAGTCGCCCGATGATCTCACGGTCACCCAGGAGCTCGTGGATCGAATCGCGGTGGGAATGGAGAAGCTCTCGTCCAAGCACCGCGAGATCTTGGTCCTTCGGAATGTGAAGAATCTGTCGTACGAGGAGATCTCCGCGATTCTTGGAATTTCAGTAGGAACAGTGAAAAGCCGCATCGCGCGGGCGCGGGAAAGTCTCCGCGAGAAAATTGGAGAAAAGTCGAAATGAAGGAGTCGCGATTCGTCGAATTGCTGAACCTCTACGTGGACCACGAGCTCACGCAGGGCGAAGCGGCAGAGTTGGATGCGGAGCTGCAACGCAACCCCGCGCGTCGAGAGACGCTGCGGGAGTACCGTGCCCTCCAGCGCGGATGTGAGCGCCTCTTGGAAGCTGATCGTGCGTTGGCTCCGCGCACCGCCGAGGCGGTCCGGACCTTGCGTGGGCTTCGCTCCGACGCTGCACGGCCGGATCGATCGTGGTGGGCCGGGTGGTCCTGGGTTGCCGGAGCCGGCGCCGCGGCCGGGCTCGCCGTCATGGTGGCAATGAGCTTGGATCGATCCGTTCCCTCTGGCACGCCGCAGGCGTCGGCATCGGTCGCCTCCGCCGCTACTTCGACGCCCGCGACGGTGGCTCGCGGGGGTGATGCGTCCGCCTTGGAGATGTGGGATGTCACGGTGCCTGCTCCGGCCGAACCGCGCGGCCTGCGGATGCGCTCCCTGTGGATGCCGGCATCGGGCGAGCGCGAGGCCGGATCTGCGCTCGTCGCAGTGGCTTCGGCGGATCTTTCGTGGCTCGATGAGGTGCGCTTGCCCGCCGTGCGCGCGCCCCGGCCCGAGGAACTGCGATTTGGCGATCGCGCCACGTCAGGGCGCGCCGTCGAGCCGGTGCCGCCGAGTCAGCGCCCGCTTGGTGCGACGCTGGAGATGACCGCCTTCCAGTTTCAGCGCTAGGCTCTGCTCGGGATCCGTCCCGATCGCGGGAGGCTAGGCCAAGGCCCGCTTGATCAATTGCTCCGTCGTCGCGTCAGCACCGAGGCCAAGCGCGGCGTGACGGACCGCCTCATCGGCGTCCGATGCCTTGTAGCCGAGGGCGATCAAGGCCTTCACGGCATCGGCGCTCCGGGTCGAGGCCTTGCCTCCGCTCGCAGCGGACGGTGTGGTCGAGGCCTCGGCGGATGAGACGGTATCTCCCGCTGTGCCGCTCCCCGGGCCGAGCTTGCCGCGCAATTCGACGATCAGGCGCTCGGCCGTCTTTTTGCCGATGCCGGGGCTCTTCGCGAGCAACGCGAGATCTCCAGCGCGGATCGCGGATTCCAGCGAGGCGACGGACAGCTTGCTCATGATCGACGTGGCCAACTTGGGACCGACGCCGGTCACATGGTCGATGAGCAGTCGGAAGAAATCGCGGTCCTCCGCGGTGGCAAAGCCGTACAGCGTCTGGGCGTCCTCGCGATAGATGACGTGGGTGTGGAGCTTGACCGTGGAGCCGACGCTCGGAAGGCGTTCCGCCGTGGTCACCGGGATGTGCACCTCGTAGCCGAGCCCATTGAGCTCGATGATCGCGGACAGGGGTGTCGCCGCAGCGAGGACGCCCTGGATCGACGTAATCATGACGAACGCAGCCCGAGCACGTCTTGCATGTCGTGCAGGCCGCTCGGCCGGGCGATGACCCACTCCGCAGCGCGGATGGCGCCGCGGGCGAAGATGCTGCGATCAGACGCCTTGTGCGTCAGTTCGAGACGCTCACCCAGCGCGGCGAACATCACCGTGTGATCACCCACGACATCCCCGCCGCGCAGCGCATGGATGCCAACCTCGGAGGACGTGCGCTCGCCGACGATGCCCTCGCGGCCATGGCGGAGTGCGGATTCGCTCAGCTTGCGTTCCTGCAGAATGATCTCGAGCAGGCGGGCGGCCGTTCCGGACGGAGCATCCTTCTTGAACCGGTGGTGCATCTCGACGACCTCGCAATCGTAGTCGGTTCCCAGCACCGCCGCAGCGCGCTGCGTGAGGGCAAACAAGAGATTCACGCCCACGGAGTAGTTTCCGGCCCACACGCAGGGGATGCGCTGCGCGAGGTCAGCGAGTTCGCGCTTCTCGGCGGTCGCGTGCCCGGTCGTACCGATTACCAATGGCCGCTGGTGAGCCACCGCCAGTTCGAGCACGGCACGGGTCGTCTGGTGAAAGGAAAAATCAATGACGACATCGCCGGTCGTGAACGCATCGACGAGGGCGTCACCCGTATCGATCCGCGCGGCGATTCGGTGGCCCGCAGCCTCTGCCGCGGCGGCGATGGCTTGGCCCATGCGTCCCTTGGCGCCGACGATGCTGATGGAGAGGGCCATGTCTTCAGGCTCGCAGGTGCGACAGGGCCTGGGCGAGCACCTTTTGGGAGGCGGGCAGGAGCGGACTGAGGGGGGCGCGAACCTCGGCGGAGGAAATGCGGCCGGCGGCGGCCAGAGCGGCCTTCACAGGAACCGGATTGGGCTCGATGAAAAGGGCCTTGAAGACCGGGAAGAGGCGCCGGTGCAGCTTCCCGGCGCTGGCGAAGTCGTTGCCCAGCGCCAAACGGGTCAGACGGGTGACCTCCCGCGGCAAGAGATTCGAGGCGACGCTGATGACGCCCTCGGCGCCAACGGCCATGAAAGGAACGGTAAGGCCATCGTCGCCACTCAGGACGGTGAGGTCCTTGCCCATTGCTTGCTTCAGGAGATCGACGCGCTCCACTGAACCGCCTGCCTCCTTGATCCAGCGGACGTGACGATAGCGGCGCGCGAGGCGCTCGACCACGCCGACGCTGATCTCGATGCCGCAGCGGCCGGGAATAGAGTAGAGGATGATCGGCCGATCGGTCGCGTCAGCAACCGCACAGAAGTGTTGGAAAAGGCCTTCCTGGCTTGGCTTGTTGTAGTAGGGAGCGACCACCAGCATGGCATCGGCTCCGGCGGCATGGGAGAGGGCGGTGAGATCAACGGCCTCCCGAGTGGAGTTGGAGCCCGTGCCGGCGATCACCGGTACACGGCCGCGGGCGGTGGCGATCACGGCCCGAATGACATCAAGGTGCTCCTCGTGGTCGAGCGTGGGCGACTCCCCAGTGGTTCCCACGGGGACGAGACCGTCGATTCCGGACTTAATCTGGTACTCCACGAGCCGTTTAAGGTCTTCATGGCAGACCTCTTGATCCTTGAACGGCGTGATGAGCGCGGTGATCGCGCCAGTGAGGGGGCGGAGCTTCATGGAGTAAAAACCTGCGGAGCAAACCAGACCACCCCCATGGGATCGCAACGTTTTTTTCTCTCCCGGCCCCTATGAGCGCACATTCCGAGCTGATCGAGGACCTCCTCCGCCTTGCGGTTGAAAGCGGTGCGAGCGACATCGTGATCAAGGCTGGCAAGCCTGGCTTTGTCCGGCTTTCCGGGCGGTTGAAGCCGGTGGACATGGACATCATCGCTGAAGAGGAAGTGCGAGCCTTCGTCGACGAGGTCATTCCGCCTTCCTTCCGTCGCGGATGGGAGCAGGACGGGCAGGTCGACTTCTCGTACGTCGCGGAGGATGTCGGGCGTTTCCGCGTGAATGCCTTCCGGCAGCGTGGCCAGGTCAGCGTTGTCTTTCGGCACATCAAGAATCGCGTCCCGACGATCGAGGAACTGAATCTGCAGCCAGAGCCGCTGCTTCGCCTCGCCCGGGCCGTGGACGGCATTGTGCTCGTCTGCGGCTCAACGGGGTCGGGCAAGAGCTCCACGATGGCGGCGCTCCTGAACTGGATTAACCGAAACCAGGACCGTCACATCATCACGATCGAGGATCCGATTGAGTACACCTTTCAGGACGACAAGTCGGTGTTCCAGCAGCGCGAAGTGGGGCTGGATGTACCGGACTTCAGCCAGGCGGTCCGGTCGGTTCTCCGTCAGAATCCTGACGTGATCCTCATCGGCGAAATGCGCGATCGGGAGACGTTCGAGACGGCAATGAGCGCCGCCGAGACGGGGCACCTGGTCTTCTCGACCCTGCATGCGGGCTCTACGTCGCAGGCCTTGACGCGTCTGTTTGAGTTCTTTCCTCCGGATCAGCAGTTGCAGGCCCGGCGACAGATTGCGGGGTCGATGCGGGGCTTCATCTGCCAGAAGCTCATCCCTGCGCTCGAAGGTGGAGGGCGGCTGCCCGCCAACGAGGTCCTGCACACGGACGCGACCGTGCGGAATCTTCTCCTCGAGGGGCAGTTCGAGCGTATTCAAGGACTTCTGGATAGCGGCAACGAGTCGGGAACTTTCGCCTTCAACCGCGATTTGCTCCGCCTAGTGCGCGCCGGAAAGATCTCCAAGGGCGATGCGCTGCGGTTCTCGCCGAACCCGCAGCAGCTCGACATGAATCTGAAGGGTATCTTCATCAAGGTGTGATGGCCTGATATTGCAGGCCTTCGGCGGGAAACGGCCGCGCTGTTCGCCGCAGCGGATTCTCGCCTTTGGCGGGCGGATTGCTTGGATGCCCCGCATTCGCCATGCCTGAAGACTCCGCCAAGCGTCCTACGATTCTGGTCATCGATGATGACGCCGAGATCCGCTACTCGCTCGCGCGAGTCCTCTCGTCGCGTGGCTGGCAAGTAAGCGAAGCGGCGAGCGGCGAGTTAGGCATTGTCGCGGTCAAAAAGGCGCCCCCGGACGTCGTTTTCTTGGACATTCGGATGGGGGGCATGAGCGGCCTCGAAGCGCTGCAGCACATCCGCTCCGCGAATCCGCGCCAGCTGGTGATTCTGATGACGGCGTTTGGCACTGCGCAGACAGCGATCGAGGCCATGAAGTATGGGGCCTTCGACTACATCATGAAGCCCTTCGATCCACAGAAGGTGCTGACCTTGGTCGATAACGCCCTGAAAGCGGGAGCGGACATGCGGGCGGCGGTCGACTACAAGCCGAGCCTCAACAGCGAGGATTACAAGGAGGGGATCGTGGGCGCTTCTCCGGTCATGCAGGACGTGTTCAAGGTCATCGGTCAGGTGACGGCCAGCGACGTGACCGTGATGATCACGGGCGAGAGCGGCACCGGAAAGGAATTGGTCGCGCGGTCCATCTGGAAGCACAGTCATCGTTCCTCCAAGCCGTTCATCGCGGTGAATTGCGCCGCGATCCCCGAGAACTTGATCGAGAGCGAACTTTTCGGGCACGAGAAGGGCTCCTTCACCGGTGCGACTGGCCAGAGGCTGGGGAAGTTTGAGCTGTGCGACGGGGGGACCATCTTCCTCGACGAGATCGGCGACATGGCGCTCGCCACTCAGACGAAGATCCTGCGCGTATTGCAGCAGGGTGAAATTCAGCGCGTCGGTGGCACTGAGACCCTTCGCGTGGACGTGCGCATCCTCGCCGCGACCAACAAGGACCTCGAGGCAATGGTGCGAGCCAAGTCGTTTCGCGAGGATCTCTACTATCGTCTGAACGTAGTCCGCATCCGCATGCCGGCGCTGCGCGAACGTGACGGCGACATTCCGCAGATCGTTGATTTCTGTCTCCAGAATCTCGTCAAGCAGCGGAAGGTCCGTGCCAGCAAGGTGTCGCCGGAAGCCATGAGCGTATTGGTACGATACAGTTGGCCCGGAAACGTGCGCGAGCTGGAGAACGTCATCTATCGCAGCGCGGTGATCGCGCAGGGCGATACGATTCTGCTCAAGGATTTGCCCGTGGAAATCCGCGACTCGGTGGGGGCGGTGTTGCCGGTGGAGAGCGGCGCCCTCGCGCCGGCATCCGAAGCAGCGGCCGGGACTAGTGGTGTCCAAGCCCTGACGCTGACGGAGGCACTCGACTGGGTGCACCGCGAGATGTCGGCCGGATCGGAACCGATTCTCGAGCGCCTGGAGCGCGAGATGGCGCTGCGAGTCCTCAAGGCCGAATCCGGCAATCAACTCCGCGCGGCCGAGAAACTGGGCATCACCCGGGCCACGTTGCGCAAGCGGATCGACGAATGGGGCCTCAAGATTCCGTGACCGGCCGGCGGTCTCGGCGGTTCAGCGCCGGAACCCAGTCGGATTTCGGGTGTGCCACTGCCACGCCGACTCGACGATCGACTCGATGTGATTGAAGCGAGGCGTCCAACCCAGTTCCTTTTGCGCCAGAGATGAGTCGGCGTACAGCGACGGAGGGTCGCCCTCCCGTCGGTGAGCGAGGGTCCGGGGAACCGGCCGACCCGCGAGCCGGCCGACGACGTCCAACACCTCGAAGACCGAAGTGGGCCGACCCGTGCCGAGATTGTAGAACAGCCCCGTCCCCGCGCGATCAAGGAGCGGCAAGGCGGCGAGATGGGCGCGGCACAGATCGTCGACGTGGACGTAGTCGCGGAGGCAGGTGCCGTCCGGCGTGGGATAATCGGTGCCGAACACCTGCAACGGCGGGTTGCGTCCGAGTGCGGCGCCGATCGCCAAAGGGATCAGGTGTGTCTCTGGCGTGTGATCTTCGCCCAGGCTTCCATCGTCCGCCGCACCCGCGGCGTTGAAATAGCGGAAGCACGCGAAACGAAGACCGTGTGACGCCTGCAACGATCGCAGGGCACTTTCGACGTCGAATTTCGTCCGACCGTAAGGGTTGATCGGCCTCTGCGGCGTGGTCTCAAGAATCGGGACCACCTCGGGGATTCCGTAAGTCGCGCAGGTGCTTGAAAATACGATTCGGTTCACCCCGGTTGCGACCATGGCGCGCAGCAGATGCAATGTGGCGACGACATTGTTGAAGTAGTACTTCAAGGGATCGCTCACCGATTCACCGACGTACGCGAATGCGGCGAAGTGCATGACCGCGTCGATGCGTTCCGTTTGCAGAATCGAACGCACGGCTGCCTCGTCCGCCAAGTCCGCTTGATGGAAGCGAATATCTGGCGCAAGTGCCTCGCGGTGCCCGAAGACCAACGAATCGATGACGATCGGTCGATGCCCGGCGGCGCTGAGCTGGCGAACGCAGTGGCTGCCGATGTACCCGGCACCGCCGGCGACGAGAACGTTCATGGATATTTCGAAACCAACTGGCGAGGCTTGTGTTGCGCTCAAGGGACGGTTGGCTAGCCGTTTTACGTACCGTCCGATGAGTCTTCCTCGTATCGTCATTACTGGCGTCGGCTTAACTGCGCCGAACGGCAACAGTCTTGCGGAGTACCGCGGCAACCTCCTTTCCGGGGTGGCGCGAATTTCGCGGACTGAGATCCGTTACATGGGACCGCTGCTGGCGGGCGTATGTAACTTCGACCCACTGCGGTACCAAAAGAAGAAGGAGTTGCGCGTGGGAACGCGGGCGGGGTCGATCGGCATCTACTGCGCCCGCGAGGCTCTCGCGGATGCCGGACTCTCGGCGGAGCAGCTGGTCAAGGACCGCACCGGAGTGTTCGTGGGCATCACCGAGCACGGCAATGTCGAGACGGAGAATGAGATCTACGCGATTTCGAAGTTTGGCTACGACACCAAGTTCTGGTCGCACTACCACAATCCGCGAACCGTGGCCAATAACCCGGCGGGAGAGATTTCGCTGAGTCTAGGGACGACTGGTCCGGCGTACACGATCGGGGCAGCCTGCGCGGCCGGCAACATGGGGCTGATCCATGCCGCTCAGCTGCTGCGCCTGGGAGAGGTCGATTTCGCGGTGTGCGGCGGGGTAAGCGAGAGCATCCATACGTTCGGCATCTACGCCGGTTTCAAGTCGCAAAACGCCCTGGCTCACCACGAGGACCCCAACCGCGCATCGCGACCTTTCGACAAGGCCCGCAACGGCATCGTGATCTCCGAGGGGGGCGCCCTTTACACGCTGGAGCGACTCGACGACGCCCTCCGGCGCGGCGCAAAGATCTACGCCGAGATCGCGGGGTATTGCGTCAACAGCGATGCGTCCGACTACGTCCTGCCTAATCCCACGCGCCAAGCCGAGTGCGTCCGCTCCGCGCTCAGTCGTTCCGGCCTGAAGGCTCAGGATATCCATATTGTCAGTACCCATGCCACCGCCACTCCGATGGGCGACATTCAGGAGTGCGAGGCCATCCGTTCCGTCTTCGGCGAGGGGTGTCCCGAGACGTTCATCAACAACACCAAGAGCTTTATCGGCCACGCCATGGGCGCGGCCGGCGCGCTCGAGCTCGCGGGCAACTTGCCTTCGTTCAACGACCTCATCGTCCATCCAACCATCAATGTGGAGGAGCTGGATCCGCAGTGCGCGTTGCCGGGGCTCGTGATCAACCAGCCGCGGAAGGTCGAACGGGTGGACACCATTCTCAATAATTCCTTCGGAATGCTGGGGATCAATTCCACGTTGATTGTGCGCCGGTTCCTCGGCTAACCTACCTAATTCTACGACTATGACCCACGACGAAGTTAAGAAGGTGGTCCTCGACATCATTGCGGACATCGCGCCTGACGAGGATCTCTCGCAGCTGAAGTCCGATGTGCGCCTTCGCGATCAGATGCAGCTCGACTCCATGGACTTCCTTGATATTGTCATGGAATTGCGTAAGCGTCACGGGATCGAGGTGCCCGAGGCGGACTACTTGAAGTTGGCGACGTTGGACAGTTGCGGCGAGTACCTCGCGCCCAAGTTTGCGGCGCTTGGCTCGAAGAGTTGACCTGTAGCGTCTCCGCCGATTTCGGGCCGGGATCATCCCGGCCCTTTTCATTGGCGGAGCCGGGGCCTGATCCGATCCGTCCATGAACCGTTCCTCGGACTACGATGTAGTTATCATCGGCGCCGGCATGGCGGGCCTTGCTGCGGGCATTCGGCTGGCACACTTCGGTCGCCGCGTCTGCATTTTTGAGCGCCACAATGCCACGGGCGGACTGAACGGCTTCTACAGTCTCGACGGCCGGAAGTACGACGTGGGACTGCATGCGGTCACGAATTTCGTGCGTCCCGAGGTAAAGGGTACGCCGCTTGGAAAGCTCCTTCGCCAGCTCCGGATCGATCGCTCGGAGTTCGCCCTGTGTGAGCAGCTTCGGTCCGCCGTGCGTTTCGGAGGGGAGGGCGGCGCCGAGCTTCTGTTCAATAACGATCCGGCGTTGCTGGAATCCACGGTAGCCACCCAGTTTCCCCGGGAAATTGACGGCTTTCGTGGGCTGGTCAGTCGCGTTCGGCAGCACGACGACGTCGCCCTCGACTCCGGCTTCCGGTCGGCCCGGAGCGTGGTCCGCGAGTTCATCCGCGACCCGTTGCTCGAGGACATGCTGTTCTGCCCGGTGATGTACTACGGGAGCGCCACGCCGGAGGACATGGACTTCAGTCAGTTCGTGATCATGTTCAAAGCCCTCTTCCTGGAGGGCTTCGCCCGGCCGCGCGACGGGGTTCGCGTGATCCTGCGCGTGCTGTTGGAGAAGTACCGCCAGGCTGGGGGAGAGCGCCGCATGAAGTGTGGTGTGCGGCGGATCATCGTCCGGGACGGACGCGCGGTCGGCGTCGAGTTGGACTCGGGGGAGGAGATCACGGCCGCGCATGTGTTGAGCTCGATCGGTTCGGAGGAAACCTCACGGCTGATCGGCCCAGCAACGAAGGCGGAGCCAACAGAGGCAGCGCGGTCGCCGCGGCATCCGCGGCTGTCCTTCGCGGAGACCATCACGATCCTGGAGCATCAGCCTGCCGAGCTCGGTTGGGGCGACGACACCATCATCTTCTTCAACGACGGGCCGCGTTTTGACTACCGTCGACCATCGGTCCCGGTCGACGTGCGGAGCGGGGTGATCTGCCTGCCGAACAACTTCTACTATGGCGGTGACCGTCTCGCTGAAGGCATCCTGCGCGTGTCCTGCCTCGCGGATCCGACGTTCTGGATCGGACGACCGGACGCCGAGTACCAAGCCTCAAAACGGGAGTGGTACGCCGCGATGCAGGCCAGTGCCCTGCGCTTCCTCCCTGCGCTGCCGCAAGGCCTTGCGG
>JACCDU010906811.1_pt1 | contig 28562 bp, 37 predicted proteins | sample 7446081 | NCBI WGS metagenome assembly JACCDU01 (sample SAMN15323447, study PRJNA562643) | freshwater metagenome | isolation source: river surface water | place: USA:Blue River Watershed | collected 2017-08-17
ATGCGATTATCTTTTTCATCTCGTGAGTGTGATAAGTTTGTGAATTAAGCTATATGTCACTTTCTCGTAATAGCCTAAACAGGTCATCCTATAATCGCTATCTGCTCGGTACACCCCGATGGATTCATCATCCACCTGTAGGTATATTTGATTATCCAGCTGTATCTCATTGTCCTCTAATTGCCAGTCAGTCGACTCGTGCACAGCCACAACATTTACCCCGTTATTGCGTAGGGTTTTCGCTAGGTTATTGATTGCTAACATTTGCTTTGATATAAAATTTGTTCCAAAAACGATAATCTAAAACTTGGTTCATGTCCTCATAATAATGAGTATAAAATTCCATGCAATCCACCTCTCTAATGATTGCCTTTATTACCTCCAAGTACCTAGCTTTTTGAGCCTCCAAATCGTACTCGTGTTCGATATAAAACATATTGCCATCGCACATATGTTGGTCTCCGTTATCATCGTAATACTCAAGCTGAATAGCTACTATTTCCTCATCTCCATCCCAACCGGGTGAAGCGAAAATATTGGTACAGCTATTTTTCCAAATTAAAGCTCCCGTGTGGAAATCTTTTTCAAGTTTAAAATCTCCGATTTGATTTACTCCAAAATCAACATCCAAATAATTAATGTACTTTTTCATTTTCTTTCTAGTTAAGGTTATTAAATTAAAATTATTCTTTCGATATCAATTCCGTGTTCTACACTGCTACCACTCAACACCCACACGAACCCGTTCTCTTTGTCTATTGTCAAAACCTCCACGATTTCACCGTAGGTCAATTCCTCCACGTCCTCATCGTATACAAGCCCCTCAATATCCGCAATTACAGCCCGTGTTTTGCCGTCATTTTCTGACGGGTCAAAATCAAAACATATGCCCTCATTCCCGAAATTATAGTACTCCTCGCCTTCTATCAATGTGGGCTTAATCAAAAAACTATAATCATCCCCATAAACTACCAAGATATTGCCCTCTTGTCTCGTGTATGTACTATCACCTCCGCTCAACATTTGTATTAAACCATAAACGTACTTGTGGTGAATATATGGCCGTGCCCATCCGTTCCATGTATTTTGTGGGTCACAATAGGCAACCATATTTGTTGTCGTGTCACCTTCAAAACTTGCAATTCCTTTGACTAAATTATTCATTTGATTTTTTGACCCGATATTTTTGCCTCGGGTCACGGGCTGTTGGTTGATTAAATATTTTTATTTTACTACAAATCCAAATACATCGTTTTTTGCTCGGCCTTTGGCCTTAAGTCCTAGGATTTTTCCGCTCAATTCGAGCATAAGGTCGTCGGCTTTGTCCCCGTCAATAACCTCCGCCCCTAGGTACGTTTTTGGCATTGGTTTTTTATGGTCAAATACTACAGAAACATTTGCCCCAACAGACAAAGCCTTTTTACAATCGGCCTCGTTTATTTCCGACCGGCTGAAAGTTAGGACGTAATTTTGCCCCCTGTATTTCATGACCTTGCCAATTACCTTAGTATAATCGTAAAAAATCAAATTAGGGAAATCGCTTAAAATATCTTTGCCCAATCTATTTTTAATGATTGCAATAAAATCTAAATCGCTAGTTCCGTTTAATCGAACCTCGATTTTCCCGCCTTTCTTAATTGCTTTTTTGTTAAGCAAAAACAATTCATGATAAATTTTTGTACAGAAAGCCGTCCTATCTTTAATATACATTTCAGTTCTACGGCTTCTTGCCTCGTTTACAGAAGCATAAACAGAAGCAAGTCCCGACGTGACCAAACAGCCCTCAACACATCCTTCGGATGCATTGGTACAAATATTTATGCCCTTTGAATTTTGGTTGTATGGCATTAAATAAAGGATGTGTGTTTCCAATGAATTTTTAACAGTTTTTGAATTGGCCGAACCTTTTGAGATTAATTTTTGATTTTTCATTTTGCGTAAAATTTAAAGGGTTAAAAATGTTTATTTTAAGTACTCATTTACTGCATTAATTACATCAATTTCATTATCTAACATACGGCTTCCAATGAAATCTAAACTTTTGTTTTCTACATTGATTTTATGCAATACCAGAATAAATGTATTAGGCATAATTTCGTTTACATCTACATTGTAAACCCCGTTAGAATAACGTGAAATAATTTGTTTTTCGTTTGCGTAATTTTTCATAAGAATAAAATTTATAAGGTTTTAAAAATTGTTTTGCTGTTGTATGGTGCAATACTAGGATAAAGATTTTTAATCGCCAAATATTTTGTTAAAAAAATGTTGAAAACTTTTAGGATCTTTTTTTGAGATTTTGGTAAAAAATGGCATTACGGCGAGCAATAGGCGTTTTTGGTTTTTTATTTATGTTGAAATCTTTTTGGTTTTGATTGAAAATATTTTGGTAAAACTTAAAAGGTTTGAGGATTTGGGGGGAGTCTAACCCGTCCAATGCGGGCAATTTAACCGCCAATTTGTGGCGATTTTTTCGGCACACACGACCGGATCCGGCAATATATTGCCGATTTTTACGTCCGTGCCTGTCGGTAATATGTTACCGATTGGACAAATGCTACTGATTTGGTCGGAAGCGAAAACATATTTAGCAAAATCGCTAATTAGATATTTATCTAAATGCCTAATCAAATAAACCGACCGCATGCAGTTAGTTAATTAGGCAAACGTCTAACAGTGCGGGCGCATAACGTAGCAAAAACCCCAAAAATCTAGCCCGAAAAATTCCAAATCCGACCCCCCCCGGTCGAAAAAAAGCCGTTTCCGGATCGGGCCGGCCAACCTGGTTTGGGGTTGTTACCCAACACCCCCCTATATCTCACAAATTTTTACCTTTGCAAAAAATATATATATGGCAAAGTCAAATACATCAGGGTATTCAAGAAAGATTTCATTTGGAAAACGTGGTACTGGTAAGTACAAAAAAAGCTACGGACCTAAAGAGCAAAAACCCAAAAAGTATCGGGGACAAGGGAAGTAAAATTACAAGACTTAGCTAGGCTAGGTCTTTTTTTTGGACTCATCCTGTGTACTTTTCGACATTCGTACACTTTTGTGTATACTTTGTGTACAAAAAATGTACAAAAGTCTATTTGTACAAACTCTATAACTTATTGATATATAGTTATTTATATATATATTTATTTCTTTAATGTACAAAATGTAGAAAAATAAAAGGAAAATTAGAAAAAATCTTTTCACCCCCAATAGTATTTTATATATAGTAGTAATTGGGCAAAAAAGTTTGCAAGTTTGCATGGTGTACATTTATTTGTTTTTCGTATATTTGTACAAAACATAAACAAAATACATCATGAAAATTCATTTCACTAGACCTAGTAAATTGATACGGGTCAACATCAAGAAGAAGGAGCATGCTACTGAGCATATCATGTTTCAGGAGTGCGAGTTATTAGAGTGTGCTCAAAAATTAATGGATGCTGCATATGGCATCGTCGATCAGCCAGAGGACAAGGACGAGTCGAATAAGATTACTATTCAATGCCGAGAGTGGATCAACTCAAAGAACGGAGCATCGTGTAGCTTTCCGGTTTACAATGTGAGTCCGAGTATGATGAAGCAATTATTCCTAAGACACTTTGGGTATGGCATGGAGTTTGACGAGCAATAGTTGCTTGGCATAGTAATTGTATATAGATTTGTAACAAATTAAAATAGAATATGATAGTTAAAAATGTAGAGTCTGGCGAAATAGCTAGACAGAAATTAATCAAAGGGGTTGACACTGTTGCAAATGCAGTGGGTTCAACTTTAGGTGCGAGAGGTCGGACTGTGTTGATGGAATCAGAACAACACATAGGTGGTATCACAGTTACCAAAGACGGAGTTACTGTAAGTAAAGGTATTAATCTTTTAGATCCAACTGAGAACCTAGCGGTGATGATCATGCGTGAGGCATCAGAGAAGACTGCCAACTCGGCAGGCGATGGCACGACGACGAGTATGGTGCTGGCGCAGGCCATCATCCATGAGGCGATGGGTCAGATTGAGCCGAGCGATAACTTAACGCAGGTGCTGAGAGATATCCAGGATGCTAGTACGGAGGTGTTAGCAAAGCTTGACGAGATGTCAGTTGAGATTACAGACGAGAAGCTTGAGTCAGTGGCTACAATCTCTGCTAATGGGGATGAGGACACGGGTGCAATTATTGCGGATGCGTACAGTAAGGTGGGGCTGACCGGAGTGGTGACAGTTGAGCCGTCAAAGGACGCATTGACATACTCGGAGATAATTAGTGGGATGAAGATAGACAGGGGGTACACGAGCAAGTATTTTGTTACTGACCACAAGAAGCAAGAGTGCGTGCTAGATGACCCATACATTTTGGTGACCGACCAGGCCATCAGTCATATTAATGACATCTACCCAATACTTGAGTTTATACTTGAGGGGAACAGATCGCTATTAATTGTGGGCGAGATTGAGGAGAATGCGCTGAACACGCTGAACGCCAACAAGATTAAGGCTAAGTTAAAGGTTTGCTCTATCATCCCACCACAGTTTGGCTACAAGAGACATCAGTTGATGCAAGACATAGCGCATGCGACGGGGGCTAAGTACTTCAGCGAGCAGACGGGTGACAACCTTGCCTTGGTGACAATTGATGACCTAGGCCGTGCCAAGAAGGTGATCAGTGGGCGGTTCAATACATTGCTGCGTGACCCAGGTCAGCAGGGTGACGTGGAGGCAAGAGTAGAAGAGCTGCAAGAACAGTTAAAGGTGGAGGAGAGTGCGATAGAGAAAGACTTCTTAAAAGAAAGGATCGCTAACCTTGGTGGTGGCGTGGCTGTAATTTATGTGGGTGCTCAGTCAGACATTGAGCAGAAGGAGAAGAAGGACCGAGTGGACGATGCGGTGTGTGCTGTAAGAGCTGCACTAGAAGAGGGCATTCTGCCAGGTGGTGGCGTAGCACTAAAAGATATCTCAATATCCACAAAAATAAATAATAAAGGGACAGCTATATTGATGGTTGCACTGATGAGCCCAATGATGAGAATTATTCAGAATGCAGGTGGGTCATTAGAAGATGTAACTGAGTTTAACAAAGAGGGAGTTGGCATGAACGTGGTCAACATGGCTAAAGCTAACATGATGGACATAGGGATCATCGACCCAACTAAGGTGACCAAGGAGGCTGTGCGAAATGCAGTCAGTGTTGCTACAACTTTACTTTCAACAGATACAGTCATAACTAACATCAGAGCATAATGCGAGTAATTGGACAGAACATACTAGTCGTGCCTCAAGAAGAGGAGACAAAAACAAAAGGAGGCTTGCTTATGTCGGCATCCGACACAAAAGAGTTACGCTACAAGAAGGCAACGGTGGCTGCTGTAGGCTCAGAGTCAGGCGGCATCATGCCGGGTAACTTTATTTACTTTGACAAGGCTGCAGGCCATAGCATCCGAGTGAACGAGGACCTATATACGGTCATAACAGTTCGGGACGTTGTGGTCGTGCTTTAATTTCTTCATTGGCCCGCTTTGCTACTCTATTGAACTGACGTTCGGAGTACTTAGTGGGCCTTTTTATTTCTGTGATGGGCTTCTCGCCTAGTAACCTAGCGTACACATCTCGCATAATCGCACGTCCCTTGGCTGACAGCTCATACATGGGCACATTGTGGTAGGATCCCTTTCTAAATACTGAGATGAGACCCATATCTATCATGTCCTTGCGCTTCTTTGGCGCAAAACCAAGTATTTGGTTGTACTTCTCGATAGACTTGACGTTAAATATACCCTCCGAGTGTAAGAAACATAGCATTTGGAAATAAGGAGCGGAGAGACCGTAGTGTCTAAGGACATATTTCTGCACAAGCCCTATGTATTTTAGGAAATCATGCTCAATTTCCATGCGTGTCACGGGTGGATACTTCTTAGGTCGGTAGACCTTAGGCATCATATAGGTGCGAATAGCCATTATCGTACGATTAAACCGGTGATGATGGCTAAAAAAGCTACAATTTCTACCCAAAAGATAGCATTCTTGGTCTTATTTAGTGTGCAAAATGCGGAGAATAGCACAATAATAGCAGATGGCTGCCATAATCCTGACTCAAAGTATAGTCCCATGGCTGCACAGCCAATTCCTAAGACAGCTCCTAGGTAGTGAACGATGTGGGTATTGGCTCCTGTCCATTTAAACTCAGATGCTGCGCCAACAAATGCGAGCCCTGCTCCTGAGAAAAAGTATAGTGGTGTGGACTCGTCAGATTGGAAGACCATGGTGGTGGCTAGTGCCCAGCAGAAGATAGTAAACAAATATCCTTTTCTGTATACGTTGAGCTTATAGTGGGAGTCAGAGATAGAAGGGAGAACGCCAAACCGGTAAGTAATATATCCGACGTATGTAACGAATATTAATAACTGTGCAAGTGTTAGAATCATAATTTAATATTTTATTTTAACAAATTTACTATCTTTGTTTGAATTTTAAAATAACTAAAAATGTTACAGAAACCTAAAAAGAAGTTTTACCCTTTAGTTGGCGAAGCTGACATGGCGGATGAGTTAAATAAGATTGAGCGTTCACGCCCTCCAGGATATAGAAACCCAGGTCCAGATAAAGCACCTGCAATGAAGAAGCCTACTAAAGGCCGTGATATGCCACTTCCTTCTTCTGATGGGATTATGGGTAAAATTAAAAACTGGTTCGAATAGTGAAAAAGATTATCAAGAAAGCTGCTAAGTACGAGTCTGAGAAGTCTTTGGACGGAGCTATGAAGTTTTTAAAAGGTAATGTAAAGAAAATTAAAAAATAACATGGCTAAGAAAATACAAGAAAAATCGTCAATCAATAAGCCAATGCCTCCACAAACAATGGGCATTACTGAGATTGTAAGAGCTGCTAAGATAATGAAAGCTGCCAAGAAAATGGCTCTTAAAAAAATGTTCTAACATGGAAGGCTTAGGAGATTTGGTTGCTAAGGTAACCGAGGTTACCGGCATCAAGGCAGTAGTTGAGGCAGTAGCACCCAATGGTGGATGTGGCTGTGCTCAACGTCAGCAAAAGCTCAATGACATGTTTCCATTTAATACAGCAAAGGATCAATTCTATGCTGATAAGCTAAATAATACAAGCATTGAAAGGTAAAACTTCAAAATACTACGCATCTAATCCAGAGGCTCGCAAGAAACGCTTAGAATATCAAGCGGAGTACAACAAACGTCCTGAGCAATTAAAGAAGCGCATGGAGTTGAATAAAATCAACCGAGATCGTGGACAGTATGCTGACAAGGATGGCAAGGACATGAGCCACAAAAAGAACGGACGAATTGTAGAGGAGTCAGCTAGTAAAAACAGAGGATCAAAGTCAAACTCTCCAGGAGACGTACGTGCTCGAGGAGGTAAAAAGAAAAAGTAATATGGCAAAGCAAAAACCAGTAAAAGTTCCAGTAACAAGATTAAGTCAAATGGCTGATTCGTTAATGAATAGTTCTAAAAATTGGAAAGAAACAGCATTTGATTTAAAGCAAATGTCAAAAGGAATTCCATATAATAAAACTGGACAAAAATACGGAGAAATTTATGGGACACGATTTTCTAAATCAGAAATGTCTAATATTTCAAATAGTATGCAAAAAAAAGCATCTGCTGACTCAACAAAATCTGTAAGGTTTAAAGCACTAGCAGATAAGTCATCAGCAGGTCGTGATACTCCACTTCCATCTTCTGATGGAATCATTGGTTCAATTACAAGCAAAATTTCAGAATTTTTTAAATAATGGCAGATATTAAAAGCATGTTGGACCGATATGGACTAGCCGGTGTTAATAAGCCCAAGCGGCAAACATCAGGCGGTAAGTCACATGTTGTCCTAGCTAAAGAAGGTGACCAAGTTAAGTTAATTCGCTTTGGTCAAGCAGGAGTAAAGACTAACCAGACGGCTGGTCAACGTGAAGCTTTTAAATCTCGTCATGCTAAAAATATTGCTAAGGGTAAAATGTCAGCTGCGTATTGGGCTAATCTTACTAAGTGGAGTCCGTCAAAAACTGCATCGCCATCTAAAAAATGGGTAAAAGGATCCTAATTTGGTCATGCTGAAAACATTGCATTGTGCAAATTGTAGGCTGTTTATTGGGCAAATAAAATTAAGTGCAGTACGTCAAAGACTGCATCTACATTTAAAAAATGGATAAAAGGATTTTAATATGAAAAAGCTAAATAAATTAGGAGTAGAAAACTCTTTGTGGAATAACATCAGAGCAAGCAAAGGCTCAGGCAAAAAGCCTACCAAAGAAATGCTCAAGCAAGAGAAGAAAATCAAAAAGCAAGAGAAAAAAAAGTAATATCTTTGTAACACAAATAAATAATCATGAAGAAGGTAACTAAAAAGACAGCGTTTGATATCAAAGAGGCAAGCAACCAAAAGCTTAAGCCTGCTGCTCGTAAGCACTATGCAGAAAATGCACAAGCTGCTATGAAGAACCAAATGAAGAAAAAGAAATAACATGGGAGTTTTAAACTACACACAAGCAGGGCGTGCCGCTGCCGTTACCCCGTCTAACACAGCTAATATTCCTAGCGTATCAGGAGGAGAGAACAAACAAGGATGTACTCTTTACACTGGATCCGGAGGGATTATTAAAGTGATGACAATTGGTGGCGACATCGTTACGTTCAACTCTGTTCCTGCTGGACAAATTTTACAGGTAAAAGTTTTGCGTGTTTACGCAGAAGTAACAACTGCAACAGGAATTGTCGCTCTTTGGTAAATGAACGAATCAGATTTGAAACTAGGAGTAATTAATCTTGTGGCATTTGCAATGTCATTTTCTAATCTTGAGTCTTGGTTCAAGGTGATACTTCTTGGCGTGACCATTGGCTATACAATTACCAAATGGGTCATGCTATTCAATAAAAAAAATGAAGCCGTCAAACATAAGTGATTTCTTAAAAACGAAAGGCGAATATTCACACACGAGACTCATTTCTATAATTGGGTCTTTTGTTGTTTTTGGGGCTTTCATATATAACCCATCTAATAATGGTTTGCAGGATTTAATGGCCATTGTTATCTCGGGATCTTTAATTAACGCAACAGCATCTAAATTTTCTAAAAATGAAACTGTCAGAACACCTGAGTTTAGTCGAAGTGACGAGGTCTGATTATGCTAAAAGAAATGGCATTAACAATATGCCAAATGCAGAGCATACTGAAAACTTAATTGAATTAGCTAGAAAAATATTTGAACCGATTAGAGTTCACTTTAATAAACCCATCCGCATATCTAGTGGATACAGAAGTAAAGCATTAAATGCTGCTATCGGTGGAGCTAAGAATTCTCAGCATACAAAAGGTCAGGCGATTGATATTGACCAGGGAAATCGGAAGGAGAATATGGAGATTTTTGATTTCATCAAAGATAATTTAGAGTTTGATCAGCTCATCAATGAGTTTGGATATGACTGGATACATGTATCTTACAATACAGAAGGCAAACAAGCCAAGCAAGTATTAGATGCTATCAAAGAAGGAAAAGTAACTAGATATATTACACATAAATGAAAAATTTAATATTTATACTGTCGATTTTATTAATTGTATCTTGCAAACCGTTACAAAATGCAACGGTTACAAAAGAGGTTGTTCGAATTGACACGGTCCGTGATTACAAAGTAATTACAAAATTTAACGCAGTGCATGACACGCTAACTATTGAGAACCCTTGCGATTCTTCTGGCATTTTAACGAGTTTCTACAGTCGGATTAGGATACCACAAGGGAAAGTAATAGTTCGTTCCGTACAGGGCAAGATTCAGGCCACAGTGGACATTGATTCGATTGAGTCGGTGTATGAAAATAAGTATCGCTCATTGGTCAATAAAAGTGTTAAAAACAAAGAAATATTGGTCGTAAAAAATGTGATACCTAAATGGGCGATTTGGTTTATGGCAATAAGTGGAGTTCTGTCATTTTTATATATTAGAGAGAAAGTTAGTATTTTTGTAAAATAACTACCAAAGAATAATAAATGGCAAGGATTAGTACGTACCCAAACGATACCAACGTAACAGGACTCGATAAGTGGATAGGGACCGATGTTAATAATTCAAACATCACCAAAAACTTTACGGCCGATGCGGTGGCATCTTATTATAATAAGGTATCTAAGATTGATACGGGTCAATTTTCTTGGGAATTTTTGCCTTATTCTACCCCTCAAACACAGCCATCAAAGACATTTCAAAAGATTGATTGGCTTAATGACACCATTAATCTAACAGGATTAGCAGGTGTCATTAGAGTATCTAATTTAACACTCGCCAATACTACTCCTGGTCCATTTCTTGTAAATGAGTGGGTGAACAAGATTATTATTGTTCACGTACCTGAGAGTCCTGCATTTTATGCATTCTATCGTGTAGATGCTGTTGTTGAGGATGGGTGGTTTTATTTATTGACATTAACTTTCTTAGATGGTAACAACTCAGTTATCCAAAAGAATCAGCCAATAGCCTTTGGTATATTCTCTGCTATTGCAGGAACATCAGGCACGTCAGGTACAAGCGGAACGTCAGGTACCACAGGTACTAGCGGTACGTCAGGAACGAGAGGTACATCAGGAACAACGGGTACCTCAGGAACGAGCGGAACGTCAGGAACATCTGCGACTAGTGGTACTACAGGTACTAGCGGTACTTCAGGAAGCTCGGGTTCAAGTTCAACATCAGGAACAAGTGGTACAAGTGCAACCTCAGGAACCTCAGGTTCATCAGCTACGTCAGGTACTAGCGGTACAAGTGGAACAGCAGGAACGACAGGAACGTCAGGTAGCTCAGGCTTATCAGGAGATAAGTATGCGACTACATCGTCATCTTCATTTACTTTAGGTAATGCAGGCACAATTACAGTTGGATTAGATTTAGCTTACACAGTTGCTCAGTCCATTATTGTTGTTTACGATGCCAATAACTTCCAAGAATGCGAGGTAACTTATTACGATGGTGCCACAGGCACATTGATGTTTGCTGCACCAACAAGAACAGTTGGTAGTGGCACATATAATTCATGGGTAGTTAACCTAGATGGAGCGAGTGGTGGAGATGGTTCTTCAGGTACTTCAGGTACTAGCGGAACGTCATCTACTAGTGGAACATCGGGCACATCCGGTACAACAGGAACTTCGGGTACAACGGGTACTTCAGGTACATCAGGAACTACAGGAACGGATGGCACTTCAGGTACTAGCGGAACAGCAGGAACTACAGGTACATCAGGTACTAGTGGCACTTCCGGAACGACAGGAACTAGCGGTACATCAGGAACAACAGGTACTAGTGGAACAACAGGAACCTCAGGCTCTAGTGGTACATCAGGTACGACAGGAACAAGTGGTACTAGCGGAACTAGCGGTTCAGATGGTACAAGTGGAAGCAGTGGTATTGACGGAACAAGTGGTACGAATGGTACATCAGGAACTAGCGGTACAAGTGGTACAAGTGGAAGTAGTGGTGTAGATGGAAACTCAAGAGGACAGACTTTTTATTTCAATCAATCACAAAGTTCAGATGTAAGCCCTTATAAAGTATTATCGATATTCCCATCAGGTGCGGCTCAACAAGTTGTGTCTAACTCTTTGGGATCAAGTCAACAAAATAAGTTAGTTAGTGAGTTTTTAACTCCTTCGTTAGGGTTTGCGGTTATTCCTGCTGGAGTACAAACATTCCATAATCATTTTTTAAAGCAGGCGTCAAATGACGACATACAAGTATATGTAACTATTGAACTTGCTAACTCAGCAGGTGTAGGGTATGGCACAATATTGGCGACAAATACGGCTGAGATTGGTTGGGTAAGCTCGACAATACCTGTAGAAGTAGTTACAGACTTAGTTTTACCAACGACAACAATCCTAACAACTGATAGGATGATTGTTAAGATATACCTTAATAATAACGACAGCACAAGTCATACTGTCAATTGGTATACTGAGGGTACATCATATTACTCATATGTTATTACATCAGTTGCTCCTACAGCAGGAACAAGTGGTACATCAGGTACGTCAGGCTCATCAGGAACATCAGGTGCTCAAGGAACAAGTGGAGAAAGTGGTAGCTCGGGAACTAGCGGAACCTCAGGTTCGTCGGGTACTAGTGGGGCTCAAGGAACAAGCGGAGCGAGTGGTTCATCAGGAACATCAGGAACATCAGGTACGTCAGGAGCTCAGGGTACAAGTGGAGCGAGTGGTTCATCAGGTACCTCAGGTACAAGTGGACTAGCAGGCACGTCAACTCGTGTTGAGCAGAACTTTACAGCGACAGCAGGGCAGACTACATTTACTATTACAGGTGGGTACACCATCGGCCTTATTGACGTGTACATTAACGGTGCTCGCCTTTTGCCAACTGACTACACGGCAACGAACGGTACGACAGTAGTATTGGGTACACCTGCATTGTTAAACGATGCGGTGACTGTCCTAAACTATACTTCTAGTATCGCAGCACTGCCTACATCTAGAGATGTGTTTGACTATACAGCAACGGCTGCTCAGACAACATTCACAGTTAGTGGAGGCTACACAGTTGGCTTGCTAGATGTGTATGTCAATGGTTCAAAGCTTACACCTGCAGAGGTGACAGCGACGAACGGGACAACCTTTGTTCTGACAGTTGCTTCGGTGGTTGGGGATCAAGTTCAGGCCATCAGATACAACTCATCGATTAATGGTGTGTCAGGAAGCGGTACGGCTAACTATGTGCCTAAGTTTACTGCAAGTGGTACGATTGGTAATAGTAGTATTTTTGATAATGGTACTCAGATTGGTATTGGTACAGCTTCTCCAAATAACTACGGTAGCACAACAGTTACAATAGCATCATCGACTGCGACAAATACCGCAGCTTTAGTATTAAGAAATAGTACAAGTACAGTAAGAGGACATTACTATAGCGATGGAACAAATTCATTGATGGTATTAGGTTCCGCAACGACTCATCCATTAACTTTTGTTACAGGTGATACTGAACGTATGCGAATTACTTCTGCTGGGGATGTTGGTATTGGAACGAGTTCTCCGGGTCGAAAACTAGAAGTTAATGGAAGCATAAAAGCAGTTGGTGCTATTGTTAGAGAATCTGGAAATATATTTATAGGAAGTTTTACTAACGTATTTACTATGGATACGTCTTCATCTAGAGTTTATTTATTACAATTTATGCCAACTGATTCAGCTGCTGGAACAAATTATAGATTATTTGGTATAGTACAAGCAAATACTGCAAGTGGAGGATATGCTTTTGTTTCTTTAGCTTCTCAGACAATGGATGTTCAATTTTCAGGAGCTACAATACAAGTAAGAGTAACTAATGGGCAAGCATATAATTTTAACTGGAGCATCACACAACTTGTATAAAATAAATAGTTATGACAAAAATATCGAATCAATATAGTTTAACCAATGTCCTCACCGCTGATGTAGTTAATGGCAGGGTGGGGATAGGGACGGCTAGTCCAAATGGTAAATTAGATATTACCGGAACAACTTCTCAGGATTTGCTTTATTTAGATGGCGGAATTAATACAGATTTTGCATTTAAAATTACTGGAGCAGCAGACGATGTTTTAACTCTTAGAAGACAACACGCAACGGTAGGTGCTAGAGATATTATTTCATTTGGTTTTTCAGGCAACGTAGGTATTGGAACGACTTCGCCAGTTTGGATGCTTGAAATTAATAAAGATACAACTAGCGGTTCAACTGGCGGATATCCTGCAATCTCTGTAAACAATCCTAATGCTGCTGGTTATGCTGGTTATTATTTTTATGCAGGTACTACTCAAAAGGGAGGTATAGAATATAGTAATTCAGCAAATTCATTTTCATTTTATAATAATGGCTCCGAACGTATGCGGATTACGAGTGGTGGGAATGTTCTTATTGGAACCACTACTGACAACGGATACAAGCTAAATGTATCTGGCAGCATTTATTCTTCTAGTAGCATAGTTTCTAATGGAAGTATGTATGCCGTAGGTGGAATTGGTTCTCAAGGAGGTATATATATTGATTATGGTTATGCCTACGGATTAAACTCAAATACTCAAAATGCAGCTAATGCCTGGAATTTTTATGTTAGTTCATCATTTAGTAATAACATTAGATTTTTTTATGGAGGAACTAGCGTAGGTTCTGGTACAGCTAAAGCACAGATTGATACAAGTGGTAACTACTCTGCACTATCTGACTTCAATAAAAAGAAAGACATTGCTTTATCAACATTGGGTTTAGCCGAAGTAATGCAGTTGAAACCATCTACCTTTAAATTCAAAGATGATGAAAATCAAATAGAGCAGATTGGATTTATTGCACAAGAGGTAAAAGATATTATACCTCAAGCTTATTACGAAGACGAAGAAGGCGATGATAAATTCATTGGATTAAAACAAACAGCATTTATTCCTGTACTAGTCAAAGCCATCCAAGAACTTTCTGCCGACTTAACATCCGCTAAACAAGAAATTGAATTATTAAAAGCAAAGTAATATGTCTAAGAATACACAATTAGGAAACTTAGTGAACGGGGTCTTTGTCAACGCAGCCGGAAACAGCGTCGGTATGGGGACACAGACTCCACGAGCATCATTAGATGTTACGGGAAACATCCACGCTAGGCAAGGATGCTGGACAACAGATGAATCTCTTAACGGTGGTTTTCTTATCGGAGACTTGGCAACTGGTACAGCATATACCTATATAGGCGGTGTTGGCTCGACAGGGGCTGCGTCGTATTTGTCTTTATCCACAAATGCTGGAGAGAAAATGCGGATTACTTCTGCGGGGAATGTGGGGATAGGGACGAGTTCGCCGAGTGCTCCATTGCACGTTTTTTCTTCTTCGTCAGTAACGGCTGTCTTTACAAGAGACTTGACAACTGATGTATCTTTAAGAATATTATCAGATAATAGCGGAGCTATTTTAGATACGCAGGGTGTTCACAGTTTAAGATTTCAAACTAGCGATACCGAACGTATGCGAATCACCTCTGCGGGAAAAGTTGGAATTAATAATAATGCGCCAACTGCAAAATTTGAAGTTCTTTCTGGATACGACCCAGCAGGTTTTTTCAAGTGTACAAATAATGAAGTGCCATTAAGCGTAATTAATACAGAAAACGCAGTTGCGTCTATTGGATTTAGAGGGAGCACATCTTCAAACGAATATAATGTTAGATGTGGAGCAAATGGAGAGAATCTTGTATTATATACTAACAATTCCGAACGTATGCGGATTAATTCCGATGGAACGTTGATTCTTGGAGGAACTTCATCATCAGGAACTGCAGGTACAGGAACAGGACGTGGAAATTTATTGTTAGCTGGTTCCATTAGTAATACTATTTCATTTAATAATAATTCTACGAGTGTTAATGGTACAATTTATTCTGATTCTGCTGAAATGGCAATAATTAGTAATACATTTTTAGAATTTAGAACTGCAGGGATTCCAAGAATGAGGATTTTTTCTTCAGGAAACGTTAGATTTTCTTCGCAAGTATATGGAAATACGGTAGCATCTCCAAGAACTTTATTTATAGCATCAGATGGAGAACTAGGAGGTATATCTTCTATTAGAGAATCAAAAACAAATATTAAAGCTATTGATTCAAATTGGTTAATGCAATTGAATCCAGTTTCATTTAATTATAGAAAAAAAGATAATGACGGTATTTATACAAATGAATATTTTGATGAATTATTTTATGGATTAATTGCTGAAGAAACTGAATTAATTAATAAAGAAATATGTACCTATACTGATGGTAAACTTGTTGGTATTGAATATTCCAAATTAGTCCCTGTACTAGTCAAAGCCATCCAAGAATTAAAAGCAGAAATAGAAATTTTAAAACAAAAATAAATATGACAAATTTTGCATGGAGCGTATATCAGCTCGATACAGTACCTCAAGAAGGAAATTTAATGGACGTGGTTATTGTAGTTCATTGGGGCCGCACAGCAGTAGACGGAGAATACACAGCGTATTCTTACGGAACAATGGCTTGCCAAACGCCATCTGAGACAGACTTTACAGCCTACCCAGATTTGACGTTCGACCAAGTATGTTCCTGGTTGGATTCGGGATTGGACGTTCCGGCTATCGATGCAGGATTACAGCAGGATATTGATAATCAAATCAATCCGCCAGTAATCGTGCTCCCACTTCCATGGAGTCCTGAGCCTGAGCCAACAACGACTACAACTACAACGATGGCTCCTGAGCCTACTACTACAACAACCGAAGCTCCTATTTAATTAGGAGTTTTAATTGTTTTTAGTAATTTTGTAATGTAAAATTTAATAAACTATACACATGAAAAAGTATCGTGATCTATTAGGTTTGGTTCACTACCTTAACCAATCTATCGAACAAGGCAAGACCATTGGGCAAAAGAAACTAATTAAAATTGGTGACCTTCTTAAGCCTTACATTGACTCGTACAACGACAAGAGAGAATGGATTTTATTGTCAAACGCTAGTGTTGATGAGAACAAGAATCTTATCGTTGATGAGAACAATGCTTATAAGTATACTGCTGCAGGAGCACACAAGCGTGATAAAGAACTAATGGATTTGTTCTTGTCTGACTTCGACTATACACCAATACAAATTAACTCGCCATCTGAGCTTGACCAATATACATTCTTGTATGGTTGGGTGAACGGTGTAGAGTTTACTATTGAGCCTGAGGAAGAGGTAGAACTTTAATTACATCATCAGCAGTAATACTCCTTTGACATTCAAATTGTCGAGGAGTATTTTTATTTTCCGGGCACCAGTCAAAGTCCCCTCTGTCAAATTTATGCTCAGGGTTGTTCCAACAGCCATGGCATACGCTCTTGTTTGTTATGCGTATGCAGTCAAACTCGTGGTCATCTTTGGTGAAGTTTGCTATCATAACTACTTTCTTACCTAAAGCCCACGCCAAATGTGAGAGCCCTGAGCTGAGTCCGAGAAAAAACTCGCTGTTATATATAACGCTCATTGTATTCTCAATGCTCACGTTGTCTATCTTCTCGCAATTGTCAAATGGGTTATCTTCTTTGGACACATTAATCACCCTATACCCACGTGCGTGCAGATAGTTAATTGTCTCTTGCCACCCTTCTCGTGTCCAAAACTTACAGCCTGCCGTTGAGTTAGTAGCAATCGTCACATACTTGCCATAGGTATTCTTGCGTTTCTTGAACTTGATACGTGGCTTTAACTCTTCAAACTCAAGTCCCAATATATTTGCTGCCGCTTGTTGGAGTGGTATTGTATTGGGCATGACAGGTTCTTTGTTCTCGTCGTAGAACCATCCAAGATTATACTGCCCTGATATGCCGTTAACCTCTGTACCTGGACTGACAAACTCTAGCTCAGGGTAATTAAATAAATGGTTCCAGAATGTTGACACCACCACATGGCAGTCATGCTTTTCTTTGAACGCTAACACGTATGGCATCCAAGCAAGAGTGTCTCCAAGTGACGACGAGTCAAATGATATTAATACCTTCTTGTCTTTGTACGACAGCGTGCTCTCGTACACGAGCTCGTTATTCTCAAATACCTTAGTTGTCCATTCGGTAAAATATTTCCGATTAAGTTTTACCCATGAGTTAGACTTAATTATATTCTCGTAATGGCAAGTTCCCTTTTCATCAAAGAACTGAACTTTGAAGTCAAACTCTACAGGTGACTTAAGTTCTAAGTATGGTCCATCAATAAAGTTTTGTATTAATGTCACATCTTGGTCCTCTTTCTTATTATTCAATGTATGCTTGTAGAAGCCCAAGTATTCAATGCCAAATATATAAGTTGTCTCATACTTAGGCTTCTCGTAATTTGCTTTAATTGTTCTAAGGTCTGTATCAATGGGTTGTATATACTTATCGTATATACCACAGTATTGTGGCAAGTTATGAGCAATGATTGGTAAGCCGTAACCAATCGCTTCTCTAAGCACAAGTGGGTTGCACTCCCATGTAGAGTTGAACATAAAGATGTCGGCACCAAACATAAAGGATGACACATCCTCCTGCTCTCCATGCACAATGACATTCTTTGGTAAGTCTTGCATCAATGGCTCCCAGTATTCTTTAAAGTTCCCTGCTTGGTTGCCAACAAAATGGAATCTAAACTCAGGGTACTTTCTTGCTATCTCGATGCCCTCTGCTTGGTTCTTGCCTGGTGTCCATAACCCAACATTTAATACGTCTTTACCTGTTGGTAGAATAGTTCTTTCTTTATGGTCAATCGGATAATTAATAACTTGCTTGTACGATGGCAAACTCTCAAATGTCTTGTAATGATATGGCGTGCAGAATGCATACGAGTCAGGATGGAACAAAGTCTCTTTGATAGGATCAAATGCGATGTCATGACAAGTCTCTACTATTCTATAGTCTCTGTTATTGCTATATAACTTAGCCATGATGCTATGGTCAAACCGTTCAGCAGGCTCGTGTAGATGGATGATGTCAGGCTTGAAGTCACTTATTGTTTTGAATAGTAACGTCTTGTCCTCATACAGCGTGGTAAAGTTATCTCCTACAATATCTTTAATCTTATTACGCTGAACGACATAGTCTAAACTATAGCAAGTATACTCAACTACGTATGGTATAATCTTGCCATCCAAGGCTTCTAATGTCTTCAGCACAAATGCAGGCATGCCACCCGTCGATAGGTGTGGCACTAGATACATCACCTTAATCGGACTAATCATCTCCATCATTTTGTCGGCTCTCTTTTCTCCATGGTAGAATAGTAGCCTTTCTTTGCTTGCAGGTATTCTAACCCAGCTACCCATCATATAGTCTGAGCCTGTGAATATGTCCATGCTGTTTACCTTGTCAACCATGTCCTGCTTACCGTTCACGTAGATATACGGCAGTCCATCATGGAAATTGTACTTCCATAATAGTACGTTCAGAATTGTCTCCTCATTGTACGGAGCATAGAAGTCGTTCATGGCAAGCACCACTGGATGCATGCACATGTTATACCACTCTCTTAGAAATATGATGCAGTTTCTATTGGCAACAAAGTATCCTGTCTGTCTGTAGCGTTGACGGACATATTGGTCCACACCGAACAGCTCGCATGCAGGATGCTCAAGTGTTGTGCTCAGGTCATCTCTGCTCTCAGCCCCTCCCCTCTCGCCAACATGCAAGTAGTCATAGATGCCCTCCACAAAGTAGGGGATATGTGATGACTCATCGAACATGTCGAAAATAGTTGATGCGTATTTAGTTGCTATTGAGTCGGAGTCTATGTAGGCTACGGTCTCTGCATACTTTAATGCATCAGCCACAATGAGTGGTCGTTGGATAAGAAGTTTGTAGATGTCAAGACTTGACCTATCGATGTACTCAGTCTGATCCGGGTTTATGGCATCGCAGTCCCACCTGATGGTAAAGGTTGCGTTCTTAATCTGCCTATCCGAGTTGAGCATGTATACTAGCGTTGGAATGCTAGTGTAGTAGTTTAATGAATAGACACACGCCTCCACTGTCTCAGCATATGACTCACTTGCATATAGTACGAACGCTTGCTTCATAATCCAAATTTAATTAATATTGTATCAAAACCCAATTTAAATGAACATAGAAGTTAGTATCGGTGAAGCACTAGATAAGTTATCTATCTTAGGTATTAAGATGGAAAAGATAAAGGACGAAGCTAAGTTAGATAATGTATCAAAAGAATACTACATGATTCTTGATTTAGTTGAAGAAGATATGCTGCAAGATGAGCTATATGATAAGCTTAAGTTTGTCAATAGAAGACTATGGGATATTGAGGATGAGATTAGAGTTTGTGAGAAACACGGAGACTTTAACTTAAACTTCATTAGACTAGCACGTGCTGTGTACCACAGAAACGACGAGCGTGCCGATATTAAAAGGCAGATTAATCTAAAATACAACTCCAATCTAATCGAAGAAAAACACTACCAAGCATATTAGTAAAAGAAAATTGTTAATTTTACGGAATAGTTAAATAAAATAAAAATGAAAAAATTAGAAGAACAAGAATTAGATCGTTTAAATAACGCAACCAAATCACTTCGTGAGGCACGCAACACAATTGCCGATATTGAAATCTCAGCTTACCGTTTAGAGACAAAGAAGAAAGCTGTTCTATTTAATGCAGAGCAGGCTGCTGAAGAATTAAATAACATCCAAGGTGAACTTCAAGCGAAGTACGGCAACGTGCTCATAGATATTACCACCGGGGAAATTAAAGAAGATAACCATGATAATTCGTAAATTATCTGTTGGCGTTGACTATAAGTCATCGATGAATTATATTACCGGTCAGTCAGTACTGAACGGCAATTATGTTATTCACTTAATTAAGATAACGGATGCTGGCTCCTATCAGATTTTCATTGAACAAGATAAAGAAGTTGTTCTGTGGAAAGAGATAGGTAGCACAGTTCCAGTATCGGTAGAGTACAACATAGAATTCTAATATAATGAGATCCCCTTTTTATTTTGTCGTCAAATCAAGAGACGGCAAACGCTACGACAATGAGCGTAACGGAATTATTATTTCTACTTCTAAAGAGGACCACCTAGCAACAATGCGTGAGGCTGTTGTCATCTCCACTCCTATTGGCTATGAAGGTCCAATAGAAGCAGGCGACATGGTGCTTGTTCATCACAATACTTTCCGTATTTACTACGACATGCGTGGTAGAGAGAAGTCATCGTGGAATTACTTCATGGATGACTTGTTTTTTATTGATGACCCATATGCCTACAAAAAGACAGATGGCACATGGAAAGGAATCGGTAGGTATGTGTTTGTTTCTCCTGTTGAGAACGACTACACTGGCATCACTACTGTGGACGCAGAGAAGCCCCTTGTAGGCACGATTAAGTTTGCAAATGAAGAAGTACTTAGCCTCGGCATAAACGAGGGTGACACGGTCATATTTGAGCCTGAATCAGAGTACCCTTTTTATGTGGACGGAGAGAAAGTTTATCGAATGTATACCAAGAATATAACAATCAAATTAAATGAACAAGATAACGGACTTAAAGAAACGCATAATTGATTCTGGGTATAAAGCCGTTGAAGAATTAATTAAGGTTGCAGAAGAAAAGATTGTCACGCATGCTGAGGATGACCTTAGTGCTGACAAGTTAAAGAATGCCGCTCAAGCAAAGAAGCTCGCCATCATGGATGCGTTTGAGATTCTTAAGCGTGTTGAAGAAGAGAATAATATTATCGAAGGAGTAGTTAATAATCAAGTCAATACAAACAGAGGATTTGCAGAGTCTAGAGCTAAGAACAAATGAGTTTACACAAACTTCTTGTTGATGTCATTCCACAGAAAGTTCTTGATAAAAAGAACGCTAAGAATCAGTGGGAGTATGGATGGGACCCTGAGTACGATATGGTTGTCATATCTAAAGATGGAACCGTTGGTGATATCTATGAGATACAAGGCTTAAAAGTTGCTCTTCCGCAGACTCCTACTAAAGTTGACTACAAAGGCAACAAGTGGGAGGCTACTGAATTACCTAAAGAACTATCTCGCATCAAGACAATCTTTGATTGGAACAGACGTGACAACTCGTTTAAGAATCAATGGGTTGACTTTATTGAGCAAGAGTTTGATCGACGTGAGCTTGGCTATTGGTTTATTAATAATGGCGTAAATACTTACATCACAGGTCATCACTACATGTATCTACAGTGGACCAAGACTGACGTAGGTCACCCTGACTTCCGTGAGTCAAACAGAATATTCTTTTTATTTTGGGAAGCATGCCGAGCAGATACAAGATGCTTTGGGATGTGTTATTTAAAGAACCGTCGTTCTGGATTCTCGTTCATGGCCTCCTCGGTATCTGTTGATATTGCAACACTTGCAAAAGATGCACGTATTGGTATGGTCTCTAAGACAGGACCCGATGCTAAGAAAATGTTTACCGACAAGGTTGTTCCAATTGCCAACAACTACCCGTTCTTCTTTCAGCCTGTCCGTGATGGTATGACCACACCAAAGACTGAACTTGCATTCCGTGTCCCTGCTTCTAAGATTACACGTAAGAACATGGACCAAGAGCAGGATGAAGAGATAGACGGACTAGATACATCGATTGACTGGCGTAACACAGCAGACAACTCGTACGATGGTGAGAAGCTTCGATTCTTAATTGAGGACGAGGCTGCCAAGTTAGAGAAGCCAATGAACATCGAGAACGGATGGCGTATTCGTAAGACTTGCCTCCGCTTAGGAGCAAGGATTATTGGTAAGTGTATGATGGGCTCAACATCCAATGCACTAGATAAAGGTGGAGAAAATTATAAAAGATTATATGAAGATTCCGATGTCAGGAAACGCAACAAGAATGGGCAGACTCTTTCGGGTCTGTATGCTTTATTTATACCGATGGAGTATAATTTTGAGGAATATATTGATGAGTACGGCCACGCTGTACTAGAGACTCCCGAGAAGCCAGTTCGTTCAACTGAAGGAGAATGGATTACTCAAGGTGTTATTGAGTATTGGAATAATGAGGTTGCATCGCTAAAATCAAATCCTGATGCACTTAATGAATTTTACAGACAGTTCCCTAGAACAGAGTCTCACGCTTTCCGTGATGAGACTAAGTCATCTATCTACAACTTAACCAAAATATATCAGCAGATAGATTACAACGATGGCATGATAGCTGATCGTGTGTTAACGAAAGGATTCTTTCACTGGAAAAATGGAGAGAAGGACACAGAGGTTATTTGGACACCCGACAAGAATGGTCGGTTTATTGTGTCCTGGATTCCAGATATTGCAATGCGTAATAACTATATAACTAAAAATGGAATTAGATATCCTCTCAATGAACACGTTGGTGCTTTTGGATGCGACCCTTACGATATTTCGGGTGCTACATTTGGTGGTTCGAATGGTGCTCTTCATGGTCTCACTAAGTTTAATATGGCGAATGCTCCGTCAAATGCGTTCTTCTTAGAGTATGTTGCTCGTCCACAGACAGCAGAGATATTTTTTGAAGAGGTTCTTATGGCTTGCGTATTCTATGGCATGCCTATACTTGCAGAGAATAACAAAGCACGTCTACTCTATCACTTTAAAAATAGAGGCTACCGTGGATTCTCAATGAACAGACCCGACAAGCATAAGTCTAAGTTGTCATTTACGGAGATTGAGATTGGTGGCATACCATCATCTAGCGAAGATATGAAGCAAGCACACGCTGCAGGTATCGGTACTTACATTGAGAAATATGTAGGGTATGATTTAGAAGGCACTTACCGAAACCCAGATGAGATAGGTAACATGCCATTCAACAGAACTCTTTTAGACTGGTCTAAATTTAACGTGAACGATAGAACAAAGTATGATGCTTCAATCAGTTCGGGTTTAGCGATTATGGCAAACCAAAAGCATATTTATATGCCGGAGAAAAAAGAGTCAAAAATAAGCATTAAATTTGCAAGATACGATAACAGCGGTTCAGCGAGTAGACTGAAAATAATATGAACGACCCTTTAATAATGATTAATCCGACCAACTTTCCGACACAGTTGGCGACAGATGCGGAAAAGGCATCACAAGAATTCGGATTAAAAGTAGGACAAAGTATCATGTGGGAGTGGTTTGCCAAGACAGGTAACAACTGTCGCTACTATTCTCAATGGATTGATTTTCATCGCATTAGATTATATGCTCGTGGAGAACAACCAATAGCAAAATACAAAGAGCAATTCCAAGTAGATGGTGATATGTCACATATCAACCTTGATTGGACTCCTGTTCCTATCATCCCTAAGTTTGTTGATATCGTTGTTAATGGGATGAATGACCGACTTTTTGAGGTTAAGGCATATGCACAAGATGCAATGTCTATCGAGAAAAAGAGCAAGCATCAAGAGATGATTGAATCTAATATGCTTGCTAAGGATGTTCTCATGCAAATCAAAAATGATTTTGGTGTAGATACATTTGATGTAGACCCAGATGAGTTGCCAGCTAACGAAGAAGAGTTAAGCTTATACATGCAACTTAAATATAAGCCTGCTATTGAGATTGCCGAAGAGCAGGCTATTAATACAATATTAGATTTAAACCATTACCCTGATATTCGTAAAAGATTTGACTATGATATTACAACTATTGGTATCGGTATGGTCAAACATTCATTTGTACCTGGAACTGGCGTAAAAGTAGAATATGTGGACCCTGCAAATATGGTATATAGTTACACGGAGTCACCAACTTTTGACGACTGTTTCTATTTTGGTGAAGTTAAGCAAGTACCTATTACTGAACTTATTAAAATTAAACCTAACATTACTAATGAAGAGCTTGCGGAAATTCAGCAGCTTGGTACAGCTTGGTATAATTACTATGGCGTACTTCGCCCTTATCGTAGCGACCTGTTTAACAGAGATGTTGTTACTTTATTGTATTTCAATTATAAGACTGATAAAACGTATGTGTACAAGAAAAAATACACAGACAACGGAGGAACAAGAGTAATTGAGAAAGACGAAAGCTTCCAAGTTCCTGAAGGAATGGAGGAGCGTTTTGAGCGTATTGAAAAGCGTAGCGATGTTTGGTACGAAGGTGTTATGGTTATGGGGTCAAGTTACCTATTAAAATGGGAGCTTGCTAAGAACATGGTTCGCCCTAAGTCTGCATCTCAGTATGCGTTGCCTCAGTACATTGCTGTTGCGCCACGTATGTATAAAGGAGTTATCGAGTCATTGACTCGTCGTATGATTCCTTTTGCTGACTTGATTCAATTAACTCACTTAAAACTACAACAAGTATTACAACGTGTTGTACCGGATGGTGTGTACATTGATGCTGATGGTATCAACGAGGTTGACTTGGGTACAGGAGCAGCATATAACCCAGAGGATGCATTAAGATTGTATTTCCAAACGGGTAGTGTTATTGGACGTAGTTCAACTATCGATGGTGAATTTAACCACGGTAAGATACCTATCCAAGAACTTAATACAAATAGTGGACAAGGTAAAATTACTGCATTAATTAATGCATACAATCAATACTTGTCAATGATTAGAGATGTAACAGGATTGAATGAAGCTCGTGATGCTTCTTCTCCAAACCCTGATGCATTAGTTGGTGTACAAAAACTTGCTGCGTTAAACTCTAACACAGCTACCCGTCATATTTTAGAGGGTAGTTTATTTATTACTCGTCGTTTATCTGAGGCGTTGTCATGTCGTGTTGCTGACATCTTAGAGTATTCTGATTTCAAAGAGCAGTTTACAATGCAAATTGGAAAGCATGCAGTTGGAATTTTAGATGAAATCAAAGACCTATACATGTACGACTTTGGTGTATTTATTGAAGTGTCTCCAGATGAAGATCAGAAAGCACAACTTGAAGCTAATATTCAGATGGCGTTACAACGTGATCAGATTAGCTTAGAAGATGCAATTGACATCCGTCAAATGAAGAATCTTAAACTTGCTAATGAGTTGCTTAAGTTCAAACGTAAGCAGAAGCAAAAGCAAGATATGGAGCAGGAGCAACAAAAGATTCAGATGCAGACTCAAGGTAATATCCAATCATCTCAAGCAGCAGCACAAGCAGCATTACAAAAAGTTCAAGCTGAGGCTGGTGCTAAAGCTCAACTTGCTCAAGCACAGATGCAGTTTGATATTCAACGCATGCAAGCAGAGGCTCAGATTAAAGAGCAATTGATGAGTGTGGAGTTTAACTATAACATGCAGCTTAAAGGCATGGAGGTTGAGCAGATTAAGAATCTTGATATGGATAAAGAGAAGGCTAAGGATAATAGAACAAAATTACAAGCCACACAGCAATCAAAGTTAATTGAGCAGCGTCAAAAAGACTTACCTGCCATGAACTTTGAGTCTGAAGAAGATTCACTTGATGGGTTTGATTTAGAGCAGTTTAATCCAAGATAAATTTATTTATTACTTTTGTGCAAATTAAATTAAATAATAATGGAAAATTTTCAAGTAAAACTGGTAGACTTTGAGGAGAAGTCTGTCCAAGAAGTAGAAGAAACTCTACTTAAGGTACATGAGGAAAAAACAGGTATTCCGCAAATTGAGGAGCCTGAGACTTTAACAATAGAAGTTCCTGCTGAACCCGACACAGCAGAGGGCTTTACCGGAGAAGAGCAATCAACTCCACCTACGCCATCATTTGATGACGAAGACGTTCTTTCATATATTAGAAGCAAGTATAATAAAGAAGTCAATACTATTGACGACTTGTTTAAACCAGTTGAGGCACCTCAGGAATTATTACCTGAAGATGTATCAGCTTTTTTAAAGTTCAAGAAAGAAACAGGTCGTGGGTTAGAAGACTTCTATCGTGTTAACCAAGATTTCTCAAATGAGAAACCGGAGCGTTTATTAGCTACGTATTTGAAAGAGATTAATCCTGAGTTAGACGACGAAGATATCCAATATGAAATGGCTGATAGATTTGGCTATGATGAGGAGTTGGATGATGAGCGAGATATCAAGAAGAAAAAACTTGCATTTAAAAAAGAGCTAACTAAGGCATCGAAGTATTTTGATGAACAGAAGGAGAAGTATAGAACGCCACTCGAGTCGATTGGCACATCGTCTATCTCTCAAGAAGATCAGCAAGCTTTGGAGTCTTACAAGCAATATGTAAACCAGGCTACTGCACAACAGCAGGAGCAGGCTAAGAAATCTGAATACTTTGTTCAGAAGACTAATGAATTGTTCAGCAATGAATTTGAAGGTTTCAAGTTCGGTATTGGTGATAAGGATTTGTCTTGGAAACCTAGTAATCCGGAAGACTTAAAAAACAAGCAACTTGACTTATCTAAATTCTTCAACAACTTTGTTGATGATAATGGATATATTAAAGATGCTAAGTCGTACCACAAGACAATAGCGGTTGCAATGAACCCAGACTCTTTTGCGAAGTTCTTTTACGAACAAGGCAAAGCTGATGCAATAGATGAATCTGCAAAGCAGAGTAAAAATATTGACATGGGTAGCGTTCGTACAACAGGACAACCATTAGAAAAAGGAGGATTTAAAGTAACATCATTGGATAGTGATCACGGCAACAGGTTAAAAATTAGAAAACTTTAAAAACAAAAACAAATTAAAAAATGGCTGGATCAGTTCAAAGTACCCCAGGCTTTGCTTTACAACCGTCAGCGGTAAAAGCTACATTGCCTTCAAACTACATTACTAACTTCGACTTCATGAATCAGTATCTTCCAGATACTTATGAGAAGGAATTCGAGCGTTATGGTAATCGCTCTATTGCATCTTTCTTACGTTTAGTAGGAGCTGAGATGCCGTCTAACTCTGACTTAATCAAATGGGCAGAGCAAGGACGTTTACACACTAAGTACACTAACGTGACTACTGATGCTGTTGTTGGTGACAACACTGCAACTTGGACAGTTAATGATGCTAACGTAACAGTTAACTTCCGTGTTAACCAAACTGTATTCTTATCAGCTAACGCTGGTTCTGCTTCTGATCGTGCGGTTATTACTGCAGTTGATGCTGCTAACAACACTTTCGATGTAGCTTACTACTCAGCTGATGGTCAAGCTATCGCTGCTGCTGCTCCTTCTACTGCGTTCGTTTACGGTTCTGAATTCACTAAGGGTTCAACTGGTATGATTGGTTCTTTAGAATCTGAGGATGTATTCTTCGAGAACAAGCCTATCATCATCAAGGACAAGTATACTGTATCTGGTTCTGACATGGCTCAAATCGGTTGGGTTGAAGTAACTTCTGAGAACGGTGCTACTGGATACTTATGGTACATCAAATCTGAGCACGAGACTCGTTTACGTTTCGAAGACTACTTAGAGATGTCAATGGTTGAAGGTGTTCCTGCAGAAGCTGGTTCAGGTGCTTTAACTTACTTGACAGTTGCTTCTTCTCAAGTACAACCTGGTGCTGCTGGTACTGAAGGTTTATTTGATGCAGTTGCTACTCGTGGTAACGTATGGGCAGGTGGTAACCCATCTACTTTAGCAGATTTCGATTCTATCATCCAACGTCTTGACAAGCAAGGTTCTATCCAAGAAAACGTTATTTTCTTGAACCGTAACTTCTCATTCGATATCGATGATATGTTAGCTTCTCAAAACTCTTACGGTACAAACGGTACTTCTTACGGTTTGTTCGACAACGATGAGAACATGGCTTTGAACTTAGGTTTCAAAGGCTTCAAGCGTGGTTATGACTTCTACAAGACTGACTGGAAATACTTGAACGATGCAACTCTTCGTGGTGGAATCGTAGGTGGAGCTATAAATGGTATCTTGGTACCTGCAGGTTCTACTACAGTTTACGATCAAATCTTAGGTAAAAACGCTAAACGTCCGTTCTTACACGTTCGTTACCGTGCTTCTGAGACTGAAGATCGTCGTTACAAGACTTGGATCACAGGTTCTGCTGGTGGTGCTCAAACTAGCGACCTAGATGCAATGGAGGTTAACTTCTTATCTGAGCGTGCATTATGTACACTTGGTGCGAACAACTTCTTCTTGTTCG